>CEUD01118600.1_pt1 | contig 25761 bp, 18 predicted proteins | sample 356481 | NCBI WGS metagenome assembly CEUD01 (sample SAMEA2623314, study PRJEB7988) | marine metagenome | isolation source: saline water (ENVO:00002010), including | reverse complement strand
CATACCAAGCTGTCGCCATGCTACGGCCTAAATGAAGTTACCTTGGAAGGAATCCAAACTGCACTAGGAAAGATCAACAATAGCATCGGAAAACTAAGTTATGTTGCTGATGCGACTACGGTAATCAATGATGAGTTGAAAAAACTATCTCACCATCATTCCGATTACAAAGTCAACCTTGAGGCCAAGACCGTTAACTTTTCAACTTTCATCGATCAGTTGAGTTTAGGAGCCAGCACACAGAATCGCAAAGTTGGACTTGGCGGTGACGGCCGCAATAATCAGATTTTGATGGCACTCTGGAAGGCGAAGAGTGAGCTAGAGCATGACCTTGAGGATGAAGCGGTCATTTATTGCGTGGAAGAACCAGAGGCGCATTTGCACCCGCATCAGCAGCGAAAATTATCAAAATACCTGATTGATGAACTGCCGGGACAGGTATTGGTCAGCACCCATTCGCCTCAAATCACAGAATCATTCCAGCCAGATAGCATTATCCGTCTTTTTGAAAAAGAAGGCATGACAAGTGCAGCCAGTGATGGATGTTCTGATTGCGTGGAAGATGCCTGGGAGGACATGGGCTATCGGATGAGTATTTTACCCGCTGAAGCTTTTTTCTCTGACTGCGTATTCCTCGTAGAAGGACCTTCAGAAGTCTTGTTTTATCAGGCACTGGCAGTGCAACTGGATATTGATCTCGATTATCATAACATTAGCATCCTATCGGTTGATGGCATTGCTTTCGGTGTTTATGTCAAAATCCTTGATGCACTAGAAATTCCTTGGGTTCTGCGAACGGATAATGATGTATTCAAAGTTCCGGAATCTGATCCGATAAAATGGAACTTAGCAGGGCTCAATAGAGCCCTCAGAATTGCTAACGAAGACGAATACGAATATTGGGAACAGGTTGAAAAACCGGATGACCTTTCTGAGCTATGGGCGGATGAGGCAGAGGTATTGAACCCTAAGGGAATCTATGTTTCAAAGATAGATCTTGAAAATGATTTGGGAGAAGCGTTGAGCGACGAACTTAAGGAGTATACTGGAAAGCTTACCATTAACGCGGCAGTCAAGTATCTGCAAGGCAAGAAGGCAGTTCGTATGAGGGAGTTCCTCGCTGAGAAAGGAGCTAGCCTGAAAGACCTTAACTCCGATGAATTAGCACAACCTCTTCATCATGCGGTTAAGCATGTAGAAGGGCGCAGGGCGGCACCAGAAGAAGAGTGATAGCATGAGTAATTTTGAGCCTACAACCGACCAACTGAACGCTATCGATTATTCCGATAGTATGGTTGTGATTGCCAAGCCGGGCAGTGGGAAAACCTATGTTGTTTCGGAGAAAATCCGGAGCATCCTCCCCGACCTTCTAGCTCATCAAGGCGTCATTGCCATTTCATATACCAATAAGGCCAGCACTGAACTCAAGAAGCGAAGCACCGGCAACGGGATCAATCAAAATAGCAGCTTCTTCGGCACGATAGATAAGTTTTGTGACGTGGAAATAATCATTCCATTTCTTTCTCAAATGTGGGGCAGGCCGACGGAAGAAATAACCGTCACAAAGATCAGTAATTTAGGAGAAGAGGAGCAAAAGCCGTTTTCAGATATTCAATTGGATCAAGTCAGCATTGATGATTTAGAGGCACATCTTGAAATTGTGAAATCATACTTCCAAAAGGGGCTACTATTCCTTGAGACTAATGGAGCGCTCGCTCTGTATGTCCTGACAAATTCGGCGGCATGCCAAAACTATGTCAGATCTCGATATTCACACATATTTATAGATGAGTATCAGGATTCCGGCCTTGAGCAGCATCAGTTATTTCTAAAGTTGAAAGAATTGGGCCTAATTGCGGTCGCTGTTGGTGATGCAGATCAGTCTATATTTCAATTCTCAGGGAAGGATTCAAAGCACCTACTGGAACTTGCAAAATCAAACGAGTTCAAGTCTTTTTCTGTGGACATAAATCATCGATGTCACCCTTCCATTGTCAATTACTCCATGCGATTGCTTGATGAAGGAGCATCCTTGCTAAATGCAGATGAGTGCCACGTGTTCTACCAGTCGATAGACGGCAATCAAGAATCTATTGCTGCCTGGATTGATGCCAGGATAGAGAATCTTCGGGGACAATATGACGTAAAGAAAAATTGCGAGATCGGGATTTTGGCTAAAGGGGATGTAAGTGGCTCTTTAGTTGCCGCTGCACTTAAAACAAAACATCGATATTTTGTAAAACACCCTCTGGAAGACCACTTTAGCCTATGGGCGAGATTATTCTGCCAACTATTAACTTATCGATTTGATAAATCAGTTACTGCTCAGGAAATAATCGATGACTCTCCTGCTAGTCTCTCAAGGTCAGAAATACAGGAGATAAGGAAGGTTATTCGTCAGCTTCGAATGATTAAGCAGGTGGATCTTGCTGGTCCGATTGTCGCCATTGCGGAGATGCTTCTTCCGAATGGAAGGACGGATGAGGCGGTTCATTTACTCAAAGATTCTTTAACGGATGATCTTGCAAATAGCTTTGAACCAGCCAGTGACGATGAAGTCCAAATAATGTCCCTCCACAAATCAAAAGGACTGGAATTCGATATTGTATTTCACTTAGACATGTATGAATGGATACTCCCCGCAAAAATCCCGGGACCAAACAGTGATTTTGACAATCCGGTTTATCCATCCTTAGAGCAGGACATCAAACTACACTATGTTGGTATAACGAGGGCTAGAAAGGCTTGTTTCTTGTGCACCTCTTCTAGACGAGGCGCTAGAGATTTTAATACTGGGCAACCAGTAGCACGAAATGGTAGCCCATCTGATTTTTTACGAATTAATAAGTTGGACGAGTTAAGAAAGCCTTCACCTTTTTAAAATGGAGATATCCAGCAACCTTTATAAATCGATTATGAAATTCACCGAAGCCCAACTCGAAGACAGCGAGCCCCAGGGTTCGAATGATAAAGGATGAATTATGAGTGCTAAATTAAACACCCCGAGAATACGTCTGTGCGTGATTCAACATTCAGCCCTCATAACTCATCATTCGCCAAAGGCGCACCTATGATCGAACTTCACACACTGGATGACATTTCACTGCTCGCCGAATCCTTTGATTTGGAGTGTAAACGTGCGGGCGGTCGGGACGGCACCGGGGCATTGCCGAAGGACTTTTGGGAAAGCTATTCGGCAATGGCGAACACCGAAGGCGGAACCGTGCTGCTAGGGATCAAGCAAACCGGCGACCGTTTTTCGCTCAATGGCATCGAGCAAACGGATAAGGTCAAAAAGGATCTCTTCGATAAACTTGGAATTCCTGAGAGCTCCCCGAATTTGACACCGAGCACCCCGAATTTAATCGAGAGCTCCCCGATTAGTGAGTCGAACCGAGACATCACCCAAGCCGAATTGGAATCGCTGACGATGGGGCATTTCATTATGATGACCGGTCTAGCAGAACTGACTAAGCCGAAAATCTTCAACAGCTGAGAGGAGCGAGTTAGCATGTAGATGAAAGTTTTATTCCTAGACGAAAGTGGTGATCACAATCTGTCGGTCATTGACCCGCAGTATCCCCTTTTCGTATTGGGAGGCGTGGTCATGGACCTAAACTATGCAAAAGGCCCAGCAACTGACACGATCAATGCATTTAAACAAAAGCTGTTCGGGGATGAGTCTATCCATCTACACACCGCTGACATTACGCGTAACCGCAACGGCTTCGAGCGACTAAAGGAGCCTGCATTTCGAGCTGAGTTCTATCAGAAGCTGAATGCCTTGATGCAGACGCTGGAATATGAAGTGATCGGCTGTGCGATAAAGAAAGAGGCGCACCTGCAACGCTACGGGCTGGCGGCGCTCGACCCTTACATGCTGAGTCTGGATGTTTTGGTAGAGCGCTTCTGTATGATGATCGGTGATGTCGAAGGCGGCGGAATGATCATCGCAGAGAAGCGAGACTCAACGCTGGACCGTCAACTGGAGATTGCTTGGTTGAATCTCAAGGTGCAAGGCACACGCTTCATGCAAGCCACACAAATTGAGCGGCGCATTCAATCTCTAATTCTCAGAGACAAGAAGGCCAACATTGGCGGCATTCAACTCGCGGACTTGGTGGTCACTCCCATTGGTCGCAAGGTCCTGAACAAGCCAAGCAAGGAAGATTACAAGATAGTAGAATCTAAAATGCGGCGTAGTCCCAGCGGCCGGATTGACGGTTACGGGCTCGTCGTATTACCCAAAGAAAAAAGGCCAACCCCCGCTACGCAGTGATCAACCTATGATCAGACTATCGTCCACTTTCTCATTTTTATCAAGCTAATTCTACTAAATGAAATTCACCGAAGCCCAACTCGAAACCAACGCCCCCAGGGGCGAATGATGAAGTATGAATTATGAGTGATGAATTAATTACCTCCGAGAATACGTCTGAGCGCAATTCAGCATTCAGACCTCAGCATTCAAAATTCAGCGAAGCTACTCTGGAAAAAGCGATCATTGAGCTTCTGGGCCAGGAAGGCTACCTTGCCAAAATCGAGAAAATCAAACTGCCCAACACCAAGATCAAGCTCTTGCAAATGCTGCTCAAGAAGGCCATCGACGACTTCAAGAAGGTCAACAAAGTCAAAGGCCTCGACTTCTCCAAGAAGTTCAAGTCACTCGTCGATCAATACAACGAGCGCAAAGAAAGCGACGTCCTCCGCAGCGAAGTTCTCGAAGACTTTACCGACGAGATCATCGGCCTCTACCACGCCCTAAAGGGCGAGAAAACCTCCTTCGAGGAGATGGGCATTAACTTTGAGGAAAAAGCCTTCTACGACATCCTCAAGGAACTCGCCCACAAATACGACTTCGCGTATCCCGACGACAAACTCATCGACCTCGCCAGGCAGGTAAAAGAAGTCGTCGACGACAAAGCCAAATATACCGACTGGAGTCAGCGCACCGACATCAAAGCCGAACTCAAAGTAGACCTCATCATCCTCCTCGCCGAAAACGACTATCCACCCGTAGATCGCGACGAAGTCTATAAAGAGATCTTCGAGCAGGCAGAGAACTTTAAGAAATATCAAGGAATATGAATCCTCTAGTGCTAGCTTGGTTCGACGAATTTAAGACGGCAAGTATTCTCGATTCAAGGAATGGGCTTAAACGGTTTACTATAGCCGTTTTATTTTAAATTTGCGAAAAGAAGGCAGGAAATTGGCTTCTTCTTTTATTGTTTCTAACGATCACGTTGACCAGCTATTAGCTTCACCCGAAGCCACCGGACCTAGAGGAGGAATGATAATTGGATATGAAGCTCTAGCAGGGCATTACCTGCGAGAGGCTGAAGAGGAACCTGCCTGAGGAAATATGTATATGGAAGATCGAAGTGAAAACCCTTTCATCATTGATCATTTTAGACAGGATCAACTTGAATCTCAAATGTGGCTAGGTGTGGAATAGGACTGCGCGATGAATACTTACGGAAACCCAATACTAATAAACGACGGCTCGGCTGAACTTCTAGAGAAAATCAATCTCGATGGCTCGGACTACAATGAAGATTATGTCAGGAATCTGGCATTTGATCATCCAACATGCCTACCGATTTCAGATATTGATAGAGCCTATAAGGGCGCTGTCTCGATCTGCAAAGAGCTTAGGACTCCGGTAGGCCCTCTAGACGCTCTTATGGTCAATCCCGATGGCCGGTTAATCATTGTTGAAGCCAAGCTCTGGAGGAACCCTCAGGCACGTAGAGAAGTGGTTGCCCAGATCCTGGACTACGCAAAGGAATTGAGTCGTTGGGATTACGAGGATCTTCAGCGTGCCGTGTCTGTAAATCTGGAACAGAAAGGCAATGCGCTCTACGAACTTGTGAAAGCTGTAGAGCCCAGCCTACAGGAAAGTGATTTTGTTGATTCGGTCTCCCGCTCACTGCGAGAAGGCAGATTCCTTTTGCTCATACTTGGAGACGGGATTCGTGAAGGTGCGGGGGCACTCACCAGCTTTATCGAGCGAGTCGGCAATCTTGAGTTTACCTTTGGCCTCGTTGAAATGGGCTTATACCGGCAAGCATCCACAAGCACTTTATTCGTCCAGCCCCGTGTTCTGGTACGAACTGAAATAGTAAGTCGTTCTATCGTCAGCGTCAAGGAGGGCGTCGTTGAGATCGAGGAGAACACTGGTGACGGCGAAGAGACTAGCGAACTCAATGAGGACGAGAAATGGTATCTCGATTTTTGGACTGAGTTTAAAGATCAGTTAATACTGGATGACCCTGATCAGCCCATCTCTAAGCCTAATCGATTTGGAAACCTGTATTTCGCCATGCCGCCGAGTGGCAGTGTCGCATGGGTTTCAGTATACTTTCTTCGGGCGAAAAACGAGGTGGGGATCTACTTGCGTTTCAGGAAAGGAAACCTAGCAGAACGATTTAGCGAAGCACTTCTGAATGATCGCGAAGCTATACTCGAAGAATTAGGCGCGGGCGCTGAATGCGGAGAAGACAAGAATCGAAACTTTACCATCTGGCACACTCGCAATTATGAAGATCTCCGCTCCCCTTCAAACTGCTCCGAAATTAAGCAATTCTTCTCAGAGAAGGCGAACTTGTATGTGAACACATTTAGACCGCGACTTATGCGCTTGTCCGAAAATAGCAGCGATTGAGAGAAAGGTTTGTTCTCAATTTTACGCATCCTACTATGGACGCTTCCTGCTCGGTTCGCCCGCCTTCAGACTAAACTCTAATTGAACCGATCATATCTTCCAATAGGCCGGAATTGCACATTAAAGATTTGTTACAAGTAAATGCTCTAGTAGGACTAGAGGCCGATTAATAAGATATATTCTCCACTGAACCCCTTAATCTTAATCGCACTATTGTTTCTTGCTGGCTGCTATGGTGCTGGAACGAAATACGCCGTTGCTCCAGATCAAGCACCCGCAGTAGGTTTCGCCAAGATTGGCACTGTCAAACATGTGGAGGTTGGCGATTCGATTTTCGTCAGTGGGAGCACATTACTTCAAAAGACCCTCGTTCTGGAGTCTAGTATTCGAGGTCGACAACCTAGGCCTCACATACGAGTGGATCAAACTAGGCTGAAAAATTCGGCCAAAAATCCCTGTCACCATTATCGTCTAGAATACTTCGAAAATTCCCCCGTGGGTATTAATTCTAAGTTGACGAAGCCGTCAGAGGTATCAACCTGTGCGCTTTCAGTTCTTTGCGGATTTTCATCGTTCTAGAGTTTTACCAAATCGTCCATAAACGAAGCGGAAGCTCAAAACGTCCAAGAAGTGTCTTGGTGGAAAATTTCACCAAGTCGATTTCTTTCGTAACTAATTAGAAATTAATACCTTGCCGAAGTAGCTCAGTTGGTAGAGCAACTCATTCGTAATGAGTAGGTCGACGGTTCGACTCCGTTCTTCGGCTCCATTGATCATCGACGATTTATGGGGTAGCTATAGGCTGCTTATGCTTGAAGTTCCCATCCTGGACTGAGGTAGCGTGCTGTGTTATGCCCGTAGGATGCTTTTGCAAACGAACGGGTGCTTTGGCTCTGAAGTTTGATGCACGTTTGATAAATCTGCACGCTACGAGTCAAAAAAACAGCCCGCAGGATGGGCCTGCGGGCTGTGGGGAAACTCTATTGAAGCTAAGGCTTTTGGGTGTCTTACGATACCAAGTTGGCTTTGATGTAATCGAAGCTCATTTTTAGGGAATCGAAGGGATTGCCGGGGCAGCTGTCTTGTTCGACGATGAACCACTCACAACCGGATGCTTCCGCTGCGGCGATGATGGGCTTGAAGTCGAGGTTTCCGTAGCCGATCTCATGCATGATGGGGGTGTTGCCTTCGCGCACGCCGACATCCTTTAGGTGGAGTAGGGGCAGGCGCCCTTTGAGCATTTTGCACCATTCTACGACGTTGCCGCCGCCGAGTTGCACCCAGTAGGTGTCGGGCTCGAAGTGGAGGTTTTCGGCGGAGGTCTGCTCGGCGATGTGTTGCAAAGCTGGCTTGCCGTCCCACTTGTAGAATTCGTTGGCGTGGTTGTGGTAAGTTAATACGAGGCCCGCTTCCCGCAATACTGCACCTGCTTTGTCGAGTTGCTGGATGAATTTATTGCGTGACTCCGCATCTGTGAAATCGATGTCTCTTGGGAATGGATAGGCGGTGTATTGGGTGCCTAGCTTCTTGAGGCGCTCGACGACCTTTTCAGGCTCGTCGAGTATCATGTCGCTGGGCTCGTGAGTGGCGCAGATGGTGAGACCATTTTCAGCACACACCGCTGCGATTTCTTCGGCTGGCATGACATCGTGGCCCATGCCGGAGATTTGTACTGCCTTGTAGCCGATGTCGGCTATCTTTTTCATACTCGCACGGAAGTCTTCGGGAGTCTGGATAAAGTCACGTATGGTGTACGTGATGAGAGCAACTTGTTCGATTTTCATAATAGTTTTGAAATTTTTGGATCTTTAGCGTGCTTGGTCGGCGACTGCTTGTGCTTGTAGTGATAGTCTGGAGGCGGCAAAGGCATGTTCTTGTGTCATTGCGTTTTCGGTGCGATTGAGGCAGTCGAGTATCAGTTGACCAAAGAAGGGAAAGCCGACTTGCCCCTTTACCTGCATGACTTGTTCGCCTTCGTTGTTCGCGAGTATGATGGTGTCGGAGTCGTTGCTACGCCCAAAATCAAAGTACTTGCGAATTTCAATGGTGCCCTTGGTTCCGGTAATGAAACTGCGGCCGTCGCCCCAACCGCGCATGCCGTCGGGGGTGAACCAATTGACGCGTGAGAAGCACTGAACGCCATTTTCAAGGATCATGACTGCTTGGCCGACATCTTCCAAACCAGGCTTGTCCGCATTGGCACGGTTGTCCACCGCGGCGTGGGCGATGCTGCCCTTGGTGCAGCGTGTGTAGTGCAGGAATTGGTCGAATTGATGCGAAGCGATGTCGGTCAGAATGCCGCCGTATTGCGCTTTATCAAAGAACCAGTCAGGCCGGCCCGCTTTGCCTAGGCGGTGTGGACCGAAAATCTCCATGTGTACTATGTCGCCAATGACGCCGTCTTGGATCAATTGGTCGGCATACCACGCAGATTCCACGTGCACGCGCTCCGAGTAATATACCATGTATTTCTGTCCGGTCGCGGCGACGACTTTTTCCGCATCAGCGAGTTGCTCCAAGGAAGTGAAGGGGCACTTATCGGTGAAGTAGTCCTTGCCCGCTTGCATGACTTGACAGCCGATCGGTCCGCGTTGATTGGGGATGGCCGCGGCGGCCACCAGATTCACGTCGGAGGCTAGCACTTCTTCGAAGCTCTCTGCTATATGCACACTGGGGAATTTTTCTTTGAGGCTTTCGATGCGTGTCGCATCGGGCTCATAGATCATTGCCAGTTCAGCGCCAGCTTCGGTCAGGCCGTTGATCATGCCGTAAATGTGGCCGTGATCAAAGTGGGCGGCTGCAAAGCTAAATTGGCCGGGGTTGACGACTGGCTGCGGTTTGGCCGCAGTCGGTGCGTAATTCATTCCATCATTTGCATTTGTCATTGGAATATCTATTTTATATATGGGCTTTTTGTTGGGGGAGGGCGTGAGCACCTGAGCTTACCAGCTCAGTTCTTCGATTTTGCCACCCTTGACTTCCGGCTTCACGTAGGTGGAGCTTTCAATCTTCGATTGCAACACGCGCGCATAAGCTGCGCCATCGAGTGGCAATTCGACGGGGCTCTTCTCAAAGGCCGAGAAAAGCATGGCATTGGCGAGCTCAACTGAGTGGATGCCTTCGCCAGCGGGTGCGATCAGAGTTTCGCCGTCGAGGATGGCATTGGTGAAATTCTTCAAAATGCCATTGTGTTGCTCACCATTACCTTCGGGGAGTGGAATCTCCACGTTCCAAACTTCTGGTTTTTGGAAGCCGTTTGTCGCAGTCTTGCTATGCTCGCTCACGAGCTGCTCGGTGCGTGTGAAGTGCAGCTTGCCATTTTCTACAACAATTTTGCCGCGCTCGCATGCGATCTCCAAGCGATTGGTGCCGGGGGCCTCACCGGTTGTGGTGATGAATACGCCGGTGGCTCCGTTGGGATACTCGAGCATAGCTGTTACGGCGTCTTCGACTTCGATGTTGTGGAAACGGCCAAATTGGCAATTGGCAGTCACCTTTGAGGGCATGCCAAAGATCCACTGTAGTAGGTCGAGGTTGTGGGGACATTGATTGAGCAATACGCCACCGCCTTCGCCGCCCCAAGTTGCGCGCCAGCCGCCTGATGCGTAGTAGTTTTCGGTGCGATACCAGTCGGTAATGATCCAGTTGATGCGCTCTACGCTGCCGAGTTCGCCCGACTCAATTAGCGACTTTACTTTGCGGTAAGCTGGGTCGGTGCGTTGGTTAAACATGGCGCTGAAGACGAGTTTCTCATCCTTCCAGGCCGCGATCAGGCGCTCACAATCCTCCTTATGCACGGAAATTGGCTTCTCGACCAAGGTGTGAAGACCAGCTTCGAGCGAGGCGATACCCAGTGTGGTGTGAGCATAGTGTGGTGTGGCCACCAAGACGGCATCGACTGTGCCGGATTGGATCAAATCCATGCCCTCACTGAAGTGCGTGATATCTTTAAATTTTTCCAAGCGTTCCGGGTTTTGGTCGGCAATCGCGGCGAGTTCTAAATTTGGGATTTTACCATCAATGATATTTTTGGCATGGCTGGTACCCATGTTACCCATACCGATGATTCCGAGGCGAACAGTTTTGTTTGTAGTCATGCCCTGAATAATACCTGCTTAGAGCTTCTTTTTCAATGGACTGATGAAGCAATTTTTTGCACTATTGAATCATTTATGGATTTTCCTGATTTACACGATACCGCTGTCCAGATCATATCGCCGCCCTTTGTGCATGAGAGTGATGATGGCTGGAACTGGCAGTCGAGTGAGGAGCGCTACTGGAACCTATGGATCTGTTTAGAAGGGAACGCGTTGATCGAATGCGATGGCGTGGAGTATCCTGTCCAACCTTGGACGGCATTTCTATTTAGTGCAGGCTCCAAGATTACGGGGCGTTCGCGTGTGGGGTCGAAGTCCATGCGTAACTTCAGTATTCATATTAATTTGGGGACCAAGAATGACGAGCTATTGAGAGGGCGCTTGTTGGGAATCGAATTGCATGAGCCCAACAATGTGAACAGTTTGATCAATTTAGCGATTCGGCTGTCTTCTTACCGCGACAGTTTTGCAGAGCAGCAATTACAGACTTTGACGCTTAGTATGCTCGGGCTTTTGTGGCGCGAGTCGATCCAGTCTGTTCAGACAGATGCAGCATGGTTGATTTATCGACAATTGGATCGCATCCACGCGGGGCAAGACATGTTTCGCTCTGTGGATGAACTGGCGGCCGAGGTTAATTTATCGCGCATTCACTATGGGCGCTGCTTTCGGCAGTTGACCAATGAGTCGCCCAATCGCTATTTGATTGTGAAGCGAGTCGAGCGTGCTTGCGTGTTATTAGAGCAGACAGATTGGGGAGTCGACGCTGTCGCGCAATCGATTGGCTACAATGATATCTACTTCTTCAGCCGGCAGTTTCGCAAGGTAATGGCTTGCACGCCAACTCAATACCGTGAGCGCTCGCGTAGCTAGTCCCAGAGACTGAAGTGAGGCTGCGCGCTTAAAGCGCTCTCAGGTAAAATACGCCGAAGCAGGAATACGCCGAAGCAGGATCTACCGCTCTAGTGATACTTTGAACTCTTGCAGATACAAGATCTTCGCTTTGTTGGCGCTGAGTGCATCTGTGTCGACTGCGACTAATGAGATGAAGTTCTCATCCAGTTCTACGACTTGGTCGTCTAGGATCAGTTGATCATCGATGGTGATGGATGCGGTATTGTTTGGGCGGAGGTCGATCACGACGGTGCTGCCTTCGCCGATGGCGGTGGGGAGGTGGCCCGAGGTGTCCTTGTCGTCGACGCTAAAGCTGCAACTGGTGTCGCCGTAAATGAGCGAGAGCGCGTAATCGCCTTGATAATCTTGGCGTGATTGTGCGCTCGCGCCAAATCTGAAGCGGCAGAGCACGCCAGGGTTGGATTTGCCGAATGTGTAGCTGAATCGGAGTGTGCGGCCATTTCTATCAACAGAGGCCCAGTCGCCATTATAGCTTAACCAGAGTTTGGAAGTTGCCTTGGAATCTGGACGGTCCCAATCACCTGTTTTGAGGGCGATTTTGAGCGCGCCATTGTTGTTCTGCACTACGCTGCGCCAGTCATTTTGTTGACCGCTAACACTACTGGTGAAATCGCTGGGTTTGAGGTTATTGCTGAAGCGCTTGAGTTGAAAGCTGTTCTTTTCTACTTTTTTGACTGGCTTGATGCCAGGTATGCTCATTTCGCTGGCGTGTGCGCTGCTGGTGATCAGGTTGAAGCATAGTAGAATGAAGCATGCTAGCTTGGGAGTGTGGCGTTTCATGTGGGCGAGATTTTTGATGTTAGAATTAAACGAATTCATTCACTTTAAAGATTTAGCTGTAGAGACAAGCTTTCGTGGCGTCAATATGTATAGATGAATTGTGTGAATAGAAGAATTTTTTTACCCGCTGCGCTTGATGGTTTCGCAGTATCTGCGTGTTTATTTCTATTCATTTTAGGGTTGTTTGTGAAATTAATTACGCGTTTATCATGTTTTTTTTACCATGTTTAGTGTCGTCATTTTGAGTGGGTAAACATACTCATAATTAACCCTATCACTAGGCCTAATTATGATGCATTATATCTCCTCTCTTGTCGTTCGACTCTTTTCAGGGACTTCGTATCCAGTTGGTTTCATATTGTCTGGTATATTACTTACGTCCTGCATGAAGGCTGATGAGCTGTTATTGTGGAACGGTGAGATTCCCTCTGAAATTGATGCAGATAACTTGGTATATGGCGCGGCGGCGCCGGCAGAGGCGCCGGAGACGGGCTGGTATTTTGCTGGGACGCCGGACTTGTGGCATGCGCCAGGCATTCAGTTGCAGGATGAGGTCTGGCGGGTGGACCTCTCGGACTACGATGAAATACGTTTTTGGGTGCGCACTTCGGTGGCAGGTTATTCGCACGGCTTTTCTGTGCATGGTTGGTACATGGGGGGCAGTGTTACAGTGCCGATTGAGAACTATGTGGAAGGCGGTGTGCTGGATACCTATTGGCGTGAGGCCGTGATACCGATCGCTGATTTGATGGCGAATGGTTGCTCGCTTGGTTCAGTCGAATATTTGTATTTCGGCACCAGTGAATCAGACCATACCATTGAGATCGATGAAGTGTGGGCGGTGACCTCAGATGCGCCGGAGCCTCTCGCTTCGAGCAGCTTGATTGGTGAGGTGATTTGGGACGGCTCACGTGAGGATGAAAGCGATCCTTCCAATTTTAAATATGGAGTCCCCGTGGCCGATGCAAGTTTGGGGAGTGGTTGGTATTTTGAAGGTTCGCCCGATCCCTGGCATTCGCCTGGTATTAAGTTACGCGGCGATTATAAGCGCATGGATTTATCAGATGCGGAGGAGATTCGCTTTTGGATACGTTCCTCGCTAGCTGGAGTGACTCCCGAACTGTCGGCTTATGGCTGGCACATGGGAGGCAGCGCTTCGGTGCCGATTGCGAATTATGTGACTGGAGGCAATATCGATGCGAACTGGCGCGAGGCTGTTGTGCCTGTTGCGGAGCTCAAATCGAATGGCTGTTTAATGGACTCGGTCGAGTATTTGTATTTTGGTAAAGGAGAGGCGAACCACACGGTCGATATTGCCAATGTGCGCTGCCTCGAGGCCGACTGGGTGCCACCCGTGGATGATGGTGATGTCGATTCAGCGCCTCCGATTCCTTACACTTCGGAGGCATGGCTACAAGAGCTAGAGGGAAATGCGCCAATTGAGCGTCCGCTTTTTAGCGGCGTGGAGCAACTCTTGGTGCTTTCTAATAAGTGGGTGATCGTGGTCGTGGACCCATTCGATGATTTCGTCGCTGAAATGGATTTGTTAACGAGTGGCGAGTATTCGGAAACCATGGCTGATGTCGAAGATGCGATCGCTCGTGAGCATCAAACTGATATTTGGGTGCATCGCTCGAAATTAGAAAAAATGCGCTGGGAGCATCTGGTGACTGCTCGTCAGAACGGGAGCGAGCCGCTGATGCCTAATACTGACTTTTACACCTTATCTAGCACTAATGATGCATCCTATGCGGTCGATTTAGAACCGAGTCGCGTGACAACCAGTTTGATCTCAAACGATGATTCGGTGAGTGCTGGATACGATGCGGTGCGGTATGGCATCTATGCATACATTGAAATGCCCCAGGCGATGCAGGATGGAAAGTCGTATACCATCACACTGGATGATGGAAAATACGTAAGCTTTGTCTTCGATGACGATGCCACCGTAGCGCGCAGCATTAAGATCAATCAGGTCGGCTATCAAGAAGGTAAGTCCTCCAATTATGCATATGTCGGCGCTTACCTGCAGGAGTTTGGTCCGCTGCCCTTAGATCAGCTTTCGACCTTTGACGTGGTTGACTCGGGCACGGGGGCCGTCATGTACCAAGGGAGTTTGGCGGACGGCAAAATTACGCTTCGTGATGATGCCTCATTGATGGATGCCAGCGATGACGATGACGGCTCGGAGCCGCGCCCTTCGATGAATGGTGAAAAGCTGTATCAACTCGACCTGACTGGACTCACTACGCCAGGCAACTACTACATCCGCGTGCCAGGCGTGGGGCGCTCTTGGCCGTTTCGCGTGAATGATGATGTTTATGGTGAGGCATTTTATACGGCCATGCGTGGGCTTTATCATCAGCGTGCTTCCTTTGCCCTTGAAGCACAGTACACGGCGTGGACTCGTCCGCGCTATCATACCGATCCCATCTACGAATCGCAAATGTTGCCCTATTGGGCGGACATGACGAAGGCGATCCTAGATAGCACGCAAAAGCCAGTCAGCTGGCCTCGTTTCGATATTATTGGGGCGACGACTGTGACCAGCCAAAGCACCACTGAGGTCGATGGCGGCTGGTACGATGCGGCGGATTACGATCGTAATCTGTACCACTACGTATTGATTTTTGACCTGCTCAAGCTCTACGAATTTGCGCCTGCGAAATACAGCGATGGCCAATTAAATATTCCAGAGTCGGGTAATGGTATACCCGATCTCTTGGACGAAGTCGAATACGGCCTCCGTATTTGGAAGCATAGTCAGCGTGCGGATGGTGGGGTCTCTGGTATCGTGGAAACTTCGACACACCCCTCCATCGATGACGACACTGTGCTATGGAGCTTCGCGCAGCGCACTCGTTGGTCGAGTTTGATTTATGCCGCCGCTGCAGCTGAGCTGGCGCGCGCGCTGGAGCCCTTTGATGCTGCGTTGGCACAAACTTATGAGCTTTCGGCGCTTTCCGCATACGCCTGTGGAGTCAACCCAGCCAACACGCTCAATAATCTAAGTATCGCAGCTGCCAGTAGCCGCGGGGAGGGGGCTCCTTACTCGCTGACTTTTACCGAGGAGGCGAATTTTAATGATAAATTCGAGCTTATGGCGCGCGTGCAGCTCTTTTTGCTGAGTGAGGACCCTAATTACTTGGATGGAGTCGAGGCACTCTATGCCAACTCGCCAGCACCTTATTCCTGGCCCTATACGGATCGCGATTTTTCGCCCTGGCTCTATTTTGACCTCGCATATAATCCATTGGTGACAGCCCAGACGAGCTATGTCTCTCCAGCCACACAGGCCGCCGTTGCCGCAGATTTAATGAGTGCCGCCAATCGCTATGCCGCGATGAATGACAGCATGCCTTATCGTATGTCATGGCCACGTCGTCAGGACTATTGGATGAGTTGGGGGGCGAGTGATATGACCAATCGCGCAAAGGTGATGCTGATCGGTAATCAAATCCAGCCTAGTAGCACCTTAGTGCAGTCTTCAGAGTCTAACCTCGCCTACATGCTGGGAGCCAATCCTATGGGGATGAGCTGGACCACTGGTATTGGATTTGCCTATCCCGTTTCGATTCAGCACGAGAGTAGCATGACGGACGATATTCTGGATCCCTATCCAGGCATCACCATTTATGGTAACACATCCTCGCACGTCTTTCCCGAGCTGAGAAACCGTGTTTATAAATATCCGATCGCAAAGGATAGTGATGGAGAGCCGCTATTTAAGAGTGAGAATGCCGCTGACTTTGCCACATTTTATGAATTACCCGAGCAATATCCCGTTTTTCGGCGCTGGGCTGCGCACCCTTCCCTGAATGTCACTCAGAACGAGTTTACGATTCACGAAACCAATAGCTCGACTATTTTTGTGCTTGGTATGCTGATGGAAGAAGGCTGGATGCCCAGTGAAAGCCTCAAACAACGAGGCCCACGCAATGAAGAAGATTTGTTTGGGTATTGGTATCTGCCATAGTCGTTGGCGAGGGATGCGGCAAGAGTATGTGCTCTAGCACTTGCTTGTTGGGCTATAAGGCAATATGTTTGGATAACATCAGTTGCTGCGAAGGCTGTGGAATAAACTACGGCGCTTTGTATTCTCAGTCACATGCCGAGCACTTTACCGACCATTCCATCGTTTCAAGACACGCTGGCCGCCCAGCAGTTGACACTGACGCGCCAGTCACCGCGCGTGCTACAGATCAACACCGGTAAGATGTGTAATCTGACCTGTGTGCACTGCCATGTAAATGCTGGACCGCATCGCAAAGAGATCATGACGCTGGAAACCGTGGACCATATCTTAGATTGGCTACGTTCCACCCCGATCGAAGTAGTTGACTTGACCGGCGGCACGCCTGAGATGATGCCGCACTTTCGGCATCTGGTCGAGGGCGTTCGTGAGATGGGGCGTGAGGTGATGGATCGTTGTAATTTAACTATCATCAATGAGCCAGGCTATGAGTGGGTAGCTGAGTTCCATGCCCAGCATGGCGTGCACATCGTGGCGTCGATGCCGTGCTATTGCCCTAAAAATGTAAATGCCCAGCGTGGTGAGGGTGTCTTCGACTCCAGCATACAAGCCTTGCAAACATTAAATGCGCTCGGCTATGGCATAGATCCCCGTCTACAATTGGACTTGGTCTTTAATCCCAATGGCGCGCAATTGCCTCCAGAGCAAGCAGAGCTGGAGGCTGACTACAAGCGAGAGTTAAAAGAGCACTTCGACATCGTTTTTAATCAGCTCTTTGCCATTACCAACATGCCGATCGCTCGTTTTACCTCTTATTTGAAACGGCAGGGCAGCTATCAGGCTTATATGCAATTGCTGCTAGACAATTTTAATCCCGCCTCGATCGAGGGCTTGATGTGCCGCGATACGATTAGTGTTGGCTGGGAGGGCGACCTGTTTGATTGCGATTTTAATCAACAGCTAGGCATGCAACATGGGGAGAAGGCAGCACCAGAGCGTTTGTGGGAGCTTGATTTAAATGATTGGGTCCAGCGGCCCATACAACTCGGCTCGCACTGCTATGGTTGCACAGCCGGTCAAGGGTCCAGCTGTGGTGGAGCCACCGTGTGAAAGTAATCGCATTTGAATATACCAAAGCGCGCATGAAGCTCATTCCCGAAAGGGCGGCCTCATGCGCGCGTAGTGAAGTGCTTCTGCAGCTCGATTTACTTACTTTCTGCGACGCTGTAGCATCGTAAATGCGATGACTGCTCCGCCGAGTAGTAGACCAGCCGTGCTCGGCTCAGGCACGGGGATGGTTTCAGCTTCCACGAAGGGTGCAATCACACTGGGGGCGCGAAACTCAAAGATGAAGAGCGCATTGCCGTCCGTAGATTGCTTGCCCACAGAAATTTGCTGCGAGCCACTGCCGTTGCTGGTGAAGGAAACAGCAGTTTCTGGGTTATCGACATTTGTATCGGCTCCATCGTCGGTAAACGCAATGCTGGTGCCATTGTCTGTCGCAGTCAGCTGCGATGTTTTTTCTAAAGTATAATCAGCTACATCCTCCTTGGCGACGGTAACGATTTGTTGAAAGTCGATATCGAGGGTGGTGTAATTGATGGTATCAGTAAATGCAGATGAAGACTCTGTTTCTGCGCCACCTACGAAAGAGCCGAATGTATACCAATCAAACTGCAGTGTTACAGTGCCGACTCCGCCATTTATAGTGGCTAATACGGAGAGCGTACCTGTATCCGTGAGGCCTTGGCTATTGACTGTTTGCCCGATCATTAAGTTCGATCCGACGTTTCCATTGTCTGAGAGGTAAGTGACTTTCAGCTGTGCGTAGTCCGAGGTCACATTATCGAATTCGTCTCGAGTCTGGATGTCGAATACCGCATAGTCGCCGACTGCAGTCTCATTTGAATAATTCGCAGTCGAGCCGCTACCGCTTACTGTGGTGGAATCGCCAATATGCACTTGCTCACTGGAGATCTCATAGTTTAGGGCAGCGTGTGCTGTCGTGAACGCCAGTAATGGCGCAGATAAATACGAGATTGTTTTGGTAGGCACTGACATAATTTTTTCTAATATTTGATATGATCTATATCAGTGAGTCAGTATCACGCATTCAATGCGCTTACTGTTAATGTTTATTAGGGTTTATTCGCGTTAATAAATACGTTTGCAGTGTTTATATTTTTGCGGTGGATGCGTATGATTGCCTGCGTTTTCTCGTGAGTATGACTCTCTGGGGCTCCTATTGACGGGTTGACCTGTGTGCTTGGTATGTGCAAGCTGTCGTTTGTGTTGAAAAACGAAGTGCAGGAAATTCAGGGACTCTACGGGCCGTTTAGCTTGTCGGAACGTGTCTTGCAGAAGATATGGTTGCGGGGGGATTACGATGCCAGCGATTTGTCGACAGGCTCGGGCAAGCTGCTGCGAGTGGTGGATCCCGGGCGCTGGAATCTACTGGAAGGGCCGGACTTCTTGGAGGCACAACTGGAGCTGGACGGTGAATTGGTGGTGGGAGATGTTGAGGTGCACTTTTACGAGTCGGATTGGCACTTACATGCGCATGGCTCGAACCCTAACTTTAATGATGTGCGCTTGCATGTCGTACTCTATGCGGATCCATCGTCCATTCCGGTGCTCACCGCGCAAGGGCGGCGCCCGGAGGTGGTTCATTTGTTACCATGTTTAGAGCGAGATCTGGAAGATTTTGCAGTGGACGATGCCTTATTAGAGCTGGAGCAAGTGGAAGATACGGAGTGGATGCTTAAATTCATGCAGCAGCCGCTCAAGCGTAGGCGTGCGATTTTGGCCGAAGGGGCCGAGGCGCGTTGGGCGCGCAAGCTAGGTTTCGCTCAGAAGCGCCTCGCGGGGGCATCTTGGACGGAGGCCTGTCACCAATACTGTATGGAGGTTTTGGGCTATGCACGCAATCGTGCCCCGATGTCGCGTCTGGCGTTGATCTATTCGATCGATGATTTTGCGAGCGGGCGGGTCGAGCCTGAGCGAGCCTTTGAGCTGGAACGTGGCAGTTGGCGTCTAAGCGGACTGCGTCCCGCCAATCAGCCGAAGCATCGCTTGGCGCAGTATGCGGCGATCTGTCAGGCGCAGCCCGCTTGGCCCGAGCGCTTGCGCGATTTGCTGGTGACTTGTGGTTCTGTGGAGGATGGCTTGTCGGGAGCTGCTTTTCGCCGAAAGCAGGGCGTGGCACGTTTAATGGAGCGTATTTCGACTGAAGTGTTTTCTGGTAGAATTAGCTCTAGGCGTTTAAATACACTGATTTGCGATGCTTTGCTCCCGTTGGCACAGGCGGCAGCAGTGGCCGATTGGGCGCCTTATTGGATGCATTGGCCCGCGGGCGATGCGCCGGATGCCTTGCATCGTTTTTTGAAACAAGCGCAAGTGATCGATCGTACGGAGCCATTTTCAAATGGGCAGGTGCAGGGTGGATTACACTTACTGATTCATAATTAATACATTTTCAGTTTAAAAACATTGATTTGAGGGTCTCTATTTGGATTTCTGATTTTAATATAGTGTCGGTAGTGCCTAAGGATCGACGTGCACAGTGGTGCCTATTTCGACCAGATCAAGCAGGGTTTGCGCATTCCAGTTGGCGAGGCGGAAACAGCCGCTGGATTCGGTGCGGCCCACTTTTTCCGGCTCGGGCGTGCCGTGGATGCCATAGCTGGGCAGGTTGAGGCCGATCCAAGTGCTGCCGACTGGATTATTAGGGCCGGGCTGTATTATAAATTTTTGCGTGATGCCTTCGTTTGCAGCAGTACTGCTCAATATGGCAGGGTTGAATGTGTAATTGGGTTTTTTTACGCGCACCTTGACGCGTAGAGCCCCACTGGGGCGCTTGTCCACACGCCGAGCGATGCTGACTGGGCAATGGAAGACGATGCGTCCTTGCGGGCTGATGGCTTGTAAGGTGCGGGCAGAGAGTGAAATTTGTAGATGGCTTACTGGCTGGTAGATTTGCAGTGGGGGCATGTGGGGAACGAGGACCTCTTGCCCCGCTTGCAGCTGATTGAAGTCTAGGGCAGGGTTGAGTTGCTGGATCAGGTCGGGGTGGCTCATGCAGGTTTCGGCCAGCATTTCGAGTATCGAGTGGTAGGCCATGCGCTCACGAGTGCCGCGTTCTTTCCAACTGGCAGGAGCAGGATCGATACGAGCGAAGTCTGCGGCAGAGAGAGTGACTCGAGCGTAGAGGGGTTCGGCGATCTTGAGTGTCGCTTGGGTGGCGAGATCAAACTCTCCGCTGGGGTGTAATTGGTGTGCGGTTTGATATGCGCTCAGTGCTTGGCGTGTTTGAGTGCCGATTGAGCCATCGATGGAGCCGGGAGAGAAGCCGCTACGTGCGAGTGCCATCTGCAGTTCCAGTGCATTGGTGATCGCGCGGCCGATCACTGGTTCGGGCGCTGGTGTCGCGATGGGCGCGAGTTGTGGTGATTCCTTAGCGGATGTGGCTGCGGAGGCAGCCGTCTCTGGGGCGGTCGCAGTCTGAGTTGTGAGGGGCTCGGCTGCTTGCTTGGATTCGGCAATCGTCTCGCTTGCGGGCTCGTTCTCAACCGCGGCTGAGGAAAAGGCCGCCGAATGAGGCAGCCAGCGATCGGCTGCGTAGGCTAAGATCGCGAGACATCCGAGGCTCAGTAGCAGTCGGAGCGCGACGTGTAAGGCTTGGCGGGTGGTGCTCAGAGTGCTGCGTGGGCCTTGCGGAGATTAAATGTGATACTCAGTGAGTGGCTCCGGGTCGAGAATCGTGGTCTCTGGCATGCGCGAGGTGAGCTCTTGCGAAAACCAGTCACGAGCGTTTTGGTCCCCGTGGGTGAGCACAATCGCGCGCGCATCGCTCTGTTCCGCATAAGCGAGTAGCTCGCTGCGGTCGGCGTGGCCGCTGAGGTCGAATTGATCGATACTGGCTCGGATCGGGGCGCTGTAGTCGAGCGCATCAAAAAAGAAGCTCGCTTCGTCGCGTTCTGCCAAAAGTTGGCCACCGGGCGAGTCGGGGTCGCAATAGCCGACAAAACAGAGGCCGTTGTTGGGATGTGGCAGTAGCGAAGCGGCAATCTTATAGGACGGCGTGTGCTCGACCATCATGCCGCTACTGACCAGGTAGATTCCTTTGCGTGGTAGGTCACGACCAGGTCGCATATTTAAATCGACGGCGCGCACGTCCATCTTTTCGAGCATTTTAAGATCGAAATCGACCAGATTGGTCTGTTTGCGAATTTTATCGAAATACTCACAGATCGCCATGCCCAAGCCAGCGGCGTGGATGGGGCACTGTGGTAGACGGCCCGCATTGCGAGCGTCGTAGATGATTCGAAATAGTTCTTGCATGCGACCTAGGGCGAATACGGGGATCAGGCAGCTGCCACCTCGCTCCAGAGTGCTCGCGATTTGTTCGATCAGGCGATCGATTTCCGATTCGCGTGTTTTTTTGCATTCGCGGTCATTGGCGCCACGGGTGGTTTCCAGCACCAGCGTGTCGACGGGGCCCATCGGAAGCTCTGCGCCGGGTAAGGTGCGTTGTGCGTCGAAGAGCACATCACCGGAAAAGACAACACGGCGATCTTGGTAGATGAGTTCGACTGCCGCCGCCCCGGCGACGTGGCCCGAGCAGTGGAGGATGACTTCAACTTGATCTTTGCCCTTGGTGTAGATTTCGCCGCGTCCGAAACGTTGGATGGTCAGCTGTTTGGTAAATTGCGCGACATCACGGTGTAAAAAGAGTGGATATTCGGCGATACCATGCTCTTCGCGTTGCCGCTTCATTACATTGATGGAATTGCGCAGCATGCGCGGAGCCAGTGTGACATTGGGCGCGGCGGTGATGACTGGAGTCTTTGGATTGTGGGCCGTCACAATCGGCATCGAGCCTAGGTGGTCGAGGTGACAGTGGGTCAGGATGATCAGATCGAGGTCTAGGTTTTCGATCGGTTCGAAATCGGGCAGGGCGTCGTAGCCGAGTTTTTTCGGGTGCAGGCCGGAATCGATCAAGATATTAAAGTCGCCAAGCTGTACGAACATCGAGTTCGCGCCAATTTCGCCGTGTCGGTTGAGGTCGGTCAGCTTCATAATTCGTTTGAGGGCATTATTTTCATATATATTTAAGGGGGGGGGCACAGCGACGGGGCCGTTGCGGATGATCTCATAGTAAAATCCGCTGGCCCTGCCTCGGCTGCAGTTACAATGTGTTCTGTGCTTGCAGCGAGTGAACTTAGGCAGGTATGCGACTTTTTATTGGTCGGCGATAGGCATTGCTCCAAGCTAAAGAACATTCATTAACTAGCAACGTAACAAGTAAAGTGTAATCTCCAAGAGCGAAAATTCAGATGTCTCCGCACAGTTCAGCGAAAAAAATTACCTGGGTCGGCTTATTGCTGAACTTGCTACTCGGCTGCGTGAAAGTGCTCGGAGGTTGGTTGCTACAGTCGAAGGCCCTGCTGGCCGATGGGGCGCACAGCTTGCTGGACCTGCTGACCGATGTGGCGGTGCTAGTGGGACTTTCGCTGGCTAATAAGCCAGAGGATGAGAATCATCTCTACGGACACCACAAGTTTGCCAGTTTTGCTAAGTTCGCCGTGGGAGGCATGTTGCTACTGTTTTCGCTGGGCTTGGTGATCACTGCCTTGCTCGATTACCGCAGCGGAGGCGTGGGGCGCCCACAAGCGGGGGAAGCCGTCGTGCTGGCGCTGATTTCACTCGTGCTGAAAGAGGCGCTCTTCTGGTGGACGCGTGGGGTGGCACGACGCTTGAAGTCTGATTTATTGATGGCCAACGCCTGGCATCACCGTATGGACAGCATTTCTTCGCTCGGTGTGGCGGCTGCTTTGGTCGGCGTCTGGCTGGGAGGCGAGAGTTGGGCCTTCCTGGATGGCGTGGTCACTTTGGTGCTTGGTTGTTATTTGATCTTTGAGTCCAGTAAGATTTTTCTGCGAGCGTGTGCCGATTTGCTCGATGCGGCGCCTGAGCGCGAAATCATAGAAGATTTACGCGAGCACATTTTGCCGACCCCCGGAGCCATTGCTTACCATGACTTTCGGGTGCGCCGCGTGGGGGATCTCTACGAAGTCGATTTGCATTTACAGGTAGATCCTGAGATTACTGTCGTGGCCGGGCATGCGATTGCGCGCTCGGTAAAGCGGCGAATGGTAGAAAAACATCCAGAGGTTTCTAAGGTTTTGGTGCATGTGGAACCTGCGAATAGAGAACATATTATGAATCGTGGTCTCTCAGGCTTGGACGGTTCGGAAGATAAAAGCGCCCCAGTTCAGGAAATATAGCTTGTCTGCGCATGCGTAACCGAATTGAAACGTAAGCTCTCGCAACCTCTCAACTAGCCACTTTCAGCGACTGTCTTTTCCTCTTATGAGCGATTTTTTAAAGCACGAATGCGGGATCGCAATGATCCGTCTTTTGAAGCCTATTTCTTATTACCAAGAGAAGTATAATACGCCTCTATACGGTTTTAATCAGCTGTTCTTGCTGATGGAGAAACAACACAATCGCGGCCAAGACGGCGCGGGCATCGGCTGTGTGAAGCTTGATGTCGCCCCCGGCCAGCCTTATATGGCGCGCGAGCGTACGATTAAACAAAACTCCTTGGCACGCATTTTTAAGGGGCAACTCAAGGCCTACCAAAAGATGGTGGATAAGGGCGTGATCCACCCTGAATTTCCTCAGACGGTCAAAGATAACTTCGATTATGGTGGCGAGATTCTGCTAGGCCACCTGCGCTATGGCACCTCGGGGGTGTATTCTTCAAATAGCTGCCACCCCTACGTGCGCCAGTCGAATTGGCCGACCAAGAATTTAATGTTGGCAGGTAATTTTACCATTACCAACGAAAAGGACCTCAACGCCGACCTGATCAATCGTGGCCAGCACCCGATCTTCGGCACCGACACGCAAGCTGTCTTGGAAGAAGTCGGCTTCCATCTCGACGAAGCACACGATGCCATCTACCACAAGATGCGGGATCAAAATGTCGAAGGCACCAAGATCCCTAGCATCATTAGTGAGCAGCTGGATCCGATTCGTATTTTGAGAAATGCCGCTTCCAATTGGGACGGTGGCTACGCGATTGCCGGGTTGATTGGTAATGGTGACAGCTTCGTGATGCGGGACCCGCAGGGCATTCGCCCTTGCTTCTATTTCCAGAACGATGAAGTCATCGCCTTCGCCTCTGAGCGCGTGGCTTTGATGACAATTTTTGATCAACCAATCGAGAATGTGCGCGAAGTCGAGCCCGGCTGTGCCATGGTGGTGAAGAGTGACGGCAAGATTTACAGCGAACGTTTCACCGAGCCGCGCCCCATCACACCTTGTTCCTTCGAGCGTATTTACTTCTCACGTGGTAACGACGCCGACATTTACGCAGAGCGCAAAGCACTCGGTGGTGCCTTGCTCGAGCAAGTCGTTAAAGCGATTGATAATAATTTCGCAGACAGTGTCTTTAGCTTCGTTCCCAATACCGCTGAGGTCGCTTATTACGGCTTGTTGGATTCAGTCCGCCTGCATCGTCGTAAAGAAGTGCGCGACTCGCTGTTGGCGGCGCAAGAAAACGGCACACTGGATGCAAAATTGATCGACGAGCTGATCATGGGCAACTGGCCGCGTGGGGAAAAGATCGCGCACAAGGACATCAAGCTGCGCACCTTTATTTCGCAAGAAGAAGGCCGCGCCAAGCTCGTCTCCCACGTTTACGATATCACATACGGGATCGTCGAAAAGAAGGACTGCTTGGTCTGCATCGATGACTCTATCGTCCGCGGCACCACGCTCAAGGAGTCGATTCTTAAGATCCTTAGTCGCACTCAGCCGCGCAAAATCGTGGTTGCATCCACCGCGCCGCAGATTCGCTATCCCGACTGTTACGGCATCGACATGTCCGAACTCGGTAAGTTCATCGCCTTCAAGGCCACTGTTGAATTACTGAAAAACGACGGCTGCTCGCATTTACTGCAAGAAGTGTATGTTGACTGTATCGCACAGGCCGACAAGCCCTCCAGCGAAATGGTCAATCACGTCAAGCGCATCTACGAGCGCTACAGCGACGAGCAAATTTCCGCTAAGATCGCTGAATTAGTGTATCCCAAGAATGTGCCTTGGACCGGCGAGCTCGAGATCGTCTTCCTGCCGGTGGACAAGATGCGCGAAGCGCTCCCAAACAATAATGGGGATTGGTATTTTACTGGAGATTATCCAACTCCCGGTGGCACTGCGACCGTGAACAAAGCCTTTATTAACTACTTCGAAAACAAGACTGGCCGCGCTTACTAGGCGCGGTCTCGTCGCTGGCTAGGCTTTGCGCTTAGTGCGCAAAGCCA
>CEUD01125590.1_pt1 | contig 25776 bp, 23 predicted proteins | sample 356481 | NCBI WGS metagenome assembly CEUD01 (sample SAMEA2623314, study PRJEB7988) | marine metagenome | isolation source: saline water (ENVO:00002010), including | reverse complement strand
CTACCGCCACTTTCAGCCGCCGTGACCGTGCCCGCTGCCCCACACGCGACCAAATAATTTGTGGTTTCACCCGTGCTGGAGTCGACCTCTAACTGCACGCTTTGCATCGAAAAAAGAGTCTGCGAGGTGCCAGATTCAATCTTCTCAAAGCCAGCGACTAAATTGTCGCAGTAAAGCATGGTACCAAATTGCCCCACAATATAATACCCGCCCCCCAGACTCGCAGGCGAAAAGTAAACTGCATACAGATCGAAAGCTGTCGGGCTACTATGGCTCTCCCAGTTCTTTGCCAGGTCTCGAGTGCTCAGAATGTGGCCACCGGCCCCGACCGCGACGTAATTCTGCCCATCAAAAGTAACCGAAAACAGGCCGACAGTGCTCAGCCCCGAAGAAGATGACTGCCACGTATCGCTGGAATTTTTATACAAAATATTGCCGTTCTCGCCGAGCGCAAGCAGTGCGGGCAGCCCCTGAGCAGCCGCTGCTGGCAGGTAGACGATACGCGTGAGGCTCGGCGCGCTGCCCGAGGGTGCATATTTCAACGACCAATCGAGGCCAGTTTCCGATTTATAAATCCGTCCCTGCGTGGAACATGCCCAAAAGTCCGTTCCGTCATATACGACATCACTCAACTCTAAGTTCGTCTGTGGCTCCCCATTCGTATACTTCACGAGCCAGCCCTTAGAACTGCCCTTTAACAGTTTACCTGTATCGGGGCTCACGGCGATCGCATATCCCGCTGCAGGTGAATACGCGATCCCAGTTAAATCTGCGTAGAACCCCTCTGCTGCTTGATTTTCCCATGCATTGAGAGGCTCGACGACATTCGTACTTTCGACTTCCACACTGGCAGTGCCCGCATTACCGTATAGACGTCTCACAGGAACGGTAATCTTCCCATCATTCTCACCTAGGTGGTAGGCATCTGACATAAACTCAATCACCCCAGGACTAGGCAAAACAAGAAATTCGCACCACTCCAAAATCGCCAGGCAGTAATGCCCCATTGAGCCAAGCTGGCAGCAATAGGCACACAAACAGTATATGCATGTATGCTCTCATGTTTTTTCTAAATTAAAATGCGTGAATCAATCTGTTTAAAATTAGGGCAAATACCCAGCACTCCTAGTATAAACACTCCTAAATGCAAGAATAAGTAACAGAGCATGCTCTGAGCCAAAACTTGTTGAGAAGGACCAATACAGGTGAGAGTTTGCTATCAAAAATTAGAAAAGCGCACATTGACTTCTGTCAAAATCCTCCGAGCGTATGGCTGCTTAATAATTTACCTGCAGCGATCTTGAGCCCACCACCAACAGTCCCAGCGCGATTGCGCCCCGATACACGAAGCACATGCAACTACCAGGATTGTTAGAATGCTGGGACTACGCGGGAACTTTTGTCTTTTGCGTATCCGGGGCGATTGCAGGTCGTCAACAAGAGATGGACTGGTTCGGCATGTTCATCATTGCACTGGTCACTGGCACGGGCGGCGGCCTGCTGCGCAGTGTCATGCTAGGCGACCTACCGCCCATTTTCCTAAAAGATCCCGTCTATTTCATCTTAGCTATCTGTGCGGTGCTGGTAGCTCTACATGGCATTAATAGCTGGCAGAAGATTACTCGCATCATCTCGGTATTGGACGCACTGGGGCTGGGAATCTTTTTAGTCACAGGCATGCGTATCGCTCAAGCCTATGGCCTGCCCGGATGGGCGGCACTGGCGATTGGCGTGGTCAGTGCCACCTTTGGTGGGCTGTTGCGCGATGTGTTACGCAACGAAGTCCCCCTGGTATTGCGCAAAGAGATCTACGCAACCGCCTGCCTAATCGGTGGCTTGGCCCTGCTCTGCTTCGACTACGCCAATTTAAACGAGCTCTCCTCGCTCTTATTAACCAGCTTACTGGTGGTGGTCATACGACTCACCGCCATTCACTATTCAATCCATCACTCGCAAGGCTAGATCACTTTAGCGATAGAGCACACAATATCTACCCGACGACTGTGGCACAGGATGCCACCGCCACCAGCTCCTGTGCTATCGCAACGCTTTGAGCAAATTCCGGCAGCCGTCCTCAATCAGATCCATCACATAGTCAAACCCACGATCGCCCCCATAATAGGGGTCGGGCACCTCGCGCACATCGTGCTCTGTACAGTATTCGCAGAACAACTTGATCCGATGCCAATACTCACCACCCGGATCCAGACGGCGCGCACCCTCCAGATTATCCTGATCCATAGCCAAAATCAGATCGTAATACTCAAGATCTGCCGCTTGCAACTGACGCGAGTGCCCGATCACTGGAATACCCCGCTCACGCATAACCTGCTGCATGCGCGCATCCGGCAACGCGCCCACATGAAAGCCAGTGGTGCCAGCCGATTCAATCTCGAAGACATCCGACAGCCCGGCCTCATCCACTAAATGCTGCAAAACACAATGCCCCGCAGGCGATCGGCAAATATTGCCCATACATAAAAAGAGAATACGATTCATAACAAATTTGAAAAATTGAGAGTGCACTCTGGGCGCGCAAAGACTAATCCATCAACAAATTAGAATTAGCTGCACTTATCAATAAGTTTGCTTCTCCTAAATCATAAAGATTACTTATCCACGAATCATTGACAGCCTGAGCATGAGCTGCAAAACAACAAGCTTGTTGTCTAATTATTCGACTGCGCACGCAGGTGAAGGCAACAATTTCATCTCACATAGAAACCATATCGCTTTTACTATGAGCACTATCATTACAGATATCCGCGCCCGCGAAATCATCGATTCTCGTGGCAACCCAACTGTCGAAGTCGACGTCGAACTCGAGTCAGGCATCATCGGCCGCGCCGCAGTTCCATCCGGAGCCAGCACCGGTGAACACGAAGCGGTCGAGCTTCGCGATGGCGACAAGGCTCGCTACCTCGGCAAGGGCGTTCTGAAAGCAGTCGACAACGTCGACAATGTAATCGCCCCAGAGCTCGTAGGCCTGGATGCTTGTGATCAAATCACAATCGACAAGGCAATGCTTGAGCTCGATGGCACAGCCAACAAGGGCAAGCTTGGCGCCAATGCCATGCTCGGTGTCTCGCTTGCAGTCGCACACGCCGCAGCGGACGCGCTCGGACTTCCACTTTACAAGTACATCGGTGGCCCCAATGCCAAGGTATTGCCAGTGCCGATGATGAACGTCATCAACGGCGGCTCACACTCCGACGCACCGATCGCATTCCAAGAGTTCATGATTCGCCCAATCGGCGCAGCCACTTTCAGCGAAGCCATCCGCATGGGTGCTGAGTGTTTCCACAGCCTCAAGAAGGTGCTCCACGACCGTGGCCTCAGCACAGCTGTCGGCGACGAAGGTGGTTTCGCTCCTAAGTTCGAAGGCACTGAAGATGCACTCGACACATTGAGCAAGGCAGTTGAAGCCGCTGGCTACAAGGTCGGCAGCGACATCACATTCGCACTCGACTGTGCCTCATCTGAATTCTTTGAAGGTGGCGTGTATGACTACACCAAGTTTGAAGGTGAAGGCGGCGCAAAGCGCAACTCCGAAGAGCAAGCTGCTTACTTAAAGGAGCTCACCGAGAAATACCCCATCGATTCGATCGAAGACGGCTGTGACGAAAACGACTGGGACGGCTGGAAGGCACTCACCGACGCAATCGGCGACAAAGTCCAACTTGTTGGTGACGACCTTTTCGTCACCAACGTGAAATTCCTGCAAAAGGGCATCGATCTTGGCGTTGCCAACTCGATCTTGGTGAAGGTTAATCAAATCGGCACACTGACTGAAACCCTCGAAGCCATCGAGCTCGGCAAGGTCAACGGCTACAACTCCGTGATCTCTCACCGTTCGGGCGAAACCGAAGACGTCACCATCGCTGACATCGCAGTTGCGACCAACGCGGGCCAAATCAAGACTGGTTCCATGAGCCGCTCCGACCGTATCGCGAAATACAACCAACTACTTCGCATCGAAGAAGAATTGGGTGACAACGCGATCTACGCCGGCACACTCAAGTAGTCGCAGTCCTTTCGACACTATTGAAGCAAAGCCCTGCCGCATCCACGGCAGGGCTTTTTTGTGTAAGACAGGCGCCCTCGCCGGCCTCTCAGCGCGACAAAAACGACAGACAGGAGTGTCTGTCTTACATAACCCTCTTATTTTTGACTTCTAAATTCCTCTGGCTAGCTTCTAACTCTGAGACGCTATGAATTTAGAAGAAAAGAAAAACGCACTGGTCGAAGAGATCACCCTCATTCCTGATCCCTACGAACGACTGGGCTACATCGTGGACCGTGGCAAGAAGGCCAAAGGTCTGCCGGAAGACTTGCGAATCGATAGCTTTAAAATCGAAGGCTGCATGTCTCAACTCTGGGTAGTTCCTTGCTATCAAAACGGACTGTGTGATTTTCAATCGGAGTCGGACTCTGCTATCGTTAAGGGCATCGCCAGCCTACTCTGTGATTTCTACAGCGATGCGAAACCTGAGGAAATCGTGGAAACGGACGCCGACTTCCTGGGCGACGTGGGCATCACGCAACACCTCTCCCCCAACCGCCGCAATGGTCTCAGCCGTATCGTCGAATCGATCCAGCGTTTCGCTCAATCTTGTTTAGCGGAGTCATAATAGGTCGGGGCTTCACTTGCGAAGACCGCATCAGGCTGCAATGAAACTTTACGACGCACATTGCCATCTGTCCGGAGCAGCCTGTCATACGGTCGTCCTCAATGGAACCTGCCCCGCAGATTGGCTGAAGGTTGTCGGATTCGCCGAAAAGGACCCAGCACATATCTTCCCGGCGATTGGCTTGCATCCATGGCGAGTGCCAGACGCACCCAGCGATTGGCAGACCAGCTTTCTGCAACAAATCGACGCAGCTAAAGCGGTCGGCGAAATCGGCCTCGATCAGCGGATCGAGGGCTACGACATTGAGCGTCAGCAAGCCGCCTTTCGCTGGCAATTAGAACAAGCGGCCCAGCGTAATTTGCCCGTTTCAATCCACTGCCTAAAAGCCAGCGATTCTTTACTTCACATTTTAAAGACGCAGCCCTGTCCCAAACGTGGCATACATCTACACGCGTATAGCGGCTCCGCCGAGCAAGTTTCGCATTTCGCGCAATGGAATACCTATTTTTCATTTCACGCAGGACAACTGGGCGGCCGAGCCAAGAAAGCGCCCGCGGCCCTTCAGGCAGTGCCCATTGATCGGCTCTTGATAGAAAGCGACGCGCCCGACACAATCCCAGCCTGTGAAGACCATGCCAGCTTTCTACTTCGCGGCTACCAAAGGGCCGCCGAACTGCGTGGCCTGACAGTGGAAGCACTCGCGGAACAAGTGGCCGCCAATTTCAAACGCTATTTTCTATATGATTGACCCCAGCCTCAGCCCGCTCCCGAAAGTGAGCCACAGCGATATCGTGCGCCGTGGCCTGCGTTGTCAGTGTCCCAACTGCGGACGATCCAAGCTCTTTCGCTCATTTCTGAAAATTCATCATCGTTGTCCCTGCTGCGGCATGACGCTGGAGCGTGGCGATGGCTACTACCTCGGACCGCTCTGTATTAATTACGGCATCGCAGTCTTCGGTGCGGTCGCGCCGCTCTTACTCGCAGGCTTTGCAGGCTGGATACCTCAGCGCCCCGCAATGATAGCAGCTGGAATCGCCGCACTACTGCTCCCGCTCATGCTCTATCGCATCTCTTGGAGCCTATGGCTGATGACCTATTACTTCTGCCTGCCCGACGAATTACACGCCAACCGCCCCGAAGACAGCGATGAATTATCGTTCGAAGAAGAACAGAGGCACGGGACGAACGTCGAACATTGAACGTCCAAGATCCAATGGTGAATTGGAGATACGCGGGGCTGCATACACGACACGAGGGAGAATGGGGCGAACACTTGATTTTGAATTATTGATCATTCGACCTTCGCCTATGACGTAACCGAGCGCTTCAGCCTCGGTTCGAGCGTTCGACTCGCCGCTGCCAGCCCAGAGCCAACGGGGTCTAAAGTCCCCCGCCACAAGTTCACATTCAAAATTGGACGTTCGACCCTCTAAACTTCGTTGGCCCAGATGTCTGCTAACTGTTGACGACGACGGATCAGGCGCGGCTCACCGTCGGCCTGGAGCATCACTTCCGCAGCTTCGGGATACGAGTTATAGTGCTTAGGCGTCATCGCTGAAGCATAGGCCCCGGAACCATCGATCACGCAGTAGTCACCAATCGTAGCCTCGGGCAACTCACGCGTCGCCAACAGTTCTGGATCGCCTGGCGCAGGTGTCAAAATATCTCCAGACTCGCAGCAGTGACCGACCACCACATATTCTTTAGTGCTGGCGGCCTCTTCGCTTTGCAAGAGACTGATCGGATGTTGCGCTCCGTAAATGGAGGGACGTAGCAATTCCGTCATGCCAGTGTTGAGCTTAATAAAATCGTATCCCGCCTCACCGGTAGAGACGACATCTTGCACCTTGGACAGCAAGGCACAGGCATTGGCGACCAAGAAAGTGCCTGGCTCCACTTCGAGGCGGATCTGGCGACCGGTCTCGGCCGCGAACTCCTCAAACTTTTCCTTGATCGGCTGGCCCACCACTTGCAGGTCGGTCGACTTCTCGTCCGGCATACGCCCGACTTTGAAGCCGCCTCCGAGGTTGAGCGTCACCACATCAGGAAACTGACGCACCATTTCAAAATTCATCTTCGACACCTTGAGCCAGACCTCGGGATCGCTGCCGGAGCCAATATGTGTATGGATGCGCACCGCAGTGAGCGAATATTTAGCCAATAGCTCTTTGATCTGAGGGATCCACTCGTACCAGATACCAAAGCTGGAAGACGGGCCGCCCACATTGGTACGGTTATTACCGCCCGAGCCGGCTCCGGGGTTGATGCGAATGCCCACAGCACCACCGGGCTTGAGTTGCCCGAAACGTTCCAGCTGTGCCAGCGAGCACGCATTCAGCTGGATACCTGCCTCCAAGAGCTCGCCCAAATCCTCTGGCAACTCTTGCGCACTGAGACTGATTTTCTCAGCGGCAATGCCCGCTGCCATCGCACGGTGCACCTCATGCCCCGACGACGCATCGATATGCAACCCTGCTTGGGCAAAAATCTTTAAGATCGCCGCATTGGGCGAAGCCTTCATCGCATAGCGAGCCGTCAAACCGAAGGCATTAGGAAAAGCCAACACAGCGGCTGCATTGGCCTCCAATGTCTTTTGATCGTAGACATAGACGGGCGTGCCGAAGTTTTGAGCGACTGCATGAGCGCTCGTGTAATCTAGGAAGCGTGGCTGTATTTTCTGCACCATGCGAGAGAGCAAATGCGCTTCATCCGCTCAGGCAAGCGCGAAACCATACAGCTCTTAAACTTCCCCCGTACCTCTTTTAATTTTCCTCCGCGGCTCTGCACGCTCACAGCCATAGCTCTCCAACATTTCCGCGACCAGAGCAGGCAAATAGGTCAGGTTGGCTCCAGCCCCCGCCGCTTCGCCTGCACAGCAAACATAACCGAGCTCCTCCTCGAGCGACATCTCGAGTCCACGTGCATCCAACCAAGCGCGCACCGTGCGCAAAGATTCTACCCATTGACGCAGGGAAAATGCACTCTCGTCACTCAACTCCAAGAGTTGCCGTCGGGCGTCGGCCTGCTCTGCGCCCGCGAAATTAGCCTCTAAAAATGAGAGTAATTGCGGCGAATCTCCAAACTCAGCCTTGATGGGCTCGGCCCCGAAACTATCTACAATATCTACCATGGCTCATGCTATTGACACAAGCTGCAGTAAACCGCAAGTGACTCGCACAATCGCAACACAAATTTCACAGAAGCCGCGTTGAGTCTTGCCCCTGCGTCAATCTCCTTTTGGCTGTCAATTCTGACTATGCGCCATATTCGAACAGCGGCACGCGCCCTCATCATTTTGAATCAAAAAGTCCTCGCCATCAAAATGCGCGACCGCTCGGGCGTGTTCTACATTCTACCTGGAGGCGGCCAGCGCCACGGCGAGACCTTGCGCCAAGGGCTCAAGCGTGAATGCCTGGAGGAAATCGGAACCGAAGTCGAAATCGGCGAACTGCTCTATGTGCGCGAATACATCGGAAAAAATCACGAATTTCGCAAATCGCACCACTCCTTCCATCAAGTTGAAAACGTCTTTAGCTGCTCCTTGCCGGATCCCGACAGCATCGGCCCCGGCACCGAACACGATAAAAAACAGGTCGGCGTCGAATGGATCCCGCTCACAGACTTGCACAATCGGCGCTTTTTACCTGAAGTGATCAAGCCCTTCTTCAAGGATGGCGTCTTCAGCCCCCCCAGCAATTATCTCGGAGACATCAACTGATCGGTATTGTTAAAACTGAGAACTGCAGAACACTCATAGACTGCATTCCATATCCGTAAGTCCATATCCACGTGTCCGTCTACCGTCGAATATTTAGTAAGAAATATCAGAACCTGATGCACCCAGGGGAGCGACTTCGTTTCGACATCGTGAATCCACTCTGCATACTCGTACTCTGCCTAGTGGGGCTGATGTTCATCTATTCGGCGCAAATTTCCTATCAAGGCGGCCACTGGAAACGACAGCTTTTCTGGATCGTCATAGGCATAGGGACCTACACCGGCATTTCGGCCATTAACTACAAGTATATCCTGCAATACGCACACATCGCCTACATTGCGGGCATTTGCGGGCTCTTACTCACCACCAAATTTAGCCCGATTAGCTTCGAAGATATGGGGGCCCGTCGCTGGATCGACCTGGGGGTCACCCGAGTGCAACCCACCGAAGGGGCCAAGATCGGCACCCTGATTATGGCGGCCAGTATTCTAGCCCGATCCGAGATCGGAACAGTCAAAGATTCACTGCTCGTGCTCACCAGAGTCGCCGGTGTCTTTTTACTTCCAATGTTGTTGATTTTCCTGCAACCCGACCTAGGTTCATCGCTTGTCTTTCCACCAATGATTTTCGCTCTGCTATATGTTTCTCGATTATCCGAGAAATTTTTCCTGAGTGCGTTCGCAGCTTTCGCGATCGCACTGGCTGCGCTTGGGGTCGACCTATACGGCTACAGCCAGCACCTGGAAGCTGAACGTGAAGCGAAAAGCTCGGATCAAATAGAGGCAGTCGGCGACTACCAGTCGCTGCTCCCCATTCGCAATTATCAAAGAAATCGGATTCTCACCTTCGTCGCCCCCGACGTGGTGGACCCGACCGGCACCGGCGCGAGCTGGAATGCCAATCAAGCAAAAATTTCTGCCGCAACTGGTGGATTGTCGGGCAAAGGGTACCTCAAAGGTACCCAAGCACAGCTCGGCTATCTCCCACAAGCGGTGGCACACAACGACTTTATTTTCTCCGTGATTGCGGAGGAAACAGGCTTTCTTGGAAGCGCGTTCGTCGTCGGGCTATTTTGCCTGATGGTCGCCAACGGCATACGTATTGCCGGACTCGCAAGAGATCGATTTGGAATGCAACTGGCCATCGGTGTCAGTATTCTATTCCTCGTCCACTTCTTCATCAACATTGGCATGACTATCGGCATTACCCCGATTACTGGACTCCCGCTTCCGTTTTTAAGTTACGGAGGCTCCTTTGTTTTGAGCTGTTTTATTCTACAAGGTCTTGTGCAAAGTGTATACCGGTATCGAAAGGATTTCTCATGATACGGATACACCCACGCACCTACAGATTACAGAGAGAAAACAGACAAAACTTGGGATCCCCACCTCACCCACGGGAAACCAAGACCAATGAACGACGAATCAAGCACTCACAAAAATTCTAATAACGACGTAAATAACGACGCAAAAAGCGAACACGACGAAAATAGCGACAATCAATACACCAAAGAACTGATCTCCGCTCCCAAGGAAAAAAAAGCGGAGCGTATCGACACCCGTGCGCTCAAAGACGACGCGGCCAAGCGCGAAAAGAAACAACCGCTCATCACTCGCATCGTCAAAGCCATCAAAGCCGAGAAGAAGTCTTACACCGAGCTGATTATCAACTCGGAGCCACTCGAAAAACGCGTCGCCTTATTACAAGACGGCGTGCTCGAAAAGTTCGAAGTCGAACGCAGCGGTGAAGCACGCGAAGTCGGCGCTATTTTCAAGGGACGCATTCAAAACTTGGAGCCTGGCCTCAAGGCAGCCTTCGTCGACATCGGCGAAGAAAAAAATGCCTTCCTGCACTACTGGGACATTCTGCCAGCCGCCAAAGACAACAGCATCGAGGTGGTCCGCGACAATAAATCTGAAAAGCAACGCAAGCGCGAAGCAGAAAAGATCACCGTTAAAGACATCCCGCGCCTCTACCCGATCGGCAGCGAAATCGTGCTACAAATCACCAAGGGCCAAATCGGCACCAAGGGCCCACGCACCACCACCAACATCGCCCTGCCCGGTCGCTTTCTGGTGCTGATGCCTTACACCGGCACACTCGGTATTTCCCGCAAGATTGAGGACAAAAAAGAGCGCTCTCGCCTGAAGGGCATCTTGCGCGATCTCACCCTGCCTGAAGGCATGGGCATCATCGTCCGCACTGCGGGCGAAGGTAAAAAAGCCCGCTATTTTATCCGCGACCTCCACATCCTACTCAAGCGCTGGGAGGTGATCAACCAGCGCATGGAATCCACTAAGAAGCCGGCCTGCCTCTATGTAGAGCCCGACATCGTCGGCCGCACAGTGCGTGACTTCCTCACCGAAGAAATCGACCGCGTGATGGTCGACAAGAAGGAGGACTATGACAATGTCATGGAGGAGGTCATGAAGATCTCGCCTCGCTCCAAGTCCAAGATTCACATCTTTAAAGACGACATCCCGGTCTTCGAACGCTTCAATATCGAACGCCAAATCGAGCAGACCTATATGCGCTGCGTGCCCCTGCCAGGCGGCGGCGAAATCGTGATCGAAGAAACCGAAGCGCTGATCTCGATCGACGTAAACACCGGCTCGCACAAGAATAAGAACAAGGATGGCAAAGACTTCATCCTACAGGTCAATCTGGAAGCCGCCACCGAGATCTGTCGCCAAGTGCGGCTGCGCAATATTGGCGGCCTCATCATTCTCGACTTCATCGACATGAAGGCGAAAAAAGACCGCAACGCCGTACTCGCTCGCATGCGTCGCGAAATGGCCAACGACAAGGCCAAGAATCACATCCTACCGATCTCGACGCTCGGCATCATGCAAATGACGCGCCAGCGCCACTCGGAGAGTCACTCCAGCGGCATCTACACCGACTGCCCGTATTGCCACGGCCGCGGCTCGGTCAAGAGTTCCCGCACCATGAGCGTGGAAGTGCAACGTCGCCTAATCAGTGTCATCCGCCACATCCGTGCACGTGATGGCCACGATAAGGAGATCGCACTACGCGTATTGCTCCACCCGACCAACCTCGAACGCCTGCGCCAAGAGGATGAGGATCTGCTACTGGAAATCGAGCAATCCTACGGCGCACGCCTCTCCTTCCGTGCCGATCCGATCTATCACGTCGAGAATTTCAAGATCATCGACATCGAGAGCGGACAAGAACAGCGCTAAGCGGATAGGCCGAAACGAGCCATACGACACATTCTTCAATGGATCTAGGTGCAGGCCACCTAGGTCCATTTTTTTTTAATGGGTATAAGCGGAAAAAATCACAATTCGCGCGCATAAGGCTGCTGCAAGGCATACCCCTCGCCGTCTTCCAACTTGCCCGGCCAATCGATCAAATTATATCCGGCCAATTTCGCGGCGCGAAGCACCACCGCATTGAGAAAGCGCTCGTAATAAAAAATCGCATAAGGCTCCGGCACCGGCGATTGGATGATCACGGGCGGGTTCACTCGCTCCAATAAAGGACGCAAGCGCGCCACCAGATCCAGTGCCGCCGGCTGCTCACTGGTAAAAATCCAACGATGCCCCGGCTGCGCGCGTTCGGCTTGAAAGGGACCATGCGAATAATCAAGCAAATCTCGAATACGTGGCGGTGCACAAAACACGGTCTCCAGCACCTTGGCCGCTAAATTTTGCGCATAGAGCGAGCTGCAATCACTAAAATAAAAATCAACACCCGTCAAAAGCTCGTGAGCGCAGCGCTCCAGCAGCTCGGTGTCGGGCAAGTCGACCGCCCAGACGGCATCCAGCATATCGGAGATCCTGGCCTGAGCTGCAGTAGACTGAGCCTCCGCAACTGAGGCCGCGACCTTCCACGCCGCCAATAAAGCACAGACAGGCCCGATGATACGCGGCAAAATTTCAAATTCATCCTCCATCGGGTGCGTCACAATGGAAGCGCCCTCGGCTTCCAAATCCTGCAAGAGCTGCGCACGGTCAGTCTTGCCGGCTTGGCGCTGTCCCTCCAAGGTGGACGAAGTCACCAGCGTCAAACCCGCAAACTGTGATCGCCTCGCCAGCACGATCTGCGCGTTGGGCGAGAGCCCTTGGGTAAAAACGACCAAATGCTTACGCGCGCTGGCGGCCGGCAGCTCGCCATAAAATGCACAGGTCGGCAAAAATTCCGCATGTTGCTGCGGGATACGATTCAGTTGCGCCTGCAAATACTTGGCGGCCGCCTCCGAACTCCCAATCCCAGTAGTGATCACCTCGCGGGCCGCACCGGCAAAGACAGGCGTCGGCAATGACGGAGCCAAAGTTTGCCGTAAACACTCCGGAACTTGTTCAATCCGTTGTGCCAAAATATCAAGTCCGCGTTGCAAGCTCATAGCTTCAAGTCTCAGACTCTAGAAAGATCCAATCAACTACATTTAAACCACTACGGTGCAGCGCCTGTGCGTACTCGTTTTTCTCTATCAAACTATTGGGTGAGTTCATGACCATCTGAATGTTCATGCTCGGGAGATGGCTTTTCAAAATTTGAAAGACACACTCGTAGTCACGCTGATCAAAAGGAACGCCGAGCTTACGGTAGGACTCGCGAGTATCATAGCTACGATTTTGCTCGCGAAACATACGATCCAGCGAGAAAGCACCGAAACCTGCCCCTCGCCCATCCTGATACACCAGCACCACCGCACCACTACCATAACGCACGATATGTTGAATCGCGCGGTTATACTTCGCCTTATTCTCGTCCACTTTTACAGGAAAACGATTCAGGATAGACTCACTCTGAATGCGTACAATCGGCCGATCATAAGACTTGGGGTTACCATGGGTCAGCACCACAAAGTCATCGCCACTCACGATATCATAATACACATGCACGCGAAACCAATAAGGCTCAAAGAGCAGACGCGCGAATGGGTTTTCTTTGGGGTCCTTGCCCTTGGCTTCGATCGCTTTGGCATCAATTTTCAAACTCAAGCGATTCCCGCGAATTGATTTAAATTCGCGAATCATCGGCTCGTCCCCCAGGGTATACGGCTCCAGCTCCTCATCGCCTAAGATCTCACGCACCAGATCGTAAGACACCACGATCTCGTCGTCGATAGGACGAATCGGCAGCAGATAACTCGCCATATATATAAAGCGCTCCGCTTGCTCTAAGCGCACAGGCTTAAACGGCACCACCGCTTCCGGCAGGCGAATGTCCGCCAGCGGCAGCTCATTGGGCCGCGAGAGCACATGCCCGGCCTCCTGCTTCGATTTCAAATAAAATAAATTAAAAGGCCCCGGCTCATACTCAATCGATTCGGTGCGCTCGACCGTCAATCCATTGCGCTGCATCGCCTCCACTTTGTCGGGATTATTCGTCAACACCACCCACTTGGCATCAATGTCCAAAATGTGCACGATATCGGCGATGTTGAGATACTGACGATAATCCTTCTTCAGCCCCAAAGTCTTATAAGCATCAAAGGTCGATAAGGTGTCGCCACTCGCCTGCACCAACATCCGGTCGCGTGCCTTCGCCGAGTAACCAACGCCGCGCCCCTCTTGTAATAAATAGAATAAGACGCCATGCCCACTCTGAGCAATCTTCTCCATCGCGCCCTCAAGCTGCTGCACACAATCGCAATCGCAGCCACCGAGCGTTTCACTCGTCACACAGCTCGAATGCATACGTGTGTGTAATAGCTCCGCGTTTTTAATGTCCCCATACGTCAGTGCAATGATATAGCCCTTGTGAATGATATCTTGAAAGATACATGCACGAAAATCACCGAAGCGAGTGGGCACCTGCGTATCTGCGAGATACACAGTGGTACCATGTACCGGATGGCGATCGATCTCTGCCTCATCCAATACCGAAGCCTCAACAGAGTATTTGCGCAACCAATCTGGAAGATGATGAATATCCAGATGTGCCGGTGTAGAGGCAGTGGACGGTTCGACGGTGGACGTAGGTTCGCTAGTACTCATAAATATAATTTCCTTTTTTTCATATGTATTAGCATGCTTCATGCCAGCTATCCGCGAAAAAGAAGCGACTGCAACTAGCGAAAATTCAAATTTGCCGCGATCAATGTTGGACCTTCGCGACTCGACGTTCATATTAGGTGCCTATGCATATCCTAGCCGCCTTCGATAAGTTCAAAGATTCCATGCCTGCAGATCGCGCTTGTGAAGCCGCGCTCAAAGGAGCTCAGCTCGCACTCGGTGAGTCACACATTTACACCGCCGCGCCGCTCACCGATGGCGGCGAAGGCTTTTGTCCCATCTTAACCCAGTCAGTCGACGGATATATTGAATTTCACAAGGTCTGTGGACCTCTGGGTGAGGAGCTCGAAGCGCCGCTGGGTTGGGTCGAGATCGCAAACATTCCTAAAGCCGCACGCCAATTTCTAGGCGTGAACAAGGGCAAAATGGCGATCATCGAAATGGCCTCCGTAGCAGGCTTGGAACAAGTGCCCGCAGCACAACGCCACCCCGGCCATTGCACCACGCGCGGCGTGGGGGAGCTGATCCGCATCGCCGTGGCGGAAGAGGCCAGTGCCATACTATTAGGCATCGGTGGCAGTGCTACCAGCGACCTGGGCCTTGGCGCACTGGAAGCCTTGGGCCTGAACTTCTGCCCCAGTGGGCAAATCACCCCCGCACAGTGGGACCAAGTGCACACGATCACAGGCAGTATCGAGGTTGAAGTGCCCCCCATCTATATCGCCTGCGACGTAGAAAATCCACTACTCGGACCACAAGGTGCCGCCGCCATATACGGCCCACAAAAAGGCCTAGCACCCGACGAAATTACTGCCTTTGATGATGCCTCCGAGCGTGTGGCCAAACAATTGTGCCAATTTTTCGGAAAAGAAGATGCACGCCTCAAAGTGCTCGGCAGCGGCGCCGCCGGCGGACTCGGCTTCGGACTCAACGTCGCCAGCGAAGCTAGCTATGTGCCTGGCTTCGAACTAGTCACCGCTTGGCTGGATCTCGCCAGCAAAATAAAACACGCAGACCTAGTCTTAACAGGCGAAGGTAAATTCGACAACAGCTCACTCGCAGGCAAGGGCCCCTACGCTCTACTCGCAGCCGCCTACTCCAGCGATACCAACGCCATCCTCTTTGCCGGCTACGCCGAAGAGACGGCCGCACAAACCGTGAGCGATCGATTCCCCGGCACCGCAGCCTATAGCATTTCCCCCGAAGGTATTCCGCTGGCTCAAGCACTCAAAGGAGCTCCAGAGTTTTTAACACAAAAGGTAGCCGAAGTCTTGCAGAGCCGAACCACGCATGACCGCTGAGGAATCAGAGTTCAACAAGACCAAGCGGCGACGTATCCGACGGGTCAAAAAGTGGCTGCGCCCCCTCCCCCGACGCACGAATATACACCGCTACCCGATTCTCAAGTTTTTCGCCGAATCCGCTCGTAAACGCGTTTACATATGGAGTTTCCGAGTCGAGCATGCCGTGCCCGCAATCCAAGCAGGCAGCATACTGACGCTCATGCCTCTCTACGGAATACAAGTACCGCTTGCATTTCTACTCGCACTGATATTACGCGCCAATCTCCCAATAATCGCGGGACTACAAATTGTCTCCAACCCACTCACGGTATTGCCGATCTGGTATGCCGGCTACCAAACAGGACGCATTTTTTTAAATCTGATTGGCGTCGAAGTCGCACCACTACACCACGAAGAAGTCCGCCTGCTGCTCGACAACTTCATTCATGGCGCCTGGGGCAATAAATTTGACAATCTAGCCACAGTTTTTGGAGTCACCAACCTAGGCGCCGTCATAATGGGCACCTTCTTCGGCTTAATTGGCAGCGTCACCTACCGCATCGTCGCCAACCGCACCGCCGCCAGCTACGCATTACTCCGCAGTAAAATCAACGACCGTAAATTGAAGTCAGATTCACCCCCAGATAACCAAGACTCCAAACATGATTAAACCGCTCCGTCGCCTACTATTCTTACTACTGTTATGCACAGGGCTCGCCCATGCGGCACCCATTTACCTCGGCATCGACGTGCTAGAGCAAAGTGGCTTTCGCGCCATCGCGGGTAAACGCGTCGGCCTACTCACGCACCCTGCGGGCATCAACCGCCGCGGCGAGAGTAGCATCGATGTGCTCCGCCGCGCATCCAATGCTCGACTCGTCGCACTCTTCGGGCCCGAACATGGCATCTATGGCGACGAAAAAGCCAACGTGCCCGTCGATGATAAAATCGACCCGCGCACAGGACTACCCGTTTATTCGCTTTACGGCCAATACCGCAAGCCTACCCCCAAGATGCTGGCTGGGCTCGACGCACTCGTGATCGACTTACAAGACGTCGGCGTGCGCTCTTACACCTATGTCAGCTGCATGCGCTACACTATGGAAGCCTGCTTTGAAAACGGAATCGAAGTCATCATTCTCGATCGACCCAATCCACTCGGCGGGCTCAAAGTCGACGGCCCCCCACTCGACCGCGAATGGCGTAGCTACGTCGGCGCATTTCATGTACCTTACGTGCACGGCCTCACCATTGCCGAGCTGGCACGTATCGCCAAACACAGCCCTGGCTGGATGGAGACCCCCAATGCCACCCGCGAGCAAGGCAAGCTCAGCATCGTACCCATGCAAGGCTGGAGCCGTAACATGCTCTGGACACAGACTGGACTGCGCTGGGTGCCAACCTCCCCTTACATCCCCGACCTCTCGGCCGTGCTCGGTTACGCAATGACAGGACTCGGCGCGCAAGAAGGCGGCTTCAGCCACGGCATCGGCACCCCCTACCCCTTTAGACTCCTGCGCTACACCGGCAAATCCCCCGCCGCAATCAAAGCGGCGCTCGAGGCAAAAAACATTCCCGGTCTAAGCTACCGCATCGTAGAAACCCAAAGTGCCGCCGGCGCTCCCGTCACTGGCGTCTATGTCAGCGTCATCGATTGGGCTCGCGTCCGCCCCACCGAGCTAAGTTTCCATATGATGCAACTCGCCGCTGCATGGTCTTCCAACAATCCCTTTGCCGCCTCTAAAAACCCCACACTCTTCAACAAACACGTAGGCAGCACCCAATGGTGGAACGAAATCAAGCAACGCGGCGCCCAAGCTCGCGTCAACGCATTCGTCAACCAATGGGCACAACAAGCACAAAACTTCCAAAACGAAGCCAAACGATTCTGGCTCTACGACTAAAATTCGCCCTGTCGACCCCACCTAAAAAACAGCGACTAAACCCCGACTAACACGACTTCAAATGACAAGCTCTCAACGCCTCAACGGTCTACAGATCGACCGAGTGACCTCAGAATCTGGAAAAACTGAATTGCGCCTCTGCCCCAGCACAACTGCAGATCAACGCGTCGAAGCACGCAGCTTGATCACGGACCGGCCTGAGTGTAAAAAGCTGAATCCCGTAACCTTCGTGCCTGACAGCATGGTGCAACTCAAGCTGGAAGACGACATCAGCTCCGGCGGCTTTATCGCAGGCATGAGCATGCAGAACAGCAGCAGCATTGACTACTTAGAGCAGCGCGAAGCAGTTTCCACAGATGACTCTAAAATCGTCACGACCTTTTACGACCCACGCCATCAATTAGTCGTCGAGCAACACCTCGAAGCCACCGAAGTCGAAGGCACCCTACGCGCCTGGACAACGATCACCAACAACGGCGATCAACCCGTTGCACTAGAATTACTCACCAGTTTTGTGCTCTCTGGCATCACCCCTTTTGTCGACAACGACGCCCCCGGAAGACTCAAAGTGCACCGCTTCCGCTCTTGGTGGAGCAACGAAGGGCGTCTCTGCACAGAGTCGTTAGAAGACTTGCACCTAGAGCGTAATTGGTGCGGTTTTAACACTGTGTCCGAACGCTTCGGGCAAGTCGGCACCATGCCAGTACGCAAATTCTTTCCGTTCGTCGCAATCGAAGACTGCCAGACTGGAGTAATTTGGGGCGCTCAATTGGCACACCCAGGCTCTTGGCAAATGGAAATCACTCGCCGCGGCGACAGTGTTTCGATCTCTGGCGGCCTAGCTGACTTTGAGTTTGGCCATTGGAAAAAAGCGCTGGCTCCCGGCGAAAGTTTGACGACTCCCGTCGCTCACCTAGCTTGCGTGCAAGGCGAGCTGAGCGACCTGACTGGCCAACTAGTTCGCTTGCAAGAATCGCAGCTCGAAAACCTCCCAGAATCGGAGCAATCGTTGCCTGTCATGTTCAATGAATGGTGCACCAACTGGGGCTCTCCCAGTCATGAAAAGACGATGGCACTCGCCAAACGTCTGCTCGGCACAGGTATCCGCTACCTTGTCATCGACGATGGCTGGGCCAAGCGCCCCCCCGAGGCCACCATGCAATCCAACGGTGACTGGGAAGTTGACAGCGAGAAGTTCCCTTCAGGTATCGGCGCAGTTTGCCAAGAACTCCGCGAACTCGGCTATATCCCCGGCATTTGGTTTGAGTTCGAGGTTTGCAACCCTGGATCCAAGGCATGGGAACAAGCCGAACATCACCTGCAACGTAACGGCAAGCCTCTGCAAGTCGGCAGCCGTCGTTTTTGGAATCTGAATGATCCATGGGTGCACGACTATCTCGGCGAGAAGCTGATTGATTTTCTAAACGACAATCAGCTCGGCTACCTGAAAGTCGATTATAACGACACCATCGGCATCGGCTGTGATCACCCAGATTCCTTAGGTGAAGGGCTGCGCCAGCAAGTCAGCGGCATTCAATCGACTTTCAAGCGTATCCGTGAATCGGTTACAGACCTCGTCATCGAGAACTGTTCCTCAGGAGGACACCGCCTCGAACCCTCCATGATCGGACTCACCTCCATGAGCTCCTTTTCCGATGCGCATGAGTCTTGGAACATCCCGATCATCGCGCGCCAATTGCACTATTTAATGCCGCCCCGCCAATCACAGATCTGGGCGGTGCTCTACCCCGACGACTCGAAAGAACGTTTCTACTATTCGCTGACTTCGACACTTTATGGCCGCATGTGCCTATCGGGCCCCGTCCATGACTTGAGCGACGAGCAAATGGCCATCGTCAAAGACGCCGTCAGCTTTTACGAACAAGCGGCCCCCATCATCAAGAGCGGGCACAGTCGTTTCTTCGGCCCCGGCGCGAATAACTGGAACCACCCCACTGCTTGGCAAGGCCTATGGCGAGAAAGCCACGACGGCAGCCAAGCGCTACTAGTGATTCATACCTTCGCTGGACTCCCAGACGAAGACCTCGTCATCAAGCTGCCAGCCAGCGAGTGTCGCAATTTAGTGACTAGCCTAGTCGACAGCAGCACAGAAGCCCCACTCTTCGACGGTGAAACGCTCACCCTCCCCAAGGGAGCCGACTTCCGAGGCTACGCACTGATATTTAAGAAATAGTGCCTCCCTATGGAGATCGGGCGTCCCGCCCGATGCAAAGCAAACGCATCAAGGCGGGACGCCTTGCCTCCAAAGCCTCCAAAGGGATTAGCCTTCTTTAATCAAATACGGCCCCCAGCCTTTTTCAAAGAACTCGCGTTTAACTTCGGGCCTCAAATCCACGGGTAAGGCGTGCACTGAAACACCGTCACCCTCGCGACTGACGATCAACTTTTCTTCGCGGTCTTTGGCTTGTTCTTCAACAAAGCGAAAACGACTCAAATCCTCCTGACTCGCATCAGGGCAACGCGTGCCCTCATCTGCGCAAATCGCACGTGCCCCACGGCTACCGCCGCCGTTTTGAATATAGTGATCCAGCGCGGTCAACACCGCCTCCGAGACCCAAACCATATGACGCCAGCGAAATGCTTGCCCCACCAAAGCAGGCGAGCCGACTCGAAGTCCATGGCTCTCAACCTCCCGCCGCAGCGCTTGGGCATCTGACAAAGCTTGAGCCACGCCCTGCTGAGTGCAAATAATACCAGCCGAATCACTCATACGAGCCTGCACTTCAGTCTTCACTTCCTTGGGTGTGCAAACATCACTATTTGCGACGAAGCTATTCGCGTCCGCCAAAGTTTCCTGTATCTGTTGCGTGATCGTAGCCTGATCAGGAGTGAAATCGGCTTTGTTTAAATGTGCCCGCTTAATCGCTACAGCCACACGCTTACCAAAGACTTGGCCGGAATTGAGCGCAGCCCCTCCAGGGCGCGTCACGCCGTGACTCCCTGCAGCTTCGCCAATAGCATAGCAGCCTGACAAGCTCGTTTGTCCCCAGTCGTTGATCAGAATACCTCCGTTCATATGCTGATTATTCATCGCAAACTCCAAAGGCTGCTCGCACAAGTCAGTTCCATGCATTCGATAGAGCTCAATCGCAAGTGGATTCATCCGGCGCAAGCGGTCGATCGGTAGATCATACAATGCCTCGTTGTTTTCAAGATAAGCCCGCACGTCTGGATCGAGATCTTCGAGACTAAAGCGTTCCCCCTCATTCACCGGTTCTGGGTTACGTAAGAAGTCGAGATAGACCTTACGCCCCGCTTGACATTCGAGATACACCGCAAGATCGAAGAGGCTAGAGCCATAATCCAGCATCCGAGTGGAGTGGAAGGGCCATTGATAGCCCTTACGGAAAGTATTGGATACCATCTCACGTGTCGTGCGATAATAACGCTTCAAAAAGTGAATTTCATTCCCCTCCGCATCGACGGAATAGACACGCGGCATCACTTGCACATAGGTGCCCGATAAATTCCAAGGAAAAGTCGTGCGCGGCGTGCCAATACCGAATTGGCTTTCCGTGACATTACATAACTCAATCCCGGCCTCCAAAGCGAGCCCCAAGCCACCATGACAATGATGTGGATACACACTATCTCGATACAGCTCGCCGGGGCCGCCAGTTGCAATGATTAGATCCTGGCATTGGATAAAGATGAGACCGTATTCGTTGCGCGACTCCTCCCGGTGTAAGGCCACCACACCACATACACGCTCTTCACCATCGACTGTTTCCTTCACGATACGGATACCGCTAGTGCTGGGCAGAATGCGCACACCAAGAGTTAGCGCTTCTTCAAAAAGCACCTTAACCATCAGCTTTGAAGTGCGCGGACCACAACTGGTGGCACGACCTGCTTCGTCGTGGTCGGTTTGATAACGCAAGATGGCGCCTTGATCATCGTGCGGTAGCGGTAAGCCCATGAATTGAAGACCACCAACCGCATCATTGGATCCCACAGCTTCAACATAGGCTGTCGAGAAGTCCATCGCACCGCCCGAACATAGACTTTCTGCATATTTGATAAAGTTGTCACCCTTATAGTCCGTACTGGAAGTATACAAAGTCTGCTTATCAGAGCCTGAACATGCAGAGGTGCCCGCAAAGAGCCCCGTGCTGGCCACCAGCACATCGACACCGCGGCGGTGTAGCTCTACCGTCGCTCGCATGCCCGCGGCGCCACTACCAAGCACCAAGGCTTCGCATTGATACACGGGCACAGAAACACCGCCCAAATCTAGGCATGTATCCGAAGCGTCGATACCGCGCACCGCGGGCATATCAACGCGTGTGAGGCGATCTAGAATCTCTTGTGGGATGGAGGCAATACCATCCGAGGCGGGGCTTTCAATAGTGGCAGTCATGGTCAATTGTTTAGAGCTTATACTTTTGTGTTTAAATTAGTGTGTAGCATGTGGCGTGTTAAGCGAGGCGCTCGGCGGTTTCACGCGTCAAAGGAGTCACCTGCGGCTCTCCATTCAAATAGCGGCGACACTCTTCCACAGCAAGGGCCCCCATTCGGTGGCACTCATGGCCCTGCGAGCCCGCAACATGGGGCGTCATAAATACATTCGGCAGCGCGGTAATTGGATTGCTGTGATAGGTCTTCTCATTCTGCAATAAATCCAGAACTGCAAAGAGATCGGGGCGGGCCTGCAATGCCTTCAACATGCCAGGCTCGTCAACAATCGCTCCACGCGATGTATTGATGAAAGTACCACGATCAGGCAACGACTCCAGCATCGCCCCGGTCACCAAATTCTCAGTTTGAGGCAACCAGGGAGCGTGCAAGCTCACCACATCGCACATCGGAAAAAGGTCCTCTAAGCGCTCCACTCGAGTTACATTTAAGGATTCAAACAAATCATCGCCAGCAAAGGGATCGTATGCAAACACGTCCAAATCAAGATTCGTAAGTCGTTCACAAACAAGTTGGCCAATCGCGCCTAATGAAATAACGCCCACTTTGGAGCCATGATACACGCCTTGCACTTTTCGCCTGTAATCGGGAGCAATTCCCTCTTTTAGACGCTGGCAGCGCGTCCACGCACGCTTCAAGGCAAAGATCACCGATGCCATGGTGTAATCAGCGACTGGCACCGCATTTGCCTTGTAGGCACTGGTCAAAATAATACCACGCGCCCAAAAGGCTTCTGTCACAAAGTTACGTACACTCCCCGCACCATAAAAGAAAGCCTTCAAAGCAGGCAGCGCATCTAGCAGCGCTTCATCCAAAACAGGAGCGCCCCACCCCGAGAAAACAATCTCTACATCAGCAAAGGCCTCAGGCTGCGATAAGACATCTTCCGCACAATACACCTGACCATCATTCTTAGTCAGTTCTGCGATCTGAACGATGGCCTCCGCATTGTAAATCTCTCGAAAGCGATTCTCTGGAATCAAAAAGAGGGAACGCGGCTTATTTTTTATATGTGTCATAGGATATAAGATAGCTAAAGGAAGGCGCCATTGCACTTGCGCTAGGTTTTAATTCAGATTTTCATCTTTAAGATAAAAAAGTTGACATATTTTATCTTTAGCGCAATAAAAATCGTTAAATGAACCCCAACGAGCTCACCTTAGATTTTTCAGTGGTACGCGACTTACGTAAGCGCGCAGGCATGACATTGGACGATGTCTCACAAAAATCAGGCGTTTCGATCGCGGGTTTATCCAAGCTAGAGCGCAACCAGAACATGATCGAGCTCGACACGCTCTACCGACTCGCTCGGGTATTTGGACTCTCCGCTACCGACTTGCTTAATCTCGCAGAATCTTGCTCCGCACATTGCAAAACTGCCGAAAGCTACACATCGGGCCCCTTTGATTTTGAAAAGGTGAGCTTTAAAGGCATCGATTGCTTCCAAGCCACAGCTAAGCGTGGCGGCAATCTATCGAAGCCCGAAGCCCACGGCGACGAATTTGAGATCTGCTGGCTACGCAGCGGGCGCATACGCATCACCATGCCACGCGAAACCCATGAGCTGACACCGGGCCAAGCCCTCAAGTTCGATGCCGCACTTGCACACAGTTACGAAATTCTCGAAGACAGCGAAGTCACCATCATACACCTAGAAAAGACCCACCGATTTTAATTATGCTCCAATCCGGACTCTGCTCTATAAGTTTTCGCCAACTTTCCATAGATGAGCTAATCGCTCTCTGCGTCAAAGCCAAGATCGACGGCATTGAATGGGGTGGCGACGTTCATGTGCCCCCCGGCGACATCGAACTCGCGCAATCAGTGAAAGCTAAGACCGAAGCCGCTGGCCTTGAACTCTGTTCCTATGGATCCTACTATCGCTGTAACAGTGATTCTGGTTCTTTCAGTGATGTTCTGGAAAGTGCCGACGCGCTAGGCACGCCTATCATTCGAGTATGGGCCGGACAAAAAGGCTCTGCCGATGCCGACGCCGCATACCGAGAAGAAGTCGCCGAGCACCTCCGTCGCGCTGTCATCGCTGCGCGTGAAATGGACATCACGATCGCACTCGAATACCACGGCAACACGCTCACTGACACGCAAGCATCCGCACATCAACTCTTAGAAGAGGTCGGCTTGCCGGAACTCAAACTCTATTGGCAACCACGCTCGGGCGGTGATTTCGCTACTGACCTCATCGAACTCGACGCCGCACTCCCCCACCTCGCTCACGTGCACTGTTTTCACTGGGGTCCTGGTGGCTGGAAAGACCGTTACCCACTACTTGACGGCACCAAAGAATGGCAAGCCTACTTAGAGCCCCTTCGACAGCTCGAAGAGGATCGCTACGTCATACTGGAATTCGTCAAAGACGACTCCACCGAACAATTCTTAGAAGACGCTCAAGTGCTTCGTAGCCTATTAAATAATAACTAAAACACCTCATATTCTGTATCCCATATGAACGACTTATCACGTCTCGCCATTCATACCATGACCACCAAGCCTTGGGACCTACCCACGGCTTGTGCTAAATATGCCGCTGCCGGCGTGCCGGGCGTGGGCCTCTGGCGTCAATGGCTGGATGGTCGCCCGCTGACAGAATCCAAAAAAATGCTGGACGACCATGGCCTTAAAGCAGTGTCGCTGGTACGCAGCGGATTCTATCCGTATTTAAATGCAAGCGAGAAGCAGGCCGCGTTCGACGACAACATTAAAGCACTCGATGAGGCCGCCGCCGTCGGCGCCCCTCAAGTCGTACTCGTTTGCGGCGCGAAACCAGAGCTGAGCCTGTCCGAAAATCGTCGCCACATCACCGAAGGCATCGCCTCACTAGTCGAGCACGCGAGCAAGGTCGGCGTCAAACTTTCGATCGAACCACTCCACCCCATGTATGCCGACTGTCGCAGCGCGGTGAATACAATCGGCCAGTGCAACGACATGCTCGACCAAATCGGTGATGAGTGGGTCGGCATCGCCGCCGATGTGTATCACATTTGGTGGGACCCCACTTTAGAACAAGAAGTCAAACGCGCGGGCAAGCGCATCATCGGTTTCCACGTATGTGATTGGATGACGCCCACCGCCGACATGCTCAACGACCGCGGCCTCATGGGCGAGGGCTGTATCGACAACCGCGGCATCCGCCAACTGGTCGAAAGCGCCGCCGGCTTTGCCGACTGGATCGAAGTCGAAGTCTTCTCCACCCGCCACTGGGCCACCGATCAGGACCAATATTTAGCTAAAATCATCGAAGCCTACAAGACCCACGTGTAAGGCAAGAATGCCAGTTTTCCCGTTACCAGTTAACTAGTTTTCAGTTCAAAAAAACAATCGCCTAAATCAATGGCTACAATTGAACAATTTGAAGATATACAAGCTTGGCAGAAGGCTCGCGAAGTTGCTGCTGCGATCTACCAACTGTGCAAGACAGGCGAACTAGCCAAAGACTTTGGATTACGTGATCAAATTCGACGCTCTGCCGTTTCCGTGCAGTCCAACATCGCTGAAGGGTTCGGACGCGAAGGCAATAAAGAGTTCATCCGATTCCTAAGAATCGCCAAGGGCTCAAGCACCGAATTTAGATCACAACTCTACAACCTCCTAGACGCGGATTACATTACTCAAATAAAATTCGAAGAACTTTATCAACAGTCAGTCGAGACCGAGAAACTGATTGGTGGATTCATCAATTACCTAGAAAAACACATTTAACTCAAAACTAACTATCCAACTCACGACAACAACCGGCAAACCGAAAACTGGAAAACCGTAAACTGGTAAACCGTAAACTGGTAAACCGTAAACTGGTAA
>CEUD01342447.1_pt1 | contig 25800 bp, 26 predicted proteins | sample 356481 | NCBI WGS metagenome assembly CEUD01 (sample SAMEA2623314, study PRJEB7988) | marine metagenome | isolation source: saline water (ENVO:00002010), including | reverse complement strand
TGAGCGATTGGAGTACCTGTTTATCGAATCCCTTAACGGTGAAAAAAATGTGAACTATGACCTAATCTCTTTGAAATCAAAAGAGTTCTTGGGAGAGCACAAAGGGTCGATTTACAAGGACAGAGTAAAGTATTTAAGAGGTGTGTCTCTTGTGAATACTAGCCAAGAGGATGAGGGGAAAAAAGTTTTAGAGGAGCTTGTCGAAGGCGAAAAAACTCCAGGATACTTAAAAGGATTGGCGAGGACGGAATTATCCTCGCTAGTATTAAGAAATAAAACATTATAAATAGCAAAAAAAGACAGGAGGTCGAATGTTTGCATCAGAAGTTAAATTAGTCGGAAATCACCCAAAGTTTGTTAAGGCAATGGAACTTGCTAAAAACATCGCGGTTACAAAAGCACCTGCTTTGGTAACAGGGGAATCTGGAACTGGTAAAAAAGCATTTTGTAAATTTGTTCACCAGAACAGTGCAAGAAACAATGCTGAAATTCACACTGTTGATTGCTCAATGGACGCAAAGAAAGTTGAGAATGCAATTCTTGGATACAGAGATGAGGAGACAGGACGTTTCCATAAGGGTGTCCTTGAAAAAGCAAATGGTGGATCTGTTATCCTTTCAAATATCGATTCACTGGATGAAAAGTTCCAAAAGAGACTTTACACTATTCTTCAAGAGTTGTCCGACTACGACTTGGATGTAAGAATTCTAGCAACGACCTCAAAAAACCTGTCAAAATATGTAGGTGCCGGAAGATTTCACAGAGCACTTTATACTTACTTCTCAGGATCTCAAATTAACCTAGTTCCACTTAGAGAGAGAGGCGAAGACATTAAAGTTATCGCTGAGCACTTTGTTACTGAGTGGGCAAATGCAAACAACTCTTCTACAGCATCATTTACTGAAGAAGCAGTGAGTAAAATAAGCAACTTCTACTGGGCACACAATGTGGCAGAGCTTAAGAATGTCATTGAAGGTTCAATGAGCAATGTTCAAAATGGCCAGATTGACGTTAATGCTGTTGAACTAGGAGAGAAGAAGGCTGAGGCACAAACTCAAGAAGCTGATGAAGATGGATTTAGACTTATGTCTCTTAAAGAAGCTGAAAGACTTCTTATTAAGAAGGCCCTTATTCACACTTCTGAAAACAGAACTCAGGCAGCAAAAATCTTAGGTGTTTCAATCAGAACTCTTAGAAACAAAATCAATGAGTACAGAACTGATGGAAACAACTACTTTGTAAATCTAAGATAAGAGGTCTGCAATGAATGTGAATGACAAAACCTTAAAAGCTCTGGCATCGGCCATAAAGTTTAGAGAAATGAGACAGGAGATAATTTCTTCCAATGTCGCAAACTCTGAGACGCCTGGCTACAAAGCAAAAAGACTTGATTTTGAGTCCGCTTTGGCAAGAGCTTTGGATGTTGACGGAGAGATGGGAATGAAGGTTGAGAATGGCCAGCACTATGATGTAGGAAGCGGCGGATTCGACAATCTTCAACCAGAACTAATCAATGATCCAAATGGAATTGTCAGCGAAGACGGCAACACCGTTGATAGAGAAGCTGAGATGGCAAAAATGACTGAAAACAAGATCATGTACGATGCCCTTGTTCAGCTTGTAAACAAAAAGATGGGACTGATGAAATATGCAGTTCAGTCTGAAAAGTAGGAGCTCTAAATGGACTTGTTAAAAAGTATGAAAATTAGCTCAAGCGGTCTCTCGGCAAATAGAAAGAGAATCGAGGCTATTTCTTCCAATATTGCAAACGCTCAAACAACTAGAACTGCAGAAGGCGGGCCATACAGAAGAAAAGAAGTCGTGTTTGGATCTGAGCCTGCAAGAGATTCTTTTTCAGAGATTCTTGAAGGTGAGATTGATGCCAAGGCACAAACTGTTCACGCAACAGAGGTTGTCTCAACGAATAAGGCACCGATCTTAAAATACGATCCAACCCACCCAGATGCGAATGATCAGGGTTATGTTGCGATGCCAGATATCAACGTTATGAAAGAAATGGCGGATATGATTTCAGCCCAAAGGGCATATGAATCAAATATCTCGGCAATCAACACTACTAAGAGCATGGCTATGAAAGCTCTTGAAATTGGCCGCAACTAAAAAGGGGTAACCAATGTCGATACAGACATTTAGTCAAATGCAGAACACCTTGAAAAACTATGACGTGTCCAATTGGTCAAAAAGCGTTGAGTTTGGAAAAAAGATGGACTTCGCCAAGGATTTGGAAGCAGTTTCAGCTGGCGATAAAAGCACAAAGACATTTGGCGACATGTTGCTTGATTCACTTTCAAACGTGAATAAAATGCAGCAGGATGCAGACTTGGCAGTGCAGAAGTTGGCAAGTGGTGAAAGCCAGAACTTGCACGAGACTCTTTTGGCCGTTGAAAAAGCAGATATAGCTTTTAAAACAATGAACCAGATACGCTCCAAGGTAATTGGTGCTTATCAAGAAATAATGAGAATGCAGGTATAGATGATCTTTAACGTCTAGGAAGGACGTTAACTAAAGCTTTATAGAATCAGGAGGATTCTTTGCAAGACTTTTTAAAGCAAATTACTCAAAACTTTGTGGAGTTTTTTAAGTCACTGGATGCCAATAGAAGAATTGGACTTGTGGCCGTGGGAGCAATGATTGTAATCGCCATGACTGGTGTAATCATTTGGGCCGCTAAAACGCAGTACAAACTTCTCTACACAGATCTATCCAAAGAAGATGCCGCAACAATCTCACAATTATTGGAAGCGGGGAAAATCAACTATCAAGTTGCCGATGATGGAAAAAGTATCTATGTCCCTGAGGATCAGGTAGACATTTGGAGACTTGAAATCGCCAAGAAGGGAGTGGATTTCAGCTCAACTATCGGTTACGAGGTCTTTGACAAGCAAGCATTTGGAACGACAAGTTTTGTTCAAAAGATCAATAAGCAAAGAGCGCTCGAGGGCGAGCTCATGAAAACAATTAAGCATATTCGCGGCGTTGAAAGAGCTAGGGTACACTTGTCCCTTCCTGAGTCCAGCCCATTTGTTTCCGAGAAAAAGCCACCTGGAGCATCGGTCGTTTTGGATGTTGCCAGAGGCCTTACATTGACTAAAGAAGAAATTAAAGGAATTCAACACCTTATCGCAGCATCTGTAGATGGTATGAGAATTAAGGATGTTGTTATCATTGATGCCAAAGGTGCAAAGCTAACAGAGAATGTTGGGGATGCGATGGCACAACATACCGCTAATAGACTTGCTCTTGAGAGCAAAGTTAACACTAAGTATGAATCTCAAATTGAAGAAATATTAAAAAGAGTTGTTGGCGAAGGCAAGGTTATTGCCAAAGTAAATGTAAAAATGGATTTCACAGAGTCCTTTGAGACAAGAACTGCCTACGATGGCGAAAACACAGCGGTTGTCTCTGAGGTTGCCAACAGCCAAAAGCTTCAGGGAAGAAGACCTTCGCCGCAAGGTATTCCAGGTGCAAGAAGCAACCTTCCTGGGGAGACACCTCAGCCAGGTATTCCTGAAACAAGAAATGATGTAGATAAAAGCCTAGTTACCAAAAACTATAATGTCCCAAAAACTGTAACGCAGTCAAAGAAGCCTACCGCAGAGGTTAAGGCAGTTTCAGTAGCGGTGATGGTTGATGGAAAAAGAATTCCTGTGATGGATGAGAGTGGGGAAGTTTTACTAAATGACGATGGCCTGCCTATTACAAAGTATGAACCATGGTCTGAGGCCGAAATTGCGAACTTTAAGGCAATCGTGGCAAGTGCGATTGGTATAGATGAAGCTAGAGGCGATAAGCTTGTAATTAAAAACATGGAATTTGCAAAAGAAGACCTTTCCGAAGCGGAAGCTCTTCTAAGGCAGCGTGAAAATCGCGAGATTATTAAGAATCTTACCAAGTACCTGATGATTGGTATTTTGATCACATTGTTGTTCTTCATAGTTGTTAGACCATTTATTCAATGGGTTACAGAGAACACAGTTGAATCAATTGAGGACTTTTTGCCAAAAACGATTGAGGAGCTTGAAAAAATCCAGGCAAATCAAAAGCTTCCTGGCCTGGAAGATGCTCTACCTACAATTGAAGACAAAATGAATCCTGAAAAAATTGAAGGAAATATGATTAGAGAGAGAATTATTAACCTTATCGAGCAAAACCCGGCCAAGGCCGCACAAGTTGTTCATGAAATGATTCACTCTCAAGAATCAACAAAAGAAATAGCTTAACCAATTAGGAGAAAACAGTGGCAGAAGCTAAAACCTTAGATCCAGATGTAGAATACGCCCTTTTGTCGGGATTGGACAAATCAGCGATTCTAATGAGTTCCCTGGGACCTAACACCGCTAAGATGGTGTTCAAACACATGAAAGATAATGATGTCAAAAGGCTCATCAATAACATGTCCCAGATTAACAAATCTCCAATTTGGATGGTTAAGAGGGTTTTGGAAGAATTCTACTCAATGTTAAATGAGGATGCCGATCTTTTATTCTCCGAAAATAAAGGGCGAGACTTTATTCTTTCCACTTTAGGAGAAGATCGTGCAAAGCAGCTTCTTGGTCAAGTTGTGGAAGTGGGAACTGTTAACACTCTAGAGTCTTTAGAGTTAGTGGATACAAGAACTCTTGCAAACTTCCTAATAAACGAGCACCCTCAAACAATTGCTTTAATTATTGCTCACTTGAGCACCGAAAGAAAGGTCGATGTTCTCAGAAAACTGCCTGAGGGGCTTCAAGCTGAAGTAGTTCTAAGAGTGGCAAACCTAGACTTCGTTTCTCCTGAGTTAATTGCGCAACTTGACGATGTCTTGAAAACTGAACTTTCAACACTTGGATCTATCGATACTCAACAACTTGGTGGTGTAGAGCCAATCGCTGACATGTTGAACATGATGGATAAAAACTCTGAGAAAAATGTTATGGCGAGAGTTGAGGAGAAGGATCCTGAGCTTGCCGAAGAAATTAGAAAACTTATGTTCGTATTTGAAGATCTTATCTTTGTTGATGACAAAGGTATTCAAGAACTTCTTAAGAACGTGGACAACCAAAAGCTTACGATCGCTCTTAAAACCTCCCCTGAGGAAGTTAAGACCAAGTTGTTCAATAATATGTCAAATAGAGCTGCAACTCTTCTCAAAGAAGATTTGGACGCTCTTGGGCCAACGAAGTTGTCAGATGTTGAGAAAGCTCAACAAGAAATCGTTCAGCAAGTTAAAGACCTTGAAGCCAAAGGGAAAGCGATTATTTCTCGCGGTGGAGAGGGTGATGCAATGGTTTAATAAGAGGAGAAACAAGTGTCATTTTCTAAATTCGATGTTAAGCCTTTCAAATTTGGACAATTGGTTCCAAATGCCGATCAGGAGGCCGTTTCTGAATTAGAAGAAGTTTCTTCGTTTGAGATGAAGTCTCTAAAAGATGCTTCCGCATTTAAAAATAGCATCTCTGAAGATGTGATTAGGATGGAGCGTGGATTTGCCAAGGCAAAATCCTTCTCGATAAATCCTTTGGTGGAAGAGCATCGTGGGTTAAAAGCACAAGAAGAGAGAGATTATCACGAAAAAGTTGAGGAAGAGGTTCAAAAACGTCTGGCCGCAATGGTTGAACAAGCTAAAGAGCAAGGCTTCCAGGCAGGACATCAAGAAGGGTATACAAAAGCATATCAGGAGGCGATGTCCACACTTGATGGCAAGGTTGAAGATTTTGTGGATACCTTGGGTAACTTAAACGAGCAATGTCACAAGGTTCTTACTGAAAACAAAAAGAATGCTTTTGAAATGATTAAAAACCTTACGAAGTGGATCTCTCTTAAAGAGATAAGCGATGAAGGGTACTTAGAAAGACTTTTAGAGAAGTTGATTCTTGAGATGAATACAAAGAATAACCTAGTAGTGAGGGTTTCCCAAGATTCCTTCAAGGCAATGCCTGAGGTTATTGAGCGTATTGAGAATAAAATGGGAAAACTTGTAAATGTTAGAGTTGAGGCAGACTTGGATCAAGATGGGCCCGGAATCATCTTGGAGTCCGAAAATGGAATCATAGATGGCTCAATGAAGGCCCAAATGGCCTCTCTTGAGAAACTTTTTGAATCGGTGACGGTTAATGAGTAGCACCTCTCTAAATTTTCGTCCTATCTATAAGGAGTTCGAAGCAAACTCCCCATATCAAAATATTGGAAAAATTTTATCAAGCCATGGCATGATTTATGAAGCAACACTTCCTCGTGCTGTGATGGGCTGCTCTGTGGAGTTCGTCACACAGACCGGAGAGAGCTGTCTAGGTGAAGTTGTTGGCATAGACGGAGAGAAGTGTAAGGTAATGCCATACAAAGAACTTGTAGGTATTAACTCTCAAACAAAAGTATATTTAAGAGAGCTTACCACAACTATTAAAGTCGGTGATGGACTTCTAGGTCGAATTGTCGACTTCCAAGGCAATCCAATTGATGGCAAAGGGCCTATTGAGGGTATGAGTGAAAGTCGCTCAATTTTTGGAGAGCCAATCAATCCAATGCATAGACCTCCAATAAGACAAAACCTAGATACAGGCATCAATGCGGTTAACTCTTTTATTACCGCTGGTAAAGGACAAAGACTTGCTGTAATGGCGGGCTCTGGTGTTGGTAAGTCAACTCTTATGGGCATGTTAGCAAGAAATACGAATGCTGATGTTAATGTAATAGCTCTAATTGGAGAGCGTGGAAGAGAAGTATTGGAGTTTATCGAGTCAGACCTTGGGCCTGAAGGAATGAAACGATCTGTCATTCTTGTCGCCACATCTGATACATCCGCATTGATAAGAATGAAGGCCGCCTATGCGGCGACAACAATTGCTGAATACTTTAGAGATCAAAATCACGATGTGATCTTTATGATGGATTCTGTCACTCGTTTTGCGATGGCAAATAGAGAAATAGGCATGTCCACTGGTGAGCCGCCTGGCCAAAAAGGCTATGGGCCAAGTGTATTTGCAAAGCTTCCAAAATTAATGGAAAGAGCTGGTACAAAAAAGAATGCAGGGACTATCACCGGAATCTACACTGTTCTTGTGGAAGGTGACGACATGGATGAACCAATTGCTGATGCAGTTAGAGCGATTGCCGACGGACATATTGTTCTAAGTAGAGATCTTGCCGCCAGAAACCATTACCCGGCCATTGATGTTCTTCAATCAGTATCAAGGGTTATGAGTAAAGTCGCGACAAGAGAGCATTCAATTGTTGCTGGCCACTTAAGAGATTTGATGTCGGCCTACAAAGAGTCTGAAGACCTAATCAATGTTGGAGCCTACGCAAGAGGAACAAATCCAAAGGTAGACAAGGCCATAACTATTTATGAAGACCTAATGGAGCTATTAAAACAGCGAGTTGAAGACTCTTACACTCTTGATGATGTCTTTGACCGTATGGTTGAAATTGCCAGAAAGGCGGAAACAGAGGTTAATCCAAATTTTCTTGAAGGAAATGAATGAAGAAGTTTAAGTTCAAATTAGAAGCGCTCTTAAAAATGAGAAAGCTTAAAGAAGACCAATGCAAAATGGAGATTGGACGACTTCAGACAAGAAAAGTTGAACTTGAAAATGAAATACATAATCAAAATGCTGGCATTGACGAGGCGTATGAATCCCAGGAAGCAACTGTTGGAGCGGGAGCAACAGGCCTTGATTTAAAGTTTTATCCTTACTTTATGCAAGGGAAAAGAGCTGCGATTACTTCACTTCAGTCTCAAATATCTGAGTTGGATGAGGTCCTAAGGGAAAAGTTTGAAGAGCTAAAAAACCACCGCGCAAATGTTAAAGTATTGGAAGAGATGAAAGAGAAGAACAGAAAGGCGCATAAAAAAGCTTCAGACAAAGCAATGCACCAAAAAATTGAAGAACAAGTTATGAATTGGAACCAATTCAGAAAATAAAACGGATTATAGACCTATGGTGAAATTATTAATGACTTTTTTTCTTTTAGTGGGAGTTTCCCAAGCAGAGGAGAAAAAATATACTGAAGAAGAATTTACAAAAGCTCTTGATTTGCAAGTTGATAGACTAAAAAAGTCATCAGTATCTCAGCTCACAAAAGAATTATTGGAAAAAGAAAGAAAGCTTGCTGAAAGGGAAGAGCAGCTTGAAAAAAGAGAAGAACAAATTCGTTTGGGGGAGGAGAGTCTCTCCAAGAGGATAGCCAAACTTGAGTCCAAGCAAACAAAAATCTTAGGCTGTATTGATGAAAATGCCAGAAAAGAGGCAATTCGCATTAAACAGCTTGTGAGTGTCATCAGCAATATGAAGCCAGCAAAGGCCGCAGAGCTTCTCTCTGTTCAGGATGCTCAAATTTCTGTGAAAATCATTGAATTAATTGAGCCAGAAAGGGCATCTAAAATTTTTAACTTAATGGATAAGGAAGTTTCTGCCCGACTTCAAAAACAATACTTGAATATGCGACAATAATATAGGTAACAGGAAACTAGAGAGAGTAAATGTTAAAAGAACTGTTAAATTCACCTCAAATCACTCATGCCCAAGGCAGAGTGTCTACTGGCGAGAAAGATATTGTCGCCATGCTGGGTGATCAACTCTCTCAAGATCCTGAGATTGCGAAAATGCTCATGGAACAAGGTGAGATGCCTGAAAACTTCCAGGATGCCCTAAAGAACATGTCATTTGAAGATGCTCAAAAACTTGTTGAAAGTTTAGATCAAGAAGTTGGCGTAGCGGAGCTCAAGCAAGCTGAACTAAACCAAAAACTTCAGGCCCTTTTACCTGAGAATGTAACTAAGGGTGAGTTTGTAAAGCCTGAAGGTGGGGAGCAGGCCATATCAATACAAGGTAAGGTTGTTGAGACTGCCAAGTCCGAAACTTCAACTAATCCATTGGCCAAGATTCTTAAAGGTGAAAGTAATCAGCCAGCTAAACTACAAAATGAACTTCAAGAGATTGTTTCCCAAACAAAGCAACCAAAAATGATAAAGGAGCAAGCTGCCCTTAAATCAATGCAATCACCTGTTGCTCAAACTGCTCCACAACAAACTAAGATGGTTCAGGATGGCCAAGGACTTGTCGATCTTAATCAGTTCATGTCTAAGCAGAGCAATACTGGTAAAAAAAGGGCCATAAACTCTCAATATAAAAACGAACAACAATCAATGATTACAAATCAGGCCTTTGCCAAGAAGAATCCTGAGATTGTTCAAGCCCAGGTTGAGGCTGACACATCTGCCTCAATGGATATGAATCAGAGAGGGGAGCAGCTTTTAAATCTAAAGGCCGAGTCCAACTCACTTCAACAAACTCAGTCTAGTGCAAAAGTGTTTGATCTAAATACACTAAATAAAGCATCTAATATTGATACCGTAATAGGACAAATCCAAGACTATATTGTTCAGGCGAAGGCTGCAAAAGAGCCGACTGCTCAAATGAGCTTTAATCACCCTGAGCTTGGAGATATTGATTTGATGGTTCAGAAGGTTGCCGGTGACAAGGTTAATGTTGTCATTGGACATCAAGGTGCAGAGGCCGGGAAGTTTTTCCAGCAGCATCAAACTGAATTAGTACAAACCCTGCAAAACTCTGGGATCCAAGTTGGAGAGTTTAAATTGGAGTCATCCTCTTCTTCCAACAATAATGGAAACAATCAGAACAACTCCGATTCAAATTCAAAGCAATTTGCAAATCAGCAAAATAGATCTGAAGAGCAACAGCAAAGAAAAGAAGACTCAAATAGAAGAGAAGAACTATGGAGTCTTTTGAATAAAGAAAGGAAGTCTGCCTAATGCCCCAAATGGGACGCCCACTTAGCAATCAGGAAAGAGGTTTTCGCGAAGTAACTATCGCAAAACCAGATCCTTCCAATAGAAAGGATCTTTCTCCAAAGGAGAAAGAAAGATTGCTTAACAAAATTACCGGTTATAAAGCGAAAAACGATTTATACGTCGACGGTAAAGAGCATAATAAAATGGGCAAGGATGAGTTTCTAAAACTTTTGACTCACCAGCTACAGCACCAAGATCCTCTAAAACCAATGGAACAAGGTAAAATGGCGGCGGAATTGGCCCAATTTTCTCAATTGGAGCAACTTGCCAACTTAAACACCAAGTTTGATGGCCTAAATAAAAATGCAAATATTAAAGATAAGTTCTATGGTGCAAGTTTTCTTGGAAAAGAAGTTGTTACCCAGGGACGCTCACTAAATTTTGAAGGCGAGGGCAAGGATGCAGATATCTTATTTACCCTGCCCAAGCCAGCAGCCAAGGCCTTAGTTAGAATCTATGATTCAAAAAACAATATGGTTGGAGAGATTTGGAAGGAAAACCTTGGAAGAGGGAACCAAAACGTTATGTGGGATGGAACCGCACTGGATGGTTCACCAAGTGCGGCCGGTGAGTACAGTGTAAATGTTCTTGCATGGGACAGATTTTCAGAGCCAATGAATGTTGAAACCAAAGTTAAAGGGAATGTTGAGTCAGTTTTCTTTGAGAATGGTGAAACAGTTCTTATGGTTGATGGAAAAAAAGTATTTCTTAGAGACGTTGATTCATTTCATGTCCCAGGTAAAACTAAAGATATTGCCTTAAAAGATGATAAACCTGCGATTAGTGAGTCTTTGGCCGGGGTGGAGATCCAACCGGCAAAAAGTAATCCGACAAATTTACCTATTGCGGGAAGATCAAATTCAGGGGTAAAATTAAATAGTGTAAAACCGGTGGATGCATATAAAGCAAACAACCAAGCTGTTGGTACCGGACTAACAAACGTCTACGACGTGGAGTGATAAGTGGCCAAGAACGTTAACATGCTTATTCCTAATGTCACCAAGCTTCCTAATCAGAAGAAGGTTGATGTAAGCAACCGCCTTCCTAAAGAAGGCAAGGTTAGCGACTTCAAGCGCATGCTTGATAATGAGCAACTTCAAAAACCACTTCACGGTGGAATTGACATTAGCTCCCATGCTGCAAAGCGATTGGAAGAGAGAAAAATCAACTTTGATGGAAGTGAATACTTAAAAGTCAAAGATGCCATGTCTAAGTTGAGGGCCAAGGGTGGAAAAGACTCTTTGGTTATCACTGATCAGGCGGCATACATTGTTGATGTAAAAAACAACAAGGTGGTAACTGCTGTTGATAAAGGCAGCATGAATGAGAATGTGTTTACAAAGATAGATTCAACTGTCTTTGTATAGAAAATAAAATTTACAGTAGAGGTGGCTGGTCCTTTCCGGAAGCCATGTTTGCGGCCTGTAGTTGTCGTAAACCCTCAAAATGCTTACGTCTAGGAGGGACAAATGGGTATTCTTTCATCATTTAACATTGGTGTGTCTGGTCTTAACGCTGCTGGTTCCAGCATGAGCGTAATCGGTGACAACATTGCTAACGCCGGCACCTTTGGATTCAAAGGCTCTAGAGCGGAATTTCAAGACATGCTTTCAAAGTCGCTTAAAGGCATTGATGGAGGAGACCAGATTGGTTCTGGTGTTAAGCTTGCCCACGTTACTCCTAAATTTAACCAAGGTAATATCCAAAGAACAGAAAACATTACTGACCTTGCCATCAACGGAAACGGGTTCTTCTCTGTAGAAGCTCCAGGCGGAAGAGGTTTTACAAGAGATGGTTCATTCCACTTTGATAAAGACGGACATCTTATCAATGGTGACGGCTACAAGGTTCTAGGTTTCCAAGCAAACGATGCTGGAGAGATCTCTCAAAAGATGGGTGCAATTAAGTTAGGAAACACAACCATTCCGGCTACTGCTACAAATGAAGTTAATGTTTCAATGAACTTGGACTCTCGTGAGAAAGCGAAAGTATTTAACGCTCAAGACCCTGCCAACACTTCGAACTTCAACACTAGTTTTGCTGTATATGACAATGTTGGTTCACAAAGACTTGTTACTGTTTATTTCAATAAAGTAAATGATGGCCAATGGGAATATCATGCGATGGTTGACGGCAAAGACGCTGCAGGTGGACAACCTGGAACATTGGTTGAGATGGGCAAAGGAAAGCTTAACTTCAATAATAAGGGTGAGCTTCAAGAGGAGATTTCGGAGCTTAACTCGTTTAATTTCAATAACGGTGCAGCACCGGGACAACAAATCAACTTTAACTTTGGTGAGTCAATCGCTGAAGGTGGTAATGGAAAAGACGCTTCGACCCAGTATGGTTCTAACTCTTCTGTTGCTAGACATACTCAAAATGGAGCAAGTGCTGCAACTTTGTCTTCTCTATCTTTCAATGATCAAGGTGTTCTTACAGCGTCTTATGACAACGGTGACCAAAGAGATATCGCTCAAATCGCTGTGGCAAAATTTGAAAACAACGAAGGTCTTTTCAAAATGGGTAAGAACTTGTTTAAAGAAACTAGAAAGTCTGGCCAGGGTGCTATGGGCAAGCCGGGCGATGACGGAAGAGGCGAGGTTTTGGCGAAGTCAATTGAGCTTTCAAACGTTGATATCGCAGATGAGTTTATCAACCTAATGGGAGCTCAGAGAAACTTCCAGGCCAACACAAAAACAATCACAACAAGTGATCAAATGTTGCAAGAAGTCCTTAATATCAAGAGATAATAGGTTCACATCCACACACGTTAGTTAGTAGTTAAGGCCTCCAAATGGAGGCCTTTTTTTGTGTATAGATGTTAAGAAACATTAACTTTAAGATCTTTAGTTTTATACCCGAGGTAGTTTTATTGGAATAATTTGTTTATTTGACCAGCTTGGAGACTACATGAGCTTTCACTCTCTATTTTTAACTCTCTTATGTTTTATCAACTCAGTCTATGCTCTACCAGAGGGTGACTTTATTAAAAACAAATTCAGGTTAAAAAAAATTAACGTCTATCAATCGCAACATAAAGATAGGGACTTTAATACTAGCCTTGGAATTGAGTTGAAAAGTGAGAACAAATTAAAGTGGTACAAAGGTAAGGAAAGACCAAAGCTCAAAGCTTTGAAAAGTGAACAGTCATTCAAGGACAAGAAAAGGTTATTTGTAAAATTTCTTAAAAAACTAAATGGTCCTTTCATTATTGAGGAAATAGACAATGATAAAGAGGATATCTTAAAAATTAGTCTTAAACACAAAAGAAACAAATACAAAGCAAAAAAAATCTACTACCGACTGGAGGGAAGTATTACCTCTAAGAGATCAGCTTCCACCTATGAAGAGGGCGGTGAAGTCTTCGCAGACTTAAATATTTCAAAAATCCCTTACGGAGAATACAAAGTCTTTTTTAGAATCATGGCGTCAAAAATTAAAAAGAAAAAAGGCAGAGGAAAGAAGAAGGGGCACCGAAAGCTCAAGGCCTTTTTCTCCTTAGGTAAATTCGAAAAAGTTAAAATTCAAAGGGCATTCGCTGAACTGTATGTTGAACATAAAACTGACCAGGGATTTGCTTTCATGTCTGGTGAATCATCTTACTCAGATGCTGGAGAGATTAAGGAGTATATCTATAAGGTTTACAAAGATGACACACTCGTAACTCATATTACCAGTTCCAGAAGTTATATATATGTGACTTTTGAGGAATTAGGTCGCTATGAACTTGAACTTACCGTAATAGATGAGTTTGGGAACATTGATGTAAGTGAACGTTCGACTATAAGCGTGACAAATAGCTTACCAACAGTAGTTCACTCCATAAAAGAGGTCTCGGAGCTGCCTGGCCATTATAGAGTTGATTTTAGTGATAGTTTTGATGCTGATGGTGATCAAAATCTTTTATATTTTTTATCCCTCTATAAGGAGGGCGAAGATTTTTGCGACATTCCGATAAGAATATATAGTGAAGACCCTGAAATATATTTTGCTTTAAATTATCAGGTTGAAAACTATACTCTAAGGTTAAGGGTTTATGACTCTTTAAATAACTATGGCCAAAAAGAGCTAAGCTTCTCCCACACCACTGAAATTGCACCAAAAATAGAGTGGGTCTATAGTGAGCAAAATCCCGACAATCCAACAGAGTGGTGGATTGGTTCCAGTTTCATAAATAATGAGAATATGGATACATTTCACTATAAGGCGACCCATGAGGACGGAACGTTAGTGTTCCCTACAGAGCCATCTACAGTTAGAGATAACCGAATCATTTTTAATCAGCCTGGGCTGTGGAACATAGAGTATTATGGAGTGGATAAAAGTGGGCTTAAAAGCGATGTCCACACTGGAGAAATCCTAGCTGAATGGACTAAAGAGGATTTAGTTCCAACCTATCAGTGGCACTCTTTAGATATGTCAGACCATGACCCGAGAATCTATTATATAAACGCCGAATTCTTTGACCCTTTGGGGGAAGTTGTTGAACTTCAAATTAAAGCTACGCATCCCGATGGCACAGTTGTAAAGCCAATTTTAGATGCGTATGGCGGTAGAGAAATGAGATTTCCGCTAAAAGGTGATTGGGAATTTGAAATTATAGCGATCGATAATGATGGAAATGAATCTACTCCATTCAGTTTTACACAAAACATATCTTGGGATTTTGATTCTCCAATTGCTGAGATATCTGTAGCTCAGGATGAAATGTATCCGTATGGGTTCTATGTAAATGAAAATAAAAGTTATCCTGCGACCATCACAACAAGCTTCATTAAAGTAACAAACCAAGATACTGGTCAAATCGTGGAAAAAACTTATAACGCAGACTACTTTGGCTTTGACCTTCCGAGCAGGGGAGTTTGGAGTCTTGAATATCACTTTATTGATATTTTTGGAATGAAGTCAACAACTCACTCTCAGCAACTGACCATTATAGGGTCAGATATTCAGACAATTGTGACAAAGTCATCAGAACCTAGGACTTTTAATATTAACACCACGGGAAGCTTTGATCCGTTAGTGAATGAAACCATAAATTCCTTTTATGTGGAAGCTGAGCATGAGTCTGGATTTAAACTAATTAACAATCATTATTCGCAAAATTTTGCCCAAGAGTTAACTTTACTAGGAAATTGGACTTTAAAAATAAGTGGAATTGACCAGTGGGGATTGACCTCTGGCTCTAAAGTTGAAACTGTCACAATTGTAAATGAACTACCTTTGGCCGCCGTCAATATCTCTGTTGCCGAGACATGGAATAAGCTGTCTTTGGATGCAAGCAGCTCCTCGGATACTGATGGAAGCATCGTAAAATATGAGTATACTTTTTATCACGATGAAGGGCATAGCATTAGTCATATAGTGGACGTTCCTAACAGTACACTTGAGCTACCTATGAATGAGGGAGTTTGGTCATATACGCTTAAAGTTTATGATAATGATAATGGCACAAGCGAAATCCAGGGAAGTATAACTTTAAACAACCCAAGGCCTATTGCTAATTTTATCGCCATAGAAGGGAACTCTTGGAATCATTACTACTTAAACGCTATGAACTCTTATGACCTCGACGGGCATATAGCTCACTATTTTTATACATTTAATCACATCTCCGGAACAAAATTAGAGCTATCCAGCTCAACGCAGACTTCTGAGATAAACTTTCCTGAAGAGGGAGAGTGGAGTATCTCCTTAGTTGTGACAGACAACTTTGGAAAAGAGTCTGAACCGATCATTAAACATATTTATATCTATGATCCGAATATCAAACCAGTTGCGAATGTTGAATATGAGCATGATGCTTTATCTGGACTAGTTAATTTTAGGTCAAATTCCTATGATCCAGATGGAGATGTAGTCGCTTTGAAACTTAAAGGTGTGCACGAAACAGGGATTTCTGTGGAAGAGGAATTCCAAACTGAACAATTTAGTCTTAATTTACTGGAAGGTATGTGGGAGTTTGAACTAATCGCAGTTGATAATGTCGGAGCGGATTCAGATCCATATGCTTTCAGTATAGAAGTCATCGTTCCAGAAATCATATTGAGTTACAAACTCGAATCCACCGCTTCGCCATACAAGTATATGCTTGATATGTCAGAAACTGTTGCAGAGGAAGGTCCACAATTTCTAATTGAAGTTGTCAGAGATGGAATAAGCATTTTTAATCAAATAACTAATGAAACACTTTTTCCATTAGAAATTTTTTATCAAAATGGAAGCTATGAAATATCAGTTAGTGCATCAAACGATACCTTCACAACCCCTGTTCAAATCAAAAACTTAAACATAACCCATCCAAATATTGGCGGAGATGTTATTCCTGAAGATCCAGGCGAAGCAGCGGACGACACTTTACTCGGGATTGACTCAGACAATGATGGGGTTCGCGATGATATCGAATTATGGGTAAACTCAAAAGAAGAGCTTTCCAGCTTACAACAAAAGACTTTAAAGCAGATGTCAAAAAAACTGCTCGAAAATATTCGACACCAAAACGATAGGTCAGCTTCTATTCAATCTAAGTTTAGAACGATTGAATATACATACTGTATGGAGTTCAGGTTTGGCAGCGAGTTTTCTGAAAAACTGTTTAGTGAACTTCGCATGCGATTCTACAACACTAAGGAGAGACTGATGGCCTGGGCAGAAAGTGAAAACAACTTTGGCGGCCAAATTGTGACTTTAGACTTAAATAAAGGTGGTTATGAGAGCTATTGCGAATAAATTAAAAATATTGTTTCTCTTAAGTCTAGCAGCATTATTTTGTGCATGCTCTGATGATGAAAAAAGAGTGATGGTCGATGGTTCTTTAGAGCCACCTCATCCAAATTTTTGGAAAAATACTTTCTCGATGAAAGGAGTTGATAGCAATAAAGACGGAGTTAGGGATGATGTTGAAAGATGGATCAATAGAAAGTTTCCTGGCGATGAGAAATATAATTTACGAAACCTTTACAAGCAGGAAGCTAGATCTTTTGGTTTTATGCTGGATGAAGCGAATAGCTCTGAATTGATTGAGCACTATTGGAAGAGTAATGTGAATGCAAGCCAGTGTGCAGTTGACATATATAACTCTAGCGCTGCAATGATTTACTTTGGTGAAGTTTCCAGTGAGGTTCAAACCAAAATTTTCAATATGCCATGGAGAATCTTTAGAAGGAAAAAGAATGAATCAAAGTTAAGCGGGAAGGTTTTAGGTATGGATAAAATATATAATAAATATTCGACTTGCGACTTCGAGGTGAAGAATGTGTTTTAAAGAAAAATTGTTACTTATTTATCTTTGCCTTTCTCCGTTGCACTTTTGTAGTGCTGAGGAAACAACCCACTGTGCAGATTCCTCGAATTTGAGGTTAGGCTATCTAAATGATAATGGAGAAAGCACCAGCTCAAGCGATGATGTACTTAAGCATGTTATCAATATTGTAAATTCTAACAATATAACTTTGAACCCTGGTGGAAATGAGAATGTTTGTTCAAAATTATACTTTAATCACTCTAATGGTTTAATCTTTAATGCATTAGAGCAATTCTATCTAAAGACTGATGAGATCATGATAACTCAAGAGGATGGAACTGAGGTAAAAGCTTTCCCGACGGAAAAAGAGGCGACAGAAGCCTTAAGTTGGCTACACTTTGGTAAAAACCTTGAGAATGATTTTAAGAATGGGAAAAGGTATAAAGCTGCTTTAGGTACTTGGCATGAAATAGTGCAAGGCATTCTAAAAAACACAACTCTAGCAGATATTGAACACACACTAGATAATGACTTCACCGGGATCTATAATCAAATAGTAGAGGGTCTAAATACTCAGCCTCTTCTTTTAATTGGGTCAGGTCAGGGTAACCAGTTCGCGAACATAATTTACAAACGAATGCTCAGTGATTCAAGAGTTAGTGAATCTAACTTGAAAAAATATGCTAATTTTCAAATATCTTCTCCTACTGCTGAAATATCATCCACGAGTCAATCATATGGCGATTACCTTCTGTCTGACGAGGATAAGTCTTTAGATCATTATAGATCAGATGTCTTTAGGTCTATCTTGCCTGCGAATGTGGAATTTGAAGTCGAGAAATACGTTTATTTAGGAAACACTAGTTACCCTGTATATCGTTATGAGAAGTATGACTACTTAGGTAATGATGTGGATGATGTTTACTCAAACCCTTTACTGAGGGGAAAGCCAAGTGGAGAAGAAAACTACCGCTCCATGAGCTCTATATTTATGGATAAACTAAGTGTGTTAGCTGAGAAAATAACAGGTAGGCATTGTGAACCTATTGATGACTTTGAATTGAAAGTTTTGGGAACTTATATGTTCCACCAAGTAACTGGATCTGACCCAAAATATATGTACTTAGGTTTATATGATAGTGACGGCAAGGCACTTACTGGGGACACTTCTCTTTATGGACTTTATTCTGTTCCACCAACTTATAGCACAAACTACGAACCGGATGAAGTAAAGCCAGTCCTCGATCTAAATGGTGATTATTTGGCTTTTAACCAAGTAGTATATGTGTCTGGCCAAGAACATGCCGAGAATCTCAAAGGCAGAGCCTTTGCCTTGATTCACCACTCCGATTATGAAAAACTTCAGAATAATAAGCCAATGGAATGCGGAATTAAACATTATACCTCTGTAAGGTCACTCATTAGTCACCGCGTGGATAATGAGTACGACCCAAACTATGCATATTTACCTCAAGGCCCATTTAGAGGTGTTTTAGATGTTAAGACTGCAGATGAGGTAGTAAATGTCACCTATAATGGTAAGCAGATGGGTAAAGAGGAAGATGATGCAAGTTTTTGTACTGATCTTAGTTATAATAAAGATTGTGATTGGGGCATTAAGGACTCCATAACCCTTCCTGGAAGTTTTCAAGTGACTCTGATTAATGGAAGTGAAATTTCTGTAGGATTGGAGTTGCCGCCAATTGATTTTGATATCAAGCTTGAAGTTAAGGGCGTTCAAGTGGAGAGAGGACTCTACGAAGTAGAGGCGACTTTCACTGGGGAAGATGTTTTTAGTCGATATGGCAAGTTCTACTCTGAAGTGTGGGTATCAGATGGTGAGACCAATACTAATACGGGCAAGTTAAGTCCAGAAGGCCTAGTGAATTCAAAAGGTTCTGGTCCTGAATTGGGCCATTTTTCTTGCGGTAGACGTGCTTATGTCGTTCCCATCCAGCAATTAGGTCAGAGCAGTAAATACTATCGGTTTGATTTAATGAAAGTGATGGATCCGCCTTGTTAATTAATAGGCCCTTCATATGAAGGGCCTTATGACCATCGGATCGTTGGGTATACTGTTAAATTCTTGCTTTGAAAGCTTTATAATCAACTTGACCATTATTTTGGAAGTAGCGACCACAGCCGATAACTTCTGCTTCTTCAAATAATAAATCACCCGCCATCATTACAAATTTTCTAACGTCATTCAAATAGTAAGCAATTGCATGCCACCTAGGCTTTACTGTTGACTTGCTTTCAACTTGATCTAGCTTTAGAGAGTGAATCCAGCCCCCATTATTTAAAATGACTTTATTATTCTCCAGGTAGATACTTGCATAAGGAAAAACAACTCCGGCCCTTCTTTTGTTATACTCGGCCTTGTTTAAGATTTTCTTTTGGTTAAGGGAATAGGACAACACACCATTGAAGCCCCTCTCTGAGTTGCCGGTCATTGCAATGTATAGTCTATCAGAGGCGTCTCCAACAACAGCTACTGCTGCTGAAAGATGACCATTGTCATTTTGAACATTCAACATGTCCTTGGATGTAAATTGCTGGGTATTTAAATCAAAAGTCAAAAGTCCCGCACCGCCACTAGCTATATATAGGTGATTGTTGCTTTTGTGATAATAAACACCTCTTGGAAGGTTGTGGCGACTTCCTTGCCATGACTTGTGGCCGTAGAAGCTTAAAAAGTCTCCATTTAGATCATGCTTAATTAATCCTGCTGTGCCCACTGTCCATATATAGTTTTGAGTTACAACGAAGTCTCTTATTTTACCTGTATTACCTCTAAGTTCATGGGACTGAGAATTATGTCTGAATTCGTAATGTGTCTTTGAATTCGTTGTCTTCAACTGTAGAGCACTATCTTCGAAGAATAGGGGAGGGGTTACAATTGTGTGAGCTTGATTAATCGTATGTGCACAGTGATTGGCATTAAGCTCGTCCATGTCTACAAGGCCGTATGCCATAGATGTAAATACAATAAAAGTGACTAATAACTTCTTCATTCTATAATCCTTATAGTTTAAATTTTCTAAATTATAGGCGCAGGCCTTTTTCTTTAGCAAGTTGCCAAATGGAAATGCTGCGCAGGGAAAATGTATTAAAGAATGTTAAAGTGCTTCTGTGAGATTTAAAAAGTGTTGATTCAGGGAGTCTAAAAGCTTGGCTCCTGGAATAAGCCTTTGGTGCTCAATGTTTGCAAGCTCAAATAGCTTTTTTGCCATTCTATTACTTTCAAGCCCTTGGTGTTTGTCACTTAGATAGACAACCTTTTTTACACCAACACTTGCAAGAAGTTTTGCACATTCATTGCAAGGAAATAGCGTCACATAGCACTTAGAGTCTTTAAGACTTCTAGGAGCGTGCAATATAGCGTTTGCCTCTGAATGGACAACATATCCGTATTTTTGATGCTCTAGAGGCTGGCTCTTGTCTTTTCCCCAAGGAAGTTGTGACTCATCAATGCCTGCCACAAAACCATTGTATCCCATAGTTATTTGGTGATTATTCTGATCGACAAAAACACATCCAACTTTTGTTGCAGGGTCTTTGGACTTAAATGATGCCATCATTGCTTGCAGCATGAAGTACTCATCCCAAGAAAGCTGGGACTTTACTTCAAAGTAATTGGGGTTGTTCTCAATCATATCTAATTAAAACGTGGCCTCTTCCACGCTCTCCTCATTGCTTGTCACTTCATTGCTGAAGCTTTCTTCTGAATCTTCTTCAAGTTCTTCAGTGTAATTTGAGCTTCTCTCATTATTGATAGTTAAAATTTGGTTTAGATTGTTTTGAAGAGTTGCAAGTTCTTTTAGGAACTTATCTTTGTCTTCATCTGTGTATACAAACTCTTCTAGTAGAACTTTTGCTGCAACTTTATTCATTCTCTTGGTCAAAGTTCTTAGACTTTTGTACTCCGTTGGAAGCTGAGGCTCACTTAGAGTTTTCTCAACTGCTTTTTCAACACCGTTTGTCTTGATGTATTTAACCATGTCCTTAATTTCTTTTGCGGACTTGTTTTTTACAACATCAATAATTTGCTCTTGCTCTTCAGCGTCAAGCTTTATTAGCTCATTTGTTTGACTAGCGTTAAGTTCTCCGTGTGCTCTAAGTTCTTTAACCTTTGGAGAGGACTTCATATCTCTATCAATCGCACTCTTAATTACTTTCTTGCTTAGACCTGTTTTTTCAGCGGTAAGGTCAATGAAGCTTCTTTTGTCATTTGGCTGATCAAACTTGATCTCATTGTCTTCTTTATTGTTTTCAAGATCTTCTTCTTCAAATTTTGTGGCCATTGGATTTAGCTCTTCGTAGATCTCTCTTCCACGAGCAAGGCACTTTTCAAATTCGACTTTATTAAGATCCATACGAACAAGGTTTTCATCAATAGACATTAACTCTTGTTCACTGTTTGATTTATGTATTTTATGAACAGGAGCCTCCTCAATTCCAAGCTCTTTAAGAGCGGAGTAGCGTCTCCCGCCTGCGATGAGTTCGTTGTTTCCATTGATTACAAGTGGTTGAATTACACCAACAGTCTCAATACTTTTTTTAAGTTTCTCAATGTCTGTATTTGTACGTAGGTAAGAACTTTTAACCTTGATCTGATCGAGCTTCATCGTTTCCATTAAGTCTCCTTCTCTCTGTGCGTGCCACACACTAGAATAGTGTCTAAGCTTTGTCATGCACTTTTAACGCGAAAGGCCTTAAGTGCTTGATAGCGCTGTGTGCGCAAATAAATTGTGTATAGCTAAACAACTGGTATTAAGCTTGGTCTCCAACTCATGCTGGTTATTTGGTGCTATGACTCCATGCAGAGTGATAGCTGAAACGACTCCGACTAAAAACAACTCATAACTTTTTAAAGTATAAGGACTTCCATGAACTTTTTGCACTTTAGAGTTTGTCTTAAATATAGCAATTCATGGACCGAAATAATGTTAAGGACTTTTCTGTCCATCCTAAAGTTCAGCTGCAATATTATTAGCGAAAGCTCTGAGGTTGCTTTAATTTCTGCATGCATTCTTTTCCGAATTAAGACTCTGGCAAATGTTTTGACTTCAGAAACTATGGCTTTTAAAAAAAAGGTATTACCAATTTAAAAAATCTCTTAATGCTTTTTAAAGTAGCCACTTAACTCCATGTTTAAGGCATGGTTATTGAGGTATTGTGGTGGAAGATTTCTTGTTTTTAGGACGTTTTGGTAAGTGATGATCTTTTATTCCCTCATCTTGATTGATTTTAGAGTCCACACGATCACATTTTTCTTTTTTAGCACTGTCATATATTACATCCTGGCCACTGCTGATAAATGTATAACCGAATTTTGATTTACTGCATTTAGGTAGCTCTAAGATGCCACAGTTATAATTATCAAGAGCAACGCAAGTAAAAGAATGGTCAGCTCCATTGGGACTTCTGAAGTTGAAGGTGAGCACAAATTTATTGAAGGCCAGCTTATCGTCAACAAATTGCAACGTTTTAAGGAACGGTAAGGTCGCATTTATTAAAAATGAAGCTGCACTAAAATTATATCCTTCCTTCTTTACACTAAATACAGGTTGACCGTTTATATCGCGTTTCAATTCTGCATGGTCTACTTGGTTAAAAAAAGAATAGTCTGGATTCATGGAAATTTGTTCTCTTAGATACTCCACGCTTTCTTGTGAAAAGGCGTTCAAACTGAATAATAGTATAAAGAAAAGCGGCTTCATGGCAGAGCCCTCCTGAAATACTTCTCGGAATTAAACTATTAAACTTTAGTAGCCTCTTAACGCATTCAAGGACTTTAGTGCGAGAGGGTTCTTAATTGGAAATATTACTCTGGCTCCGACACGTTAGTATTTTTTAATTTTATAAAATTGTTTTAAGTAAACATATAGCATTTAGAGGTTGCAGGCTTGATCTGTTTGCTCCAACCAGGGTGCTCTAAAAGCCTCTTCCACTAGCTCATTAATTTCTTTTTTGGCGTTAAAGCTGTCCCAGTTTGTGCATACCGTGCTAGTTGCAGCCTTCATTGAAGTTTGGATAGAGCTTTCTGGGTTGGCCATATTGTAGAGCTTGCTCCATAAAGAGGCGTAAGGCCCTATATCGCGAGCATTGCCTCTTGAGCGCTTCATAACAATCTGTCTAGCACTTAGACCTGCCCAATCACTCCAATCATATCCATCAATATCTGTGAGTCTCTCCATCACGTCTTGAGCGAACTTTGATTCACCACCTTTTCGAGTAATGTAGACGATATCTTCACAGCCACTAGCTTTAAGCACTAGGGTAGGGTGCAGATCACTCCAGCCACCTGCAGATACATACTGTTCACTTACATCAATAAAGTTTGAGAGACCTGGCTCCGCAGGCGAAATAGAGATCACATCCGCCCAAGTCGCATCCCCAAGGGATAGGAACTTTTTGGACTTCTCATCGTTTTTCGTCAGAAGGCCATTTTTAAGGTTGCTGCTAATTCGGTTAAGTTCTCCGCCGTTGCCCCAATATCCAAACTTTAGGTTACTTTGGGCTATCTTAAAATCACTTCCAAAATTTGGATTGGCACTGAATCTGTAGGACTTTTGTTTGGCCCTAAAACTTCGAGCTGCATTTCCAGAAAGAATGGCGGTCGTGGGATAAGTCTTAAGGTTTTGACTTACCCTCTGAGATATCCTTTTGCTTTTAACATCCATTTTATGTGCTGCGGATCTTCTTGTAAGAACCGCACGGCCTAGCAATTGACGACAAAGTGGTGTTTGCTTGTTTATTTGTTGCCAAGTGAGTTTCTCACTTCCAGGGGCACATTTCGCTAAAAATGCACTCATATCTTGGTCGATGCTTCTTTGGATCTTTTTATTTGGAAGCTTTACACCTGCGTAGAAGTCTCCCATCTGTCCAATGATCCTTGAAATACTCTTAAAGTTCACAAGGCCTGGGCGGAAGAATAGAGTGTTGTCCGTCACAGCGTTGAATTTTCCAAACTGCTGAATCGCTTTGGTTATTTCATTTTTTCTGAACAAGATTGCAGCCTGAAGCTCAGGTCTATTCTCACTGGACATTGCCGCAGTTTCTTTTACATATTTAACAAATTCAGGATTGATAAAGTCCTTCAGATCTTTGGAGTTTAAAAGAACCTGAAGGGGAGCGAGCTGTCTTCTAAAAACAGCGATTGTCTCAGGGCCAAGATCGATCTTTTCAATATTGGACGCAATTTCTTTAAGCTTTCGGATTAATCTCTCATCTCCAATTATTGTTTTTAGCGCTTTTCCTTCCTCTGTTTGGGTGAGTGACTCAAAGTAGCCTTGAAAAGATTTTACCAGTAGTGCTTTCTGGGTGTTGTTTAACTCTCTCGGATTCATAGCAAGACTTTCAAGTAAAAAAATAGTGATGCTTGCGGAGCTTCCACCTGAAAGTTTACTTGGAATGCCTTTTTGTTGAACGACTTGAGAAATTGCTCCCCAATGAGCTGGCATCAGTTCGCCATTTCCACGAATTGCCATACAGTAGTTTGTTGCCTGAGCATTTGAAAGAAGTAGGCCAAGTGCCAAGAGAGAAATGATGATTTTAGTCATTGCCAAGTCCTTATTTGATTCTAGAGAGCTTTTACCAAAACATTCAATATTTTGGGACTATTCTGAAAGAATTACAGCTTTTAAGGTTTTTGGGAGCTCCCTGTGCTATATGTGCTTGAACTAAGGAGAAAAACTATGAAATTGTTTGTGATCTTAATGACTGTAGCACCAACTATTTTTGCCTCTGAATACTTCACTTATAAGGTTGTAGAGGACAAATACGACATGTTTGAAGTTAATGAAGCGATTAAGGTTTCGAAGGATTTTACAAAGGTTATCTTTCAAGGGGTTGAGACTAAATGTCAACGAGCAGTCAGCGATGAAGTATTTGAAGAGTTAAAAAAGGAAAGCCCAGAGCTTTTCGAATTATTAAGCTGCACCATTGATGTTGAGGATTATTCAGATGAATTCGCTATTTCATTCATAGATGAGGGGCGAAAGGCCGATTTTCATGGTGCTGCCACACTGGAGAGAGTCGAAAATAAATAATTTAGTAAATAGGGAGTGGTTTAAATGACGTGCTTAAAAAGAAACCTTATTAGAACCATTTTTCTGTTAATTACAGTGTATTCTTTTGCTGCAGGTGCTTCAGAGAGAGGTGCCACAGTTTATAAAGTCGCCCTTTCAAGAATCTCAGATGTGATTGAAGTTGGTGAAGAGTTTGAACTTGCCAATGATTACTCTTATGTCGTTATAAAGGGCATGGAGCTTGAATGTTCAAAGCAAGTTGAGGGCATTTACCTTGATTTTCTAAGACTAGATCGTCCTGATATTGTGGAAGTGTTAAACTGCTCAAAAGATAATTACACTCTTACTGTTTTAGAAGAGGGGAGAAAACTTAACTTTCACGGAATGGCCTTGTTAATAAGACAAGATCAAATCAACTGACTATTCCCCGTCATCCCCAATCGCGCCTACTGGGCAACATGCCAAGGCATTTTCGCAGTCTTCGGTTTCTGATTCATTGGTAGGTTGCTTGGCAACATAAGCATGCCCGTCATCATCGTTCATTTCGAAAAAGCCTGGAGCTTCCACACAACATGCATCACATGCAATGCATTGGTCATCAACGTAATATTTACCAGATTGGTTCTGGCTCCATTTGGCCTCTTTGTCTGCCATTGTTATATATCCTATTAAAAAAAAGGGACCGCTTAGCGGCCCCAGTTCTATTTAGCTA
>CEUD01013346.1_pt1 | contig 25977 bp, 22 predicted proteins | sample 356481 | NCBI WGS metagenome assembly CEUD01 (sample SAMEA2623314, study PRJEB7988) | marine metagenome | isolation source: saline water (ENVO:00002010), including | reverse complement strand
GGGTGAGGTCAACCATCATCGAGCGCGAAGGCGTGGGCAACCAGGCCTCCGGCAACGCCGCCGGTGGGCTGAACCCGCTGACGGGCATTGGCATTCCCGGCCCCCTGGCCGCCTTTGGCTGGGAGTGTTTCCAACTCCATGCCGAGCTTTACCAAGACCTGAAGGACGAATCCGGTATCGACTATCAACACCGCACCGTGGGCAAGATTGACCTGGCTTTGGAAGAGTCTGACATCGACGGCCTGAAAGAGACTGCGCTTCGAATGGACGCGGTCGAAGGGTTTGAAGCCCATTGGATGGAACCCGATGAAGTCGCCAAGCTTGAGCCTAGAATCTCAATCGGCATCCTGGGCGGTATGTATGACCACGGCAACACCGCCGCCGACAGCCACAAGTTGACCAACGCGTTCGCGACGGCAGCGGGCACAACCATCCGCGAGGGCAATGTCCAGGGACTGGAAGGCAACGGCGGCAAGATAGACCGCGTGATCTTAGACGACGGCGAGATATCCTGCGGGCAAGTGGTTATGGCCATGGGGCCATGGTCGCGGCGGGCCGAGTCCTGGCTGGACATCTACATCCCGGTGGACCCGCTCAAGGGCGAGATTCTGCGGCTGGAACTGGAAGGGGACCGTATCCAATACGACATCAGCGGCGGCGGAGCATCCATCTACCCCAAGCTGGACGGCCTCAACTGGTGCGGCACAACGGAAGACTGGAATGGCTTCGACCGCGAGAACTCTCAGGAAGTCGCCAAACAGATCCGCAAACGGCTGGCCCGCATCTTCCCCGCTCTAGGTGACGCCAAACTGGCGAAGCATACCGCCTGCCTGCGTCCGGTCACACCCGATTGGCTGCCAGTCTTGGGGCAGGCGCCCGGCTGGGAAAACGTCTACCTGGCCACCGGCGCTGGCAAGAAGGGTATCCTGCTGGCCCCCGGCATCGGGAAGTCGGTCGCCGACCTGATGACCACCGGCGAGACCACCTTGTCCGTGCAAGGCTATTTCCCGGAGCGATTCGCCACCAATCTGGCCTAAATGATCAGATGCCTAAGAATATACGCATAACAACAGGCAGCGTGGTGGTTGATGCTGAGCTGAACGACACTCAAACTGCCGGCGCCGTTTGGGATGCCCTGCCTATACAGGGGAACGGCAGCACGTGGGGCGAGGAGATCTACTTCCGCATCCCCGTCGACGCCGAATTGGAGAACGGGCAAGAAGTGGTGGACCTCGGCGATCTGGGCTATTGGCCGCCCGGACAGGCCTTCTGTCTCTTCTTCGGCCTCACCCCGGCCAGCCGGGGCGACGAGATCAGGCCCGCTAGCGAAGTCACGGTCATCGGCAAGATGACGGGCGACATCGGGGTATTGAAAGGGGTTTCTTCAGGCAGCCCGGTTGTGATCCAAGCGGTCTAACTCCCGAAGTGCGTCGTTAGGCTGGTGTCGCCAGATACGGCGATCAGGCCGTCGGCCATGGCCTGCTCGAGGTTGTAACGTCCGTAGACCAGCAGGACGAATGTCTGAGTGTCACAGCCGAAGATGGTGTCGGGGCGCTTGTCGCTGGCGGACTCCATATACGCCTTCTCACCTCCGCCGGCAACGATGTCATAGCTGCCTGGAACCGTGCCGGTCAGTTCAAACCTGAGCCGGGCGGACTTAGGCATGCTCACTCCTGGGTCGAATAGCCGCCCCACCACAAACACCGGAAACATCTCTATTATCGACGGCAGGCTCTCTGCAGACATCACCGGGGCCGCCTCCAGCCTGGATCGGATATCCCACTCGTGGACGATCAACTCAGTAAGACGCAGGTTCAAATAGGTCTCCACCGAGATGGTGCCGGCGGCGTGGTAGCAAAGTTTGTCTCGGTCCGCATCCGTCGCTTGGGCGAACACATCATCGAACCTGACCCGGCTGTCGTTGTACGCGGCCAGCACTTCTCCGCCCAAACTGGTCCTAAAATCGATGGCCACTTGGGCGTTGGCCCGCAACCGGGCCGCCATATCGCCCTCACCGGCGGGAGGCATTCCTTCAGGAGCCGAGCCGTCTCCACCGATTCCCCGGATGATGTTGGGCCCGAACCGATCAACCGCCCCGGTCAGGTGTGCCACCACGTCCTGGACTTCCCAGGCGTCACAGGCGCTCTCGGTCGCCCAGGCCTCGGGTTTCAGGGTTTTTAGGTAAACCCCGATTCGCGCCGATTCGTCTTTGACCAACTGGGCCTTTTCCAATACCGAACCCATATGCTTGTCTCCTGCTGGATTGCTTCCCGTTACTCTGTAATCCTCCTTACGTTGGCGGTATTATAGTGGCCTTCCAGCATTATTCAATCCGGAACGGCGTAGGAGGCGCGAAGTGGTATTAGGTTGGGCGATCATTGGGGCTGGGATGCATCCACATCAAAAACTGGCGCCGGCCATCGGAATCACACCGGACGCCGAGCTGATAGCAGTCTTGAGCCGGGACCAAGGGCGTGCAGATGCCTTTGCCGAGACTCACGGGGCCCTGGCCGGGTATTCGAACATGGACGACTTGCTGGCCGACTCCCGCATCGACGCCGTTTTCGTGGCCTCGCCTAACGCCTCCCACTTGGGGCACACCGCCCAGGCCGCCAAGGCTGGGAAACACGTGCTGTCGGAGAAGCCCATGGCCACCTCAGTGGACGACGCGTTGGCGATGGTCCAGGTATGCCAGGCCAACGGCGTGAAGCTGGGGCTGGGCTTTGAACTGCGCTTTCATCCAGCGCATCGATTGGCCAGAGATTTGGTGTTCCAGGGCAAGCTTGGCCGCATACGGCTGCTACAGGGCCACTGGGGCCGGGGCGAGAGGGGCGAGCCGGAGCACCAGCCCCGGTCCGGCCTGCGCAGCTGGTGGGAAAACCCGACGACCATGGGCGGAGGGTCGGTGATCATGGGCCTTGGCGTCCATGTGTTCGACTTGGTCCGCTACGTCATGGGCCAGGAAATCACAGAGGCCGTAGCCATGACCGACGGCCAGACCGACAGCCAGCCACTGGAGCACATCGCCAGCATGTCGCTGCGGCTCGTAGACGGCACCATTGCCAACGTCAGTTGTGGCCGGATGCTGCCAGACACGCTGAACAACTTCACCGTCTATGGCACCGACGGCCGATTCACCGGCACTGCCACCGTCTGGGAGGCCCGCATGGGCGCGGTAGAAGTAGTCAGCGAGACCGTCAACCAGACCGAAAGCTTCGAGTACGACTACCTGGCCAATTTCGTAGCCGAGTTATCCGACTTCCACGCCGCATTAAAAGAAGACCGGGAGCCCACCGCCACCGGCACTGACGGCCTGCGGAGTACGGAGATCAACTCAGCGGTGATCGAATCGGCGAAGACAGGCCGGACGGTCAAGATTCAGCATCGGACAGTTTAGGCTTGAGGTATCAGAACCAGATCCGGTGGTAGCTAGGCCTGGAGAATCATGGCAAAGTTAGATTGGACTAGGGGCGAAACCATTTTGGCTTCAGACCTATATTTCAGGTTGAGAGACCGGGGGATTTTCAAGTCCTATGGAGAAATTGAGGAGCTAAGTATCTACTTAAGGACATTACCGATTTATCCAATTGCCGATAGACCTGATAACTTTCGTGATCACGCAGGCGTGGCAATGAAAATGAGTAATTTCCAAAGTATCGATCCCTCTTACACCTCCGGCGGACGTCGAGGGCTTATCCAGAGAAATCGCATTGCCAAGCTGTTTGGGATGACTTTGTAATCAATCAAGAGCACCTCAAGATCGTTGCGATCACGATTAGGAAAAACGCAGGAAACCTCGTCATGGCTAGCCGTGACAAAGAATTTAATGAAGACTCGATCATTGAGGGAACCCTACTTCAACGGAGCCATTGGTACAGGGGCGTATTCGCAACCTAGTCAAGAGAAAAAAGGACCAAGAGCATAAACGATTCGGAAAACTTCCCTGTGATCTTTGCAACTTTAGTTTTGCTGAATTCTACGACTTCAAAATCGGAGAAGGTGTTATCGATTGACATAACGAAATTCCGTTATCCAAGATTTCGCCGGGAACCAGCACAAAGCTAAATGACTTGGCTTTAGTTTGTTCCAATTGCCATCGAATGTTGCACAGAGGCGAAAACAAGAGATTTCTAACGATGACCGCCTAAAGGAATTGATCCAGGCCAGTGGTTGACGGCCTGATGGCCCATTGCTACGATTCCGACGCCTAACAAAACGAAATAATTGAGGCTTTTGATATGACGACCACAGAGCAGACCCAGGCGCAGGGCGCGTTGCGCGGTGTGCAGGTCTTGGATTTCGGCCAGTACATCCCCGGACCATTATTGGGCATGCTGCTCAGCGACCAGGGGGCAGATGTGATCAAGGTTGAGCGGCCCGGCGGGGACCCCGCTCGGAGTGAACCGGCCTTCGCCACTTGGAACCGGGGTAAACGCTCGGTGGTCATCGACCTGAAGACGCCCGAGGGCCAGGCCTCCGCCCAAGCGTTGGCCAAGAAGGCCGACATCGTCATTGAGAACTACCGGCCCGGCGTTGCCGACCGCCTTGGCATCGGCTACGAAACCCTGTCCAAAGGCAACCCCAACCTGCTTTATGTGTCCATCCCCGGCTTCGGTGAGGACAGCCCACACCGCAACGAACGCGGCTGGGAGGGCATCGTCTCGGCCTCCACCGGCACCTACCAGCCCTATGATGACACCGAAGAGCCGCTGTTCCTGCCGCTGCCCACGGCCAGCACATTCGCCGCCATCGTGTCTTCGGTATCTTTGACCATGGCATTGGTCGCCCGAGACCGCACCGGCAAGGGCCAGCGCATCGAAGTCCCGATGCACAGCGCCATGTTCTCGGCCATCGGGCGGCACCTAGTCAAGTTGCATGACATCGACCCGCCCGATCTCTTCGCCTGGCCGCGGAACATCATGGCCCACCAGTACGAGTGCGCCGACGGCCGTTACATCCAATCGCAGGGGATGTACCAGGTGTTCGTGGGCTCATTGATGAACGCCGCTGGACATCCCGACTGGACCGAAGAACTGGAAAGTCTCTACTACGTACCGGTTTCCGAGGAAACCATCGCCATGTGGAAGGACCGTTTCGAGAAAATGTTCCTGGAGCGGACCGCCAAGCAATGGGAGGACGACATCGCCGCGGCGAGGGGCGTCGGAACCATCTGCAAGACCATCGACGAATGGCTCGTCCATCCCCATGCCCTCGAAAGTAATATGGTGACCGAGCTCGACGACTCTCAATACGGGAAGATGAAGCAACCCGGCGTCCAGGTGCGCTTGAGGGGAACACCCGGCGCCATCCAGGGCCGAGCCCCGACTTTGGGAGAGCATACCGCAGAGATTTTGGCAGAGGTGAACGCTCCGGGGCGGGCCGTGACCTTCCACAACAAGGACGAGAACATCTTGGGCGCCCTGGAAGGGATACGGGTGCTGGACCTGTGCATCGTCCTGGCCGGGCCGACCTGCGGACGCACGTTGGGCGAGTTCGGCGCGGAGGTTATCAAGATCGATGACCCGTCGCGCCCTTACGATATTTCGGGAAACACCGACGTAAACCGGGGCAAGCGCAGCATCAATATCAATCTCAAAACCCCTGAGGGACTGGCTGTTTTCTATAAGCTGCTCGAGACCGCAGACGTTGTGGTCGAGAACAGCCGTGCGGCCACACTGGCCCGATTGGGCATCAGCTACGAACAGATGAAGGCGCACAAGCCCGATATCATCCACGCCTCGCTGAACGCCTTTGGCTATGACGGTCCCTGGGCCGAGAGGCCAGGCTGGGAGCAACTGGCCCAAGCCACCAGTGGTATCCAGGTGCGGCGCGGCGGTCGTGATGGAACCCCAAAACTGCTGCCTTACCCCATGAACGACTATGGCACCGGGTTGATGGGCGCATACGCCGTGGCCTTGGCCGTTCACGAGCGCAACCGCACCGGCGAGGGACAGACAGTAAACAGCGGCCTGGCATTGACCGCCGGCCTGCTGCAGTCGCCCTATTTCCTTGATTACGAAGGCCATCAGAGGAATGAACCTGAGGGTCTGGGCGTCCGCGGGTTCTCCGCCAAGTCCCGCCTCTATGAGGCCGCTGACGGTTGGATGTACTTCCACTGTCCCGACGACGGGGCCTGGGGAAAGTTCACTGCCCTTCCTGAGTTCGGGGAGCTGGATGATGCTACCGACGATGCGCTGACCCAGTCTCTATCAAGGATCTTGGTAGGGAGAACACGAGAGGACTGGGCAGGCATCATCAACCCCACCGGCGTCAGCGTGATGGCCAACCGGTTCGTGGAGGATTTCCGGAACGATCCGGACATCCGCGCAGCCGGGCTCGTAATTACCCGGAACCATCCCGGAATCGGCCAGGCCGATCACATAGGCAGCGTGGCCAAACTCTCCGAGACACCCATGCGGGTCGGCAGGCCCACGCCCTTACTGGGGGCGGAGACCGACGAGATTCTCAGCGAGGCGGGCTACACCGGGGAGCAGATAGAGTCCTTGAAACTAGCTGGGGCAGTAGTCCAGCACCAGGTGTAAAGAAATCGCCGAGGGGAAGCCCCACTTCGTCCTTCCTAAGAAGGCAGGCTGAGTGGATTCTGGATTTCGCTGGAAGGACGAAATTAATCCCCTCTCTCGTCGTCCTTCCGCGCAACGGGGGAGGGTTAGTTGGGATGACGGCTCTGAACGAATCATCTAACAACGAAAAAGAGGCCCGGTATTCGATCGAGCAGAATTCCGTGTGGCAGACACCTTTGGAACGTGCTAAACTGGCGCGACACTTGTTAGGCGCAACCTCAGGTAGAAGAGGTCCCATTGCTCCGCATCTACAACACCCTGGCAAAGAAAGTTGAAGAGATTCAGCCGGCCACGCCAGGGATCATCCAAATGTACACCTGCGGTCCCACTGTGTACCGTGACGCCCATATCGGGAACCTGCGCACCTATCTAATGGCTGATTGGGTCCGCCGTTCTTTGATTCACAGCGGCATGCAGGTAACCCACATCAAGAACATCACCGACGTCGGTCACATGCGTCAGGAATTGGCGGAAGCCGGCGGCGACAAGATGATCATGGCCGCCCTGGCTGAGGGCAAGACCATCCAAGAGATCGCCGACGTGTATGCCGGGCGGTTTTTCCGCGACGAAGCCCGTCTCAACATCATGGAAGCAACGGTTTTCCCTTGGGCCAGCCACCACATCCCGGAAATGATAACTATCAATGAAGCGTTGGTGGCCAATGGCCATGCCTACGAGAAGGGCGGCAACCTGTACTTCGATGTACCTTCCTTCAACGGCTACGGCAAGCTCTCCAACAACATCGGCGGCGACCTGCTTGAAGGCGTCCGTTCCGAGGCCGACCCGCTGAAGCGCGACCCCAGAGATTTCACCCTCTGGAAGGCTGCAGAGCCAGGCCGCGACGTCAAGTGGGACAGCCCCTGGGGCGAAGGTTTCCCCGGCTGGCACATCGAGTGTTCGGCCATGGCCTCCAAGTACCTGGGGGAGAGTTTCGACATCCACACCGGTGGCGTCGACAACGTATTTCCCCATCACGAAGACGAGATCGCCCAGAGCGAGGCCGCCTTCGGCAACCAGCACGTCAACTACTGGATCCACGCCCAGCACCTGCTAGCAGACGGCGCCAAGATGGCCAAATCGGCCGGCAACGTCTTCCTCATCGAGGAACTGATCGAACGTGGATTCTCGCCCCTTTCGTTCCGCTATCTATGCATGACGGTCCGGTACCGCCACCGCATGAACTTCACCTTCACATCGCTGAAGGCCGCAGAAAAGGCCCTGACCAACCTGCGGCATCGGATGTGGCTCTGGAGCCAGGAGCAAGCGGATAACGGCCACGCCGCCAGATACGCAAGCGAGATCGATGAATACCAGCGCCGGTTCTGGGACGCCGTCGAATCGGACTTGGACCTGCCCGCAGCGCTCTCCCTGACGTGGGAGTTGGTGCGTTCCGGACTTCCCGGCCGGGTCAAGATGGACCTGCTATTGGTATTCGACGAGATATTCGGCCTGGAACTGGACAAAGCCCCAGCCGAAAACTCTGTGACGGAAGATGTCATCACCACGCTCCAGATACGTGGCGGACACCGGGAGCAGTCCGACTTTGCCACCGCGGACTCGATCCGAGGCCAGCTTGCCTCTGACGGTTATCTGGTTGAAGACACAGCCGGCGGGACGCGGGTCAGACCTAAGACTCCCCTGGAACTACAGCAGGAAAAGTGGGCTTCGGTGTCATCATCACGTGAGATTGAGTCCTATCTGGACCAGCCCGCCGAGTTGGATTTCACGTTCATATTAAACGCGTATGGGTATCCCAGCGACGTAAAACGCTGTATTGAAGGAATGCTCAATCATTCCGGCGACCACAAGGTTGAAGCCATCGTGGTCGACAACGGCTCCACCGACGGCACCGGGGAGTTGCTGGAGGGGATGCTGACCCAGCACCCGGAGCTACGGGTCGTCCACTGCGACCACGTAATCGGCGACGCTGCTAGCAAGAACATCGGCCTGATGCAGAGCCGCGGCCGGAACATCGTGGTCATGGACGGCTCAGCGGAGATCACCGGTAACATCCTAGACTCCATCAATCAGCAACTAAGCGACCCCACGGTGGGCATTTTTGGCCCCTGGGGTTTGAGCACACCCGACATGCAGCACTTCCACGAAGAGGTCGACAGCGGCGACGCCGACGCCATGCAGGCTTATTGCATGGCTTTTCGCCGTGAAGAGATCAACAACGTGGGGCTGATGCGGGAGTGCTTCCGGTTCTACCGTAACTTGGACATCGATTATTGCTTCCAGTTCAAGGACAAAGGTTTCCGAGTGGTCGCGGACGCCAGCCTGCCGTTGGTCCGCCACGAACACCGCCAATGGACGGAGTTGGACGACAACCAGCGGGACGAGCTGAGCAGGAAGAACTTTGGGCGGTTCCTGAAACGCTGGGGCAACCGGCCCGACCTGCTGATCGCCGCCGATGCCGTAGGATTCGAGAACCAGCACAAATTCCACCATTAGACTGGGACCTGGGTTCTGGGAATTAGCCCGTCGAACCCTGGACACTTGGGCCATATTTTTAGCAAATCGGCTCCGCCTCAAGGGTTTCCACTCGCCCATTCCCAAATTGCCTTTGCCTGAATTCCTGACCCAGGGATGAAAACTCCCGTTTTCCCATAAACATCACCGATAAACTGACCCAAAATTGTTCTGATTTATCCATACTTTACATAACGATTCGTATTTATAGCCGCCGAAGTTGGTTGTATAACTCCATATTCCTTGCCAAATCATCCATATTTGTAGGATCCTGATATCATCCCTGACATGCGATATTCATCATCATCCATTATCCAAAACTCACGCTTGACGCCGTGCCTGGCCGGTGCTAGATTCCGTGCAGGTTCAGCAATCGATTTCCTGCCCTCTGGCACCGTCCTGAGGAACGTCTAACCAATGTCCGAGATTGCCGAAAGACTATTGGCTGGCGAACAAAGGGCGCTATCAAGGTTGATAACCTTGTTGGAAAGGAGGGACCCGGCAGCCGCCGAAGTGATGAAGGTGGTTGACGGGCATACGGGAAGGGCTTACACGGTTGGAATCACCGGCCCGCCCGGAGCAGGAAAAAGCACCATTGTTGACCAACTGACGCAGTCGGTGCGTTCGACAGGCTCAACAGTAGGCATCATAGCTGTCGATCCCACCAGCCCATTCAGTGGCGGTGCAATCTTGGGCGACCGAATCCGGATGCAGCGCCACTACTTGGATTCCGGGGTCTATATCCGCAGCGTGGCCACGCGGGGCCAATCGGGTGGGTTGCCTCGGATCGTCAAGAGCATGGCCCGGGCGCTTGACGCCGCCGGAACCGACCTGATACTGGTCGAGACGGTGGGTGTCGGGCAGACCGAACTGGGCATCATCAGCGTGGCGGACACTGTCTTGGTAGCGATGAATCCCGAGTCGGGAGACGCGATCCAGACACTGAAAGCCGGAGTGATGGAGATCGCCGACATATTCTTGGTAAACAAGGCGGACCGAGATGGGGCAAACCAGATGGCTACCGCCATCACAGGAATGCTCCACATGGCCCTAACCAGTCCCAGGTGGAGCCCGCCGGTGTTGCTGACAACTGCACATACTGGAGAGGGAATAGAGGATCTCTGGGAGAAGATACAGGACCACCGGGAATTTCAGACCACCAGCGGAGAACTTGAAAAACGCCGCGGAAGACAGCGCAAACAGGAGTTCTTGGAGGCGGTGGAAGAGGCGTTGGCGCAGCGTCTTCGCAACAAGGTGGAAAACGATCCAGACCTAAATGCTACTTTGGAGAAGGTAGCGGCGAAAGAGACCGACCCTTACTCCGCCGCTTTGGAGTACTTGGAGTCTTCTCTTTTTTCGGCAGACTGGCTTAACACACCGTAGGCGTGCCCTCCGCAGGGGGGATTCTACCGATACACGGGTGCCGCCGGGTAACTCCACTGGACCTTCCCTGGGCAAACTGCCCCCTCAGCGGGGCCGGGGAGAATATTCTTTCCGATTCGCGGACGTGGAGAATCGAAATGTCAGTTCTAGGCGTTGATTTAAGGGCCTCTCGTAAAAAGCCCTCCTCTATAGCAATATTGGATTCCCAATCTCATCTGACCGAGCTAGGCAGCTTCTACGAAGACAGCGAATTCCTCAAGATGCTGGACGACATCAGCCCAGACCTGGTCGCCATCGGCGCTCCTTTGAACCTGCCGTCCGGCTTCTGTTGTTTGGACCAGGCCTGTTCGTGCCATTTTTCGGTGCCCAATCGGAAGGGCCGCCTGCTTGAACTTGAGTTGGCCAAGATGGGGATCAGTTGTTTCTATACCAACAAAAGTTCAATCATCAGAGAACTTATCTACCGTGGCATCTTCCTGAGCAAGACGCTGAGGGAAGCGGGCCACAACGTGATCGAAGTGTATCCCCACGCCACCAAGATGTTGCTCTTTGGCGACAAGGTGCCGCCAAAGAATAGCGCCGTCAGCGTGAGCTACATGATCGGCCACCTAACGCCCCTAGTCTCAGGGATGGAAGAACACGCCAACGACCTTGACCGCAACACGTGCGACGCGATCGTCAACGCCTACACCGGGCAGTTACACGCTCAGTCCAATACCGATATACTGGGCGACCCGGAGGAGGGCATCCTGGTGCTGCCCAAGCTCTCGAACTAAGCCGGGGCGCCGGGCCCCGTTACAGGGCCAACCAAAAGGCCCCGACCCGGATTTAAATCCGGGTCGGGGCCTTTTTATTTAGGGGCCAGGTGGCCCTCTGGTTGGAGGAGCTTTGTGGGTTGTCTCTCCTGATAGGGCCACCTATGGTGGTCTAGACGTAAATATGAATAGAGAGGGTGAGGATTTGACGGCCGGGAGGCCGTGGCCACTCTGAGGAGGTGTGACAATTGGAACTACACATTTATGGACGCAATCTGGAGATTTCCGATAGGACCCGGGAGCACGTGGAAAGCAAACTGGACCAGATTAACCGCCACCTTCCAGGAATCTCGAATGCGACTGTGGAGTTGGCCTATGAGGCTACCCGGTCGCACAACGACCGGGTAGTGGCGCAAGTGACCCTGCACGTGGGCCGGACGCTGCTTCGGGCCCAACAACGGGACGCCAACGAGACCACTGCTATAAATTCCGTGGCCAAGGCGCTGGACCAGCAGGTCAAACGATTCAAGAGCCATACCTACCGCAGCGAGCGGGGCCGTCTGGCTGGCCGGGATGCCACTGAGGAAGCTTTTGCCGACAAACCGGAGCCAGCCTTCAGTAACAGCACGTCGGTGATGGATGAGATGTTCGCAAACGACCAGGTGGTCCGGCTGAAAGAGTTTGAGATGGAGCCCACCAGCGTAGACGAGGCGGCGGTCCAGATGCGGCTACTAGGCCACGATTTCTATATGTTCTTGGACTCCGAGACCGACAAGCACAGCGTCCTGTATCTGCGAGGGGACGGAAATTACGGAATGATTCAGCCTAGGTAGGCCCGAACCGGCACGACAAAAACGCAGACTTCCAACCTAAGGGAGTCCGCGTTTTTTGTCGCTTGGCTAGATCCGTTTACTTAGAGTTGCTGTCTCCGTTGCCACCGCCCCCCATGCCCATGAAATTGCCCAGCATGGATGTGAACTCCATGGGGAAGATCCATTTGGTGGACGGGCTGTCGCCCAGGGATTTCAGCGTCTCGAAGTACTGGAGGCTCATGGTGCGGCCATCTGCAGTGCTGGCAACACCATTGATGCGCTCGAGCGCATCACTGAAACCGTTGGCCCGGAGCACGGCTGCTTGCTGCTCACCTTCAGCACGGAGAATCTCCGACTGGCGGACGGCCTCGGCTGAAAGGATGGCGGCCTGTTTCTCGCCTTCGGCGATGTTGATCTGAGACTGTCGGGCGCCTTCGGATTCGGTGATCTCCGCGGTCTTGATGGCCTCCGCCGATTTCTCCCGTTCCATGGCCGCCTTGACGCCGGGGGGCGGGTCGATCTCGTTGATCTCCACCTGGGATATCTTTACTCCCCAACGTTCGGTGACCTCGTCCATCCGGACCTGGAGGGCGTCCCTAATCCGCTCTCTCTCCGCCAGGGCGTCGGACAGTGTGGTGGCGCCGATCACGGCCCTCAAGGTGGCGAAGGCCAGGTTGACCACGGCCAGCTCGAAGTTCTGGACCTCCAACACTGCGCGCTCAGCGTACTCTTCCATCACCCGGTAGTAGATGACGAAGTCCATGTCCACCACCACGTTGTCCGCGGTGATGTACTTCTGGGTAGGGACGCGGGTAACCCGCTCTCTAAGGTCAACCTTGGTCCCGTGGTAAACGAAGGGCATCAAGAAATGCAATCCGGACCGACGAGTCCCCGTGAAGGTGCCGAACTTCTGCACGACCATTCTTTGGTACTGCTGTACTAATATCAGACCGAATGCCATGTTTTCCTCCCTATTTGCTGGGCGTTGAACTGAGTAGTAGTGCGGCAGGATATATTACGAGTTATTTTCCATATCTGGATCACTTTGTCGAAAAACAGTCAAGACCAGGCCGTCTACCCTCCTGACTTCAACCTGTTCACCGATGGAAATCACACTATCATCTTCACTAATAGCTGTCCAGGTTTCGTTTCCCACCAAAACGACCCCTCTAGGCGTGAGTTCTCCGGTCACCGTGCCTTGCATGCCGGCCAGAGCCAGCGCCTTCTCTGGGGGTCCTTGTTTTCTTGACTGATAAGCCAACCCCACCACATATGCCAACGCCAGCGTAACCACTCCACCCGTGCCTGAAAGTAGCCACCGGCTCACTTCTATGGTTGGCATGGTTGGCGAGGCGTCACCGAACTGGGTGAACAGGATTAGGCCTCCAACAATAAGGCTAACGACGGCGCCCACGCCCAATATCCCGAACCCGGCCACAACTATTTCAAGCACGGTCAGCACCGTAGCTAAAATAACGAACACTACCCCGGCCCAGTTGACCGGCAAGTTGCCCACAGCCAAGAATGCCAGCAGCAGGCAGATCACCCCCACTACCCCTGGAGCTATCAGCCCCGGGTTGAACATCTCCACCACTATGCCCAGCCCACCCACGGTCAGCAGTATGAACGACACGTTGGGGTCCGATATGAACTCAAGGAAGTGCTCCAGGATGTTCTTGCTGAAGGGGCGCTGCTCTAATCCCCTGGTCTGAAGTTCGACGATCCCAACCGACGTGTCCGCGGTCAGGCCGTCCAGCTTGGCCAGCAAGTCTTCCAGGTTATCGGCAATCAGGTCCACCACGTTGTCCGCCAGGGCTTCCTGGGCAGAGTAGGAGGCCGCTGAACGGACCGTCTCCTCCAGCTTGTCCTGGTTCCTGCCACGGGTCTGGGCGATGCTCCTGATCAGGGCCGCGGCGTCGTTCTCGATCTTGCTGGCAAGGGTATCTTCCAGATCTTGGCCGGTCGATGAAATGGGGGTTGCGGCGCCGATGTTGGTGCCAGAGGCCATCACCGCAAAGTTGGCCGCTGCTGTGATGAACGTCCCCGCTGACCCGGCCCTGGCGCCCTTGGGCGAAACAAAGACCGCCACCGGCACCGGCGATTCCAAAAGCAGCTCGACTATCTCTCTGGTGGCGCTAAGGAGTCCGCCGGGGGTGTCTAGTTGGATGACTAGGAGTTCCGCGCCGTCTTCTTCGGCCCGGTCGATAGCCCTGGATATGAAGCCCTCTTTGACCGGGTTGATTATTCCGTCGACGGTCATAACCAGGGCGTGGGAGGAGTTGGGCTGTCGGGCGCGGGCCAACACCGGCCCAAGCATGCCGGTGACGAGCATGCCAATGAACAAGAACACTAAAGAGATACGGACCATTCGGAGCCGCTGGGTCATACGATCCACTGTCTTGTTGGGGCCGTTTATCTGATGTGAACCGGTGCCAGTGTCCGGTTTAGACCGGGGTGCCGGTCTCTGCCATCGTTACCTCGGATTCAACGGCCACTAGCTGATCAGGAAAGAACATCCCCGCCGGCTCGGGCGACTTTGCCATCCGCGCCAGCAGCGGGTTGACCAGACTTAACACCCCGCCCAGGGTCGGATGGCCCACGATCTTTCCAATCATAGAGCTGTGCCAGTCAAATGAAACGTCGGGGGAGTCGGCCAACTCCGCGATGAACCCATTGTTGCTGGCCTGGTGGATCAGGGAACTGATGTGGCTGTCACCCAGGTACTCGAACATCCGGCGGGCAGAGTAGCCAACTTCCAATTCAGTTGAAAGCAGGTTCTTCCATTCTTTCTGGTAGACGCCCAAACGGTTGGCGGACAGCTTGTCTTCACTCAGAGCCTGGTGCAACGCGCCTGAGGCGACTTCGCTGGCCAGCAGGGAGTAGAAGATGCCGCCTCCGGTGGTCGGCTTTACCTGACCGGCGGCGTCGCCCACGACCAATACCCGGTCAGTGTAGGTCTTGCGCAGCGGCCGCAGGGGGATGCCCCAGCAGACCGGTTTGTTCACAGTCTCGGTGATTTTCCCCTCTGCCTCCCTGGCGGAGATGAAACCGGCGAACTTTTCCGGCGCGTTCTTGCGCACCAACAGGCCGGCCAAGGCGAATCCGGGCTCTGTCGGGACCAGCCAAGCAAAGAACCCTGGGGCAACATCACGGCCCAAATATACCTCAATTTCTTCGATGTTTTCGGTCCGCACCAGGGCTTGGATACCCACTACATAGTCGGACGGTTCGCCCAGCCCCAGTTGGCGATTCAGTTGGGATCCGAACCCTGCGGCCAAAACCAGCGTTCGGGCTTTGATCGAGCCATCATCGGTCGTCACCGAAACCCAGTCCTTGTGCTGCTCCAGGTCCACCACGCGGCGGCCCAGCAGGTACTCGGCGCCGGCCTCCCTGGCCCGGTCGGCAAATGAAGAGACGTAGGCCACCCGGTTAACCACCCGGGCAACTGGGCGCGGAGTTTCAAACCTGACAAGCTCGCCTGAGGGAGCAATCACGCTGGCCGCATTGATCTCACGGTAGACCGGGGCCGGGTCAATGGGGTAACGACGAAAGCATTCTTCACCTACAAGACCGGTGCAGAGCTTGTCGCCGATGTTTTCTCTGGAGTCGATGACCGTAACACCGTAACCCTTTGACGCCAGGGAGAGGGCTGCGTTATTGCCGGCAGGACCGGCGCCCACCACTATCACATCTTGCAATTCGAGCGTACCTCTAAAATACCCAGGTAAATTGACCATGGGTTGGGGATGGTTGCTACGCGGGGATTATACTCCCAGGCCGCACCTTGGGACATACAAAGCCGCGCGCCAGTTCATCAGTTATTGTAAACCTGGCTATGGCAAGCAACCGTGCAATCGAGTGAGAATTTCACGCCTTGACAACGCTTGGGCCCGGTGTATAATTTTGCCTGAATAATAATTGGTCTGACCACTTTTGCAGAATAGGATATTTCCCGGTTCTATGCAGTCAGGATTGCAAAACCTAGAGGGCAAGCGGCTCCACGAAGCCATCGTCCAGCGGTTCCACGCGTTGATACAGCAAGGGACCCTGGAACATGGCGCCAAGTTGCCTGCGGAGCGAGTACTGGCCGAGCAGCTAAAAGTTAGCCGCGGCTCGGTTAGAGAGGCTATCAGGACATTGGAACTTCAGGGCCTGGTGATGAGCAAACACGGATCGGGAACGTTCATCGACACCCAGAGCCTGAACGCCGTAGCTACACTAATGACTTCGTCACTCGGGACCAGCGACGCCCAATTACATGACATCTTTGAGGTCCGCCACCTACTTGAGCCACAACTGGCGGCGTTGGCGGCGCAGCGGGCAACACCGAAGGACGTAGAGCGGTTGGCATCCATCTTGGTTGAGCAGCAACGGCAGATCATAGAGGGCGAGACTGGCGTCGACGCCGACACCGAGTTCCACTTCGCCCTGGCAACCTCCACCCACAACGCCGCGCTGGTGAAAGTGGTGAGCGCCGTTGAGGACGTGTTGCGCCAGTCGCGTGACCAATCCCTGCAGCAACCGGGGAGACCCCAACGGTCGTTGGAGTCCCACCGTGAAATATTGGAGATGGTCCGGACGGGAGACCATATGGGAGCCCGGTCGGCAATGGAACATCATCTGACCGAAGTGGAGCCCTCTGCGGTGTATCCCAACGCGGCCGCAAAAAGTTAGAAGTAGATGATTAAACCGTAGACAATAGGAACCTGATAACCAAAAGCTAAGGAGGAGACCTATGGCTACCCTAGCCGTGGAGGTGGTGTACCGGGGCATATTCCAGCGCACGCTGGCCCGGAACATCGTCCGACAAATTGTTTTCGCCGCCCGGAAGGACGGCAAGATTGGCACCGCCTTCGGCCGTTACAGCGACTCTCCCGAAAGAAATGGCATCCCTGCCAAGCAATTCGCGATCGTCTGCGACACAGCCCTTGAACTGGAAGAAAGCCTTGCAGTTTACGAGGCTTCCAACGTCGACGTAACCATCAATCTAGATGACACGTTGTGCAAAGGACTGGAGTCCTGGGCCTGGTACGGCCTCCAACCCATCAATGAACTGACCCGGGATGGCGGCACCCTGATCGTAACTTCACGCCAGGACGCCGATTCCTTGATGGAAGACATCCACCAGAAGGACACGGCATACGACCTGGCCATTATCCCCAGCACCGTGAGCTTCTCCGGTCTCTGGGTCTACAAAGATGACCACACCGACATGCGCGTATTGGGCACCCTGTGTAAGGTCTGCCCCGGACTGGTTAGCCTCGAGGCCATGCTGGAGTCCGCCCAGGAACAGACCGGAAACGAAACCAAGGTTGCCTCGATCCAACGGGCGTTTGATCGCACCACCACCCGTCCCGTTGAGCCAGGCGAGGGCAATGACGAGACCCCATTCAGTTTCGACCTACCTGGTTGGAAGAACATGGAAGAGGGCCTGGTCATCCGTGCGATCCCTGAGGGCACCGGATACGATGGCGGCGAAGAGGGTTACACCCCCGGCCGAAGCGATGTCTTCAAGAAGTGGAGCACCCGGTCCATGCGGCCGGTCATCAACTTCGAGACCTGCATAAAGTGCACTCTCTGCTGGCTGCAGTGCCCCGACACCTGCTTCGACGTAACCCCCGACGGCCTGTATGACGCCAACATGGAGTCATGCTGCGGCTGCGGTGTCTGCGAAGCCGTTTGTCCGGTGCCCGACTGCGTGACCATGGTCGGTGAACCGGAATTCAACGACAACGCCAGCCAATGGAAAGCTTGGACAGCCGACAAAGAAGGCTATAACAAGTGGATGACTGCCTTGGTCGACAAACAGAAGGCCGAGGCGAGGACCCACGGTTTCCACCACATCGGTGGCTACGATGAAGAGATCAAAGCGGAGGAAGCCTAATGGCCACCGTACAGTCAAAACCCTACGCAGAGTCCAAAGAGGAACTGATCAGCGGCAGTGAGGCCATCGGCATCGCTTGTGCCCTCGCCGACGTTGACGTTATCACCGCATATCCCATCCGGCCCTACGACACGGTGATGCAATACGTGTCCCGTCTAAAGGCCGACGGCAACTTCGACTTCGATTTCATCGTTGCCGAGAGTGAGCACTCCCAGTTTGAGATCGTGAAGCACGCCTCCGCCGTGGGTGCACGTACCTTCACCGGTTCCAGTGGCGTGGGTTGGTTCTACGCCTTTGAAGCCATCACAGTCACCGCCGGGCTCCGCATGCCCGTGGTGGCCATGGTCGGCAACCGGGCGTTGGATGACCCCGGCGCATTCGGTGTTGAGCACAATGACGCAATGGCCGTCCGCGACTTGGGCTGGCACCTCTACTGGGTCGCCACCGCTCAAGAGGCCTTGGACATGGCCTTGCTGGCTTGGAAAGTGGCGGAAGACCCCCGGGTCCTGCTGCCCTTTGCTCTAAGCTGCGACGGCTCGTTCCTGACTCACTCGCAGGCTATCGTGCAAGTCCCCTCTCAAGACCAGGTGGACAAATTCCTGCCCCCCTATAAGCGGGGCACACTGCAACTTCACCCCGACAATCCCATCACCATAGCCCCTCAGGTGAACGAGGACTGGCTTATGGAGATCCGGAAGCAGACCGATGAGGCCATGCGCCGGACGTCGGAAGTGATCAAAGAAGCCTATGAAGAGTTCCGGGAGATATTCGGGCGGGGCGACCCCAGTCCGTTCATCGAAGAATACATGTGCGAAGACGCGGAAATCATCTTGGTGGGAATGGGCACCCTTGCCATGCCGACTAGGGTTGCCGTCCGCCGCATGCGGGAGGCCGGCAAGAAGGTTGGGTTCGTGCGGATCAAATTCTTCAGGCCCTTCCCGGCTGAAGAACTCCAAGCAGCTCTGGGCAAGGCCAAGGGGGTGGCGGTCATCGACCGTGACTACTCCTACGGTTCGCCGTCTTACGGCGGAGTCCTGTTCCATGAACTACGTTCTACCATGTACAACTCGGACGACCGCCCCATGATGTTGAACTTCATCGCCGGGTTGGGCGGACGGGAAGTCATGGTCCGTGACATAGATCAGATCGTTGAAACCACCCAAAAAGCCATCGACACCGGTAAAATCGAACAAGAGACCACCTGGGTCGCGGTAAGGGAGCAATAGAAATGGCTACTGTGCAAGACCTTCCCCAGATAAGGGGAGTTAAGAATATCCCGGTGGAGGAGTTCTACTCTTCCGGTCACCGGACCTGCCAGGGCTGCGAATCTGCCTTGGTGATGCGGCTGATGATCAAGGCCGCCGGACAAAGGACCATCGTGCTGGGCAGCACCGGCTGCATGTACGTGGCCAACACCACCTACTACAGCACGCCTTGGGTAGTGCCATGGATGCACACTCAGCTTGGCTCCGCGGGCTCTGCCGCCACCGGCACCGCCGCGGGTCTGGCTTCCATGATGCGTAAGGGCAAGATGCAGGAAGAGCCCATCAACGTCATCGCCTTCTGCGGCGACGGCGGCGGCGTGGACATGGGGCTGTCAGCCCTGTCTGCGGCACTGCAGCACGATGAGTACAACCTGCTGGTCGTTTGCTACGACAATGAGTCCTATGCCAACACCGACATCCAGGTCTCGGGCAGCTCTCCCTACGGAGTAAACTCCACGTTCAGCCCTCCAGGGAAAGAGATCCGGAACTTGAACACCCGCTGGAAGAAGAACATGGCACCGATGATGGCTGTCGGCCACCCGAACATGAAGTACGTTGCCACGGCGTGTGCTTCCTACGGGTTGGACTTCAACAACAAGGTGCGCCGCGCACTGACCACCGGCGGACCCACCTTCATCCACTGCATAGACCCTTGCCCCAAGGGTTGGGATTATGACCCCAAGTACTCCCACGAGTTGGGGATGCTGGCCATCGAGACAGGCCTGTGGATCCAATACGAGATCATCGACGGCGAACTGATTCTTAACGGGCCCAGCCGCGCCATCGCCAAGGGTATCCGCAAGCGCAAGCCCGTGGAAGAATACCTGATGCGTCAGGGCCGCTTCGCCCACTTCCTCCCTGAGGACATCAGATTGTTCCAGGACAAGATCGAGGAGACCTGGGAGAACTGGTGGATCCCCGGCCTGATCCCCATAACCCCCGGCCAGGATGACGACTCTGGCGGCGACACCGAGTAAAGTCAGTCATCGCCGGCAATTAGCAAACAAAAGAAGAAGGGGCGGACTAAGTCTGCCCCTTCTTCTTTTTGGGTTTTATATGTCCATTGAGGGCTGCTCGTTCTCTGTCGTTCTGAGGAGCGCCGTAGGCCGACAAAGAATCCCGTTTTGCGATTCAAACGTGTTTTACCGGAGCGATGAAACTTCTCGCTTCACTCGAGGTGACAGCAATTCGCAGCTTCGGTCTTACTCCGTATCCTCTGATGAGGGTTGGTCATCCCCCATGTCGTCCACAACCTCTTCAGCCGGCAACTCTTCAGTAACCACCTCTTCAGCCCCCAATTCCTTGACCTCGGCCACCAGGCAGTCGCCCAAACGGTCTTTCTCCATCTCTAGGTCATAGCGAGCTTGCAGATTCATCCAGAACTGCTCTGAGGTGCCGAAATAGCGAGACAGCCGTAGGGCTGTTTCGGCGGTTATCGCCCGGTCTCCGTGGACAATCTGGTTGGTGCGGCGTGGTTGCACACTGATGTCTTTGCACAGCCGGTATTGGCTGATGCCCATCGGCTTGATGTACCCTTCCAGCAGGAACTCGCCGGGATGGACCGGCGTCAGTTTCCCTGAAGTTTCAGTGGTTATGCTGCTGCTCCTAGGGCAAAATGAGTTATCTCAACGCCGAAGATGTCCCCCTCAACCCATCGGAAGCGCAACCACCAGCGGTCGTCAAAATGTTGGCCAGTCTGTCTCGTCTTTCTCCCGGGCACCCTGTTCGGGTTACTTCCCGGCGCCGAACTAAGGTCCTCCCGGCAATCTGAGCATCCAGCATCGCAAGCTTTCGCTGGGCGGCCCGCAGCAGGTCCGGCGCCATGTCATATTGCGCCGACCGCTCGAATATCTGTTTCGATTCTTGGTTCCGAAACGTCTTGATCATATAACCAATGTTATTAGGGGTCTCTTGTAGGGTCAAACACTATTTACCAACAGCATACTTTTCAAGAAGCCTAGCCACACTTGCCACCACACCCCGTTCGCGATAGAGTTAGGTCGATTTTGACCTCACTCTGGTATCTCTTTTTGCGATGTTCTTGGTCCGAGTGAGGGCACCCTACCTAAAAGCCAAAATTGGCAGATTCAGGAGGATCCAATGGCTAACGACCCGATCAATCTTTACGACTACGAAGCCAGGGCCAAGCAATCTTTGTTCCACAATGCATGGGACTTCATCGACGCCGGGGCCATGGACGAATTCACCACCAAGCGCAACCGGACCGCGATAGACCAACTCACCCTGCGACCCCGGTTCCTGCGCAGCGTGGAAGAGCGGAAAATATCGACCACGATGCTGGGCACCGACATCAGCATGCCCATCTTTGCCTGCCCCTCAGGCAGCCATGCCATCGCCCATCCCGACGGAGAATTGGCCACGGCCAGGGGCGCCGGCATGTCGAACACTTTGATGATGCTCGCCACCGGGTCTAACTACAGCATGGAAGAGGTGGCCGAAGCTGCCAGCGGACCGCTCTGGTTCCAGTTGTATCATCGCGGCAAAGACCTGACCGAGATGCTGGTTAAGCGGGCCGAAGCGGCGGGATTCAGGGCCGTCGTACTGACTGTCGACACCCCGGTTGCCAGCCCCAAAGAACGCGATCTGCGCAACCATTTTGAGCGTACCCTGGAGCTGGGCAACTTCCGGGATACCGGCCTTCCCCGTGATGTTATCAGCGGCACTGACGAGACCCCTGGATGGGACGTTTCCAGCGCCGACCCAATCTCTTGGGCAGACTTGGAATGGCTCCGTGGCCTGACCTCCCTGCCTTTGGTGCTGAAGGGAATCCGCATCGGCGAAGACGCCGCTATGGCTGTGGAACACGGTGTTGACGCTATCTTGGTCTCCACCCACGGCGGACGGCAGTTGGACCAGACCCTGAGTTCCATCGAGATGGTCCCAGAGATCGTGGCCGCTGTGAAGGGAAAAGCCGAGGTCTATATGGACTCCGGCGTCCGGCGGGGCAGCGACGTCGTCAAAGCCCTATCCCTGGGCGTCAAAGCTGTCGGTATCGGCCGGCCGCTGTACTGGGGTCTTGCGGCCAACGGAGCGGAGGGCGTCCATCACGTGCTGGAATTGCTTCGGGAAGAAGTGACGCGGGCGATGGGTTTTTGCGGTCAGAGCGACGTTAGCAACCTGGATTCTGCCCTGATCAACGTCCCCAACACCTGGGGGCCGGGCTCCAGCGCACCGTAAAACCCAGGAAAATGTGGCGTATCGCATAAGGGGCATCCCGATGTTTTCGGGATGCCCCTTCTTTTTGAAGCTTATAGATGCAGGAGGCTCAACCCGCTGTCTATCGTCGCTATCCACGCCTGTGAACCCGCAACACTGGGCAATTTGGTTGGCGGGCCCGGAGTGCCCTCCCGCTGCCCAAGGAGTAGCTGCCACCAACCCACATCGTGCCATCTGTCGAACTTATGGCCCACATCGCGGTAAACGCCAACGAGTTGGAATCCAATGGATTCGTGAATCCCGACGCTGGCATCATTAGGCAGGGTGATTCCGGCAAACACGTTGCGGTATCCCTGCAATTCCATGAGGTTGAACAGTGACTGGTATAGACTCCGCCCGACGCCCATCCGCCGGGCGCTGGAGTCGATGTACACGGTAACTTCGGCGCCCCACTGATACGCGGCGAGGGACCTATAAGGGCCGGCGTACACGTAACCTAAGAATCTCCCGTCGTGCTCGCAGACCAGCCAAGGTAGTGCTTCAACCGTGTTGAGGATACGGTGGCGCATCTCGGCCACGTCCGGAACTTCCAACTCGAAAGAGATCGCGGTATCGCGGACGATGGGAGCGAATATCTCCTGGACCGCGGTGCATCGTCTCCAGTTGCAAGTCTGAATACCGGCGGCATCTAGTCCTCCAAATTCGCTCCCGAAGACAATCGCGGTTAGTCTGCAGCCGTCCCCGTAGCGGTCTCGGAACGTGCCCCGGCGAACAACTTGGACGAGAGATTGTTGAACACCGACGCCTGCTCGAAGTGGGCCGAATGGGCGGCGCCGGGGACCACTTCCATGCGGGAGCCGGGTATCACCTTTTGCACCTCGGCGATGACCTCAGGCGGGAAGATGGCGTCTTCCTTGCCAACGATCAGCAAGGTGGGTATCTGCCAACCGTTAAACGCCTCAAGCTTGGGGCCGTCTTCACGACGGAAGCCGGAGATGATTCCGTCCTCGCCCCGGGGCGGGTTCAGTCCGCCAATCTGCTGATAGAGAAAGGTGAGGGCCGGGTTTTCTTTGACGAAACTGGCCGACAGCGACCGGGCAGGGCCATCGGGCGGCGGAGCAGTGTTCTTCAGCGCTGCCAGTGTGCCTTCGGTAGCCACGCCGCCTGTGGTGTCGCCCAAGACCAACCCCAGAGTGCGCTCCGGGTGGGCTAAAGCAAACCCGAGGCAGCTAAAACCGCCCATCGACTGGGCAACAAGGAAAGTCTTGTCTATCTTGAGGTGGTCCAAGAGAGCGGTCAGGTCGTCGATGAAGTTCTCGCGCAGCGGAGAGCCGTGCTCGGCGATGGAGGCCCCCCAACCCCGGTGGTCGAAGGTGATGCAGCGGTATTCGCCGGAGAATGCGGCCACCTGCTGCCACCAACTCATATGGTTGCCGCCGCGTCCGTGGGCGAAGATTATGGCCGGGGCCGATTCGTCGCCATGGGATTCGTAGTAAAGTTCAATTCCGTTTATAAGCGCTTTGGGCACGGGTGGCCTCCGTTTTATGCAGATTCGATAGCGTTGGATTCGTGGGGCCAGTATACATAAATCAGGGTCGGTTGGCCCATATGACCGGGCCGTTCGGCCCTGCTGTTTCTTGCCTGCTCAGTAGAAAATAGTGTTGACTTGGAGTGTCCGGACGGCGGGCAGTCTTGAGAACGGTACAACTGGCCCGCCGTCCCTGTGAAGGAGGCGGCGGTATGACAACCACGTTACCCGATTTGATCAGGGAACCTATAATAGAGGTCCCCAAGCATCTCGTCGACGAATTGGAGCAGATCGTCGAACACGCGGAGGCAGAGCCGGAGTTGGTCCACTTTTATCACTTCGTCCCCTGCGCCGGTGTCCGGTACTACTCCTACCATACCGCTCCATCGCCGGTGGAGCCGCTGGTGCGGCGTAACGATTAAACCTTTACACCGCTGACCATAGCCTGCGAGTCAACGGCTGCCCGGTTTCGGTTGGTCAAATGACTACCGAAACGTTAGAAGACCATCCGCAGGATAGCCGTTGGCTCCGGCGTTGCATCCCCTCAAAGCCTGCCTCTTTGTTGTTCGGCCGTTCCATTTTGATGACGGCCGGATGTTGATGTCTCTCAGCGAACATTCGGGGGTAGACCATGTTATTTGAAACAGCAATGATGAAGCGCTGGATGGGGATAAAGAGCCCTGAAGGCATAACGGCTTCGATGAGGGTCATGATGCCCATCATGTCCAGAAAGATGGGCCCGGGCGGAATGGCCGACCTGATGCCAGACATGATCAAGGGTTCCTTCGACCAGATGCGGCCGAAAGATATGGAACACATGATGCACGACGCCATGCCCAAGATGCTGGACACCTGCTTCTCCAGAATGGACGATGCCCAGCGCCGGAGCATGCTGACGATGTGCCGCGAGACACTTGATCAGATCGAGGGAAAGTACCTGGAGCCAACTACGTCCTGATAGGCGCCACTAAGCTGATTTGTGCGATTAGTGATCAGCCCGCTCATATGAGCGGGCTCGATTAGTTCGCCCTTTACACCGGCCATTGCTGGCGGTTGTAGGCGGCTTCCCAAAACATGTACTCGTAGCGGCTGCTGGTCATGAAGGCTTGGCGCATGGCCTCCAGCTCCACCGGCCCGGCGTTCTCGGCCATCTGGTCAACGAACCCCCGCCAGGCTTCCACACTGCCCTTCAGGAACCCCTCCACGTAAAAGCGAGTCCATTCGCCATAGAGCGGGTGCTCCGACTGGCCGACCTCATCCTTCAGAAGGTGGTAGGTCCAGGGGCAGGGCAGCAGGGCGGCGGCGGTGGGGCCAAGGCCGTGCAGCGACGCCGTGTTTAGCATGTGGTCAACATAGGCGGTATTGGCCGGTGAGCGCACCGCGTTCTGGGCCTCGTCCAGCGTCAGTCCAGCCTCAGCCAGCAGTTTGTGGTGTAGCGGGCGTTCCACCGGCGTCATGACGCGGCGGGTCAGGTCTTGCAGGGTCTGGGAGTCGGGGGCTTTGGCCAGGGCCATGGCGACCGTCCGGCCGAAACCCTCCAGGTACAGATAGTCCTGGGCCAAGTAATACCGAAACGTCTCCAGGGGCAGTGTCCCATCCTTGATCTCCTTGAGAAATGGATGGTCGAAAATCTGCCGCCAGATAGGCTCGGCCTCGACCCTAAGTTGTTCGCTGAAACTGGGCATTACCTACCCGCCTTATCCAGTTCCATCTGCCGCAGTTCCACCCGGCGTATCTTGCCGCTGACGGTCTTGGGAAGCTCGGTCACGAACTCTATGCTCCGCGGGTATTTGTAGGGCGCCGTGGCGTTCTTGACGTGGTCTTGGATACTGATTACCATCTCGTCTGAGGCCACATAGTCGGGGGCCAATATCACGAAGGCTTTGACGACGTCGCCGCGCACCGGGTCGGGGCTGGCCACCACGGCGGACTCGGCCACGGCGGGATGCTGGATCAACGCGCTCTCGACCTCGAATGGGCCTATGCGGTAGCCGGCGGAGATGATCACATCGTCGGCGCGTCCCACGAACCAGAAATAGCCGTCTTCGTCCTTGTAGGCCTTGTCGCCGGTCAGGTACCAATCACCCAGGAAAGACCGGTCCATGGCTTCCTGGTCTCTC
>CEUD01040514.1_pt1 | contig 25997 bp, 15 predicted proteins | sample 356481 | NCBI WGS metagenome assembly CEUD01 (sample SAMEA2623314, study PRJEB7988) | marine metagenome | isolation source: saline water (ENVO:00002010), including | reverse complement strand
CCGATGTCCTTGTGCTATCTGTTACCGATGTCTTTGTGCCGCGCCAATTATTATCCGTACCTCTCATTTCCAGAATACGAAACCAGAAACATTCGTTATGTGGATGGTTATTATGTTTATCCCAGCGAAATTGGTTCCGAAGGCCCCACCGCTACCCATGTGCGCTCTTTGGATTTAACGTCTTGGGAGGAAGTGTCGGGCTTTCAGGAGCTCGTTGAAGAGCCATGGGCAAGTATTGGAGACATCGGTTTAGGATATTTTGACCCCGTTTTTGACGATATCAGTGGTGAATATGATCCTTATATTACATTTGATGGAGGGGAGACCTATACAGTCATTCCATCAAACTTCTTAGTTCAGGATATTATTGCGACTGAGGATGCATTCTATCTCTGCCAAAGCTATAAGATTACTGAGCTGAGTTTGATCGATTTGTCGGTGCAAAACGTTGCGATTCGTTATGATGAGACGCCGGGCCCCGATGTGCCGATCACTGTTGAGTTTGACGTGAGTAATCTAGGCTTAGTGGATTATTTGCGCACAGGTGAGTTGAAGGTCTCAGTCGTGCTGACTCAAAGCGAGTTTTTGGATGCAGGTGCAAATTATACACTCTTTGAATCGACCCTGGAACCACCACTAGCGGTTGGCGAATCCTTACACTTCAGTCAGGAAGTCTATCTACCACGTGAATTATCCGCTGGGGACTTTCACATCGGTGTCTTCGCTGATTCAGCGGATCGACTGTCCGAGCTCAATGAGAGTAATAATATCTACTTTAGTCCGACGAGTTTGATTAATATACCGCATGTCACCTTAACAGTGAACTCTGCAGACGGAGGTTCTGTGCTCGCCGGGTCATCGCTTCCGAATGGGCTCGCATTATCGGATGGGAGTAGCGGCCTGAGTGTGCTTTCGGGTGCTCTAGAGTTGCCTTTTAACTTACAGCTGAACCTATTGGCACAACCCGCGAAGAATTATGTGTTCGCTGGCTGGGAAGAATATCCGAATCAAGGGGAGGACCCGTTGAATCTCAATTTGACGACAGACATCACACTGACCCCAGTCTTTAGAAGCTTAATCTCAGTCTCAACCTCCGTTCAAGGCAGTGGCACGGTTCAAACCACCCCTACAGATACCTCAGATCTGGCGAGTGGTCAGGTCGTATCACTACTCGCAGTTCCTGATGAGGGATGGACCTTTCTGGAGTGGGAGGGGGATCTGAATTCGACCAGTTCTTCGGCGAGTATCACTGCGACGACTAGCAAGCAGGTGAGAGCTGTTTTTTACCGTAATGTTTTGCGTTTTGAGGATTGGAAGACGGATCAATTTACTATCTATGAACGACCTAACACATCCGTATCGGATCGGACGGTCGACGCAGATGGCGATGGGTACAGTAATTTGTTCGAATATCTGTTCAGGACGGACCCTAAAAGTTCAGAGGATCGTCCTGATATTGATATCCTTTTCGAGGATGATTTAGTCAGTTTCGAATTTGAAACCGACCCGCGAATCTCAGATTATGAAGCAGTTATCTTTTCGTCTCCTGATCTAAACATGTGGGATAGTGAAACGCATTTAGAGGATCAGACAACGCATCACAGTTTTGAACGTGCCGACCGCCGCGTCAGTGCGCCAATTGATACCGAAAATCAACGAACTTACTTCTGTCGATTACAGATTGTTCCGAAAGAATGATTGTTGTAGAGACCGCTGGCCACCTAGCTTTTGACGGCTTTCACCAGCTCGGGAGTCAGGGAAATTTTCACATAGAGAAATTCTTGCGTGACTGTTGAGGGGAGCTTGATTACTCACAGGCGCATGAAGAAAGTATTTATCTCCGGTTGTTACGATATCCTCCACGGAGGGCACATTCAGTTTTTTAAAGAAGCTCGTGCGCTGGGGGATCACCTGACGGTGTGCTTTGCTTCGGATAAGGTGTTATGGGAGCATAAAAAGCGCCGCACCTCCATTCCACAGGACCACAAGCTAGCTTTAATGACGGCGCTGGATATCGTGGATCAAGTCGTGATCGGTGATTGCGAAGACCTAGGCCTCGATTTTAAGGAGCACTTTCTAAAGATCCAGCCGGACGTGCTGGCCGTCACGGAAGATGACCAATACGCCGACGGCAAACGCGCGCTTTGTGCGCAAGTCGGTGCCGAGTATGTGGTGCTGCCTAAGACGCCGCCTCAGTTTACGCCTGTTTCGACGACTTCGATTGTGCGTAACATTCGCACGCCTGCGTATGCACCACTGCGAGTGGACTTCGCGGGAGGTTGGCTGGATGTGCCGCGCCATGCGCGCAAGGGGGGATTCATTGTGAACTGTGCGATTTCTCCCATGGTGTCATTGACCAATTGGGGCTATGAACAGAAGTCGGGGCTCGGAGGCAGTGGTGCTTGGGCCTTGCTCAATGGCAACGATGGGGTGGAAAGCGAACTCAACCTAGGGGTCGGCTGGCAGGACCCGGCCATCATTCGTGAGACGGGGCTTTGCGTGTGGCGCAGTGGCGACAAGCCTGTGCTCCACTTCAAGCGCAACGGAGATTTCCTGCACGGCCACATGGCTCTGCATTATACGGATATTCCACACGACACTCCAGGTAATGCCGACAATAATCGCGATTACGATATGATCGAGGCCGCAGGCCGCTTAGCGGAGGAAGCTGTGGTGGAAGCCAGCATCAGCAAGCTTGGGCAGGCGGTCTCTTTGACATACGAAATGCAGCTCAAGGAGGGCATGCAGCCATTACCCGAGGCAGACGGTTGCATCGGTCGCAAATATTCCGGTGGCGGCTGGGGCGGTTATGCGCTCTACCTTTTTCACAGTTCCGAAGATCGCGACGCTTTCGTTGCTTCGGCTAATTGTAACCGTCCAGTCGAGCCTTACATCACAATTCGCTAATTCACTCGCAGGGGACTCCGATGCGGTCACATCGGGTCGTCGGAACACAGTTCAATCGTCGCTGAACTTGTGTGTTAAATTTAGATACAAAAAAACTCCCGCAGCTTTCGCTGTGGGAGTTTTTGTAAATACAATGCTCGGGTCGGATTAACCGTCGATTTGTTCTTCCAGGAAGTCGATTAGTTCGGCTTCAGTCACTCGGCGTTGTTCGCAAGTGTCGCGATCGCGTAGCGTGACGGTGCCGTCTTTTTCGATGGTATCGAAGTCGATGGTGATGCCGTAGGGGGTGCCGATCTCGTCTTGACGGCGATAGCGACGACCGATCGCGCCAGAGGCGTCGTAGAAGACGTTCCAGCGGCGCTGCAGTTTCTTGTAAAGCTTCTGTGCGACTTCGACGAGCTCGGGCTTGTTCTTGAGCAGCGGGAAGATGGCGGCCTTGACGGGCGCGATCTTGGGGCTGAATTTCATAACGGTGCGCTTCTCGACCTTGCCCTTGTCGTTGGGCACTTCGTCTTCTGTGTAGGCGGCTGTCAGCACGGCCAGTAGGGTGCGGTCGACGCCGAGCGAAGGCTCGATGACGTGGGGCACATACTTGGTCTTAGAGCTTTCATCGAAGATCTCCATCGATTTGCCGGAGTGCTTCTGGTGCTGCTGCAGGTCGTAGTCGCTGCGGCAGGCGATACCCCAGAGCTCTTGTTCGCCGTGCGGAAATTGATACATGAGGTCAGTGGTCGCCTGTGAGTAGAAGGAGAGTTTGTCTTCGGGGTGGATATCTTCGGTGATGCCCTCGCGCGAGAGGCCGATCGAGACGAGCCAGTCGGTGCAGGTGTCGATCCACTCGCGGTGGAGTGCCTTCCAGTCAGCATCGGGCGCGATGAAGTATTCGATCTCCATTTGCTCGAACTCGCGTGAGCGGAAGATGAAGTTGCGCGGAGTGATCTCGTTGCGGAAGGCCTTGCCGATCTGCGCGATGCCGAAGGGGATTTTCACCCGGCCGGTGTCGACGATGTTTTTATAATTGGCAAAGATGCCCTGTGCGGTTTCGGGGCGTAGGTAAGCGACCGCAGAGTCGTCAGCGAGCGGGCCCACCTTGGTCTCGAACATTAGCTTGAAAGCGCGGGGAGCTGTCAGGCTGCCAACGGCGTTGGCGTCTGGTGCGAGCGTCAGTTCGCGCTGCGCGTCTGTGGCCTCGGTAAATTCCGTGTGGTCGCTGCTGAGGGCGGCTTCGTCGAGCTTCGACTGCTTTTTGTCGAGATTGTCGCGTAGCTTTTTGGCGCGTTTGATGATGCTGGCGCTATCGGTGCCTTCGACAAATGCCACATAACCGACCTTTTCGTCGTCCAGAATGACGGGGGCGAAGAACAGTTGGTCGGCGCGGTAGCGACGCTTCGACTCTTTACAGTCGACCAGTGGGTCGGAAAAGCTGTCGATATGTCCGGAGGCCTTCCAGATGTCGGGGTGCATGATTATGGTCGAGTCAAGGCCTTCGATATCATCGCGGCGTTGCACCATGTCGCGCCACCAAGCTTGCTTGATGTTATTGCGCAACTCGACACCGAGTGGCCCGTAATCGTAGAAGCCATTATAGCCACCGTAAATTTCAGAAGATGCGAAGATAAAACCGCGGCGTTTGCAGAGGCCGACGATATCTTCCATAAGTGCGTCATTGGATGCTGGAGCTGTCATAAGCGGTCCAAAGATGGTGCTTGCGGGAAAGGGGTCAAGTGTAGGTACGCGCTCTTAATCATAATCCTGCAAGCTTGTCCCGAACGAAGCTAGACGGGTGGACTCTCGACACGGCGTAGCTCGCAGAGCGAAGACGGTTGTCGCCCGCTCCGAGCCTAGGCCGCGTCAGCGACTGGGCGGCAGAGCCAAGCCAGCTACGAAGGCCCCGCCGCATGACAAAAGCCTGACAATCCTTTTACGCGGCTATGACGACATTGGGGGCGCGATTCGATATGCTATCGGGGCAATCACGCATTCATTTCCAACAGAAAGTATTCTCATGAAAAATCGATTCCTTCCAATTATTGTCGCACTGACGCTAGTCACTGGCCTAAGCCTGCGTGCGGATGCCTTGCCAGTGGGCACGCTCTTACAAATTGACGCGGCTTTGGATCGACCCGTTGTGCCGGCTCAGCAGCCAGAGGACGTGGTGGTGCAAATTAAAATCCTGCCCACACGAGCCAGCGATCTCATCCCACGGCCACCGGTCAACTTGAGCTTGGTGCTGGACCGCTCGGGCTCGATGAGTGGTCAAAAAATTGAGCAAGCCATTCAGGCTGCGGAGTTGGCCGTCGGGCGACTCGGCGCGCGCGATCGAGTCTCCGTCATTATTTACGATCATGATGTGGAGACCTTGGTCTCTTCTCAAGTAGTCACCGATGAGGGACTTTATGCTATCAAGCGCGCACTGCGCCGCGTATCTGCGCGTGGCAATACCGCCATCTATGCCGGGCTCAGTCAAGCGGCGGCGGAGCTGCGTCGCTATCGTGATGCGGGCTATGTGAATCGTATGATTTTACTTTCGGATGGTCTGGCCAACCGTGGTCCGACGGAAGTGGCCGATTTTCGAGCCTTGGGGCGCGCGCTGGCGGGCGAGGATATCGTGATCAGCACTGTCGGTCTCGGGCTTGGGTATAACGAAGACATCATGGCCACCCTGGCCGATGCGGGACAGGGCAACACATACTTCGTCGAAAATGCCGACGATCTGCCACGCATCTTTGCAGGGGAGTTGGGCGATGCACTGAATGTTGCGGCCACGAATATTGAGATCATTGTGCGGCCTCGTGGTGGTGCGCGCATTCTGAAAAGTCTGGGCCGTGAAGCGGAACTGCGTGACGGTGCTGCACGTTTTCGTATGCCACAGGTTTATAGCGGTTTGGAAAAACTCGCGTTGGTGGAAGTGCGTGCGCCGCAAGGCGTGGTGGGGGCAGTCGAAGATCTGATCGACGTGGAAGTGAACTATCTGCCTGCCGGCAGCTCGCAAACGCGTTCGCAGCAAGTTTCGGTGCCAATTCGTTACACCGATCAGGTCGAGCAAGTGGTGGCCGCCGCGCGCAAGGATGTTGCCCAAAACGTGGTGGATAATCGGGTGGCCGAGGCCAAGGAAGCCGCCATCAACTATGCGGACGCCGGCGACCGCGAAGAAGCGGCCAGCAGTTTGCGCAGTGTCGTTGGCAAAATCTCGGCGGATTATGGATTTCTCGGTGACGAGGTGGTGGCTGCGCCCAGTGCCAGCTTAGAGCACGAAGCTGATGAGGTGCAAACGAAAGGCTTGTCGAATGAGAAGCGTAAGAGCTTCCGGGCCGATAGTTACCAGTCGCGCAATCAACAGTCGGTGCAGTAGTTATTTAGCAGGTCGACGTGCGCACGACGCGGGCGTGCACCCAAGGGCATAAAAAACAAGTCGCGCCCCTACAGGCTTTCGCCTTCACTCGATTTCAAGCTTCTCAAGTTCATTCCTTTCTACGAGTCTAAGTCCTATGCGTTTTCGTCCTGTTATATTTGCTTGGTGTCTCCTGTTTGGGGCGACGCTGGCGATGGCAGCTGCCGCGTGGTGGTTGCTGGGGCGCGAGGCGGATCGGGTGGAGTCTTTGGCGGCCAGCACTTTGGCCAACCGCACCGCTTCGGTGGCTGAGAGTATCGACTTATTGATGGCGGAAGTGCGTGACGGTGTCAGCGAAGGCCTGGTCGCGGTGCGCAGTGTGTCAGAGCCGCGGGTCGCACTGGCGGAGTTGGTGGAGGGCAATCCTTACATCGCGGCCGGCTTCTACTTTCGTGGTTCGGATGCAGTCACGGCTTGGTTTGGCGAGCGGGCTGATTTACCTTCGCCAGGAGCGATCGAGTCGGAGTCGGGCGTCTTTCCATGGACTTTGCCTGAATTTGAGGCGCCGGAGGGCGCGATGCGCCAGCGCGTCGTCCAGTCCACGTCTGAGTTGCCACGTCTGGATAGTTCGGCTGCGCCGAGTGATGCATATGGTGCTATGTCTCCGGTGAGTGATATTGAAAAGGATGTGATCTCCGAGTCAGAGGCTGCGGTGCCAGAGCGGCAGCAGCAGGTTGTTTCGAAGAATGTCGCGCTCAAGGCGCAACGGGCTGCCGTGCGCAAAGTTAATGTCGAGAACCGAGTCGGGCTCAGCAGTGTATTTAGTTCTTTTGCCGACACCGAAGTCGCCACCAGTGACGTGCTAGCCGATGAGGTGGCGCTCGCGGAGACGCGCATGGCGGAAGTCGCTGCGGCCGTGCCGTCACCCCCGTCGTCGCAGCAGCTTTCTTTGGCTGCAGCGGCAGCGCCGTCCGCGTCTGCGCAGCAAAGTGCTCCCGACGTGAGCGACTCCTTGGATTCCTTTGTCCCGGAGCGAGTCTCGATTCGTCGTGGTTGGGTGAGCACGCCGGTGGAGGCGGTGGAGCAATGGATGGCTTGGACCGCATTGCCTGAGAGCGACAATTATCTCGGCGTCTGGCTGAATCGAGCCGCCATTTTGGCCGAGCTTTCCAAGGCGATCAGCTTATCGCAAAACGAGGGCTTAGGCTTTCGTCTGGTCGATGCGCAGGGCCGCGAGGTGGCGGGCGCATCGCTGCCGCGCTACGGTAGTCGGGGCGCGCAGTTGCCAGAGTTATCCTTGGCGGTGGGGAGTGCATTGCCGCAGTGGCGAATTGAGACCTTTCGCATTCATGGCGCCAATACATTTGGCAGTAGCTTCCGGCTGGTGGGAGGACTTTTTATCGTAGGCCTGAGTGGCGCGATTCTACTCGGTTCGACGGTTTTGATCTGGCAAGCGCGGCGTGATGCCCGCGAGGCGGAGCGCAAGACTACCTTCGTGGCCAATGTCTCGCACGAGCTCAAGACCCCGCTGACGAGTATACGCTTGTTTGCTGATATGTTGCATGCGGGCCGAGTCAAGGAGCCCGCCAAGCAACGCGAGTATTTACAAATGATGGTCAACGAAACCCAGCGACTCACTCGATTGGTGAATAATGTATTGGATTTTAGTCGTTTAGAGCGTGGCCAGCACCGTAGCCAAGCCACAACGCTCGAGCTGGGCGCGACTGTGCAAGCGATCGTGGCGGCTCAGGCCGATCGGCTGCGTGGAGATGGCTTGCAAGTGCAAGTGCACACGCCCGATCAGGCGATACACGCCAAGGTCGACCGTGACGCGCTGGAGCAGATCTTGCTCAATTTGCTGGATAACGCGGCCAAATATGCTGCCTCCGGTGAGTGGGCCGAGGTGGTGCTCGCGGGCCAAGGCTCTGGCTGGCGATTGCGTGTCAGTGATTACGGTGCCGGCATTCCTGCGGCCGAGCGTCAGCAAGTCTTTGCTGCCTTTCATCGGTCCGATGATCGTTTGACTGCGGAGCGCCCCGGCTGTGGGCTCGGGCTCAGTATCGCGTCGCGCCTGGCCAATGAAATGGGCGGCCAACTTAGCTTGGAAGCCAACCAGCCTAGCGGTTGTTCCTTTATTTTAGATGTTCATGACTGATACAAAACAGATACTCATCGCCGAAGACGATGCCAGCATTCGCCTGGTGCTGGTCGATATTCTCGAGAGCGAGGGCTACCAAGTCGCTGTCGCGACCAATGGCGAGGAAGCGCTGGCACTCTTCGAGTCCGCTGCGCCGCAGCTGGCGATTCTCGACATCATGATGCCCCGCATGAGCGGTTACGATGTCTGTCGCGCGATTCGCAAAAGCGATGCCGCGCTGCCGATCATTATGCTCAGCGCCAAAAGCGAAGAGATCGACAAAGTGCTGGGGCTGGAGCTGGGGGCCGATGATTATATGACCAAGCCATTCGGCGTGCGCGAGTTATTGGCACGGGTGAGTGCTGCGCTCCGGCGTGCTGCCAATCGCGTAACTGTCGCCGATGAAGTCGGGCCTGTCTGCTTTGGTGAAATCCAGCTCGACCGCGCGCGCCGACAATTGCTGCGCGGCGATCAAGAGATCTCGCTCACGCAGCTCGAGTATCGACTGCTGCTAGCTTTTATCCAACACGCCGACCGCGCACTCAGTCGCGACGAACTACTCAATGCCGCCTGGGGCATCGATTATCAAGGCACGACTCGCACTCTAGACCAGCACGTATCGCAACTGCGCCACAAAATTGAGCCCGAGCCGAGTAAGCCCCGCTATTTGCTGACTGTGCACGGCTATGGCTACCGTTATAAACCCGAGTAGATCGGGCCGGGCAAAGAGCCCCGCTTGAAGGCCGAATTGGTGCATTGCCATTATACCGGAAGCTTACATCTTGGCTCTGCATTATGTCAGATCCCAAACAAAGTCCCGCCGAATTAAAGTGGCACGAGCGCCTATTACTTGCTGTGCTGGCCTTGCTGATGCGAGCCTGGGGGCGGACGCTGCGCTTTCATTGGGGGGCAGATGTGCAGGCATTTATGGATGCCAATCCAGAGCCTTCGGTGGTGATCTTCTGGCACAATCGTCTCTTTGCGGGGCCGCTTTTTTTTGCGCGCTATTTCCGTAAGCGACGCTTGGCGACTTTGATCAGTGCGAGTAAGGATGGTGCCTGGCCTGCGGTATTTGTTAAAAAGCTGGGCATGCTGCCAGTGCGCGGTTCGCGTTATAAACGCGGCACGCAGGCGGTGCGCGACTTGATCGCGGCGCAGCGAGATGGCCACGATGTGGCTTTGACGCCCGATGGTTCACGCGGCCCGCTCTACGATATGAAACCGGGTGCGGTGACGATCGCCTTGAAAACGGGGGCACCGATCGTCTTGCTTTCTTTCAATTATTCGAGGGCCTGGCGTCTGAAGAGTTGGGACCGTTTCTATGTGCCGCAGCCTTTTAGCCGGATAGAAGTGCGCATGGATGATGTGGGCCCTTGTGCGGCCTTGAGTGAAGATCCGAAGGAGGCTTCGGCCTTGCTAAAACCGCGCATGGATGCGATTACCGAGGATTGAAGAGCCCCGTCGTCGCTCTTGACCTCGAATCGTCTTAGGCCTGAGATGCATGCTTATGAATGTTACGCTCGGAACGCCTTTCAAATCTTCATCGGTCAAAGTGCTTCTCTGTGGTTCGGGAGAACTGGGGAAGGAAGTTGTCATCGAGCTTCAGCGTTACGGCGTGGAGGTGATCGCAGCGGATGCCTATGCTGACGCGCCTGCGATGCAAGTGGCAGATCGTGCCCATGTCGTTTCGATGCTCGATGGTGCGGCGTTGCGCAAGCTGATTGAGACGGAAAAGCCTGACTTTGTCGTGCCGGAAGTGGAAGCCATCGCGACCGATACGCTGGCGGAGTTGGAGCGCGAGGGCATTGCGACCATTATCCCCACCGCGCGGGCGACACAGTTGACGATGAATCGCGAGGGCATTCGTCGCCTGGCGGCTGAAGAGCTGGGGCTCAAGACCTCGCCTTATCGCTTTGCGGCAACGGAAGAAGAATTTAATGCCGCGATTGAGGCGATCGGGCTGCCCTGCGTGGTCAAGCCGATCATGAGTTCCTCGGGAAAAGGACAGAGCACCGTCAAAAGCGCGGATCAAATCAAAGCTGCTTGGGACTATGCCCAGGCCGGAGGCCGTGCGGGCAAGGGGAAAGTCATCGTTGAGGGCTTCGTCGATTTTGATTACGAGATCACTTTGTTAACAGTGCGCCATGTCCAGGGCACTTCCTTTTGTCAGCCGATTGGCCATACACAAGAGGGTGGAGATTATCGCGAGTCCTGGCAGCCGCAGCCGATGTCGGCCGTGGCGCTCAAAGAGGCGCAAGCCTATGCACAGGCCATTACTGATGCGCTGGGCGGGCGCGGCATTTTCGGAGTGGAGCTTTTCATTAAGGGCGATGAGGTCATCTTTAGCGAAGTCTCTCCGCGGCCCCACGATACCGGGATGGTCACCATGATTTCTCAAGACCTGTCCCAGTTTGCCTTGCACGCACGTGCCATTTTGGGACTGCCGATTCCTAATATTGTGCAGCACGGGCCTTCCGCCTCGGCCGTTATCTTGGTCGAGGGCGAGTCCGACAATGTCCGCTTTGGTAATTTAGCTGCGGCACTCAGTCAGCCAGATACACAGCTGCGACTCTTTGGTAAGCCTGTGGTGCAAGGTAAACGGCGTATGGGAGTGGCGATTGCCCGGGGCGAAAGCATCCGCGAAGCGCGCAGTAAAGCCACTCAGGCCAGCCGCGCCGTCGACGTGCAACTGTAGTTTTTTCCCTTTCACGGCGTATTTAGCATGTATCATTGCTTTCACGTCGCTTAGGCTTCTTATTAATCCAACTTTTCCAGACTAGTATGAATGCAGCAATCACGCCCAAAGTTCTCGTTATCGACGATGATAACGATCTCCGTTATTCTTTAAAACGCGTCCTTTCCGGTCATCAATATGAGGTGCTCGAAGCTGCCAGCGGCGAAGAGGGGCTCAGTATGGCCGAGCAGCACAATCCGCACGTGATCTTATTGGATAATCGTATGGGCGGCATGAGTGGGATGGAAGCCTTGCAGCACCTACGTGGTATTAATCCCAACGCCATGATCATCTTGATGACGGCCTACGGCACCACGCAGACGACGATCGAGGCCATGAAATTCGGCGCTTTCGATTACATCATGAAGCCCTTCGATCTGAAAAAGATCCTAAGTTTGACCGAGTCGGCCATCGCGGCGTCGAAAGACTTGGTCAAGGCAGGCAAAGAGGATGCGGCTTCTGCAGTCTCTAATGAAGACATCGAAGGCGGCATCATCGGGAGTTCCTCTGCGATGCAAGAGGTCTTCAAAATGATCGGTCAAGTTGCCGCTAGCGACGTGACTGTGATGGTTACCGGCGAAAGTGGCACTGGTAAGGAACTAATTGCCCGCGCAATCTATCAAAACAGTCTACGTGCACAGAAGCCCTATATCGCTGTCAATTGTGCCGCCATTCCTGAGAATCTGATCGAGAGTGAACTTTTCGGGCACGAAAAAGGCTCCTTCACTGGAGCGACCAATCAGCGCATCGGTAAGTTTGAACTTTGCGATGGGGGCACTATTTTTCTCGATGAAATTGGTGACATGGCCCTCACTACGCAGACTAAAATTTTGCGCGCGCTGCAAGAGGGCGAGATCCAGCGCGTCGGCAGTAGCGAGACGATCAAGGTCAATGTTCGTATGCTAGCAGCTACCAATAAGCCGCTGGAAGAGATGGTCAAAGAAAAGACCTTTCGCGAAGATTTGTATTACCGCTTGAATGTGGTGCGCATACAATTGCCACCCTTGCGCGAGCGTAAAGAAGATGTGCCTAAACTCATCGATTTTGTGCTGAAGCGTCTTGCTCGCGATAGTAAGGCCGACACCAAGTCTATTTCACCCGAGGCGCTCGCCTTATTGAATCAATATCGCTGGCCCGGCAACGTGCGTGAACTGGAGAATCTCATTTACCGCAGTGCCGTGTTGGCGCAGGGCGATATGATCTTGATCAAAGATCTACCGCAAGAGGTCGTTAAAGCTATCACCGCCGCGGCCGGCACCGCGGAGCCTGTGACTGCTGAGTCCGAAGTCGCTGTCAGTGCGAGCCCCACGGAGCCCGCTGGGGGCGTCGAACCGGTTGCTTCGGCCTCCGCAACTACGCCCGCTGCAGAGGAAGGCACACTGCTCGGTCAGCCATCGGTTGATCCTTACGATGCGGTGTATGCAGCTCTGCGCGAGACGCACGCGAGCAATATTCTGGAACACGGTGAACGCGCACTCATTGCTCGTGCGCTGGCAGAGTGCGGGGGGAAGCAAGTGAAAGCGGCCGAGATCTTAGGTATGACTCGCGCGACCTTGCGCAAGCGTATCGATCAATACGATTTGAGCTAGTCGCCCCTCCCTTGGGCCAGTCAGGCGCGTGGTGCATTCGAGGTTCGCACGGGTGCATCCGCATCCTGAATTGGGCGAATTTTTGAACATTCTCGTATCCCTTCTGTCTGCCTGAAGAGTAAGATAGTCGGTTGACCTTTTTACCAAAGGCGTAAACCTAGCGCCCTTCACCCTGAAATTCTATTTTTCAACAATATATATGTATTCCAAATCGTACCGATTCCTACTTGTGGCGCTGATGGCTGCCAGCCCTGTATTTGCCCAAGATCATGCGGACCACGCTGGTCATGATCATGCGGACCACGCCGGTCATGATCATGCGGAGCATGTGGCTCCTGTTCAAGTTTCTGAAGATGAGTTAATCGAGCTTGTCGGCTATCTCACCGCGCAAGGCGGCGGCGTCGCTTCCTTGCAGCTGGATGATACGCAAATTGCCGTGCTCGCTGACGGCCTTGAAAAAGGTTTGACTGGCGAGTTAGATTTACGCGCGTTTGAGCAATCAGAAGTGGAAGCTGCTTTTGCCGAAGCGCAGGCACGCGCCGAAGCTGTGCAAGCGGCCGCAGAAGAATTGCCTGCGATCAGTGAGGCCTCTTTGAGTAAGATTGGAGCAGTTATCGTGATGCAATCTGGATTGCAGCAACTCGGCTTTGGCAGCGAGGAAGCTAGCAAGATCAGCAAAGGCTTTGCCCAGGGGGCGAAGGATCAGGCGCCAGACCCGACACTCGAAGCAAAGATGCCTGCATTCCAGGAGTTTATTCAAGTTCGTGTACAAGCCGCTCAAGCTCAAATGCAAGCTCAGCAAGCAGAGATGATGGCTGCGCAAGCCGCCGCACAGGAAGCGGCCATGGCTGAGTTTAAAGAAGTGGCTGATGAGTGGAAAGAAAAAGACAATTTCAACATCGTGTTGGAGACCACTCAAGGTGATGTTGAGATCGAGCTCTTCCCTAGCATTGCGCCGCTGGCTGTGGCGAACTTCGTAGGTCACATTCAAGATGGCTACTATAACGACTTGATCTTTCACCGCGTGATCGACGGCTTCATGATTCAAGGCGGCGACCCACTCGGTTCAGGCACCGGTGGTGAGTCTATCTGGGGCAAAAATTTCCCCGACGAATTTAGCGAAGAAGCACGCTTCGATAGCGAAGGCATGCTCGCCATGGCCAATTCCGGTCCCATGACAAACGGCAGCCAGTTTTTCATCACTACGAGCAATCCTGAATGGCTCAACGACAAGCACACCATCTTCGGCAAAGTTGTTAAAGGTTACGATAACGTCGTGAAGATCGAGAAGGTCGAAACTGGCGCCGGCGACAAGCCGGTCGAAGAGCAAAAAATCGTGAAGGCCTACCTGGTCGATTAAACGATTCCGCTACATCCATTTCCCAAGCCCGCCCAGTGAAAACTGCGCGGGCTTTTTTTAGCTGCTCATGCGGATGCTATTTGTAGGGGGCGCTGTGTGAGAGCAGTTTTCTTCGAGCTGACATAAACGGACACTATCAGAAGCCCAGTTTCGGATCGCCACCTAAAGGGGCGGCGGGCGCACTGCGGCTATCTTTCAGGTCCGCCGCATAGTGTTTATGCATCTGCCAACCGGCCCGGTAGGGGGCGCCCTGTGTTTTCACCCACTCCGTAATCGCATCCAAAGTGGCGGCATCGTTGTGCTTGGACCATTCCGGATGGAGCCAGACCGGTTTGGTTGTCGCTCCGATCACTTCGCTGTATTCTTCAATCTCAGCTGCTTGGTCGACGATGATTTTAAATTCACTGGCGCGCTCAAGGTTGACCGCTAGCGGCAGCTTCCAGCGTTTCGGGCTGAGGGTGATCCAATCAAAGTTACCCTTAATTTCAAAGGCTCCGCTCGTTTCTAAATGCACTGTTTGCCCGATCGCATGCAGCGCATCTACCAGTGCTTGCAGATTGTGAATCGCGGGCTCGCCGCCAGTGATCACGACAAACTCCGCCTTGGTCTTGGCCACTTCCGTCACCAGTGATTCCACCGAGGAGCGTTGGACCTTTTTCGGGATGTAGTCTGGATGCCAGGTGCCAGCAGAATCGCACCAAGGGCAATGCACCGGGCAGCCAAAGGTGCGGATGAAATAAGCCGCTCTGCCTGCGTGCGCGCCTTCGCCTTGGAAGGTGTAAAACTGTTCGTGGATCGGAAGCATTTTGAGTGATCTGTCAAATAACCATCAAATAAGGATGTTCTTGTTTTCCAGTGAGTTGCGGGATTTTATGGGAAGTGTAGGTGTCTTCTATCAAATAAGAATGGTGATTGTGTGTGCACTGTTTTAGTGGGATTCTGTCAAATAAGCATCAAGTAGGTAAGTTGTTGATATCTGGGGCGTTGTGATTGTTTTTGCGTATGGCTTTGTGATGCTATCAAATAAGCTTTGTGTGCCTATTGGGAGAGATCGCTTGCCCAGAATGGAATGTATTTGGCGTGTTTCCTTCCCTGATTGGGGTCGGAGGGGTGGATCAGCTTGGCTGATATAGTTTCGTTAATAATCCGTGTGACGAGTGCTCGATTGTGTTCTTCGATATTGAAGCGTTCACGTAAGCTCTGATTAGTCATCTCCTTGCGCTCGACAAATCTTAGGCAGGCGTGCAAGTAACAGGCTCGAATTTTATCGCTCTTATCCATCTCATTGAGTTCTTTGTGGGCAAACAAGACGGCTTTAGTTGAGTTGATGATTGTTTCAAAACTTGGTGCTGGCAGTTGGTAGTACTCCGTCTCAAAGACGACTTTGTCGATGCCACTGCCGCGCTCTTCGCAGACGCCGATCCGGCGCAAGAGCGAAGCCAGCATTTCATTTCGAGATTTTGGCGGCGAGTCGAGGAAACGCTGCGTCTCCACCAGTGGTAGTCCCGGGTTGGTGATCTCCATGCGGTGCGTGAAGATCTCGATCATTGGTCCATTTCCTGTTTCGTTGAAATCTTGATGGATCAATGCATTGGCGATCAGCTCTCGCACCGCCAGTTCGGGAAACATGGGGACGGATTTGCGCAGTGCTTGTCCGATTACCTCGTTGCTTGGCAGCAGGCTGTTGACGAATTCAATTAAGGCTTCGAAGGCGACCGCGTAGCCCTTTTCAAATTGCTGTTCTCGTGAGCTACGGATGCGTCCGTCGCCATCATATAAAACTACGCGCACAGATTTGCGCTTCAGGCTGGGGAAGTCGTTTAAGCTGCGGGCGAACAAAATTGCGCCGAGGTTGGAGATATTCCAGCGCCCGGTCTCGTCGCGATCAATTAGGCAGTCGCGGGCAAGTGATTCGAGGATACGCTCCGCTCCATCAGGAAGGGGCGTTCCAGTGAGATCAAAATAGGCGGGGTAGTGAATGAGTCGCAGCACCTCATCGCTGGTGAGATGCGATTGAGCGATCTGCTTTTCAAAGGGTGTTATTTCAAAAATGCGCCAGAGGGCTCGCTCTCTTTCGGGATGCTCCTTTAACTTTTTTGTATAGCTACCGACTCGAATGAACTCCTGCTGTTTAAATTGCACGGGTTGGCGCACAGCTGCCTGTATCTCCAGCAAGGTGACCGTATGCCCCTCGGCTTCAAACTCATGGAAGTGAAAATTCAGCTTGGGCTGGAGAAGTCGTAGCACCCAGTTTTCCAGCTCCTCGTTGCCGACCTTCTGTCGGGCGATTGAAAAAGTGGTGCCTACGATCTCGTGGCTCGCATCGTCGATGCCCCACACGAGGTAGGCGGTGGTCTTTTCGTGATAGGCCGCCGCGTTGGCCAGAGCTGAGATATACTCACCGATCAAGTTGGGCTCGCAGTTGTTGTGCTTAAACTCCAGCCACTCCGTTTCTTTCGGCTGCTTGCGCAGTTCGCTGAGCAGGCTGCGGAGGTAGTCGATGTTGCGATTTGCCGAGACCATTTTTAACTTTCCTTCAAGTAAGTTAAGGCCGTTGCCTCGTCTTGTTCAATCGCTATCTCGATGGCACGCTTGGCACGTTCGAGTCGGGCTTTGGATTGCTGGCGGGCGGTGCGGGCTTTGAGCACTAATGTCTGCATTTGTTTTCCGACATCCTCCATTAGTTTATCTTCGAAAACGGGGATCGGAAGCGTACGGATCGTTCCTAGGCTTAAGAATGGATTGATCTGCCCCGTTTGATATTTTTCGGTCATTAGCCTACCGAATCGTGAATTGATGAAGGATATAATCCACCAATGGGGTAGCTCTTGGTTTAAGCGTAAGAGCGCAACATCTTGATTGATATTGGCGGCACCATCTAGGCCTTCGACGATGGCGGCATTACCGACACGTCCCTTGATCGTAAGTAAGATGTCGTTGTTTTTGAGCTGTGTGCGCTTTAGCTCCGTTTTGTGATGTTCAGCCAAGATTCGTTTAGAAGATTCCAAATTGACTTCAAAATCCTGAACATGCTCAGAGCAAATGAATGGAACCTCTCCTTCTGATAGGTTGTGTTTCAAGGGGGTGTGCCCATTTGTAAGACTCTTGAGCAGCGCACCCAAAGGGCGGATCGATTTTGCGCCAGCTGCCTTCAATGCATCCAGAGCCGCATCATATTTTGAATTGAAGAACTCGGCATCCAATCGATTTGAAGTGAATGCAGTTTTAGATGAAGCCTCGTAGGTCAATGGATTGGGTGGCTGCCAATCTTTGAGGCCTAGCGCGGACAGGAGGGTTTGCTCGGAAGTAGATTGAATTTCTTGAGCGTTTTTGTCGAAGGTAAACGACTCCAAAGCCAAACTCTTGATCTTCTTTTGGAAATTTGTAGACGGCGTAAAAATTCGTATGTCGCCTACCCGATCTAAGGTCAGCTGATACTGTATTGTTTGCTCTCTTTCGCGGGTTAGCTGTTGAAATCCGTATTTTGAACGGAGAAAAATCGTTAAGTAGAATGGGTCTATGTTTTGTATTTCAGAGAGCCCCATGACTGTCCGGCTCATTGCTATACGCTCATGTTCATAAATTATGGATGCATAGCATGGTGTTCCTACTTTCGTTAGGCAAATGTCGTGCTTCCTTAAGAAGTTAATTCCTTTACTTTCCTCTGCAAATTGAGCTGGGATTTTGATGAACGAGTCATTTTGTAAATGAGAAATGACGGGAAACTTGACTGTATCTACGCACCTTAAAAATGGCATATCACCAGATTCGTATAAATGGGTTGCAGCTGGGTAAAATGCGCTTGCAGTCAATTTTGCAATTTCGGAGAGGCGAATGTGTGGAAGATGGTTCAGCAGGGTCTCAATTCTGAGATTGTCTTTGCTGTAGTATTCCGCATCGGCTCGATCTCCGAGGTTGAGGTTTTCGTATTTTACTTCACTAACTTCCAGCCCTTCCAGCAAAGCCATATATTTGGCTTCGTCGAAAGGGCTTAGTGTTTTCCCGGCAGAGCGAAGGACAGCTTTTCGCGCTTGGCGAATTCGGCAAAGGCTTCGGCGATGCCGTCTTGAGTGAGGCCATCGTGGTTGAAGAGGTCGTGCTTGACGATGAGGTGGTCGTGCGAGTCCAGCACGTAGCCGTCAAGGTCAGTCGGGGATTGATCGTAATGGCTCGTTGGGTCGCTCAGGCGGTCGGTGTCTTTCGCGGTTTGTGCCCCGCTACCCGGAGGTAAGTCTTTCTTTTTGAGGAAGATTTTTTCGCCGGAGTTATCCTTGGAGGACTCCTGCATGGTGGCGAAGAAGATGGGGTAGTCGTCGCGTTTGGGGCAGAGCTTGTCGTCCCATTTCTGTACAAAAAGCACGGAAGTCTTGGTGCCGGTGTGTGGCTTGAAGACATTGCCGTGGAGGCCGACTACGGCGAGAATGCGGCACTTCTCTGCGATGTATTCGCGCACTTGTTTGTCGGAGGAGTTATTGAAGCGACCTTGGGGCAAGACGACCGCCATCCGCCCGCCGGGCTTGAGGAAGTCGAGGTTGCGCTCGATGAAGAGTAGGTCGCGCCCGACTTTGGTCTGATATTTACCGGTAGGCTTTTTGCCCATGTCGTATTTAGAGAGAATGCGCGACTCTTTGATGTCACCCGCGAAGGGTGGGTTGGCCATCACGATGTCGAAGTTGAAATCGCGGTCGGAATTCTTAGTGGCACGAAGTTTTTTGAGGCGTTTCCAGCCTTGATGGTAGGTGTCGATCCACTCTTCGTCGCTGGTCTTGTCGCTCCAACGTTCCCAGTCGAGTGTGTTGAGGTGGAGCACATTGGTTTGCCCGTCGCCAGCGATGAGATTGAGTGTGCGCGAGACGCGCACGGCACGCTCGTCGAAGTCGATGGCGAAGACCTTATCGTTGACGTAATCTTCACAGCGTACTGGCTTTTTCTCGGAGGTGAAGAGGTGCGACTTGGCTAAGCCTTCGTCGCGGAGGATTTTTTCCCAGACATGGAAGATGGTGTGCACGGGGAAGCCGCAGGAGCCGGCAGCGGTGTCGATAATCGTTTCGCTTTCTGCGGGGTCGAGCATTTTGACCGCCATGTCGATGACGTAGCGGGGAGTGAAGTATTGTCCTTTTTCGCCTTTGCTGGATTTGTTGATCAGGTATTCGAAGGCTTCGTCGACGACGTCGAGGTTCGAGTTGAAGAGCTTGACGTCTTGGAGAGAGGAAACGCAGATCGAAAGGTGTGAGGGGGTGAGCTGGATCTTCGAGTCGCTGCTGAAGACGCCTTCCCATTTCTTTTTAGCAGTATTGAAAAGTGATTGAATCTTTTCTTTGAGCTCCGTTTCGGTGTCGCCGTAGTTACGAAACTCCAGGTTGCGAGATTTGTCGCGGCCTGAGGAGAGTTCGTCGAAGAGCTTGGTGAAAATCAACTTGAAGAGTTCTTCGAAAACATCGACGCCGGCGTTGGCCAAGACCTCGTCCTCCATTTCGAGAATCAAGTCTTTGAGCGACTTGCGCTCGTTCACGAGTTTGTCCTTTTTTACCAGATCATCAATCGTCCAGCGCTCGGTGAGGATGTCGGAGAGCTTTTGGCTGGCTTTCGGGATCGAGGAGATGTCCTCGAAAAAGTTGGGGTCTTTGCGGTGGTAGTAGGAGATGGAGTCGCCATTACTCCACACGCCGATGGGGGCACCTGTGGCGTTGCAGTAAGACTTAAGCTGCTCCTTGCCGTCTTTTAGTTTTGGCTTCTTTAGTTCGACGACGATGTAAATCGACTGGGAGTCTTGCTTGTCGAAAATGACGATGTCGGCTCGCTTTTTCTCGCGTCCGAAACTGACGCCATACTCCGCATCCATGCGATCTAGCGGGTAACCATACTCAAAATGTAAGATCGCGAGGTAAAGTTGGCGGACGGCTTCCTCGGGAGTGAGCTTGATGTCCTTCTTGCGAACGAGGCACTTGACGTAGGGTGTGTCTTTTTCGCGGACGCGTTTGATGAAAATGCTTTCTTCCAGATCCGCGATTCGGCTTAGGGGAAATTGGGTAAGTTTGTAGTTCGAGTCGCGCAGTAAATCAGCAAGCGAGAAGGTGGAGCTTTGAGTGTCAGACATGTCGTTTTTTTGATAAGATGACTGCGTGGTAGCGAGCTTAGATCTTAGTTTTTTGCTGCGAGAGAGCATGCTCGATCTAGAATTTCTTGCCACGCTTCTCCCACGGCTTGCGGTCGTCGATGGGCTTTAGGTCCACTGCTTCAACGCGCACGCCGGCCAGAGCGGGGTGGCGGCGTAGTGCTTTAAAATTGGTCTGAGTAATCGAGAAGGTGAGCGATTGCGCGGTCTGTGCTTCTAGGATTTGCTCTTCGACGAGGAAGCTAATGTTGACCCGTGTCTCGCCGTATTGCTCGTCGATGGTGTCACGCAAGAGGTGGATAAATTCCACTGCTTTGTCGTTGGGGTATAAAATAAAGTTGATGCGCTGAATCAGTTTTGGAATCGAAACTTCTAGGTCGAAGACGTTGTGCGCGGCGAGGCTCATCTCTCCGTTGCGACGACCGATGATGCCGTGAATCAGTGCGAGTTTACCGTCCTCCAAGCGATGTCCCTCTTTGGCATAGGGATCGGGGAACATGATCATCTCGAAACTGTGGCTGCGCGTGGCGAGGTTGAAGACCGCCATCTGCTTGCTGTCTTTACGCGTGTATTTGATCTGCAGGTTGCTGACGATGCCACTGAGTCGAAAGCTGCTGCGGTCATCGAAGTTGAACAAGTCGTCGGGGTGACGGAAGCTGTCGATCGCATCGTCGAGCGCGGCATACGCATCCATCGGGTGCCCGGAAATATAAAAACCGAGCAACTCTTTTTCGTAGCGCAACTTTTCTGTCATGCCCATCTCTTCGACGCGGCGGCGGTTGCTGCCTGGCTTGTCCTCATCGGCCACCCCGGTGTCGTCGCCCAACATGTCGAAGAGGCTAGCTTGGCCTGCCTCGCGGTCTTTGCGAGCGCTTTCGGCTTCGGCCAGCTCGGAGTCGAGGTCGTCGAGCAAGCTGGCGCGGTCTTCGCCCATGGCATCAAAGCCACCGGTCTTGATCAAGGCTTCGATCACGCGCCGGTTGACGGCTTTGTCGGCATTGCGCACAATGAAGTCGCTAAAGTTCTCGTAGGGGCCGTTGGCATCGCGCTCGGCAATAATCACTCTGGCCGCTCCTTCACCTACACCTTTGATCGAGGCCATACCGAAGCGAATACAACCTTCCCCATTTTCAAGTACCGGGGTGAAGTCGGCGCCGGATTCATTCACGTCGGGGCTGAGCACCGGCACGTTCATGGCGTTACACTCGGCCAAGAAATTGGATAGCTTGTCGGCGTTGCCTTGCTCGGAAGTCAACACCGCTGCCATGAACTCCACGGGGTAGTTGGCTTTCAAATACGCGGTGCGATAGCTGAGCATCGCATAAGCCGCAGAGTGCGACTTATTAAATCCGTATTGGGCGAATTTCTCTAGCAGGGCGAAGATGGATTCCGCGGTCTTGCGATCGATGTTATTGGTCGCTTTGGCGCCCTTGATGAAGACATCCTTCTGCGCGTCCATCACAGACTTAATCTTCTTACCCATCGCGCGACGCAAAATGTCCGCGCCCCCGAGCGTATAGCCGGCAATGATCTGGGCCGATTGCATCACCTGTTCCTGATACACTAAGACCCCGTAGGTTTCTTCCACCAACTCCTTAAGTAGTGGGTGGGGGATCTGCACGGTGGTAGGATCTTTTTTGCCTTCGATGAACTGTGGGATGAACTGCATCGGCCCCGGACGGTAGAGCGCGATCAACGCGATAATTTCCTCGAAAGAGCTCAGCCCGATCTGACGACAGAGCTGTTGCATGCCGCCCGATTCCAGCTGGAAGACGGCGGTGGTGCGGCCCGAGTTGAGCAAGTCGAAGGTCTCTTTGTCTTTGAGCGATACCTTCTCGACATTGAAGTCGGGCATGTCGCGCGTCATTTTTACATTCTTCTCCGCATCCGATATCACGGTCAGTGTCTTTAGCCCCAAGAAGTCCATCTTGAGCAAGCCGAGGTCTTCTGAAGGCCCCTTCGGATACTGAGTGGTCAAATCGCCTTCTTGTAGTGTGACGGGGATAAGATTGGTGATGTCTTGGTCGGCGATGATCACTCCGCAGGCATGTTTGCCGGTATTACGAATCATGCCCTCGATCACGCGGCCTTGGTCGAGGATCGATTTCGCCACTGGATTGCGATTCACCTCCGCCGCCAGCTCAGGCGATTTTTTTACAGAGTCATCCAGCGTAATGTTGAGCTCGTCGGGAATCATCTTGGCCAGTTTATTGGCCTCGGCAAATTCGAGATCGTTGACGCGCGCCAAGTCGCGAATGATCATTTTGGCTCCGAAGGTGCCGAAGGTAATGATGTTGGCCACGCGGTCCTTACCATATTTATCACGCACGTAGTTGACCACCTCATCGCGGCGACGCATGCAGAAGTCGACGTCGAAATCGGGCGGCGAGACACGTTCCAAGTTGAGCATACGCTCAAACAGTAGGCCGAAGCTTAGCGGGTCGATGTCGGTGATCTTAAGCACATAGGCCACAATACAACCCGCACCCGAGCCACGGCCCGGTCCCACGGGGATGCCTTGCTCCCGGGCCCAGTTAATGAAGTCCCAAACGATCAGGAAGTAGTCGACGAAGCCCGTGCCTGCAATGATCGCGAGCTCGTATTCGAGCTGTTCGCAGTAGCGCTTGTCGTCGTCCGTTGCCTGCTCCCAGTCGGCACGGCAGGCGTCGTAGTCGGTGCCGTAGCGCTCTTTGAGCCCTTCCTTACATAATTCAAACAGGTAGAGACCATTGCTCTTATGCTTTATGCGTTCCGCTTCGCTGAGCTCGATCGGTTCGCCCCCATCACGCACTAGGATCTCGTTCTTCTTGGCGACATAGATGTCTAAGCAGCGATCGAAATTCTCGTGGTCTTTGCCACTCTCGATTTCCGCAGGACGCTCGTAGACGGGGTAGTGGTCTTCACCGAAGGGCAGCTTGACCTCACACATTTCGGCCACCGCCGAAGTATTGGTGATCGACTCGGGCACTTCTTTAAATGCCAGGTCCATCTCTTCGCGCGACTTTAGGTAAAATTGCTGCGCGTCGTAGCGCATGCGTTTCTCGTCGCGGATCTTGGCGCCGGTCTGAATGCAGAGTAGTGAGTCGTGCGGCTCCCAGTCGGTATTCTTGACGTAGTGCACGTCGTTAGTGGCGACCACTTTGAGATCAAATTCCGTCGCAATCTTGAGCAGGCCCGGGATTATGCGGCGTTGCTCCTCGATGCCGTGGTCCATGATCTCGATAATGAAGTAGTCCTTCCCGAAAATATCGATGAACTTGGCGGCAGCCGCGCGTGCCTCGTCAAATTTGTCTTCCAGCAGATATTGTGGAATCACCGCCGCCAAGCAGCCCGAAAAACCGATCAAACCCTCGCTGTGCTCGGCCAGTGTTTTTAGGTCGGTGCGTGGATTGCGGTAAAAGCCCTGAGTGTGTGCCTTCGAGACGATTTTGCACAAGTTTTGATAGCCCGTGAAATTGCGCGCCAGCAGGCCCATGTGGCGTGATTTTTGTTTGGCGCGCAGCTCATTGACCGTGGCCAGCTGATCTTCGTAGACTAGATAGATTTCGCAGCCCAGCAGTGGTTTGATGCCATGCTTTTCCGCCTGTTTGAAGAAGCTGGTCAACCCATAGAGCACCCCGTGGTCGGTGATCGAGAGCGCCTTCATGCCCAGCTCTGCCGCTCGGCCACAGAGTTTATCCACCCGGCTACAACCATCCAACAGACTGTGGTCTGTGTGGACATGAAGGTGGACGAACTCGGTATCTTTTTCTGGCATGGGATCGGGTAGATTGAGCGCGCAAACCCGCAATGCAAGCAGAAGCTAAGCGCATTAGCATTCTTCTTCGTGGTCGCAGTTAAGTTCTTTTTTGGCGGACATGCCGAAGTATAGAGTGAAGAAATTAGCCGCGCTGAGCACGATCGCGATGGCATATTGTTGGTAGGCCACCGCCATGCCGATGGCACCTGTCGCCCAGATGCTGGCGGCGGTTGCGGTTCCGTTGACTTCATGGTCGCCTTTGATGATCGCGCCGCCGCCGATGAAGCCAATACCTGTCATTAAGCCATACATGATGCGGGCCTGTGGATCGCCTTCTGGAAGCACGGCGCGTCCTACCAGTAGAAAAGCGCAGGCCGCAATCGCCACGATCGGGAAGGTGCGTAGGCCGGCGCCTCTAGCTTTCATTTCACGATTAAGGCCGATGGGAAGCGCGAGCACGTAGGCAATTCCCATTAAACTCATGTAGCGAAATAACTCTTCGATTGTGATTCCCATTTCCATGAGCTGTAGCATACTCAAGCTGTGAAGCTTTTCAAATTTGTAGTGAGGTATAGTTGGTGGCGATCTGAAAAGTGGCAGGTAATTTGCTAATCCTCTGTCTGAACTCTATTGAGCCCCTATTATTATGTTTTTTGAACAATACGATACCGATCATTTCTTTGATGAGATGTTTGATGCCGACGGTAAAGTCCGTCCCCACTATCAAGCGATCTTAGAGCGCTTGACGCCGCTATCGATTGATAAGTTTGAACAGAAGCGGCAAGCGGTGGATCTTTCGTTCTTGCGCCAAGGAATCACTTTTACCGTTTACGACGATGATGAGGGGACGGAAAAGATTTTCCCTTTTGATTTGATGCCGCGCATTATTCCAAAGACGGAATGGTCTTTTCTGGAGCGTGGTCTGACGCAGCGGATGCAGGCACTGAATATGTTTTTAAAGGATGTGTATTCGAAACAGCGCATCATTAAGGAGGGCATCATCCCGGCCAGCTACATTTTGTCGGGGAAGCACTTTCGACGTGAGTTTATGAACGTGAAGGTCCCGCGAGATATTTATATCCATATTTGTGGGACGGATTTGATCCGTGATGATAAGGGTAATTATTTGGTCTTAGAGGACAATGCACGCAGCCCTTCGGGCGTCTCTTATCTCTTGGAAAATAGGCAGGCCATGAAGCGCGCCTTTCCTAATTTCTTTCCTAAGGCGGGTGTGCGGCCGGTGGAAAACTACTCGGAGGAGTTGTTGAATACGCTGCAGTATGTGGCGCCCTATGGTAAGGAAGACCCGGTCTGTGTATTGTTAACTCCGGGGCATTTCAACTCGGCTTACTTTGAGCATTGCTTCTTGGCGCGGCAAATGGGCATCGAGATCGTGGAAGGCAGCGACCTTGTGGTGCGTGATTACAAGGTCTATATGCGCACCACTCAAGGCTTGCAGCAGGTGGATGTGATCTACCGCCGCATTGATGACGACTTTCTGGATCCCAGTGTCTTCCGCCCGGACTCGATGCTGGGGGTGCCGGGCTTGGTGAATGCCTTGCGTGCGGGTAATGTGAACATCGCCAATGCGATCGGTACTGGTATCGCGGATGATAAACTGATCTATGCTTACGTGCCGGACATGATTCGCTTTTACTTGAGCGAGGAGCCGATTCTGGGGCAAGTGGAGACCTTTTTTGCATCGGAGGATGATGACTTTAAATACATCATGGAGAACTTGGATCAGTTGGTCGTGAAGTCGGCTAACGAGGCGGGCGGCTACGGAATGTTGATCGGGCCCAAGGCCAGCAAGCAAGAGGTCGAAGACTTCCGGGCTTTGATTAAGTCGGACCCACGCAATTTTATCGCTCAGCCGCCGATCATGCTCTCGCGCCATCCTACATGGTGCGATGGCGACTTCGAGGGACGCCATGTGGACTTGCGGCCCTACATTCTTTCGGGCGAAAAAACTTCGATCGTGCCAGGTGGGCTGACACGAGTCGCCTTGAAAAAGGGCTCGCTGGTGGTGAATTCCTCACAGGGTGGAGGGAGTAAGGATACTTGGGTGCTTTATGCAGACAGCTA
>CEUD01124954.1_pt1 | contig 26913 bp, 16 predicted proteins | sample 356481 | NCBI WGS metagenome assembly CEUD01 (sample SAMEA2623314, study PRJEB7988) | marine metagenome | isolation source: saline water (ENVO:00002010), including | reverse complement strand
GACGCCTACCGGTTTAGGCTCCGGCTTTATCATCCATCAAGATGGTTACGTGGTGACCAATGACCATGTGATCGCAGGGGAGCACCGGATTTCGATCACAGTCTTTAAACAAGGGAGCCATGAAATGTCGAAGGTAACCTATGATAATGTGCGTATCGTGGCGACGAGTTCCGAGCTCGATCTTGCCTTATTAAAAATCGAAAGCGAGCATGCAGATCCATTTGTGACTGTGCCCTTGGCCGCGGTGGACGAGGGGTTGCGCGAGGGACAGACAGTTTTCGCGATCGGGAGCCCGTTGGGCCTGGATCGTACCGTCTCAGAGGGGATCATCAGCGTGGCCAATCGCGTTATTAATGGACGTCTCTATTTACAAACCACCACACAAATCAACCCGGGCAACTCCGGCGGGCCTCTGTTTAATCTGAAGGGAGAAGTCGTCGGAGTGAATAATATGAAGATCGCCGCCGTCGGAGCCGAAGGGCTAGGTTTTTCTATTTCATCCGGCATCCTCAAGTCATTTATCGACAATCGCGATGCCTATGCCTTCGACCCGCGCAACCCAAATGCAGGCTTTCGTTATTTAAGTCCGCCCAAGGTCAAATAAGCGAGCGATCGCATTGACGGGATCATTTTCACGTGCCCTGTAGACATCTTAATCTTAAGAACAAGAATTATGCATATACATAGCTATCGGACGACATTTCTCTCTGCGGCCTGTGCGGCGAGTTTATCGCTGCCCCTCTCGCTCTCGGCGGCTTCTTTTAAGCAAATAACGGAGGCTGATGTGGATGTTTACATTTCGATTCGCAACATAGAAGAGCTGCGTGACCAGTGGGCGGCGCACTCCTTCGCAGAGGTGGTTGAAGATCCCAGTTTACAGGAGTTTTTACAGCCATTGTTGCATGGGGGGGAGGCGAGCGAGTCTGAAGACGCAGAAGAGAGCATGACCGAAGTCTTGGAGCACGAGTTTGGCTTGAGCTGGGATGAGTTGTATGCGCTCTTTCCCGGACAGTTTTCGTTGGCGTGTTTTAACGTGCCCGAATTATTACTACAACAGGCAGAACGCCCGGATATTATGGTGCTGGCGGAATACACGGGCGATGTGGATCAGCTCGATGCATTGCTGCAGGTGCAGTTTGAGCGCAACGCCAAGAGCCAGCAAGCACTCAACCCCGCGATCGAGCATACTATGATTGAGGAGACTTTCATGGGGGAGACGCTTTATTTTGATGAAACCTACGATGGCGAGCAAACCTACATCGAGGATGGTTACGCACTGGTGGATGGTGTCTTTATTTTAGCGACACCCGAGGAGCGTTTGCGTTCTGCCGTGGAAGCGATCAAGGATGGGCCGGACGCGCCGCTTGGCGAACAGGCGGCTTATTTACGTGCACGTGAAGAAGGGGGCCGTGGTGACCTCGAATTATACTTTAATCTAGAGGCACTTATGCCACCGTTGAATGAGGCTCTGTTGGATAAGCTGCTTCAGGGCGGCGCCTTTATGTTGGGGCTCAATGCGGATAGCTTGAACAATGTGTTTGCCTTAGAGTCGATGCAGGCTGCATTTATGGATGTCGACTTGGTCGATGAGGGGCTTGAGGTGCACAGCGGCCTGATCTATCACGAGCAGGCAGGCTTGCTACGCTTGTTAGCTTATACCGACGAGCCCTTGCCGGAGGCGCGCTATGTGCCGAGTGGGGTGTTTTCGACCTCGATTACAAATCTCGATGTGGGGGATCTATTGGCGCAATTTGAGACTTTGTTGACCACCGCTAGCCCCAATTTGCGAGCGCAGTTCGACGCCCAATTGCAAATGGTGCATAGCAATACTGGGGTCGATTTTCGTTCTGCGATCTTGGAGAACTTTGCGGGTGATGTCGTTTCACTCTCTGTCATGCCAGAGACGAGCCGTGAGGCGGGAGCGATTGCGGAGCCGGACCAAGTGTTTGTAGTCGGTCTAGAGAATGCGGCCTCTCTGTCGAGTGCCTTGGAGGCTCTAATAGACCTGGTGCCAGGCGCGCGAGAGCAAATTCAAACCCAAGACTTTGCCGGGCAGACAATTTATAGTTTTAAGAATGCAGCAGCTGCCAATGCCGGCGTCAGCTATGTGATTACACGCTCCAAATTTATTTTGAGCATCGGTCAGCTAGGACTCTTGCAGGAGGTGCTGACACGTTTAGAATCAGGTGTCGATGGTTTCTGGCAAGATGCCGAGACTGAGGCGATCTTTGAGTCGATTGCTCGTCCCGATGCGGTAGCGCGCTCCTACGTGGACATCGAAAAGATGTTCTTACCGATCTTTCAATCGATCGTGCCCAGTCAGCTAGCCTCGGGAGGCTCCAGCTTAGACTTGGAGCAGTTGCCACAGAAGTTGGCAAAGCCGTTTTATGTGATTACAGAAACGAATCAGGCCGATGATGGCCTCTTTAACCGTTCCTTTATTCGAGCGCGGGAGGATTCTAAATGATGAAGCAGACTGGGACGTTTTGCGCTCTGTTTTGGGCCATGTGTTGGAGCGGCCTGACATGCGGGGGGAGCCCTGCACTGGCTGCAGAGAATTTGGCGGAAGCATTTGGCTTTGCAAAGCCGCAAGTGATTAAACTCGACTGGTCGACGCGTGCCTTACAAGTGAGCGACTTGAATCAGGATGGACGTATGGATTTGGCGCTCATTAATAATGATACCGCGCAAATCGAGTTGCTCTATCAGCGTGAGGCAGTAGAGGCGTCTGAGGCTAAGCGCAGTTTGCAACGCGACCGTTGGGAGCCGCAGCTTTCGGATGCAGGTTTCGACGTCGAGAAGATTACGGTCGGGTTCCCGATGTTTGACCTTGGCGTGGGCGACTTAAACGGAGATGGCCGAGTCGACCTCGCTTATACCGCACGGGACGTGCCACTCACGGTGCGTCTGCAAGGCGAACAGGGGCAGTGGTTGAGTAGCCAAGAGTTTGATGGTTTCGATGCGCTGGGGTGGCAGAGCACTTTAAAAGTCGTTGATGTGGATGGAGATCAGCGGCCAGAGTTGGTGCTTCTGACTGCAGATGCGGTGCGTGTCTTTACGCCCGGAGAGGCGGGAGAGCTACAAGAGGCGGAGGTGAATTTCCTGACTGGCGAGAATCCATTCAATTTAGAAGTTGTGGATGTGACCGGTGATGGGCTGGCTGAGATTTGCTATATTACCACGGAGGGTAAGCAGTCGTTGGTCGTGCGAGAGCAATTGTCAGCGGGTGGATTTGGCGCCGAGCGGCGTTTCATCTTGGAACGCCCGGTGCGCATGTATATGCCATTGCGTTCAAGCGAGGAGTCATCGCAGCATTTTGCATCGGTCGACTCGCGCAGTGGCGCTTTGGAGTTCTTTAAGATTGCTTCAGCCAAAGAATCGCATGGCTCGCTCCCCTTGGAGGGCGTGCAAGCGCAAATTTACCCTGTGTTCGAACAGGTGCAAGAGGGAGCATATTACGCATTTGGCGATATCAATGGCGACGGGGAGCGCGACTTGCAGGTGGCCAATCCAGCGGGGGCGGAGTTGATGATTTTCTTGAAAGAGCAGGGGCGATTTCTTGCGTCTAAAAGTTTCCCCAGCTTTTCTGCCATTTCGTCGCTAACCGCGGGGCATTTCTACGAGTCGAAGCAGGCCGCGGTTGTGGCGCTCAGCCGCGAAGAAAAAAATCTCGGGGTGAGTCAGTATGATGCCAGTGGACGGCTGTCATTTCCACGTCTGATTGAAATCGGCGCGGGAGAGCCGCTGGTATGCGAAGCGGTTGATCTCGATGGGGATGGGCGCGATGAGTTGGCCATTGTGAGCGAATCCAAAGAAGGCATGCAACTGGTGATTGCCCAGCCTGCGCAGCGTCGTCATGCGAGTTCGGCCTGGGAGATTGTCTTACAGATGGACCTGCCAGGAGCGCGGCGTAAGCCGACGAGCCTGCGCGCCATGGATATTTTCGCGGAGCGGGGCCCCGGCTTGATGCTCTTTGTTCCGCGCGAAGCGCCCATCTTGCTGGCGCCGAAGTCTGCGGATACGCCTTATGAACTGGAGCTGGTCGGGGAACGTTCCAGTGTGCGGGAGAGTTTGCTGAAGGGATTGAGTGCGGCCCAAGTCACGGTGGTCGATGTCGATGGCGACGGCTCCAACGAGTTGGTGGCCGCTCGCACTGGCTTTGCGCGTGCGATACGCTATCGTGCGGGGCAACTCGAGATGGTAGATCAGTTTAATGCTCGGCGCAATAGCGATGCCGTCGCGACAGTGATTCCCTCGCTGGACAGTGAGGGCTTACTGCAGGGGCTTGTATTCTATGTGCCCAAAGAGGGAGAGTTGCAGTTCCTCAGTCGTGGTCAGGATGGTGTGCTGCGCTATCAACATAGCGAAGATGCCGGTTCGATGGCAGTCTCCGGTTGGTCGAAATTGCCGGGACAAGCGGGGGGGCAGGATGCCTATTTGCTCTATGGAGACGATCGTTTCTGGTATTTTACTGCACAAGGCGAGAGTTGGACGCGAGAGCTGGGCACAGGGTTTGAAACGGAGCTTGAAGATGTGTATTTCAGCCATATCGCGGAGGCTGATTTCGATGCCGATGGCCATGTGGACATCGTGGCTGTAGATGGGACCGAGCACATTGTCGAAATCTTACGAGGTAGCGAGACAGGCGTGCAGAGCCAAATGTATTGGGAAATTTTTGAGCAAAATATGCACTACCAAGGCCGGACCGGAGCCAAGCTAGAGCCGCGCCAGACGGTGGTGGCGGACCTGAATCACGATGGCCGCTTAGATTTTGCTTTCTTAATCCACGATCGGATCATTTTCTATCTACAAGAATGACCCGAAGATTATATACGATGGCACTCATGGTGCTGGGCTTGAGTATGCTGTTGAGCTCAACGGGGTGTCATGAGCCGACGAGTAGAGATCCGCGTGTGTTGCGTGTGGGTGTGATCGTTTCACTCAAAGGGCCGGCTCGTTATTGGGGTGTGGTCACGATGCGTAGTGCGCAGGTGGTCGCGGATTACTACAATGAGCGTGGCGGTTTCGAGGTGGCTGGCGAGCGGGTGAAAATAGAATTAGTGGTCCTCGATGACGAGTTCGATGCCACGGAAGCGAATCGGGTGGCGCATCAATTGGTTTCCGAAGGAATCCATTATACGATCGGACCACTGGGAGATGCGACTGTAGACGCAGCGCGGCGCGTATTAGAGGGCGCCAATGTTTTCTATCTGCACTATGGCTTCGATCCCGCGCTACAAGGCTCGGGGGGGCTCGCTGTCTTGGGCATGCCGCGGCCCGAGCAGACCTTGTCGATTATGTTTCGCCATTTGCGTCAGGAGCATCATGTGAGTCGCGCAGTGGTGATGGCCTATGGCACAGAAGCAGGTATTCGCCAAAAAAGAGTGGCGGAGCAATTAGCTTTGGATGCGGGCATGGAGCTCGTGCGCATCGCGCGTTACGATGTTTCCAAGGAGACTTTTGATGTGTCGCTCGATCCGCAGGGTATTCAACGCAGGGTGGCGGGAGTCGTTGCCGCGGCACCGGATTTGGTCGTATTGGCTGGTTGTCCGCCTGAGGCTTTTGTCGTGATCGTCGACCGTCTGCGCAGTGCGGGGTATCGCGGTTTTGTCGGCACCCAGACGACTCAAGATCCTAGAGCATTGGCTAAGCTCGGGGAGGCCAGTGATGGTATCTACTATGTGGGCGGTGAGCCCGCGGACGCACTACGCAGTGAATATTTTCGGACGCTTAAAGAGCGCTATTTAGACCTGGCAGGCGAGTGGGATGCGGAGGCCAATAAGAAGTTCTACGCGCTGGAATTAATTGTGTCCTGCATTCGGGCGGCGGGGCTGGAGGCGCTCGATGAAACTTCTTTGATCTACCCAGTGCTGTCTGAGTTGAATATCGAAGATCCATTTTATCAAGAGCCGCGCGCATTGAGATTGATCGGGGGGCAAGAAGAGGGCTTGCCAAGGCAGTTGGAAATACCGATTTATATTACTAAGATGTCAGGTGGGCGAGCGGTTCTCGTTGAGGAATCGCCGCGTGTGCTCCCCTAATGTTATGAGGATTTCTACTAAAATCGCGATCGCCTTGGCTGGAGCTATATTGCTCTTTGCGGTTTTTTTGGGCTTGAGTCGTTACGTGATGGATGAAGTGCAGCATCAAGAGCGTCGCCTTAATTTATTGCATGTCGTTTCTCGCGAAATCTCAAATGTTGTGATCGGAAATCGCATTTATCAGGAGCGATTAACAGGAGATTCATACGTGGTCGACTCTCTCGCCGCGACTAAGCGTGCCTTAGGGCAAGTGCTGGCTGAGGGGGATCAGGTGGAGTCCATTTTTGTGAATGGCATGCTTGAGCGTGTGGATGAGTTTAACGATGTTTTCTCGGGCTTGGTGCAGAGTAAGAATTTTCTTTCTGAATTAGATCAACGTGTGCGTGAGGATGTCGTCAGGTTTGGTGAGCACAACATCGAGATTCAGGATTTGCTGATCGAGCGTCGTGATCAAATACATGTCGCATTGGGGTCGGAGTTGTTACAAGAGCATGAATTAGTGGACGATCTTTTGCTGTGCAATGGGCAGTTGTGGGGTTGGCTGAATCGCGCGGTGAGTGTGATCGATCGTGATTTGCTGTTACAGAACGACTTAAGCCGGTTTCAAGCAAACTTCCGAATTGCTCAAGCGGCTTATGAACATGCGATCGATGAGCTTTTGACTAAGCTACATCAGACTGACTTGCAGGGGATCGATGCTTACCAGGAACTACTCGACGACTTGAGACAGGGGCTTAATGCGGTGTCGATTGAATTTGCGGTCGCAGCGAAGTCCGAAACTGAGGCGGTCGAGTTGTTGGAAAGCCATGGCGCGCGACTTCGTGATATGGTCAATCGCTTGATTGAGCGTGGTCAGCAATTGAGCCAACGCCAGAGCAAACATCTTGTTTTGATTTATTGGTGCTCAGCTGTAATATTACTGAGTAGTGCGATCGGGCTTTCGATTTGGTTCTCGATGAGTATCAGCCGGCCTATTAGCCAGTTGCGAAAAAGCTTTAATGCCGTGGCCAAGGGGAACTTTAATCTGCAAGTCTCGGCCACAGGTAGGAGTGAACTCGATGACCTTGCGCGTGCTTTCAATGATATGACAGAGAAGTTGCGTCGCAGCTATGCGGAGGTCGAAGAAAAGGTGCGCAAACGCACCAAAGAGCTACAAATGGCAACGGTGCGCTCACGCAAGTTGGCCGATGCGGCACAAGAAGCTAATATGGCTAAAAGTGCTTTTTTGGCAACCATGAGCCATGAAATTCGCACGCCGCTGAATTCAATTATTGGATTTAGTGAGATGTTGCAAGATACCGATTTAGATGAGGATCAGCGCAGTGATTTAGGGTCCATTCGTAGTTCCGGGAACATCCTGTTGGAGCTCATCAACGATATTTTAGATTTATCAAAAATCGAGGCGGGTAAAGTAAGTCTAGAGTTAGGTCCTGTTTGCTTGGATGAGGTCGTGCATGAGGTGGTCAGTTTATTTGAACTCAGTGCGGAGCGAAGTGGTGTGATGATGCGTGTCGAGGTTGCTGATTCGGTGCCTGTTGCAATTCATTCGGATCGCACTCGTATACAGCAAGTATTGAACAATTTGATCAGTAATGCGGTAAAATTCACTGCGAGTGGTGTCATCTCTGTTAAAGTGTGGTCCACTTCTGAGGGCCTTGCACCGAGGCGGCGACGCCACTATGTTTCAGTGAGGGACACTGGTATTGGTATTCCAGAGGATAAAATGGAGGAAGTCTTCTTAGCTTTTACACAGGCGGACTCTTCGACCACGAGAAAGTATGGCGGCACTGGCTTAGGTTTGGCGATCAGCCGTCGGATCGTGGAAATGTTAGGTGGGGAAATTTCTGTTGAGAGTCAGCTTGGCAAGGGGAGCACATTTACGCTCTTCATCGAGGATACGGAACAGGCCGATGGCGATGACTCAGATAGGCCGGATGATGTGCAGGAGTATGAATTACAATTCGATTCGCCACCTAACATTTTGGTGGCTGAGGATGATCCGACCAATTATAAATTGACTAGTAAAATTCTTGAGCGATTTGGCCTCCACTCGACATGGGCGAAAAATGGGCGCGAAGCAGTCGAGATGACTCGCGGAAAGGGGTTTGATGTCATCTTCATGGACTTGCAGATGCCTGAGCTGGATGGCATTGCTGCGACTTATGAGATTCGTGAAGAATTGCCAGTCGTGAGGCAGCCGTACATTGTCGCTTTGACTGCCAATGCGATGGGGGAGACGCGTGAGGCCTGCCGCGATGCGGGCATGGACGATTTTGTCACTAAGCCCGTGACTGTGGATGATTTAAAACTAGCACTACTTCGTTTTAAGAAGCGAGTTTAGGCCGTTTTCGTCTCGCGGCGATGTTTACGTTTCTCTGCAAATTGACGCCTACGCGCTAATTCACGCATGTCCACTGCAGGGTCATCGTCCTCAAAAATCTCTTGGCCGATGATTTGCTCAATCACATCCTCCATTGTGATCACACCAGACATGGAGCCGAATTCATCGACTGCGATTGCGAGTTGTTGGTGGTTTTTTAGGAATGTCTGTAAGGCGTCGGAGGCCGCCGCGTTATCCGGTACAAAGATGGCATCGTTGGCTAAATCCTTGATTAGCTTACTTTGCTTGCCTGAAGCCATGGCACCGAGGATATCACGCCGGCGGACGATTCCCGTGATATTATCGGTCTGCTCCTCATAAATTGGGATTCGGGCAAATGGAATCGTTTTACTTTTTTTAAGTAGCGATGTGACGCTTTCTTGGCCGTCGATCACGTAAGCGACCGTGCGCGGTGTCATGATTTGGTTGACCAATAACTCGTCAAGGCTGAGCGCATTATTGATCATATCACGCTCGTTTGCTGTCAATGTGCCTTCTTTAGCACTTTTTTCAGCTAAGAGTAAAATTTCCTCATCGCTATCGGTTGTGTTGCTGGGGGGGCGCAAAGTAAAACGCACGACAAAGCCCACCACAGTTGAAAGTGGAGCCATGACCGCGCACAGCCAGACGAGCGGGAAAATCAAAATAGGTTGTAAGGCAGGACGATACAATACGCCCACATTCTTGGGGATAATTTCTGAGAAAAAGAGGATCGCTAGCGCCATGGCACTGGAGACTTTGAGCAGTATATTACTATCTTGAGGCCACATTTGGACCGCGAGACCGCCAACCATGGTCGCGCCCAGCGTATTCGCGATGGTATTTAGGCTCAGGATCGCAGAACTTGTCTCTTCCAGGCCAAGTTTGTGCTTTTCTAGCTTCTCTCCCCGTTTCGGATACGTTTTTTTTAAGCCTTCAATTTCCGCTGTGGTGGTACTAAGAATCATAGCTTCCAGTACGGAGCAGAGGGCAGAGATGCCGATCGTGAAGGCGATGGCTAAGATGAATGCGAAAATCATTGTCAGGGTGCCTCTTGCGTCATGTCATTGTGACATGTGTTTAGCTTACAAGCGCACAAATGACTAGCCTTGATGGCGCTCTAGCACCGAGTTTCAAGTATTAATTCGTAGAATCTACTGTGTTACATTCTTAAAAGAAGCCCTGCTAAAGTCTTGACCGCGTTTTAGGCTAGGCGATACTGGCGATATCCACTTAACATTATTTCAATTTTTGGCATGAAAGTTACCCCATTTTTCACCTCAGTTTCTATTGCTCTATCTTCGCTTGTTTTTGCGGGTTGTGCTTCTTTTGAGCGCGGCGTTCCACAAGAGGTTGTCATCTTATCTTTTCCTTCGGAGTCGAGTGTCTACATCAATGGCGATGCTGCTGGTATTACTCCTATGGAGATTGCTTTGCCGCGTAAAATGACGCATGAAATTCGCTTGGAGAAGGCTGGCTATAATGCTGCGGTTAAATATTTCACCCCAGTTCCCAACGAAAAAGCTGAAAACTTCATTCGCTTTGGCTTGCAAGAGGATTTAGGCTATTACGTCGATCTGGAACCCGGCACGATGAAGGCAGAATTGAAGAGTGGCTTAGTGCCTGGGTCGACTGGGGGAGATCCTTTTGCGCGTTTAGCTCAACGAGCCTTGGCGGCAGATGCTCAGCTGGAGGCGGGGGAAATTACACCGCTGGAGCACAAATATATTATTGAGCAAATCTTGGAGTTCTTCGAGTCGCGTAGCTAAGCTTGTAACTTCGCGAAGTCGGGAAGCTTCCTGTTCAAAGTTGTTTTTCTGACTCGCTTTTCAGTTTGGTCGCATTTTCATAGACTGTATGAGTCAAGTTCTCGAAGCCCTTCTATATACTAAAGACCACGAGTGGATCCAAGTCCACGCTGACGGCACTGCTACAGTCGGTATTACCGATTACGCGCAAGAGAGCCTTGGCGATATTACTTTTGTTGAATTTCCTGCAGTCGGGGATTCCTTTAACGTTGGCGAGACCTTTGGCGTCGTCGAATCGGTTAAGGCCGCTTCAGATCTGTTCATGCCGGTGGATGCTGAGGTGATTGAGATTAACGAAGAGGTGGATTCCGAGCCAGAGTTGCTCAATAGCGATCCGTATCAAAAAGGCTGGCTCTTGAAGATTCGTTTGAATGACGCTTCTCAAACCCAGACCTTACTTAAGGCGGATGCGTATTCCGAGCTGGTTTAAGGCACGCTTCGTTGGCGATTTGCGTCCACCTTCCGGACGCAAGCTATCCTTTGAGATGGCTTAAAAAAACTATGACAGCTTCGTATCAAGACAAACCGTCGACATGGACGGTTGAAGACTCTGAAAATTATTACGGTCTCAAGCGTTGGGGCGGCGGGCACTTTTCGATCGACGAGGGCGGCTATATGCAGGTGCACCCTTTGTGCGATCCGCGCAGTATTCGCATTCACGACATTGTGAAGGAGGCCGCGCAGAAGGGGCTGAAACCACCGCTTACGGTGCGCATTCAGGATCTCCTGCACACACGCGTTATTCAGCTCAACGAGCTCTTTCGTGATGCGATTAAGGACGAGCAATACCAGGGGCGCTATCGCGGCGTCTTTCCGATCAAGGTCAATCAACTGCGCGAGGTCGTCGAAGAGATCCAAGATGCTGGCAAGCCTTTTAATTATGGGCTCGAGTGTGGCAGTAAACCGGAGTTGATGATCGCACTTGCGATGCATAAGGACCCAAAGTCTTTGATCATTTGCAACGGTTACAAGGACGACGAGTTTATCCGCCTTGCGCTGCAAGGTCTGCGTTTGGGCAAAGAGATTTATCTCGTGGTCGAGCAGTTGAGCGAAGTTGCACGTATTATTCAGATTTCGAAGAAGCTGGGAGTGACGCCTCGGATTGGTTTTCGTATCAAGCTTTCCACGGTAGGCGAGGGGAAGTGGGCCAGTTCCTCGGGAGAGGATGCCAAGTTTGGGCTCACGAGTCCCGAGATTATTGATGGCGCTCGGCGTCTCAAGCGTGCTGGGCTGACGGAGAGTTTGCGCCTGATTCATTTCCATATCGGCTCGCAGGTGCCCAATATTCAGACCATTAAGAAAGCCACTGTCGAAGCGGCGCGTTTTTATTGTGAGCTGAAGAAGATGGGCTTCCCCATGGAGTTAATGGATGTCGGGGGTGGCCTCGGGATCGACTATGACGGCTCTCGTAGTAATTACGAAAGCTCGATGAATTACACCATGCGGGAGTATGCACGTGATGTCGTGTATAATATTAAGACCGTCTGTCAGGATGCAGAGGTTGATGTGCCCGATATTGTGACCGAGAGTGGACGTGCCATCGTCGCACCGCACTCGATTTTGATTACTGAAGTCTGCGATCGTATTTCTAAAACTGCAGTGCCTCCTAAACCCGCTGCAAAACGTAAAAAAGTGAATCCTGTATTGTTGGATTTGCAGGCAAACTTGGAGAACAAGCATGGTTCGACGCCATTGGAGCGTTATCATGATGCACTGCAGAAAAAGGAAGAGGCGAATCATCTATTCAGTCTCGGCTATTTAGATCTAGCAGAGCGGGCACAGGCGGACTCTACTTACTGGGCAATTTGCCAAGAACTCTGTCAGCAAGCGAAGCATAGTCGCTACACTCCCGAAGAATTAGAGAGCTTGCCGCAAATGATGGCGGAGCAATACGTTTGTAACTTCTCTGTCTTTCAGTCGCTGATTGATCATTGGGCCTGTAAACAGCTCTTTCCTGTCGCGCCTTTGCACCGCTTGAACGAGTCTCCCGATGTGGATGCCACCTTAGTGGATATCACCTGTGATAGTGAGGGTAAAATGTCCTCTTTTACCGACGTTGAAGACATCCGCCACACCTTGCGCTTGCATGAGCTCAAGCCTAAGGAACCCTACTACCTCGGTGTTTTCCTTGTCGGCGCGTATCAAGATATAATGGGCGATTTGCACAATCTTTTCGGTCGTGTGAACGAAGTGCACGTTTTCTTGGAAGATGATGAGGAAGATGGTTTCTATATTGAAGACAGTATTAAGGGCTTTACTGTCAATGATGTGATTGGTTTTACGCAATACGATGGTCACATCCTTACGCGTTTGATGAAGAAGCAGATCGATCGCGCAACTAAAGCCGATGAAATTAAACCACGCGAGGGCACGCGCATGCTCGATGAGTATGCGGAGCTATTGCGTGGGCACACCTATTTGGCGACCTAGGCTTGTAGTCACTGCATGCAGCAACCACCACAACTGATTGATTGGCCATCCTGTGCGCTCGCGATCCAACGGCGCTTTGGTGACACAGCGATTGAGCCCTCAGTGCTGGCGCATTTGCAAGCGGCCAGTCGTGTTCTGGTGGCCTGTTCTGGGGGGGCGGACTCTGTATTTATGCTTTGCATACTAGTCGCCCAGGCTCAGACGCTTGGGGTCGAGATTCATGTGGCGCATTACAACCATCGCTGGCGTGCGGAAGATTCAGATGCGGATGCGGCGTTTGTTGAGTCTCTGGCGGATGCGTTCGAGCTTCCGTTTCATAGTGATATTCGCCCCGATTATGAGGCCGCTTTTACTGAAACCACCACGCGGGCTTTGCGATTAGAATTTTTGCGTAAAGTGGCTAAAGAACAGAGCTGCCGCTATATCGCATTCGGACACCAATTAGATGATATACTTGAAACACAACTACAGCGCATTGTGCGTGGTTGCGCTTCAGATGGTCTGGCGGCACCACGTCCAGTCAGTGTTTTTACTGGTCATCCTACCCACTTGCGCCCTTTGTTACATCTGCGGGCGGTTGATGTGAGGATGGCGCTTAATGTTAGCTCTGCGGTTTGGCGTGAAGATAGTTCCAACGCAGATGTGAGCATTGCTCGTAATGCGCTGCGACAAGAGATCATTCCTGACTTAGCGCAAGCCCTTGGGCGTGATCCCGCCACGGGCGCAGCCCGTACGCGACGCTTGTTAGAAGAAGATGCCGCTGCGCTAGATCAATTGGCGCGTGAATATTTGCCTCAGGCTTATGCACATGCCGACAGCTTGGACCGGTTCGCATTGCGCGCCGTGCCTACCGCACTCTTGCGCCGTGCATTGGCTGAATGGCTGAATGGACACGGACTCATTCGCTCGGTGGGGGCCCCTGCGATGGATATTTTGATTGAGACGCTGTGTAGCCATCGCGAGCGTTACCGCATGAGTGCAGGTTCGCATTATCTCGTTTTAGATTCACAGACGCTGCGGTGGGAGCATGAGGACGCTACGGCTCAGTTAGATGCTCTGCGACCCACAGTTTTGGGCTTGGGAGAAGCTGCATTTTTGTCTACTGGCGCATTAATTGAGGCCGAGGTGATCGACTTAAGTCCTGCTCTGCTGCAAAAAATAGAGGCCGGAGACATCGATCCTCGCACTGAGGCCATGTTGCGTTATGATGGAGAACTTGCCTTTCAGGTTCGTTCTTGGCAACCTGGCGACCGCTTTTATCCACTCGGTGCGCCCGGTGGTAAGAAGCTTAAGAGCTGCTTTATCGACCGCCGGATTCCGCAGTTGGAACGAAAAACGCTACCCCTTGTCCTTAACGCATCACAAGAGATCATCTGGGTGCCTGGATTCCCCCCTGCTGAGAGCTACAAAATTTGCCCTGCAACGAAGAAGGCTCTTAGGTTGACTTACCAAATTAGAAAACCACTTTGACCCACAAATGTCATCAGAGAACAATAAGCCCAAAAAGAACGATCCCGGTAATAACGGCTCACCACAGCGCTTCCAGCCTAAGGTTTTGCTCGTCTATCTGGTCATCGTTGCTGCTATTTTAACGATCTGGTTCGCCAACCCAGGCGCCGGAGCTAATGTCAAACAACTCACTATCAGCGAGCTCGTGCAAGCTGTCAAAGCGGGTCTTATCGCCGAGGGCGATGGTATTATGGAGCCAGAGCCTTCCTATGGACGCGATGGTTATGTCATCAGCGGCGAAATGACCAACCCTGCAGTGGCCGCGCCCGTCGAAGGTGTCGAACCCGCTGCGGATCTACCTGCTAAGCTGCAATTTTCGGCGCGTGGCCGCCTGACCGAAGACGACTTTCTGTTGGTGCGTGAAGTGCTCACTGAGAAGCGAGCTACAACAGGATTTCAGGATGTGTTGATCAGTTTCCTGCCATTTCTCCTGATTATTGGGCTTTTGTATTTCCTTTTCGTGCGTCAGCTTAAGAGCGCAGGCAAGGGGGCGATGAGCTTCGGCAAAAGTAAGGCAAAAATGCTCACTCGTGAGAAGGGCTCCATTAATTTCAAGGATGTGGCCGGCTGTGACGAGGCGAAGGAAGAAGTCTCTGAAGTCGTCGATTTCCTGAAAGATCCCAAGAAGTTTCAACGCATCGGTGGGCGCATTCCAAAGGGTGTGCTGATGGTGGGCCCTCCGGGCACGGGTAAGACGCTCTTGGCCAAGGCTGTTGCCGGCGAGGCGGAAGTTCCGTTCTTCTCGATCAGTGGTTCTGATTTCGTTGAAATGTTCGTGGGGGTCGGTGCGGCTCGTGTGCGCGACATGTTTGAGCAAGGCCGTAAGAATGCGCCCTGCATTGTATTTATTGATGAAATCGATGCGGTCGGCCGCCAACGCGGATCTGGAGTCGGTGGTGGTAATGACGAGCGCGAGCAAACGCTCAATTCGCTGCTGGTCGAAATGGACGGTTTTGATGGGCACGAAGGTGTGATCATCATCGCTGCGACCAATCGTCCGGATGTTTTGGATAACGCACTCCTGCGTCCTGGTCGTTTTGACCGTCAAGTCACGATCGACTTACCCGACCTAAATGGCCGCCATGAAATCTTGCTGGTACATGCCAAAAAGATCGCTCTCTCGGAAGAGGTGAATCTCGAACACGTAGCGCGTAACACTCCCGGCTTTTCGGGGGCTGATTTGGCCAACCTCTTAAACGAAGGTGCGCTCATCGCGGCACGTTATAATAAGAAGGCAGTCGAGATGAATGACATCGATGAGGCACGTGATAAGATCTCCTTCGGTCGCGAGCGTCGTAAGTTGATGGATGAAGAAGATCGCAAGATCATCGCTTTCCACGAAGCCGGTCACGCTCTGATTAAAGGCGTGCTGGACGATGGGCATATGCCCGTGCATAAGGTCACTATTATTCCACGTGGTCAGAGCCTCGGTTCGACTATGTTCATGCCGAAAAAGGATACGCTCAACCACTCCAAGCGCCGTTTGATTGATGACATCTGCTGCACCCTTGGTGGGCGCGCGGCCGAAGACATTGTGCTCGGCGATATTACCAGCGGCGCCTCGGGAGATATTAGCATGGCGAGTCGTACCGCGCGTCACATGGTCTGTGATTGGGGCATGTCGGAACTCGGTATGGTGGCCCTCGGCGAGAGCCAAGGTGGCGGTTACCTCGGCCAAGGCGGACCGAGCACTAAGAATTACAGCGAAGAAACTGCTCAGAAAATCGACAAAATTGTGCGCGACATGATTCAGGGGCAATACCAGCGTGCGCTCCAGATTTTGAATGACCATCGCAATGCACTTGATGTGATTGCAGAGTCCTTACTCGAACACGAGACGATCGACGGTAAGCACGTGTTAGAAATTATCGAATTTGGCGAAATGCGTTCTCCGATCGTGAAACGTATTTTGGTGGCCGAGGAGCCCGATGACGACGATGAGTCCGATGGTGAGCCAAAGAAGGTCAACGAAGAAGATAAAGACAAAGGCAGCCTCGCTGGCGATGAAGCGCCCGCACCCGCATAGGGCGCGGTGCTTTCTGCACTCGCTGCAGTCGATCTCATGAACACTGAATTCACCTACAGTTTAGAAGACCTCGGCACGCTCGAGTTCGAGGGCACACCGCTGGCTGTGATCGGGCATCCGATTCATCACTCAGTCAGTCCTGCCATGCACAATGCGGCGATCGCTAAAATGCGTCTGTCAAACTCGCGTTTCAATGATTGGGCTTACTACCGCTTCGACATTGCGCCAGAGGATTTTGCAGAGGCTATTCCCTTGTTTTTTAAGCATAACTTCCTCGGGCTGAATCTGACGATCCCGCACAAGGTGCAGGCGATGGATTTGATCTCCGGTGTTTCTCCGGACGGTGAACGTATGGGCGCGGTCAATACACTGGTTTGGGGCGAGCATGGCTACGATGGCTTTAATACCGACGGTTACGGCCTTAAAAACGCTCTTAAGGCCGATCTGGGCGTATCCATTAAAGATTCCACTGTCATTTTACTCGGATCTGGCGGGGCCGCGCGGGCTGCTGCGGTACAGTGTATTCTCGATGGCTGCAAGAAGCTCTACATTGGTAACCGCAGCGTTGAGCGACTCGATCAATTGATGGAGGTCGTTCAAGCCATGCCGGGAGGGGAGTGTGCGGAAGCTTTTGCACTCGCTGAGCCACCTACTAACTTGCCCGATTGCGGTATCTTGGTTAACGCAACATCGCTCGGGCTTAAAGAGTCGGATCCGGCCCCCTTCAATGTAACTACACTGCCTGCTGGGTGGGTGGTTTATGATATGATCTATAATCCTGATGCCACACGCTTGCTTCAAACGGCGCGGGCCCGCGGCTTGCGCGCTGCTAATGGCCTCTCGATGCTGGTGCATCAAGGTGTGCGCTCGCTGGAAATCTGGTCGCACGCTGAGGTGGATGCCCATAATATGATGCGTGCCGCTTGTCACGCGCTCGACCTACCGCCGCGTATCAATTAAAACGCCGCCGTTTAACCTTGTTTACTTGCCACTGTATGAAGCCTTACACCCCTGATTCCACTCGTTACGATTCAATGTCCTATGCACGCTGCGGGCGCAGTGGGCTTAAGCTGCCTCAGATCTCGCTGGGACTCTGGCATAATTTTGGAGATGTCGACGATTTCGAAAACGCGCGCGCGATGTTGCGCACGGCCTTCGACCATGGCATCACACACTTCGACCTCGCCAACAACTATGGCCCCGACGCTGGTTCCGCCGAGTCGAATTTTGGCAAGATTTTCGCGCAGGACTTTTTGCGCTATCGCGATGAGCTCATCATTTCGACCAAAGCCGGTTATCACATGTGGAATGGCCCATACGGCGAGTGGGGCTCGCGTAAGTATATGCTAGCTAGCCTCGACCAAAGCCTGGGCCGTATGGGCATCGACTACGTTGATATTTTCTATAGTCATCGCTACGACCCTGAGACTCCCTTGGAAGAAACGATGGGAGCACTCGACACGGCTGTGCGTTCGGGGCGCGCGCTCTACGCGGGGATTTCTTCCTATTCTGCAGAGCAAACCCGTGAGGCCGCTCGTATTTTGCGCGAGCTAGGCACGCCCTGCATCATTCACCAGCCCAGTTACAATCTTTTTGATCGTTGGATTGAGGACGGCCTTACGGACGCATTGCGCGAAGAGGGCATTGGTTCAATCGTTTTTTGTCCTCTGGCTCAAGGGCAACTCACTGATAAATACTTGAATTTGGTGCCCGCCGATTCACGCGCAGCTGATGAGCACTCTCCGTTTTTAAATGCGGAGCGTGTGCAAAAGAATTTATCAAAGATCAAAGCTCTGCATGCGCTGGCCCAGGAACGTGGCCAAAGTCTCGCTCAAATGGCGCTCGCTTGGGTGCTACGTGATTCTGTGGTCACCTCGGCGCTGATTGGGGCCAGCCGTCCCCAACAGATCTTGGATAATGTTGCTGCCCTGGATGCGGCGCCCTTTACGGCGGACGAACTTGAGGCCATCGATCGAGCCTGCGCGCTCTAAGATAGCCCAATAGGCGCATTTTTATACAGTTGCTAGTCAGCTTACTTTTTCAGTTTGGCAGGCATGCGACTCTGTTGGGCTGAGTCGCCGTTCGTGTTTGTGAAATTATGGACCTCAATTGCCTGAGTGCTTGTACGTCTTTAGCTGGCTTCTAGCTCAATGTTTATCAGAGCTTGACGCGAATGTAGACTGCCTCTGGCGCATGCTTTATTCATGTTTCGTATGTAAGCATGAATCTAACTCATGGACTGGATGAGTCGAATGCGTGGGCAATTTAGCTGTGTATAGGCTCTGTTGGCATGGGGTGCGCTAACTCCTTTGGCGGGTTTTAAAATGACCTATCTTCGCAAGCTAACCTAAATTGAAAAAACCATGAGCCAAAACAAATTCAACATTCTCAACTTCAAAGATCCGAGCATACGAACGTTACACTTTACCTGGGTGGCCTTTTTTATAACCTTCGTAGTATGGTTTAACCATGCGCCGATGGTGATGGCGATCAAGGAGGCCTTCGACCTGACACAATTGGAGTGGAAGGCTTTGCTCATTCTCAATGTCGCGCTCACGATTCCATCTCGCATAGTGATTGGTATCCTGGTGGATCGCTATGGTCCGCGTAGAACCTTTAGTTTACTACTGCTGACCTCAGGCGTCTTATGCGCGCTCTTTGCACTGGCTCCAAATTATGAGTTGTTGGCACTGGCGCGTTTCGGAATGGGCTTTGTCGGCGCTGGATTTGTGATTGGTATTCGAATGGTCGGCGAATGGTTTCCTGCCCGTCAGGTGGGATTGGCCGAGGGCATTTATGGTGGTTGGGGCAATTTTGGTTCGGCTGCCGCCGCGATGCTGCTACCTACGGTGGCCTTAGTTTTCGGAGGGGAGAATGCATGGCGTTACACGCTCTTGTTGACGGCGCTGATCGCATTTGTGTACGGTATTGTTTACTACAAGTCGGTGCGTAACACGCCTGAAGGTTCGACCTATTTTAAGCCTAAAAAGTCCGGCGGGCTAGAGGTCACCAGTCGTCGCGACTTTTACTTCTTACTCTTTATGAATGTGCCCATGTATCTCGCACTGGCTGTGTTGACTTGGCGCCTTTCTAACGGAGGCGTGGGGCTCTTAACGCCTGCGTTTGCCTATGTTATTTACGCTGGCTTGTTGGCTCTTTATCTCTTTCAAGCCAGTCAGATCTACCGAGTGAATAAGGAAATGTTGGCGGATCCTGAGTCGATCCCTGAAATGCATCGTTACCGCTTTAGCCAAGTCGCGATTTTAAATGTTAATTATTTTGTGACTTTCGGTTCGGAACTCGCTGTAGTTTCTATGTTACCGTTCTTTTTTATGGAAACCTTCGGCTTGACTGCTGTGCTCGCTGGCATGCTCGCTTCGGGATTTGCTTTTATGAACCTAGTGGCACGTCCTGCGGGTGGTTTGATGAGCGATAAGTTTGGTCGTCGTTGGACGATGATTCTTTTGATACTGGGGCTGGCTATAGGCTACTTTACACTCTCGCAAGTCGGGCCTGCATGGTATCTGCCCTTGGCTGTGATCGCCACGATGTGTTGTTCCTTCTTCGTGCAAGCGGGTGAGGGAGCGGTCTTTGCACTAGTGCCTCTGATTCAGCGCCGGATGACGGGGCAAATTGCGGGGATGACTGGGGCCTATGGAAACGTGGGTGCAGTCTGTTTCCTTACTGTCTATTCCTTTGTCGATGCTTCGAGCTTCTTCATGGTGATTGCCATCTCATCGGCTGCCGCCTTTGGCGCTTCGATGTTTTTGCGTGAGCCTAAAGGACATACCGCAGAGGTGCTGGAAGATGGCACTGTTCAATTGATCGAAGTCGGTTAAACTTTACTCTATGCAAATCACACCTAAGCTTTCTGTGCGCTATGGGCAGGCGACGTCGGCCGGAGTTAAGGCTCAGAATGATGACTGTTTAGGAGTTCGAATTCCTCGAGATTCGAGTTTGGGCAGCAAGGGCGTGGCCATGATTCTGGCGGACGGTGTCTCCTCAGCAGAGGCTGGACGCGAAGCCGCAGAAATTTGCGTGCAAGGCTTTTTGAGTGATTACTACAGCACACCCGATACCTGGCAGGTGAAGACTGCTGGGCATCGGGTGATTGTTGCGATCAACAGCTGGCTGTATGGAAAAGGGCAAGCCTTTGCGGAAGCGCGCAAGGGCTTTGTCTGTGCCATGAGTGGCCTCGTGCTTAAATCACACTCATTGCATTATTTTCATGTGGGCGACACGCGGATATATCTGTGGCGTAGCGGACATCTTGAGCAGCTGACGCAGGATCATCGGGCCTGGGTCTCGCAAAAGACTAGCTATCTCGCCCGCGCGATGGGGCTAGGGATGAATCTCGATGTGGACTACCGGCGCGTGCAAATCGAGGTGGGCGATGTTATTTTCACCTGCTCCGATGGGGTGCATGAGTTTGTCTGCGATCGTGAACTGGCGGGAATCATCGCAGCTGGTCGCAGTGATCTGGATGCCAGCTGCGAGTCGATCCTTACGCAAGCACTCGCAGCTGGCAGCTCTGATAATGTGAGTTGCCAGCTATTGGAGATCGTAGGCTTGCAGGACATCACTGCGGCAGAAGTTTATCAGGAGCTCGGCCGCTTACCCTTTCCGCCGCCGCTGAGCCCCGGTATGTGCCTCGATGGCTATGTGGTTCAAAGTATTTTAGACGAGAGTCCGCGTTCGCAGTTGTATTTAGTGCAGGCGCCACAGTCCGAACAGCTGTTGGTGATGAAGACGCCGTCCGAGCTCTATAACGATCACCCCGCTTACATTGAGCGCTTTCTGATTGAAGAGTGGGTGGGGCGACGCATCAGTAGCCCGAATTTAGTGCAAGTCGTGGAGAAGCATGCTGCGCCCAAGTTTCTTTATTATCTTATGGAGCACGTGGAGGGGGCTACTTTGGTGGATTGGATGCGCGAGCATCCACAGCCTGAGATGGGGCAAGTGCTCGACATTATTCAGCAAATTGTGGCTGGGCTACGTGCCTTACATCGTAAAGAAACTCTGCATCAAGATCTAAAGCCGGATAACATTATAATCGATGTAAACGGTGTGGTCAAAATTATTGACTATGGCTCCGTCGCTGTTGCAGGACTGAAAGAATCCGAGGTGCCCTTTATGCGGCAAGCGGAACTGGGAACTAAGCGTTATTCCGCTCCTGAGTATACTCTGGGGCGACGCCCCTCAACCACTTCGGATCTATTCTCCCTTGGTGTGATTGCTTATCAACTCTTTGGTGGTGGTGCCGGGCACCCTTATGGCGATAAGATGGAAGCGGCTCAAAGCGTGCGCGATTTTTCGCTGCTTAAATATCGTTCCGTAACACTCGATAATCCGCTCGTGCCACATTGGATCGACTCGGCGCTCGCTAAAGCCGTGCACCTGCACCCAGAAAATCGCTATCAAGCCTTATCCGAAATGCTGACCGACTTGCAGCAACCGAATCCCGACTTCCTTGGGCCTGAAGGCTTGCCGCTTTTGGAACGTAATCCACTGGTATTTTGGCAGGCGCTGGCGGGCGGTTTGGCGCTCGTGATCCTGCTGCTGGTGGTGAAGATTCTAATGAGCTAGATGTATGAATCAAATTCATGATTCGCATTAAATTGTTCAACTGGTCTAATTCGAGCAAATCATAAGGTTGGCATATTGTGCGCTCTTTAAGGGCTATCATGAATACCGCATTTGCTAGCCACCAAAAACAATACTTAGAAGGTTTCTTTGCTGGAGTGAACCAGCGATCGGGGATGCCATTTCTTGGTCAAAATGCCGAAGGGCAATTTACCGGAGACCCCGCGCAGGCCCAAGACGAGTCCGTCCATGGCGCGCCCTTGGACGATCTTTGCAAAGAAGAGTTAATCAAACATGAGCAGAACGGTCTCGATGTCTGGGATACGATGGTCCAGAACTCTGAGCTGGATCAGTTCCCCGAAGTGGCGGACATGTTTCGCTATAAGTTCTATGGCCTCTTTCATGTGAAGCCGACCCAAGACTCCTTTATGCTCCGCACCCGTGTCGCGGGCTGTGCGCTTAAATCCTACCAATTGGCGGGACTCGCAGAGATCGCCGAGGACTTTGGTGGAGGCTATGCGGACATCACCACTCGTGGCAATTTTCAGGTGCGCGAGATCATGCCCAAAAACACCATTCAAACATTGATCAAATTGGATGAGATCGGGCTGACCTCTAAAGGTGCAGGAGCGGATAATTTGCGCAACGTTACTGCGAGCCCGACCAGTGGTTTTGATCCCGAAGAGGTGCTCGATGTTTTGCCCTATGCCAAGGCGATGCATCACTACATTCTAAACAATCGTGACCTCTATGGTTTGCCGCGTAAGTTCAACATCGCATTTGATGGGGGCGGACGTGTTTCCGTATGTGCCGATACCAACGATATTGCTTTCTATGCCGTGCGAGTGGATGCAGGGCAGGGCGTTGAGCCAGGCATTTATTTTCGAGTGCAACTCTGTGGAATTACCGGACACAAGCAATTTGCAAAAGATTGTGGGCTATTGATTCAGCCCTCCGAGGCGGTGCCTGTTGCAGCAGCTATGATACGAGTCTTCATTGAACATGGTGATCGTACTAATCGTAAGAAGGCACGCCTCAAATACTTGATTGATGACTGGGGCGTCGAAAAGTTCCTCGAGGAAACCAAGCAAAAGCTCGCATTTCCACTGGGCACATTGCCGCAAGCGCAATGCCTGCCACGAGCCAGCACGCTGCAGCATGGACACATCGGGGTGTATGACGAGCGCGAGGCGGGTTATAATTATGTGGGTGTTGTGATTCCAGTTGGCCGCATGCTACCGGAGCAAATGAAAGCCATTGCAGAACTGGCTACTCAATATGGTCGAGGTGACATTCGTCTGACCGCCTGGCAAAACTTAATTATTCCGGGCATTCGTGATGCCGATTTGGATACGGTCAAGGCCGCGATTATAGAGATTGGATTTCATTATAAAAGCACCACCATCTCGGGCGGGCTGGTGGCCTGCACCGGCAACGCGGGCTGCAAATTTGCCGCTAGTAATACCAAAGGGCATGCACTGCAATTGGCCGATTACCTCGAATCGCAAATCCAATTGGACCAACCGATCAATATACACCTGACCGGCTGCCATCACTCCTGCGCGCAGCACTATATCGGAGACATCGGCCTGATCGGCGCGAAGGTCAAAGTGGGCGATGAGAGTGTCGAAGGTTATGCGGTCGTTCTCGGCGGCGGAGTGGAAGAGCGTCAAGCGATCGGGCACGAGGTCTTCACGGGCACTGCATTTGAGGAGCTTAAACCACTACTGCTGAAAGTGCTGCAAACCTACCTCGCCAAGCGCGAGGGAAGGGAGACTTTCTGGGAGTTTTCACGGCGGCACAGTATCGAGGAGCTAAAGGCTATGTTCGGCGTCACCGCATAAATTAATACAATACACACATTTTTACTATTAGCACTACACTCACAGTCGAAGATTCACCGCTCGAAATGCTGCTCAAAGAGCAGGGCACTTTGCAAACGCCTGTCGGCGTATTTTCTGCCAAGCATGCATCCACTGCTGTGGAGCCAGAGCAAGCGAAGTTTTACAAACAACTGCTACCGCTTTCTAAGCCTGGCGAGGGAGAGCAGTATGCCTTTAAAGTGGATTTAGATAAATGCACGGGCTGCAAGTCTTGTGTGTCCGCATGTCATAGTTTAAACGGTCTCGATACCGATGAGACATGGCGTGATGTCGGCACCTTGCATGGAGTGGATCTGGCGGGGGCTTCCTATACCCAAACTGTAACCTCAGCCTGCCACCACTGTGCCGACCCTGCGTGTTTGAATGGCTGTCCTGTGCTGGCCTATGAGAAAGACCCTGCGACGGGTATTGTGCGCCACTTGGATGATCAATGTATCGGTTGTCAGTATTGTGCACTCAAGTGTCCCTATGATGTTCCTAAGTATTCCAAGAGTCTCGGGATCGTGCGTAAGTGTGATATGTGTCATAATCGCTTGGCCGATGGTGAAGCGCCGGCCTGTGTGCAGGCCTGTCCGACAGAAGCCATCAGTATCACCATTGTGAATACTCAGGCGACCTTAGCCGCCGCTCGCGCCGGAGGTGAATTCTTGCCTGCTGCCCCCGAGGCTGGTTACACCGCGCCCACGACGCAGTATATGACCGAGCGCAACATTCCAGTTGGCGTCGAAGCGGCCGATCACTACGCACTGGAGCCTGAGCATGGACATTTCCCGCTGGTATTGATGTTACTACTGACTCAGCTTAGTGTCGGCTTATACGGATTTTCTATATTTGCTGGCGTGAGCCTGTCACCGTATCTGTGCCTTGCAGGCTTTGTGAGCATGGCGATTGGCCTCGCCGCTTCGACTTCGCACTTGGGGCGCCCTCTGGGGGCCTGGCGCGCATTTCTCGGTTTGCGGCGTTCTTGGCTGAGCCGTGAGATTGTAACCTTTGGCTTGTTCTCTGGCGTGGCGGCTGGCTACACTCTGACGGCTTGGTTGGACTTCGTGCCCAGCTCCATTCGTGAGTTCGCGGCTTGGGCCAGCTTTAGCATCGGTTTGTTGGGTGTGTTCACTTCGATTATGATTTATCATGATACGAGACGTGACTTTTGGGCCTTTCCAATCACTGCGCTCAAGTTCTTTGGTACGACACTTGGTTTGGGGGCGGCTGTTTATTGGGCTTTGGCTGTGGCGGCCGGAGAGTTTTCTCTCATTGCGCTCTGCTTCATGTGCTTGGGGCTGGGGGCGAAACTGCTGCTGGAAGCAGTGTTGCTCACGAATGTTAAAGCTGTCGCGATGACGCCTGCCAGGAAATCGGCTCTATTGATGCTGTATCCACTGCGAGCTGTCACCAGTCTACGCTGGTGCGCTTGTCTGCTCGGCCTGCTGATGGCTGTTTTACTGCAGGCCTCTGCGGTCTCTGCGACCTCTGCGAGCGCGGCGACTTCTATCGTGATCGCATCCCTGGCGGTGGCGACTCTCTTCGTTTCAGAATTGCTGGAACGCTCACTTTTCTTTCGTGCGGTGTCCGCACCTAAAATGCCAGGAGGCGTTCGATAATGTCGGCTCTAGATATACTTAAGGATCAGTTGCGAATGCGCGCCTTCGATGGCGTCTTGACCGAGCGCTTAGTGCAAGACCCTGCTGCCCATGGCCTGGGTCGTTTGCCTCAAAGCGCTAAGCCCGATGCAACCGTGCATTCTGTCTGCGGTTACTGTGCGACGGGATGTTCGCTCAAGGTGCATTTACAAGCGGGGCGTGCCGTCAACCTAAGCACTCATAGTGATTATCCAGTCAACTTAGGTATGGCCTGCCCGAAGGGCTGGGAGGCTTTAACACCGCTGGCGGCTTCAGACCGTGCGACCACACCTTTGCTGCGCGGCCGCGATGGTGAATTAGAGCCTGTTAGTTGGACGGCTGCAATGGAGGCATTTTGCGCGGGTTTTAAAGATATTCAAAAGCAGCATGGCGCGGATGCCGTCGCGTTTCTGAGCACGGGGCAGATTGTGACCGAAGAGATGGCCTTTCTAGGCTCTTTAGCTAAATTCGGCATGGGCATTGTGCATGGTGATGGTAACACGCGTCAATGTATGGCGACCGCGGCGACGGCCTATAAGCAGTCCTTCGGCTACGATGCACCTCCATATAGCTATCAAGACTTTGAAGAGTCAGATGTACTGATTTTTGTCGGCGCGAATCCTTGTATCGCGCATCCCATCATGTGGCAACGCGTGATGCGTAATCAGCGTGATCCAGAGATTATCGTGATCGACCCGCGCAAGACAGAAACTGCGATGGCGGCTACGCAGCATCTTGCCATCCAACCAAAGTCGGACTTGGCACTCTTTTACGGACTAGCTGCGCACTTGGTTAGTATCGATGCGGTAGACCTGGATTTTATTGCTGCTCATACGGAGGGCTATCATGACTTTGTCGAATTTTTGGCGGATTATAGTCTGGAGACCGCCGCCGCAGCTACAGGCTTGGACTATGCTCAAGTCAGTCGTTTGGCTCGTTTGATTGCCTCAGGTAAGCGTGTGTCTTTCTGGTGGACGATGGGGGTGAACCAAAGCTACGAAGGCACCCGCCTGGCACAGTCGATGATCAATCTTGCATTGATGACAGGTAATATCGGCAAGCCTGGCACTGGGGCCAATTCAATTACGGGACAATGTAATGCGATGGGCTCACGCTTGTTTAGCAACACGACCGGGCTACTGGGCGGGCGTGGTTTTGAATGTGCGGAAGATCGCCAGACGGTTGCGGATATTTTAGATATGCCAGTTGAGCGCATTCCCGATCGTCCGAGCCTGGCTTATAACGAGATTATCGATGCGATCGATGCGGGCACCATTAAAGGTCTTTGGCTAGTCGCTACCAATACCGCGCACTCTTGGATTAATCAAAGGCGCTTTCGACGTGTGCGTGAGAAATTGGACTTTCTGGTGGTGCAAGACATGTATCACAGCACTGAGTCGGCCGAAATCGCTGACCTCGTCTTGCCGGCTGCAGGCTGGGGAGAGAAAGAGGGTGTTTTTATTAATTCCGAGCGACGGATCGGACGCACACGCAAGGTGAGTCAAGCTCCGGGGCAGGCGCTGGCCGACTTTCATATTTTCCGATTGATAGCACACCATTGGGGCTGCGCAGAGCTCTTTAAAGAATGGTCTTCGCCTGAGGCGGTCTTCCGTATTTTGACTCGTTTGAGTCATGGTTTACCCTGTGATATCACG
>CEUD01125624.1_pt1 | contig 27124 bp, 19 predicted proteins | sample 356481 | NCBI WGS metagenome assembly CEUD01 (sample SAMEA2623314, study PRJEB7988) | marine metagenome | isolation source: saline water (ENVO:00002010), including | reverse complement strand
CGGGAGCCAGATTGGTATCGACGAGATACGAGCCGCTCTCAGCCCGGAAGGAAAAGTGTCTGTCATTCGGGAGTACACCGAAGCTGGATACAAGGTCGCGATGGTTGGTGATGGCGTCAATGATGCGCCCTGTTTGGCGGCCGCCTATGTCTCGGTCGCCATGGGAGCCCGCGGCAGTGATGCGGCGCTGGAGCAGAGCGAGGTGGTTCTTATGAAAGATCGCATCGAGAATTTTCTAGCAGCGGTCTCTTTGAGTAATCGAGCCCGCGCCATCATTCGTCAAAACCTCGCGATCGCCCTCGGCACCGTCATCCTAATGGCCGGCGCTGCGATCCTAGGTTGGATTCCACTCAGCATCGGAGTCTTCGCTCACGAAGGCAGCACCGTCGTCGTCTGCCTCAACAGCCTGCGGCTGCTCTTTAAATCAAACAAAGAATAAGTCCAAAAAGAACAGGCAGATCACGCACACGCTGATTCCAAACTTGAGAGCAAAGGCTAAGATGCCGCCCACCACGGTGCCGATGCCCGCTTTGCCCCCGTCACGAAAACTGCGGCCCGCGGCCAGTTCGCCAATCACCGCACCCAGGATCGGACCCACGATTAGCCAGAAGAGCGGGGGAGGGATGAAGAAGCCCACGAAGGCTCCCACAAAAGCGCCGACCGCGCCTTTCCAAGTCGCGCCAAATCGTCGCGCGCCCCAGACGCCCATCACGAAGTCTGCCAGCTGCCCGAGTAGTGTCAGCACGCCGCCTAGGATCACGATCTTCCAAGTCACCGAGTCTTCCGCACCCATCCAGAGGCGGTGCACGATCACACCCAGCCATACGATGAGAGCGCCTGGCACCACTGGTAATAATGAGCCCGCTAAGCCGAGCATGAATATGAGCACGCTGACTCCCAGCGCGGTGTACTCGATTGCTGTCATATCAAATTATTAAATCAGTCGCGGATCAAAAGCGAAGTGTTCCGCAGCGCCGATCTTTATTTGATTAAATATGGATGTAGAGGGCAAATTTCTCTGCTTATGCGGATGGGAACATGGAGCGAGTGCTATTCGCATAGCGCACCAGTGCCAACATTACTGGCACCTCGACCAGAACGCCAACGATGGTGACCAATACAGCCGGTGAGGACGCACCAAAGAGTGTAATCGCAACTGCAACGGACAGCTCGAAAAAATTAGACGCTCCGATCATACCAGCGGGTGCGGCGATATCGTGACTCAAGCGTAGCTTACGGCAGGTACAATACGACAGGAAGAAAATCAGGCAGGTCTGAATGATTAAGGGAATCGCAATCAACGCGATATGGAAAGGATTGCTCAAGATTACATCACCTTGAAAAGAAAAGATCAGTATCAGGGTAAGCAGTAAGCCTCCAATTGTGACGTTATTAAACTTGGGGATGAAAGCATCGTTAAAGTAATCTGCACCCTTAGTTTTGATCATATAATTTCTGGTAAGAACGCCACCAACCAATGGGATGACCACAAAGAGAAAGACCGAGAGCAAGAGAGTATCCCAAGGGATGGTGATCCCCCCCACACCCAGCAAAAGCGCCACAATGGGGGTGAAGGCGATCAGAATGATCAGGTCATTCGTAGCCACTTGCACCACGGTGTAGGCCGCGTTGCCCTTGGTCAAATGACTCCATACAAACACCATCGCAGTACAGGGAGCCGCTCCGAGTAGCACCGCGCCAGCGAGGTATTGCTTTGCGAGATCGGCGGGAATGAAAGCCTTGAAGACGACATAAAAGAAGAAAGCCGAAATGGCGAACATACTAAAAGGCTTGATCAGCCAGTTCATCACCCAAGTCACGTAAAGCCCCTTGGGATTTCGCCTCACATTTTTGACGCTGGAAAAATCAACTTTCATCATCATTGGGTAGATCATTAGCCAAATTAACACAGCGATGGGAATGGATACATTCGCATATTCCAACTGCCCTAAGGCAGCGGGAATTGCTGGCAAAAACTTACCGATTAAGACACCCGTCACCATGCAAAGGATGACCCAAAGGGTTAAGTTCTTTTCAAAAAAACTAATTCCTGATTCTTGATTCTCTTTTTTCATTTCTTGTATCCAATTAATTGCTTCAAATTATTAGCACCACTTAGCTCCTCGGGGCACCAGGGGGAGATTACCGTGCGCTTGGAGTGTTGCTCCAGCACCTCGTTAAGGTACAGCAACTCGTCCTTACTTTTAGCACATAGCACGGGGTCTTGCGTTCCAGAATATGCGAAACTACGATTCATAATCCATCCAAAGGGCTCGATGTCAGCGCGGCGCAAATCATCCTGCAAAGCAGAGGCCTCGTGCGTGGGGGTGGCTTCCGGCAGCGCGACAATCAGCACTTTGGTAAAGTTGGGGTCCCGCACACACGGCAATAGTGTTTTGACTGCCTCTGGTAATTCGCCAGCGGATTTAGCAACTTCCCGATGATAAGACTGCGTGGCGTCTAGAAGTAAGAGCGTGTGCCCGGTCGGCGCTGTATCCAGCACGACGATACTCTGCCCGCCCTTGGCGACGGTTTGTGCAAACGCGGTAAATACGGCAATCTCTTCAATACAAGGCGAGCGCATCTCCTCTTCGAGTAGTGCCATCTCGTCGTCGGACAAAACACCACGGTTTTTCGTCAACACCTCATCGACATAGCGACTGGTTTCCAACTTAGGGTCGATTCTCTCAACTGTCAGGTTGTCGATGTCATTACCCACAGTTTCAGCTACGTGTGCAGCAGGATCAGTGGTGGATAAAATCACATTATTGCCGCGACGCGCTAACTCCGCGGCAATCGCAGCCGCCATTACAGTCTTTCCTACGCCGCCTTTGCCCATCGTCATGATCACGCCTTTGCCCCCTTGTTCTAGCTCTTCGATATACCTTTCCCAATCACAGCTGCGCGCAGCTACCTCATCCAGTTCGGCCATCGAACAAAGATTGTCTGCTAATTCTGGCTGAATCGCGTCTTCGGCAAAAATGCTTTCAATCGCTTTGAGCCCCATGATACCCGCAGGACGAAAAGGCACCGTAGTTGATGGCAATGCTTGCAAGCGTTCTGGCATTGCGGCGATGGCAGCACTCGACTTGGCAGCAAAGGCCGCAGCGATCGCATCCTGCGAGGGGGATGTAAAGAGCCCGTTAATGATCAAATGTTGATTGCTGAGCCCCAGTTCGCCCAGTTCCAGGCTAGCCCGTGCAGCCTCAGCCAAGGTCATCGATTCCGCCCGCGAGACTAAGGTCAATAAAGTGCGGACCGGGTCCTTCAGGGCTCCGACGACTTGCTCAAACATCTCACGTTGCTCAGCTAAGCCAGCCACCGGACCGAGACAAGAGCTGCCATTCTCATTAGATACGATAAAATCGTTCCACGCCGATGGCAGATTCAACAGGCGCAGCGTGTGTCCCGTGGGAGCCGTATCAAGCACCACGTGCTCAAAGTCCTGCCCGACCCCGCCCTCGCTCAAAAGTTTGGAAAACTCGTTAAAGCCCGCAATTTCGACCGTGCAAGCCCCCGAAAGTTGCTCCTCCATTTGGGTGATGGCCGCCTCCGGTAAGACGCCACGATAAGGCCCAACCATCCGCTCGCGATACTCATTGGCGGCCACGATCGGATCGATGTTCAAGGCAAACAAGCCAGGCGCATTATGAATCGCGGTCGGCGAGGAAGCCAGCGGAGTTTCCAGCACTTCATCCAAGTTCGAAGCTGGATCCGTGCTAATGAGTAAGACCCGCTTTCCCTGCTTCGCCAATCCGAGCGCAGAAGCGCAGGCCATCGAGGTCTTGCCGACACCTCCCTTACCCGTAAAAAAGACATAGCGCGGCAGACTTTTGATAAAATTTTTCATTAGCAGCAGCCTCCATCCGCGCAGCAAGCACTGTCATTCTGCGGCGCAGCAAACGAAGTAAATTCCATCGATACTTTTATGTTCAAAGCTTTGAACAATTCCTCCTTCGACGGATGACGTCCCTTTACCCACAGCTCGTCATTGATAAAGATAAAAGGCAGCTCCTCCATCCCACCTTCGCCAAGCATGGCCTTGACCGTTTCATTGCTAGCAAATGCCTGTGGCTCCTGCCCTAGATTATAACGCTCCACGCGTATGCCATATTGCTTAGAGATAATCGACAGTGCCGACGCAAATTGAGCCAAGACGGGGTCCACACTCGGTCCGCAGACTCCGGAAGAACAACACATCGCCGGATCGTATATTTTCAAAACCATTTCAGTGGCTTTCTGAGAATAAGATGCATCCCCCAGTTCGTTTTCTACATTTTTCATAAAGCTTCTTCCTTTCTCTTTTTTTGGTCCCGGCATAGGTCTTGAACCGTGCACGAGACAATCTCCTCCAAAACCAGTCGATCTGCCTGAATCTCCTCAGCATCGGCCAAGGCCGAATCGAGCCATGCCCGCAAATGCACGGGAAAATCCTTAGCGAGCGCATAATACACCCAGCGCCCTTCTTTGCGACTTTGCACCAAGCCAGCGCTCTGGAGCACCGCCATGTGTCGCGACACCGTCGGTGTCGCCAGGCGCAACAATTCCACTACCTGACAGCCGCACAGCTCTTCATGGCGCGAGAGAGCTGCGATCACGCGCACCCGGCTCTCATCTGCCAGTGCCTTTGTCATATTCATTAAATCATTCATAGCTTTATTAGTTTGTTAGTTAGCAAAATATAAAACTATGAGTGCGCGAACCTTGCTTGTAGTCAAATGCTTTTTGAAAAAACTCAGTCGGCTTGATCCTTCGAATCGCCCGCGCAGCACTCTGCCTGAAGGAAATGAATGAGCTCCTGTAAGTGCTGGTAATCTGGGCTGCAAACAATCGTGCGGCTTTGTTTTACTTGATGAATTAAACCAACTCTTCCCATGCGAGCTAAATGATGCGAGAGGGTGGAGGCCGGAATATTCAAGGCCTTTTGAATATCGCCCACCAAGGCACCTGAGTGTCCCGCTTTGACTAAGTATCGATAGATCGCTAAGCGGTGTATGTTGCCCAATTCCGCTAAGCTCTCGGCGGCTGCCTTATCTGTAATCATATTCTCAATTCGTTATATTTCGAAAAACATGGAAATGTTGTGGACAAATGTCAAAGGAGCAATTTATAACTATATTTCGACAATACTAGAAATATAAAATTCATGACAGAGCAATTACAGGATACATTGAGCATGTTTGCCTTTTTGGCGATCGAGCTCTCGATTTTATTCATAGGGATCAGTCTGTTGGTAGGAGCCTTGCAGCGCCATATTCCGCCAGCGAAGATTGAAGTTTTACTGAGTGCTGGACGTGGGCGCAGCTATTTACTTGCGGCTGCGCTGGGGGCGATGACGCCTTTTTGCAGCTGTTCGACGATCCCCATGCTGAAAGGCCTGATCCGAGCCCGTGCGGGATTTGGGCCCATGATGGTATTTCTTTTTGCATCCCCGTTGCTCAATCCGATCATTGTCGTCCTGCTGGCGGCGACTTTTGGGCTTCAACTGACAATGATTTATACCTTGGCCGCACTCTTAGTCTCCTTGGTGGCGGGTTACTTGTTGCAAGTTTTCGGCTTTGAGCGGACCATACGCAGTGATGTCCTGCACGCATCCGACCGCAGCTCGCATTCAACGCAGGGAGATGACCTGCTCGTGTTCCAGCCTGTCGTGGGGGGCTGCTGTGAAAGTCCGGTGTCGATCCGCACGGAGAGCGCTTGCTGTGGCGAGGATGCCGGGAAGGCTCAGGTCACGGCAAAAGGACGCTATCATGGGCTCTGGCGTGAGGCCTGGTCTGACTTTGTTGAAGTCTTACCCTATCTGCTCCTCGGTATCGGTATTGGTAGTGTCATTTATGGCTATATGCCAGCCGCCTTTTTGGAACAAGTAGCCGGCGAGGATAATCCATTTGCGATTCCTATCGCGGCTGTTATCGGAGTGCCACTCTACATCCGGGCCGAAGCAGTGATTCCACTGGCGGCAGCCTTAATGAGCAAAGGTGTCGGCGCAGGGACCGTGTTGGCTTTGATTATTGGTAGTGCGGGGGCCAGTTTGACTGAATTGATCCTGCTACGCTCACTCTTTACCGCTAGACTTCTGCTTGTCTTTGTTGTCGTCATTTTTGCAATGGCGATGCTCGCAGGTTACACAACTTACTTACTGCACTAGTTCCACTTCACCAAGCGGTGGAATTTGCGTTTGCCATTTCTGGCAAGGCGCGCACATTCGCGGGCTTCGTTATGACAGATAAGACCGCCAATCCCGACAATTCGCACGATTTATACGCCGTGCGCCTGCAAAAGCTTGAGAATCTCTGCAAAGAGGATCGCAACCCCTTTGCCGCTAACTGCGCGCAAAGCCATACATCTGAGGAGGCGATTAAACTCTATAAAGAAGGCGTCGCCGATGAGGAACAGCCCAAAGTCGCCGTGGCCGGACGCATCGTCGTCTTCCGCGTGATGGGCAAGGCCAGCTTTATTAAAATCCAAGACCGCGACGGTCAGATCCAGGCCTACGTCACCCGCGACGAATTGCCAGAAGGGGAGTATAACACCTATTTCAAAAAGCTCGATCTTGGCGACATTATCGGCATCGCAGGCCGACTTTTTAAAACCAAGACCGGCGAGATCACCGTCCGTGCCGAAAGCTACACCCTCGTCTCCAAGTCCCTGCGCCCACTTCCCGAGAAATGGGCCGGTCTCACGGACGACGATAAAATCTATCGTCAGCGCTACCTCGATCTGATTGTCAACCAAGACTCACGTCAACGCTTCCGTCACCGCGCCAAAATTATTCAGGAAATGCGCAAGTATCTCTGGGAGCGCGATTTCACCGAAGTCGAGACCCCCATGCTGCAGTCCGTCGCCGGCGGTGCGGCCGCACGTCCATTCATCACCCATTCCAACGCCCTCGATTGCGACTTCTATATGCGCATTGCGCTCGAGCTCTACCTCAAGCGCATGCTCGTCGCAGGCGAAGACCGCGTCTTCGAGATCGGCCGCGTCTTCCGCAACGAAGGCCTCTCCCGACGCCACAACCCAGAGTTCACCATGTTGGAACTCTATCAGGCCTACACCGACTTCCGCGGCATGATGGAGCTCACACAAGGGCTCATCCAACACGTCGCTAAGACCGTGATCGGCAGCCTCGAAATTGCCCGTCCCGATGGCACCGTCATCAACCTCGACGGCGAATGGCGCGAAGCCAAATATAAGGACCTCATCATCGAAGCCACCGGCGACGCCGACTGGTTCAGCCACAGCCGTGAGGACAAGCTCGAAAAAGCCCGCGCCCTCAATATCGAGGTCGATGGCGAGCTCGAAGACTACGAGATCACCAACAACGTCTTTGAAAAGCTCATTGAGCCCACGCTGATACAGCCCACCTTTGTGACGCACATTCCCAAGGAGCTTTGCCCCTTGGCCAAGATCACGCAAGACGACGACACCACCATCGACGTCTTCGAGCTCTGCATCAACGGACAAGAGATCGCGCCCGCATACTCCGAGCAGAACGATCCCATCATCCAGCGCAAAATGTTCGAGGCCCAGGTCGGGGAAGAAGTGCAAGACATGGACACCGACTTCCTCACCGCGCTCGAGCACGGCATGCCCCCCGCAGGTGGCATGGGCCTAGGAATCGACCGTCTCATCATCCTTCTAACAGGCGCTGAGAGCATTCGCGACACCATCCTTTTCCCAAGTTTAAAGCCTCTCAAACAAGAGGCAGAAAAATAATTAAAAAATTCTCACGAAACTATTGACAAGGGGCAAAATCATTCCCTTTATACGCGCTTTCCAACGAGCCGAGAGGCTCTGAAGAAACAGTTTTATTGCTCGGTAGCTCAGCGGTAGAGCAGGTGACTGTTAATCACTTGGTCGCTGGTTCGATCCCAGCCCGAGCAGCCATTTCGTTTTTTTAGCGAACTACTTTCAAAAGTAGTTAACTGGCTCTTATAAGCCCCTGTTTATCAGGGGCTTATTTTATTTATGGGTGGTTAACCACTTCGTCGTTGGTTCGATTTTTGCCTTTTTATATGCCCTGTTAATGCTGAAATAGCTGGAGGCTGTCATAAAGTGGTTAACTGGCTTCTAGCTGAGAATACCCGATGGAGTTTGGTATTTATTAGTCTTCTTTTCTTGTCAGTTTCGCGAGTGCTTTGCCGAGTTCCTTTAGTGTCGGGTTCATTGAAGCGAGCCGCTGATTCCAGCAAACACAGAGCTCTTGCGCCAAAGGCTTTAGACTTGCGAGTTCAGCCATCTTGAACGACTCGGCCGGTAGCCCTTCGCTGGCGATTGTCGGGAGTATGGCCGCAACAGGGATTGAGGTTAGAGTTTTAGCCATCATCGGGAACGAGCTGCAGCTTACGCTCTTTCTTACGAGGATAGCATGCTTGCTGGGAAGCTCTGAGATAAACTTTTGATAGCGTCCTTCGCCTTCCATGATTGCCAAGGGGAAGCTGGAGAAGAGTTGGGCTTCATCCGATGGATCGATTTTGGAGTGGGAGGGATAAAAAAATGCAAACTTTAGCGCCCCCAATGGGAGGCTCGTCAAATTTGAGGTGACCGCACTTTTTCGTATGATTCCAAAATCGATCTCTCCTTTATTGATTCCATCTATGATATCGGCGGTTCTTAAGTTCTTAAAGATGACGTCTGCTTTCTCAAACGACTCCTTTATTTCATTTAGTTTAGGTATCAGCTTCCACTGAATAATGCTTTCGCCAGCTCCGATAGTGTAGCTACCGAGCTCGCCGGAACAGCGCTCATGAAAGTCTTCTAATGCAGAGAAATACTCGGAAACTAGGGTATGGAGCTCCTTGCCCGTATTTGAAAGAGTCACTGTTCTGCCTTTGCGGTGGAACAGCTCTGTGCCAAAAAACTGCTCAAGATCCTTAATTTGACGGCTATATTGTGTTTGCCGGTTGGGATCGCCTTCGGCTGCCTGAGTGAAGCTTTCTGTTTCGGCGACACGGCAGAAGCTATTGAGTCGATCTAGGGAAAGTCCGGATTTTGAAAATAGAGCTCGATGCATGACTCTATAGTCATGAATTGTTCAGCTTAGTCCATTTTAAAAAATATCAGATTTCTGTATGATGCACCGAATTAAAGATGTGGATGCATAGAAATCAGAAAAATTTTACAATACCGGGATGGAAGAGCTTCCATGTGTTGGATAATGCTGCCAATTTCCCAATCATGCAATCGCATAACTTTGAGTTTCTACGTAAGTATCACCCCGAACTGGCCGACTTGGCAGGTTTTGCGGAGAGCTACTCGTTCACTGATCCAGTCAGTGCACTCGTTAAACTACGCACCTACGCAGAGTATTTGGTCAAAGCGCTCTTTGCGCATCATCGATTGGAGCTTAATTTTCAGAGTAACCTGATTGATTTGCTCACGGACGATTCTTTTCGCTCCATCACTCCGTCTGTCGTTCAGGACAAGCTGCATCTCTTACGTATCAAGGGCAACAAAGCGGCTCATGGCACATTGCCTAAGGAGGAGGAAGCCTACGTTCCTGACTGTGTTCAAGAGGCCTTCGACCTCGGTCGTTGGTTTATTCTTTCCACCAAAGGAGCCCCTGCCATCGAATCGGCTAGATGGAAACCACTCACTCAGGAGGCTTCAGATCCGACGGCGCAGTTGAAAACTCAGAATAAGGCACAGCTAAAGAAGCTCGCTGAGCAGGAAGCGCTTATGGCGAAGTTGCTGGCGGATCTTGAAGCCGCACGGGCCAAGGCGGAGACGACTGGTAAATCCGAAACGGAAACATTCGAATTGCTCAAACAGGCGCAGCAAGCCGCCAGCACGCTCGATTTCAGCGAAGAAGAGACCCGCTTTAAACTTATTGATGCTCAATTGGCAGCAGTCGGCTGGGAAGTCGGGGCGCGCGGTCAAAACACCGCCGCGGTTGAACAAGAGCGTAAGGTTAGCCATCAACCGACCAGCAGTGGTGTCGGATATATCGACTACGTGTTGAAAGATTCGAACTCGGGCAAAATTCTGGCAGTGGTCGAAGCGAAAAAGACCGCGGAGGATGCGGAAAAGGGCAAGATTCAGGCGAAATACTACGCCGACGGAGTTGAAAAGGAATCAGGGCACCGTCCAATCATTTTCTACACCAACGGCTATGAAATCTACATCTGGAACGATGCTAAGGGCGAGCCGCCTCGTTCTCTTTTTGGTTTCTATTCCCGCGATAGTCTCGAATACGAACTCTATCAAATTGCCAATCGCGAAACTGTGCTAGGCGCTCTCAATCCGAAAGAGGCGATCGTCGACCGTCTTTACCAAATCGAGGCAATCAAACGTGTCGCTGAGCACTTCGATGCCCGTCGCCGCAAAGCACTCTTGATCCAAGCGACTGGCACTGGCAAGACACGTGTCGCAATTGCGCTGTCTGAAGTCATGGTGCGTGCGAATTGGGCCAAACGCGTGCTCTTCCTCTGCGATCGTCGTGAATTGCGTAAGCAGGCCAAGGACGCCTTCGAAGAGCACATGCCCGGCGAGCCTCGCGTCTATGTCAACAGCAAGTCTGGCAACGATCAGAAGCAGCGTATCTATCTCGCCACTTATCCAGCGATGATGAAGTGTTTCCAGAATTTCGACGTTGGCTTCTTTGACCTAGTGATCGCCGACGAGTCGCACCGCAGCATTTACAATCGCTACCGCGATCTCTTCCGCTATTTCGATGCCTACCAGGTGGGGCTCACTGCCACACCGCTTAAGTTCATCTTTCGTAATACGTACAAACTCTTCGAATGCGAAAATGGAGACCCCACTTTCAATTACGAATACGAAGACGCGATTGAGCACAACCCGCCATATCTCTGTCCGTTCAAGGTGGTCAAGCACACCACCAAGTTCCTGCGCGAGGGCATCAAATACAAGCAGCTTAACAAAGCACAACAGGAGCAAATGGACGAACAGGTCGCCGATTCGGAACTAGTCGACTACGATAAAGAGCAAGTCAGCCGTCAGGTGTTCAACCGCGACACCGATCGCGCCATTATTCGTAATTTGATGGAAAACGGCCTACGTGGCCCCGACGGCACCCGTGTCGGTAAAACCATCGTCTTCGCCCGTAATCACAAACACGCCAAGCAACTGGTTGCAGTCTTCGATGAGTGCTACCCGCAATACGGGGGCGACTTCTGTCTGCGTATCGACAACTACGAGCCCCGTGCCGAGCAACTGATCGACGATTTTAAAACCACCGACGGCAGTAAAAACCTCACCATCGCCGTCTCGGTCGACATGCTCGACACCGGCATCGACGTGCCTTCACTCGTCAATCTGGTCTTTGCAAAACCGGTCAAATCCTACGCCAAGTTCTGGCAGATGATCGGCCGTGGCACGCGCCTGTGCAAAGAACTCTTCGGTCCGGGCAAGGACAAGACTGAGTTCTTGATCTTCGACCACTGGGGGAATTTCGAATATTTTGACGAACTGGTCAAAGAAGAGGAGCCCTCACAAGCTAAGAGCCTACCACAGCAACTCTTTGAAGCTCGTATTGCGCTCGGCGAGACCGCTCTGAAACAGCAAGATTTGCTAGCGCTCAAAACCGCCGCAGCTCTGATCGCTGCCGACATTGCCGCGCTCCCCAGCGACAGCCTCTCAGTGCGTGAAAACATTAAGACCGTCAAGGCCATGCAAAAAGATGGAGTAATCGAGGCCTTTGAGGCACACACCATCGCCACGCTCAAACGTGACCTGGCACCACTCATGCAGTGGCGCGACATCCGCAGTAAAGAAGCCGCTCTGCAATTTGATCTGCTCATCGCCAAGCTGGAAATAGCACGCTTGGAAAAATCAGCCACCGCCGACGACCTTAGCGACACCGTGATTGAGCAAGCCGCACAACTACCGATCAACCTCAAACAGGTTGCGGAAAAGCTGCCAACCATTCAACAGGCCAAAGACCTGACGTATCATGCCACGGCCGGCACCAAAGAATTGGAGCACCTGCGCACTGAACTGCGCGGTATCATGAAGTACCGGAAGAAGGATACCAGCAATCCCGTCGAACCACTCTTCCTAGACGTCGCCGAAGATCAAGGTGCCTACAACAGCAGCGAGCACAAAGTTAAGATGCAGGGGCTCGACCTCGCTGCCTACCGCAGCCGTGTCGAATCGGTGCTCAAAGAATTGTTCGATGCCAGTGAAGCCCTGCGTAAAATCAAAGCCGGACAAGCGCTGGCCTCCGATGAGCTCGACGAACTCGTTAACGAAGTGCTGATCTACGATCCCAATCTAAATCTCGAAGACCTGTTGGTTCACTATCCCAACAAGGCCAAGAGCCTCGCGCTCGCCATCCGCCAAATCATTGGAATGGACGCCGAAGCGGTCGACGCGCACTTCAAGCAGTTCGTGCAAAAGTATCCCACGCTCAACGCCAACCAGATTCGCTTCTTAGAAATGCTCAAAACGCACATCAGCCGCTACGGCAGCATCGAGCTCGAAACTCTCTGGGAAAGCCCCTTCACTAGCATCGACAGCCAAGGCGTCGAAGGCGTCTTCAAAGAAGACGACCAAGTCAACGCACTGCTGGATCTCCTTAAAGACTTAAACAACACCGCCGCTTAATCTAAAATGCCAGAATCCCAACACATCGAATACAAGCAATTGTGGCGCGACGAGTATCTGAAATGGATCTCTGGCTTTGCCAATGCCGAAGGCGGCCTGCTGGTAATTGGACGTGACGATTCGGGGGCGGTTGTCGGAATTAAGGATGCCAAAAAGCTACTAGAGGACATCCCCAACAAAGTGCGCGATCTACTAGGCATTCTGGTGGCAGTCAACTTACGCAGCGAGGGAAAGCTGGACACTCTCGAAATTGTGGTCGAGCCTTACTCAAACCCGATCAGCCACAAGGGGAAATACTACCTGCGCAGCGGCAGCACCTTGCAGGAACTCAAGGGGGCAGCCCTCGACCGATTTATCCTGCGTGCGCAGGGCAAAACCTGGGATGGCGTGCCGGTGCCCCATGTCGGGCTAGCCGATCTCTCCACTGCGGTAATCGCCAGTTTTCGGAAGCTGGCGACCGCCAGCGGTCGTCTGGAGCGTAAGCTCTTGGACGAGCCCGACCCCACCCTGATCGAAAAGCTTAAACTGACGGAGGGGGACTACCTCAAGCGTGCGGCGGTTTTACTATTCCACGAAGACCCGGAACGCTTCGTCACCGGGGCATTTGTCAAAATCGGATTTTTCCGTTCAGAGACAGACCTCGTTTACCATGACGAGATCCACGGCGATCTGTTTACGCAGACAGCCCAGACGGTTGACCTGATACGCACCAAATACCTAAAAGCGGCCATCCACTATGAAGGCCTGCAACGCATCGAGACGTTTCCGATTCCCTACGAAGCACTCCGCGAGGCCGTCCTTAACGCACTCATTCATCGGGACTACAGCACCACCGCACCGATCCAGATCAAAGTCTTTGCGGACCACCTAAGGTTATGGAACCCTGCCGTACTGCCCGATGGATGGGATCTCGCCAAACTCCTCGGTGATCACGCCTCCCATCCATTCAATCCGGATATTGCCAACGCCTTTTTCCGAGCCGGTGAAATCGAGTCATGGGGGCGCGGCATCCAGCGAATCTTGGAAGCCTGCCGCGCAGGCGGCGCACCCGAACCAGTAATTAGGCTCTCAGGCTACGATCTTTGGACTGAATTCCCCTTCTCCTCGGAATATTTGAAAGCGATCGGTGAAGATTCGGTGGAAAAGGTGGGGAAAACTTCGGTAGAAACTTCGGTAGAAACTTCGGTAGAAATTCTAAATTTATTATCAGCTCACCCGCGCATGACCTTATCGGAAGTCTCAGTAAAAATTGGTCGTTCAGTCAGAGCGATCGAGATGGCAGCAGCTAAACTGGCCAAACAAGGCAAATTACGCCGTATCGGCCCTAAAAAAGGCGGCCACTGGGAGGTTTTAAAATAAATCATGAACGAACAACCTCTTTAAAACTCCCCGCTCTCCGCGCCCTCTGCGGTTCAAAAAATTAACGTCCATTTACGTAAATTAACGGTTCAAAACCAATATTCAATGCAATCTCTCAAATCTAAAATCGACGCCCTCTGGCTGGACTTCCACTCCGGCGGTATCAGCAATCCGATCACCGTCATCGAGCAAATCTCTTACTTGATGTTCCTGCGTCTGCTCGACCTCAATGAGGCCCGCCAAGAGAGCCGCGCCCAGCGCCTCGGCAAAGACTACAAGGGACTCTACGGCCCCGAGCAACAAGACCTGCGCTGGCAGAACTTTAAACAACTCGGCGGCGATAAAATGCTGACGCGCGTGCGCGATCAGGTCTTTCCCTTCATGCGCAAGGAAGTCGCCGAACATTCCGCTCTCGGCAAATATTTAGCCGATGCCAATTGCCTGATTCCCACTGGCAACTTGCTGGTCAAAGCGGTCAACGCCATCAGCGAGCTCCCACTCGAAAAGGGCGACACTAAGGGCGACCTCTACGAATACCTGCTCTCCAAGCTGCAAACCGCTGGTATCGCCGGGCAGTTTCGCACCCCGCGCCATATCATCCGCGCCATGGTCGAGATCCTTGCGCCCAAGCCGACCGACACCATTTGCGACCCTGCGTGCGGCACCGCCGGTTTCTTGGTTGGGGTGATGGACTACCTCAAGCAAACACACTCCACACCCGAGCTGATCGAGACCGACGCCGACGGCGACAAGCACTACCCGGGCGATCAACTAGAGCCGCACCGCGAACATATTCAAAACAGCATGTTCTACGGCTTCGATTTCGATAGCACCATGCTCCGCATCGCTGCCATGAATTTACTGCTGCACGATGTGCAGTCGCGCACCTTGAGCGATCAGGACACCCTCGTTTCCAGCTTTAGCGAGCGCATGCCGCAGATAGCCAACAATCACTTCGATGTCATCCTCGCCAATCCCCCCTTCAAAGGCAGCATCGATGGCGAGAGCACCGATGCCAGCCTCAAGAGCAAGGTGAAGACTAAAAAGACAGAGCTGCTCTTCTTAGTGCTAATGCTCCGCATGCTCAAAATGGGCGGACGCTGCGCCGTGATCGTGCCCGATGGCGTGCTCTTCGGCTCCAGTGGAGCCCACGTTGGCGTGCGCAAAATGATCGTCGACGACAACCAACTCGAAGCCGTCATCTCACTCCCGTCCGGAGTCTTCAAACCCTACGCCGGAGTCTCTACCGCCATCCTCGTCTTTACTAAAGGCGGCCGCACCGACGACGTCTGGTTCTACGACCTATTAGCCGACGGCTACTCGCTCGACGACAAGCGGACACCTGCGGTGAATGATGAATTACGAATTAAGAATGAAGAATTCATGCAAGCCAATCAGGGGCAACCCCTGCCAGAGTATCACAGTAAGAATAACCTAGCTGACTTACTGTATCAGTGGAAAAAATTTCAAACTTCATCCCTCAAACTTCAAACTTCAGACAGTTCGCGTAGCGAACAGTCGTTCACCGTGCCCGTCGCGGAACTGCGCGACAACAAATACGATCTCTCCATTAACCGCTACAAAGAGGTTGTGTATGAAGAAGCTGAATACGAAGCGCCGAAAGTCATCCTCAGTCAGCTCAAGAACTTGGAGCAGGATATTCTCAATGACATTGAGACCTTGGAAGGGATGATTCGATGATTTCAAAAGAAAATTTCACTGATGATTTCCCTCTATTTAATTTAAAGGAAGTTGCAGAGTTCCTCGATGGGAAGCGCCGCCCCGTAAAAGAGAGCGAGCGAACAGCAGGAAACTACGCCTACTATGGAGCAAACGGAAAACAAGGGACGATCAATGACTTTATTTTCGATGAGCCAACCATTTTATTGGCAGAAGACGGAGGGCACTTTTGGAATCCAGATCGAGGCGTAGCATATAAAGTTGAAGGGAAGTATTGGGTTAACAACCACGCACATGTCCTTCAGCCGAAAGACGGAATCTGCATCAACTATCTTTGCAGAGTCTTAGAAAATTACGATTTACGCCAATATGTAACAGGAACTACTCGCGGAAAGTTAACAAAAGGTTCCGCTGAGCAAATCCAAATCCCACTCCCAATGAAGAACGGGAAGCCGGATTTATTGGAGCAGCAGCGGATCGCGGGGATACTGGATCAGGCGGATGCCATCCGCCGCAAACGCCAGCAAGCCCTCCAACTCACCGACGACTTCCTCCGCGCCACCTTCCTCGACCTTTTCGGCGACCCCGTCACTAATCCCAAGGGCTGGGAAGAATGCACTGTAGGAGATGAAACGGATTGTATTGTGCCGGGGCGCGACAAGCCGAAGTCGTTCACAGGTTCAACTCCGTGGGTCACTACGGCAGATCTAAATCACCTAGGCATTACATCTAAGTCGTCAAAAAAAATGGGCTTGAGTAAATCGGAAATCTTGGAAGTCCGTGCGCGAGTAATTCCTGAGAAGAGCGTATTGATCAGTTGCGTTGGTGATTTAGGAATTTCTTCACTAGCGGGATGCGATCAAGTGATTAACCAACAATTACATAGTTTTCAATGTGGGCAAAAGCTCCTTCCTGAATTCTTGATGTATTGCCTGCCATTTAGAAAAGAATGGATGCTTCAACGAGCGACCAAAACAACTTTGCCGTATCTCAATAAAACAAACTGTAATAGCATCCCGATAGTCCTACCACCACGTCCAAAACAAGAGGCCTTCGCAAAAGTGTATAATCAAGTCATGCTAAACAAAGCTCCCATGATTACGCAACAAACTGCAAGTGAACACCTATTCGCCTCCCTCCAACAACGCGCCTTCAAAGGAGAACTTTAAAATGAAAGAGCCTGAAACTCCATCGCCCGAGGACTTTGAGAAATTCCAAGCGCTCATGCGAGAGATGGTTCCTGTTCCATCAGGTCATTTAATAAGTAATCTGCGACAAGATCATCAGACTCTCGCAAGTTGGCTGCGCGAATTTAAACCTACTTCAGCAGCGCGGTTAATTGCCTCATTGGAAACAATGCCGAGTTTGGCCGAAAACAATATCAGGATCCAAGTCCTGCAGAACATGGCCTTGCTGTGTTGCAAAGGTAATAAAATCGCAAAGCCAAATGACCTTCGGCAATGGACTTCTCAAATGGGGTCGTCGCCGTGGGCACCTCAGGAATATCCATCCGAAGATGTTTTCGTAGGATACGTGTGCACAACTGAAGGTGGATTTCGGGTTTATCCAGGCACTTTTTCAAACTCTGATTTCATCCTTGAGCGGTTATTGAACTTTCTCTCTGAAAAAGTCAATTTTCCCGGATTTAAGGAATGCTGTGAATCAGTAATAGCCCTCCTTCGAATTTCAGATTCGATTGCAGACGAACTAAATCAAGACCGATACATTACCAGCGAAAGCGTAGCGGGTGGCCCCATCGAATTGCCGTCCGATGCCGTTATATGCGCACACTCTCGGGCGGTGACGTTCTCGCATGAGCGTCTTTCGAGTCTTGGGATTAATACTACAACACTCGCGGCATTTGTTTTTGACCGCAGTAAACATCAAGATTTCGAATCTAATCCTGTGGTGGGGGCGCCGTCAGAACGCTTCCCTCTACATAAAGAGGAAGATAGTCTTTTCGTCGCGGAACCGTCTTGTCTCTGCCGTGCTGCGGCTGCATTTATTCTCGAAGTAGTTCCTGCCTTAGGGGGCTGGGCCGATACGTTTTTCGGAAAGGAAAACGCGGAGTTTTTCGTAAACGATGTGCTCCCACGGCTTGGTGTGCGGGCGCTGGGAGGAATAAGCCTACCGAAAAGTCCAGAATGTCTGCCACCATTATTCCCATACGTCGGTCAGTTTGATTTGGGTAAACCGATTCTGGCCTTCACATGGAGTTCGGTTTTGTCGACAGGAGAACATCTTGAAACAATTGAGGATATGAGTAAGGAGCAGGTCGATGCATTGACTCAATACATCGAAGATTGCTGTCGAGCATGCGAAAAAGTAGAGGATTTCAACGGCGGGCTCGTCCTTTGGGGATTATCGGGTGTAGGTCGCCCAGTTGTCTTTGCTCTAAAGAGCATTCCAACACGCTGGCACTTCTTCTCTTGCGGCCTGGCAGATTGGCAAACTCTTTCATTTGATCACGAATTTAGCGCAAGAAGGCTATGGTATTTGGGGTGTCAAGAGGACAATCTGGAGCAAGCTAACGTCAAAATTGCCAACACTGCTGGATTTTTAAATCTCTACGCCTTCTGGAAAGACCAAGACTTCATTTTGCATCGCCGAGAGATGGATCCCAAAAATCCTCACAACATGCTAATGATTGAAGGGAGCTTTTCAAAAGGTCTCAATGTTGAGCTAAAATCAACCAATGATCGTCACTGCCAAAAAATGCCTGAAGGAGATGGGTGGCACATCGTTCAACGAAAAGCCGTTGGTCTAAATCCAGATTTGAGTTCAAATATTTTCTATGCTGACCACGATGCCGTCAGTAGCGGAATTTTGAGTGGTTGTGCGGAGTGGCAAGGGCATGTTTGGTGGGTCACAGCCAGAGAGCGTCCAAAGAATCCAGAAGTAAGGAATTTATATTACCGCTTATGGGATTGTATTTCTAATTGGATTGAACGGATCCTGCCTGCTGTATTCGAAAAATCGGCATGGGGTGTCGAGCGTTTCAATCTTGAATTACTGTTTGTGGCTATTGATGGGTGGAAACTGGAGAATGTATCTCAGTTGACGGACGAGCAAACTGAATTGAACTATCAGTTAGACAGGAGTCACGCGGTTGCTCGACTCAGTATATCTGAAGGTTTCCTAGGAAAGTTTCATCGGGCAGACAATATTGCGGAACGGGAAATTGTTTCGACGATCATTCGAGCTGCGGCAGACATGGCGGATATAAGTCTCGGACCTGAAGAAGAGGTAGAACTTGTCACACAGATCGTGAAAAACGATAAAACACGTTTCTTCCACGTTATTTCATCTGACAACCTTGAATCAATTGTTAGTGATCCCGGAGATGCTGACCCAGAATTTATTCCACGAGAAGAGCTCGGCAGATTGCGAGTTGGGCTTGCTTTTCTGGTGGATGACAAACTACCCAAGCGAATTACAGATCCTAGTAAGGCTCAAAAAACTCTGGATACGATCGTCCGGAAACTGCAAGAAGATCTTACAGCTAAGCTCAAGCAGTATGATACATTGTCAGTCGTTTCTCGGTCGTTCTCTCAGCTGGATGATTTTTCACGTGATCGTTCGCGTTGGAGTTTATCGACCAGAGCCCTTTTGGCTCTGGATGATGGAGCAGATTGGCTGAAGGAACGAATTCGAACAGAGAGTGGAAAACATGCCACTTCTGAAGTCGCAAATAGAGCGCTGATCGAGACGGCCGTATACTCACACGAACCAAACGCAAAAGAGTCTATCTCTCAAACGGAACATGCCTCGCTTTTAGCTCAAATTTTTCTAATGATTGAAATTGCAAACCATCGAGACTCAATTGTTAGCGGGTTCGTTCAGGCTAGTCTAGAAATCAATCCGAATGGGATTGTGGATTATCAAGAGGACTTTCAAGAAGAAGTTTTTGCTCCCTACATCACCTCGCGAATCGATGATGGGATCCAGCATGACGCGGATTCATACGAAACCCACTTTCAGAATGCTGAAGAACCTTCTAAAACTTCCGGCGAGCGGAGTAAGGAGGTTTTGAGTTTTGAAAAGGCGTTCGAGGCAGAGTTTGGTTTTAGCTACGACACAATTTTGGATGTTCGAGACTTTTTCACCAAACAGGCAGTTAAGACAAAAACTGCTGGTGGGACTCTTGGTATTCGCGAGTTGCGATACCTCCTAGAAGAGCATATAGGCCTGAAGGCCAAGCAGGCAGATTCATTCGTTGCACGTTTTGTTTTACCAATCAGGCCAAGCTGGAATGCAGAGTTCCCCAAAGGTTGCGACGGGAACGATGTCCTTCCTTGGCGATATTTCAGAGGTCTTTCGGTGTTGCTGCGTCCATTTGTTGAGGTCGAGCGTTCCCCACAACAATTTGCGATATCGGCTACACACCTTCACCGATGGGTTCGATATTTGACTCGCAATATTTGGGAGGGGAATCTTCCAGAGAAGCTCTTTCAATCTAAAGAAATGAGCAGTTACTTTGGCAGCGTAGCTGACAAGAAGGGGAAAGCGTTTACGAGAGAGGTTGCTAGCAAAATCCAGAAATTGCTGCCTAATCAAAAAACTGAGATCAAGCTTACTGAGCTTGGAGCTCCAAAGAGCCCTGACCTCGGTGACTTTGACGTTCTGGCATGGGATCATGACACTGGAAAGATATTTTTAATTGAGTGCAAGCGACTAAAGCCCTCGCTCACAGTGCGTCAGGTGATTCAAAAACTTGAGGAATTCCGGGGGAATATGAAAAAGAAGGATTACCTTGCTAAGCACAAACGCAGATGTGCGTGGATAAAAGATCATCCTGAAGCGATTTCTAAGATGACAGGCATTGATGAATCCAGAATAAATTGGGTGCCGCTGCTCGTCACCAGTGACCGAGTTCCGATGGCATTTATTGACGGCATCGACTACCCCAAAAGTCAGGTATTGGCATTTCAAGATTTAGAGCAGCATATCAAATCACTAGTAAGCCTCGTGAATTAAGAAATCTCACCATGTCCATTACCAAAATCACCATCGAAAACTTCAAAGGCATCGCTGACCGCGTTGAGGTCGATCTCAAGCCAATCACTGTCTTGCAGCCGACACTTTTCAAACGTAAATTAAGCGCGATTTAAGCGATCAACGAGACTCCCTCACGCAACCACCCACATTATGAGCGACGCCATATTCTTATCCGATTTCACTGAAAACGTCGAAATTGAAGCTAAGCTGGCTCAAGGGCGCGACGGCCAAGGCGCGCTCCCTAAAAGCTTTTGGGATACCTATTCGGCCTTTGCAAATACACACGGGGGCACGGTCTTTCTGGGAGTCGGCGAGCGGGAGGGAGATTTCTTTGCAGATGGCATTGCGCGGCCAGATAAGGTTGAAGAGACCCTTTGGAGTTTACTGAATGATCGCACCAAGGTCAGCCATAACCTTCTAGGAACTGAGCATGTGCAAACGCACAAATTGCAAAGCGACCGCAGTATTCTTATCATCACCGTGCCCCGGGCAAGTCGTCAACAACGGCCTGTCTATATCGGCAGTTCCCCCATGGAAGGCAGCTATAAGCGCCGACGCTCGGGTGACTATCGCTGCGGCCGCGAAGAGGTGGAGCGCATGCTGGCCGAGCGCATTGAGGACTCTCGCGATCAACGGGCACTCGAGCATTACGGACTTGAGGATCTAAACTTAGAGACGCTCACCGCCTATAGGCAGCGTTTGGCGAATCTGAAGCCTGATCACCCATACAATGATTTAGGGAATGAGGCCTTCTTACTTCGCACGAAGGGAATGATTCACAATCGCGAGACAGGCAAAAGCTCTTTAAGTCTAGCGGGCTTATTGATGTTTGGGCAAGGGCATGTGATTACCGAGAATTGCCCACACTACTTTCTCGATTATCGAGAGCTGCCCGTCAGCGGTTCGAAAACAGAGTGGGTGGATCGTCTCACCGCCGACGGCACATGGAGCGGGAACCTTTACGATTTCTACCGAATGGTCATTACCCGACTCTTCCGCGACTTGAAACTGCCTCTGGCTTTCCAGAAAGATGAACGCGATGATGATACTCCGCTCCACAAAGCTCTGCGTGAAGCGCTGGTCAATACACTGATCCACGCCGACTACTCTGAACGTTCATCAATCATGGTCGTCAAAGCGCCGGACTACTTTGGGTTCCGAAACCCCGGACACATGCGTATCTCGATCGAAGATGCACTGCTTGGCGGCAAAAGTGATTCGCGTAATCGTGGATTACAGCTGATGTTCAGCCTCGTAGGCCTCGGCGAACAAGCAGGATCAGGCATCCCTCGCATTGTGAAACGCTGGGATGAGCTCGCCTATCGACAACCCGAACTCTGGGAATCAGACCAGCCAGATTCCACACTCATGCGTCTACGTATGACCAGTTTATTACCACATGAAGCAGTTGAAGCGCTTCAAGGTGCTTATGGGGCCACCTACGATGCGCTGACAAAGAATGAGCAACTCGCACTCGTCACCGCATTTGTCGAAGGATTCGTCACGAATCAGCGACTCCAGCAAGTCACGCGATTACACAGTGTCGACATCACCGCGTTGCTCAAAAGTATTGTAGATAAAGGACTTTTGCTTTCCGCAGGTGCCGGTCGTGCCACGACCTACACACTCTACGGCTTTGAAACCGTCGATCTCGCCGAGCCTTATTTGACCAGTAACGAACTGAGCATCAATGTGGCCACCTCAGCCGCTAATGTGGCCACCTCGGATGCTAATGTGGCTACCTCACTCGAAGAACTCGTCAAGCAGCGCGCGGATGAACTTCCCATCACCAGTATCATCGATATACCAGCGCAAGACAGCTCCACTGCACTGACTTATGAGCAATGGGCGCAACTATGGGAACGCACACGCGCCGAGCGCGAGCGCGGAGGTCGCATGAAGCCAGAAACGCGCCGTGCATTCATTTTAGAGCTTTGCGTCAATAAATTCATCAATAAGCAAGAACTCGCCTTGCTCTTTGGTATGTCTCCCAAAGGTCTCAAAGACCGCTTCTTAACGCCACTGTATAAAGAGGGCCTGTTAGGGCACCGCTATCCGCATACACCGAATCACGAGCAGCAAGCGTATCGTTCGACTCCGAAGTCTTAGCTTGCACATTTAATTTTCTAGACAGAAGCCATGGCTATTACCCGCATCACCATCGAAAACTTCAAAGGCATCGCCGACCGCGTTGAGGTCGACCTCAAGCCGATCACCGTGCTCTTCGGAGCCAACAGCGCCGGCAAGAGCACGCTCCTCCAAGCGATGCTCTATCTGCGCGAACTGCTAGAGCGCCGCAACGCCGACGCGGACAGACTGCAAGCCAGCGGTAGTTCCATCGACCTCGGCGGCTTTTATCAGCTTGTTCACGGTCACGATCTAGACCGTGAAGTTAAAATTGGAGTGACTGTAGCAGTGAGCTCAGATGGTTTTCCTGTTATTCCGGTAATGGAAATGTATAGCTTTGATTCGGAACGATCACGTGACTTTGCAGATAATGGAATTACGACCGCTAGCACAATTGAGATTGAAGTGACTGTTGGCTGGAGCAAATTACAGCAAGCTCCTGAAATTCGATCTTATGCGGTCAGCTTAGATGGCATCCTCTTTGCAAAACTTGAAGCAGAATCTGCTCAACAATGCTTTCTGGTGAAATGCGACTCTGAGCATCCAACGCTCAATAGTGAATTTAGCCTCAGCTATGACCAAGATGAACCACCTGCTGAATGTATGGCGCTCTTTGATTATTTAAATGAGAAGAATACGACGCGAGAAGAGCTTGTCGCTGGAAGTGAATGCAAAGTTCCCGTTTATAGCCGTTCCGTTATTCCAGAATGGGGCAAACCGATTTTACCGCCATTTGGAGGCTCGGTATTTTGGGAACCAAAGTTAGGAGAGGATGGCTTCGAGGAATATCAAAACTACGCACAGGCCCAGTTTATTTTAAGCCATATTTTAGTTGGAGGTGGGGAAGCGGTGCTCGATGAACTTAGGCGCATTCGCTATGTTGGCCCACTGCGCTCGATACCGGATCGTAATTTCACTGGCATGCGATCGCCGAAAGAAGAACGCTGGTCCGACGGTATGGCAGCGTGGGACAGTCTCTATAAATCGGCAATGATGTCTGACGGGAACGCACTTGTAATGGAAACAAGTGGGTGGCTGAACGATTCTGAAAAGTTAAACATGGGCTACAACTTGGAGAGCCGTGCATTTTATGAGGTCGAGGATGAGAGCTACGCGATGTATTTGCTGCACAGCCTCGCCGCGAATCCTGAAGACGATGACATCGCAGAGCGCATGAATCATATCATCAAAGATATTGAAGACAGTCCGCGCACGGTGCGTCTGAACCTCCGTGATTTATCCTCAGGCACCATTGTGGCACCTTGCGATATCGGCGTCGGGGTATCTCAAGTCATACCAGTCGTGGTCGCATCGATTGATTTGAGTGCGAATACCGTGGCGATTGAGCAACCCGAACTCCACCTCCACCCTGCGGTGCAAGCAAGACTTGGTGACCTCTTTCTCGAAGCGGCAACCGATGGAGGCGAAAAGCGTTTCATTTTAGAAACCCACAGTGAGCACTTGATGCTCCGCTTCCTACGCCGTATCCGCGAATGCGGTGAGGATGATAAAGAGAATTTCCCGAGCTTCCTAGACGATGTTAGCCCAGAGGACGTTTCAGTTTACTACATTCAATCAAGCGATCACCAAACCAAGATGACTCCACTCCGGATCTCCAAGGACGGCGACTTCCTCGATCGCTGGCCGAATGGATTCTTTGAAGAGCGAGGAGAGGAACTTTTTTGATGTATCAGGAATACGCTATCGATCCGACGAGCATTTGCGGCAGCTTTGACCGTTTTAAGCTGTTCTGGAATGGTCTCGGCTATAATGAAGGGCGTTTGCTTAGCCGATTTCCCAGTAGCTGGGAGAAGAAGGTTGTGAAAAGTCGTGCTTATCGGGAGCTGCCTGATGGTTTGCGCAAAAAAGCCATCGAAGAGTCCCTCGCAAAAGAAGCAAAAATCAAGAGGCGAAGCATTCTCTCCGGTCGGGATTTCAACTCGAATGCAGATTCTTGGCTAGAAGAGGCCGAAAGAGCACACGCGTCTTTACCTTTCTATAGTATCATTTCAGAGGAAAACCCACGCTCACATAAAGACGTCGCGTGTTTTGATGATATAGGTGAACCTGGTGACTGCTGGGAAATACCCAAACCTTGGCAGGTAGCACGCTACCATAAAGATATGGCTCGGGCAGCAGCCCCACTACTCAGAAGCAGTCGAGAGATTCTCTTGATCGAGCCGTATTTTGATTTCAAGGATCGATTCACTCGTCCGCTAAAAAGCTTTTTGACCGAGTTGGCTCCCTACAGTACGGCAATCAAAAGAATCGAAGTGCATTTGAAACACTGGGACAACGAAAGTAACGATGAGCTCTTTGTCGAAGCATTTAAACAGAGAGCGGCTGAGAGCCCCCGGCACTTTGTCCCAGACGAAAATGGAGATGCGATTTTGGAGAAACTCGAGTTCATCATTTGGGAGAGCCCGGATTCTAACCGAATGCATCCACGTTATATTCTCACTGAGATAGCGGGCCTAGGGTTTGAAAATGGGCTGGATGAGTCCGACAACGGTGGCGGCATTACCGATATTTCCATCATCGCTGGCACGTCGCTAGAGGCGCGCTGGGATGAATTTCAAGCAACGACATCGATACGAAGATTGATCAGTCGAATACACGCTCGGGATTTGACTTAGTTGATTCTGTTTAATGTTGTTCTGCAGGAATAGTAGTAGCTGATACATGACTCCTGGGTCATGTATTGTGTATTTGGGGTGATTGTAAAGTTTTCATGAATCGAGTAAGGTGAAGCCACTGAATCGAACGTTAACCAAAATACAATGACTGCAAAAATTACCTTCTTTCCTCTCGGCAATGCCGACACCTCACTTATCCGTCTGGCGGACGATCAGCTGGTTTTGTTGGATTATGCCAATAAGCGTGATCCCAACAATCAATACGATGCTCGCTGCGACCTTCCCGTTGAATTGCGCAAGGAGATGGATGATGCGGATCAAGAGGATTTTTCCGTCGTCTGTTTTACGCACCTGGACGATGACCATGTTTGTGGTTCGAGTGATTTCTTTTGGCTAGAGCACGCTGCCAAATATCAAGAGGAAGGTCGACCTAAGATCGATGAATTGTGGGTGCCTGCGGCTGCGATCACAGAAACTGGTGTTGAAGATTCTGCTTGGGCAATCCGTCAGGAGGCCCGCCATCGTTTGAAGAATGGCTCCGGCATCAAAGTTTTTTCACGCCCAGCAGCTTTGGAGTCTTTTCTCAAAGAGAATGGGCTCACATTGGAATCCCGTGCGCATTGCATCGTGGATGCTGGGACGACGATCCCAGGCTTTAGTTTGGATGGCTCTGAGCAGGTAGAGTTCTTTGTGCATTGTCCATTTGCATGGCGCAGCGATGAACGAGGCCTTGAAGACCGCAACCAAGATGCGGTTGTGCTGCAGGCCACATTTATGGCAGGTGGTTCAGAAACCTATGCGCTACTCGGTTCCGACGTGGACTGTGATACCATCGGAGAGATCGTTAAAACGAGTCGCAGTCATGACAACGAGGACCGGTTGCTTTGGGATATTTTACACCTTTTCCATCATTGTTCCTACAAGTCGGTGGGGCCCGAGCGTGGTGTGGATGAAACGGAGCCGACGGAGGAAGTGGCTTGGCTCATCGAGGAGCAAAGTCGTGATGGAGCGATCATCATTTGCCCAAGTAAGCCAATCCCCATCAAAGGTTCAGAAAGACGCGGGACGGGGTCAGTCCAAGAATTCATAAATAAATGTTGACCGTGTTTACCCGTGGAGTATGTGTATTGCTTTATGGCACGTAAGTTGAGGATCGAATATGCGGGGGCGTATTATCACGTGATCAATCGCGGGAACTACCGCTCGTGGATTTTCGAGACGGCTGGTGCGCGTGTCAGTTTTTTGGAGTGCCTGAAGCAGGTGTGCGAGTCGCAGGGGTGGCGTCTGCACGCATGGTGCCTGATGGGAAATCATTATCATTTGCTGGTCGAGACGCCGGAGCCAAACCTGGTGTGGGGGATGAAGTGGTTGCAATCGACTTTCGCGAACCGTTTCAACCGTTTTCGCAAGGCGAACGGCCATGTGTTCCAGGGGCGCTACAAGGCGCTATTGCTGGACGGGGATGCGGTGGGGCCGGTTTGCCACTACATCCACCTGAACCCGGCACGGGCGGGAATCGTCGAGCCGGGTGCGTTGCAGGCCTACGAAGACAGCAGCTTCCATCAGCTGTGGCACCCCCGGCGTCGCTGGGCGTTCGTCGATTATGGGAGTTGCCTGGAGTCGGCGGGTGGATTGGCGGACAAGCCGAAGGGGCGTGCGCTTTACCGGGACTATTTGTGCCAGTTGTGCATGGATGATTCGGAGCAACGCCGTCTCGGGTTCGATGAAATGTGCAGCGGATGGGCGAAAGGGACGAA
>CEUD01043056.1_pt1 | contig 27267 bp, 26 predicted proteins | sample 356481 | NCBI WGS metagenome assembly CEUD01 (sample SAMEA2623314, study PRJEB7988) | marine metagenome | isolation source: saline water (ENVO:00002010), including | reverse complement strand
ATAATTATGAAAGACAAGTAAAAGATCGTTTTGAAAAAGATTTAGTTTTATTCCAAAAGTCAATTGAAAATAGATCACGAACATATATGTTCGAACTTTCAGAATTAATGAGAATTGTTCCATATTACTTGGAACTTGCAACACGTATTAATAAATGTAGAAAAAATAATACTTATAAGAAGCATTGTAAAAATTATTTACCATATGATTTCGAAGGATATCGTATTGTAAATAATAATTTAGTATTAACAGCAAGTGATTATTTAAAGATGAGATTAGAACAGGTTGTTGATGTAAAAATGGTAAAGAATTGTTTACGAATACCACTCATCGGGGAACGAAGAGCTAAAAATTTATTTGCTAATGCTATTGCTAAAATTAAATCAGAAGATGATTGGGTTATTAAGATAGCACGTGATATGATGAAATCATTACTGGCAATGACACCAAATATTTCAATAAAATATTATGATGTATATTAAAATAAAAAAAATAAGTCCCTAATAAAAGTTATTTTAGAAAGTTTGTTTCATAATATATTCGTAAATAGGTTTAAATTCAATTTTCCGAATATATTTTGAATATGGATCTTCATTACGTTTTCTCGTAGGCATTACAGCAGATGCATCAAAGCAATAAATTTCAGTTGCTAATTTAGTAATAATATCAATAATATCTTCTGATAAATTTTTTTTGACATCAAGTAATGTTTTTTTAATTTCGTGTTTATTAAATTCATATTCATACAAACCTCCACACCATCCATCTGCCATAGAATTTAAAGAAACTTCAATATCACATAGTTCAATATTTTGTAATGGAGCGTACCATGTACATTCAATGATTCCAAATCCATCTTTATCAAATTTGAATTCACTTTTAAGTAAATAAGATTCAGTAGATTCATGATTTGTGAATATATAGATAAAAGAATCTTCAATTGTAAATTTTGTCAATTGATTTGCCTTGCTAAATCTGCTATTACAGCAAAATTTTTCAGGATTTCGAATAAGTTCGTGAAATGTTTTTTTGTCAATTGTATATTCAACATTTTTTTTAAAATCACTAAAATCTTCATCGGACATAAATTTAAACATATAATGATATTTATATTTTCTGATTACATCTTCGTCTTCATATATTTCAAATGTATTTTCATTAAAAGTTACATACCATACTCTTGTTTTAAAGAAAGACATTTAAATTAAATCGTTATAAATTATAATAAATGAGAATAAAATCGATTTTAAAATTATTATATAATAATAAATAATATGCCGATGTTATATTGGTTGACAAAGGTTAAACAAGTAGCAAGAATCAATGCTAATCCTTTAAAGTTATCATATGTATGTAATTATGGTAAAATGGGAAAAACTGAAATAATGAAACAGACTAGATTTTTACACAGAGAGATTCCTATACGATTATCACATCGTATAGAAGATTTACATCAATTACCTCATGATTTATCAAAGAGTTCTTCAATGCAAGAATTATACGAAATGTATATGAGTTCTTTTCAAAAGTTATATGGATATAAAGAGCCAGATAATTGGGATTGGGAAGAATGTTTAAATTATATGAAAGAAGTTTCAACATTGAAAGACGAACATGCTAATATAGAGTTGCGAGTATCAAAAGCTATTAGTGAATACAAAAAAATAATCCAATATAGAAATGGATATTTTGATGAAGATATTATTAATATAGACCAAATTTTAACGAATTTTTACTATTCGCGAATAGGTATTCGTTTTTTAGTAAGTCAGCATACAGAAATTTTTAATCAAATAGAAAAAGGAAAAGAAGAAAATGGGGTTGTAGATAATGAATGTACTCCTCACGGAATAATTACAGAAGCGGTATCTCAAGTTGAAAGAATTTGTGTAGAACAATATTGTCGTTATCCTGGAACTGGTTATCAAATTCCAAAAGTTAATATAAATATGAGTGAAGATTTTAGAATGCCATATATATCTCGTCATTTTTATTACATTGTATTTGAAATTTTGAAAAATGCATTTAAAGCATCGATTGAAAATGATAAAGGTACTTCTTTAATATCAATAGAAGATAGTATCGGAAATAATGATTATATTATCAAAATTACCGATAATGGAAATAGTTTTGATAGAGAAGTATTGGATAAAATCCATAGTTTTTTTTATACAACAAGTGGTAGTGGAACAGATTTATCAGGATTTGGTCATGGATTAGGATTATCTCAAATATATGTCCGTTATTTTGGTGGTGATATTAAAATAATTCCAATGGAAGGTTCTGGAACACAGGTTATAATATATTTTAGTAATTTTACAAATAATAGTGAAAATGTGGCAGATGATTTTAACTAAAATATTATAAATTTAAATATATAATCTATATTATATTAAAATGAATGATGAAAAAATAAATGTAAATGTTGGTTTTTTTGATTATCAATATATTTCAAGCAATATAGGAGACGATGTCCAAACATTAGCTATGATTGGAATGTTAAAGAAAATGTCAGAACTTCATAGTATGAAATTTCCATCAAGATTTTCTGAACATGATTGTATTATAAATCCAAATTCAAAATATATTTTAAATATGATTCCAATAAATCGTGATAATTCTAATAAAACTGATAAAAATATAAAAAATATAATTTGTATAATGAATGGATGGTTTATGCACAAAGTAGAAACAGATACTGGTCGTAGTAAGTTTACAAATTTACCAAAAAGAAAGTTATTTAACAACAATATAGATTGGCCTCCACCATCAAATATCAAACCAATATTTATATCATTTCATATAAATAATAAAGATATGTTAGATGAATGTTATATTCCATATTATAAAATGAATGAGCCAATTGGATGTAGAGATAGAAGTACATCTAAATATTTAACAGATAGAGGTGTAGATGCTTATTTTTCGGGGTGTTTAACATTGACTTTAGATAATATGAATAAAGATTGTAAAGGGGATACAAAATATAATGTAGATATAGTTTCTCAAGATGATAGTAAATATATAACACATCAAAAGCATACATATGGATTGATGGATTATACAAAGCGTATTCCAATAGCTCAAAACTTATTAGATGGATATGCGAAAGCAAAGTTAGTAACAACAAATCGTGTTCATGTAATGTTGCCTTGTTTAGCATTTGGTACAGAAGTAAATTTTATAGTAAAAAAGAATAATGATCCACGATTAGTAGGTATCTTGGAATTAATTGATGATAAAGAATTATTAAAAAGTACAATAAAAGGAATAGAAGAAGATTTTAAAAAAAGATTTATGGAAAAGGTAATAAAATATTATTCATGATTTATCAGAAAAATTAAAATTATAAATATAATATATATTATGAGTACCGAATTTGATTATATAGTAAATAAAATATTAAATGCTGAAGTAATCATTCATCCGTTCCCACATTTAGATATTAAAAACTTATTATCACAAGAACATTTAGATTTAATAATAAACGAAAATCAAATTCATTTTCAAGAAATGAATACTAATGATAAATTATATAATAAATTAATTAAAAATAGATGGAGTATACAAAGTTTTCCCGGTTGTACTTCTAATTGGAATAATTATAAAAAATTTTTAGAAAATCCAGAAAAGTATAAATCTACAAATCCTGTAGAAAATATTGGAATGACATTTAGATTAAAATATTATAAAAATAATACAATTAAAAATTTGTTAAATTTTATGAATAGTAACATATTTCATCAGACATTAAAATCAAAATTTAATATAATTAAAGAAACAAAAATTATTTCTGCTATTCAAAAGAATTTGACTGGTTATGAGATAAGTCCACATCCTGACATAAGACAGAAATGCTTAACTTATCTATTAAACATAAATAATAATAAAGAAATAGAAAAATTAGATTGTCATACCCATTTGCTTGAATTTAAAGATGAATATAAACATATTCAAAAATTCTGGGAAAACAATAAAGGTATTCAGAGATGTTGGGTTCCTTGGGATTGGTGCAATACAATAAAAAAAATGAATGAAAATAATTCTATAGTTATATTTCATCCGGACAATAATCCACCAACATTACATGCCATAAGATTAAATTATAACCATCTCAAATATCAACGAACACAAATTTATGGAAATTTACTGTATAAAAATCCTCCTAGATATAAACCGCAAAATTATAAAGAATTATAAAGAATTATTAAATATTTTATATCTATCAATACTAAAATACAAAGAAATAATAAAATTGATTAAATTGAATACTAATACATTAAATAATTAATTTTAATTTGAAAAATATGAGTAGAAAACCATTTAATAAAAGGCCTCATTTTATTTTAAATAAGAGAGCAATAACTGCTGGGGGAATTTTAATAATTGATTATAAAAATGATAGATGTTTATTACAATACAATTCTAATAAAGATAGATGGGATGATTTTGGTGGAAAAGTAGAATTTGAAGATGATACAATTATTCACACAATTATAAGAGAATTATATGAAGAGAGCAATAAATTGATAGGTGATGAAAGAAATAAAATAAATTTAAGTAATGCTGAATTTTTTTATGTTAAACAAGCCAAATATATATTAGCAGTTTTAGATAGTAATAGTATAAAAATAGATGATGATTTGACTAAATATGGTTCTTTTGAAGAACATACAAATATTGAACGGTATGTAAAATGGATTGATTGTAGTGCTATTATAAATAATAAAAATAATTTAAATATAAATCCTCGTTTATTACATTATTTTAGAAATACGTGTGAAAATACAACATATTTTTTTGATTTTTTTCAAAAAAAAAAATTATATTTTTATAAAGATTTTAATAAAGAATTAAAACAGATTAAATCTGATAATTTTGTATTATGTCAAGATTTGAGTTTTTATAAAAATAGTTGTTTAGAATATGAGACAGAGAAAAAACAAACTGACATAAAAATTAATAAATATTTAGAAATAGAAAAGGATTATCTTAAAATGAAAGAAGAAAATTCTCAAAAAAAATCTTTATGGAAAAAAATTTTTGGATAATGAATATTATTTAAATAATGGACTTATTAAAATAATCTCGAACATATTCTAATTGTTTAATTTTTCTTTCAACCCCACGTATACAAGTGGCGTGATGCATAATGGTTGTTTTTGGTGGTGTTTTGAATGCGTTGTTTTCAAAGGATATTAATCCTACATGTGTTCCATTGATATATTTATTTGATGGTAAATAATTCCATGTAATAGAATATGGATTATCAAATCCATTTCTTTTTATACTTTTTCTTAAATCTTTTTTAGAAAGATTATGAGGAATATTTAATAATTCTTTGGCATTGTATTCATCATTTTTTCCATTTGTTTTCATTTTGGATTTAATATCAGTAAAGAATTGTTTAGTTTTTGTATTTGCTTTACATATAAAAAACCCCATACATATACTTCTACCTCCTTTCTGGAAGAGAATATCACAATTAGATTGTGAAAAAATATTTTTACAATCTTTAATAAAATCACCGAAAAATTGGATATCTATATCTGAATGTATAAATATGTTATTTTGTTTATTTATATTTTCATTAATGCCTTTTAATATAGTATCAACTTTAAAATACATTGTTTCAATCCATCCATCATCATTTAGTTTACCACTTGGACATTTTTGGGCGAATTTTGTAATATCTAATTCTGCATTGTATTCATCTTTAATACTAGGTAAAAAAAAATCATCTAATAAAATTTTGTGTGAATCAGTATAAAAAATATAAACTTTCATTTATAAGAATATCTATGTATCATGTAAAGATAATTAAAATTGTATAAAAATTAAAATTGAAATTAATATTTTCGTTATTTATGTATAATAAACAAAATCCTCGTGAAAACAAACAATATGAAGCATTCTTCACCCTATCTTAACTTTGATTTTCAAAAGGAAATTATTGCCGAATACAAACGAATAATTGATAGAAAGACTGAATTTATTTTGAAAAACCGGATGGATGCAAAAATTATTAAAAATCTTATCCACTGGATAAACTATGAAAAGGATGAAAAGAAATGGATTGAACGTCGTGAAAAATATAATAAAATTCAGGAAGAAGAAATAAATAGGGAAGAGGCAATTGATTTTTTTATAAAAAAAAATAGGTTTTGGTGGAGGCTTTGGTATTCATGTTTCTTATGTTTTAAGGAAAATGTGTATGATAACTAGTAGTGAAGCCCGGAAACGTGTTGAAGATGAAATGTGTGATACTTGTACTCCTGAAACTTCAGATAACGAGAGTGGGTAATTTATACAATCATATTATTAAGTAAAATAAATTAAAATTGATATTTTAGTTATTAACGTATAATAAACATAGAATAAACAATATGAATCATTCTTCACCTTATCTTGACTTTGACTTTCAAAAGAAAATTATTTCCGATGCTAATGAAATTGGATTTAATTTGATCTGGCTGGTTCATCGAGGACGTTGTGATACACGAATGATTGATGGAAAGATTAAATATTTCTTGCGAAGACCAATGACAAATGAAAAAGATGTGTATAAGTTATTTAAAAGAGTAAACAATAAAAAGAAGGCTATTGAACGACGTAAATTATGGAATAAAATTCGGGAACAAGAAGCAAATAAGCAACCTACTATTGATATTTGTTTGGCAACAAAGAAAAAATTTGGCGGAGGTTTTGGTATTCATGTTTCTGACGTTTTAACTAAAATGAGTAAGATGACTGTTAGTGAAATGCGTGAACGTGTTGAAGATGAAATGCGTGGTCCTTGTACTCCTGAAACTTCTGATGACGAGAGTGCGTAATTTATAATTATATTATTTAAATAAAAAATAAGTCCCAATATTAAAGATTTAATTTACATAATAATATTCAAATTTGGCTCTAGCATTTTGACAATTAATTTATTTTTAATAGAAATATTATCAATAATACCAATCATTTTAACTTTAATTTTTTGATATAATTCAAGTTGAGTTGATTTTTCAGTTTGTTTATTAGTAATAATTATTGTGTTATCATTTCTGGTAATTTCGATTACATCTGACATTTTTTTATCAAATAGAAAAATTCTATCACAAAATTTGAGTTCTGTACAGTAAATTGTTACTTTATTTTCATCAAGTGAAATGATATGAGCATCGTAAATTGTTTCAGTGTTAGTATTTTTAACAATATTAATTCTGTCAAAATCTCTATTCATTTTTTTTATTTTTTTAGAAATATTATTACAATTTTGACAAATTTGCTCAATATTGTGTGTCATTTTAAATCCTCCAATCATTTGTTTAATCAACATATGAATAAGAATATCTGGTAATCTTCGGATAGGAGAAGTAAAATGTGTATATTTATGAATATTTAGACCATAATGGTAATAATCACCTTGATATGTAGTATATTCAGCAGCATTAGATTGAAATATTTTCAAAAAGGGAACAAGTTTTGTATCAATTGATTTAAAGTCAATATTATGTTCTCTGCTTTTATGTGTTCTAAATATACAAGGAGAATTATTATCAATCAAATGTTCAGCAGTTAAATGATTTGCTAAAATCATATAAACTTCAATCATTTTATGCATATCATATTCGTCACAATTATAGTTAATATTTTTAGCTAAATGTTTAGAAAGATTATATAAACTTTTTAAAGTTGTATCTTTTTTTAATTTTTTTTGTGCTTCATCATATGAATATGCTTTTTTGTTTACTAGTAAGCATTCTTGAAATTTGTATCCAGTAATATTAAAATCATTATCAATGTGTATCCACAAAGTTAATGAAATTCGTTCTTTTCCTTCAAGTAAAGAAGCAAAATTATCACTTAAAATATTTGGAATCATATTAATTTTTTTATGCGGGGCATAAACAGTTGTGCATCTTTCAATAATTTTCTCAAACAAATCAAATTTTTCAATAAAAGCAGATACATTGGCAATATGAATTCCAATTAGATGACCTTTACTATCAGTTTCAATACTTAAAGCATCATCAATATCCGTACAATTTGGTGGATCTATAGAAATAACATTTAATGTTCTAATATCGGTATATTTATCTAAATCTTTGCCAAAAATATCAGAAATATTTTTTGCTTTAAATAATTTTTTTATCTTTGGTGGATATTTGTTAAGATTATATTTATGTAAAATTGCATTATATTCGGATTTTAATTCTCCAACACTTCCAATCATTTGTTTAATCATTCCATTTGGAATTTTTCTTTCCCATTTGTGATATTGAATAACAGCAAATTGATTTTCTTTAACTTTTTGTTTCTTTTTGATATTAGATGCTACTAAAAAATCTGGATATTTAAAGTCAAATGGTTTAAAAAGATATATTGGTGCTTTACTTCTATTATATCCATATTTATAATTTGATTTAATCATTAGAACACCAACAATATCAATATTTTTAATGTCAGTTTCAATAATTTTAATAACTTTGTTAGTTTCAAAATCAAATTCTATAATATCATTATGAAATCCTTTATAAGTTGCCATATTAATTTCAATCGGTTCATGATTAGAATCTTCAATAGGTGTAATTTTTGCCAATTTGTATTGGCTTTGTAAAAAAGTAATTTGACACTTAGTCATAATTGTTTATAATTGATTAATATCAATAATAATCAATTTTTATTTACTTATTAAGACAGGTAATAGCTAATGAAATGGCTTGAATTAAAGACATATTTTTAAAATCTAATAGATATTCGTCTTCAAATTCTAATCTACCAAATATAGCTATAATGTTATTATTTTCATCAATAAATTCTGTATTTTTCGTAGATTTTGCCCTAATTCTTCCCCAATTTCTGAATGTATATATTTGTAATTCTTCATCCCATTCTGGTCGTATATTTGTTATAGTAAGTGTTTTTTGATTATTATTTCTAATAGATATTTCTGTTTTTTTTATTGGGCGAGTATAATATTCTTCTTGTGTAAGATTTGGATAAATATATTGTTTAGCGTTATATAAATAATTTGTTATAATTTTTTTTTTACATAAATTTGAGTTATCAACATTTAGAATAAAATTTTGATAATTCCAATCAGTTTGTATTGAACCGATAAAAGTTCCATTTTTATGTGTTTTATTAAATTGTTTTGGTAGAAAACTATAAATATGTAATATTAAATTTGGATATAAAATATTTGATTTTGGTAAATTGAAATTATAGTTTAAAAAAATATCAAATGTTTTTGTTTTTTTACAATAACTTTTAGTTTGAATAAAGTATGCTACAATTTGTTGAGAGTCGTAACAAACTATATCATAAATATTTTTATTAAATTTTGCATGTTTATAAATATTGAATTTATATTTATCATCATCAGTTCTAATAGGTACTGATTTATAAACGAAATTTATTAAATTATTAGAATATGTTTCAATAAATTTTGTTTGTTGATTAATAGGAATTTTTTTTTTTTTCTCTTCAGTTTTGAAAAAATTTCGTATAGATTTGAAATTCATGGCACTTGTGAATAGATAACTCAGATGAGAATTCATATTTCAGTTTTTCATTTATACAAAAAAGTTTCAATTTTAAAATGATATTTATTCCATATTGGAAACGCTATTACAAACATCATAAATAATATCTGCCACTTCATTAATATCTGAATTCATGTCCCAGTGTTCAACACTAGAAGTACATGAACAATCTTCGTATTCTTCATCACACGGATCTGGACATTCAGTTGATACATAAGTTCCGCTCCAATCAACATTTCTAAGATTAGAAACAAATGTTTTACAATCAGAACCTAATCCTACCCAATGTTCAATTTTTGTTTGTTCGATAAGCCATTCAGCACCCCAATGTAATAATTCTGGAATTGGTCCCATAACTTCATGACCATTATCCGGTTCATAATCATCCATCATTTCCATTGTTCCTGCTGTTTCCGCAATACTAGTAACAAGATTAATAATAGTAGTGATTTCATTTGCTCCCATTTCTTCTTCTAATTGTGTGTTAGCAGATGTTGTGAATTTACCTACATAATCAAACATTGATGCGTAGTCTTGTCGTAAAAATGATCTCATATCTTCTGGAATAGAAGATTTCCATGCCGCTTCATAAAGTTCAAACCAATGTTTAGCATGTGATGTAACATAATGGGTATCATCAATAGTTTCTTTCATAGTTTCTTTCATATATACCCCACCAGCTACACATATCGCAATAAGACAAATATTTAATAAAATAGTTAAACATAATCCAAATTTAAAATATTTACCATTACTTTTAGAATTAATTATGTGTCGTTGTAATTCTTTAATATCGTTAGTTATTTGTAATACATGTTGATTTTGTAGATTATCCATTTCAATGGATTGTTGAGGTTGTTGTTGTTGTGGATATTGCATTTTAGTTTCTTTAATAAAAATTAATGGCTAAATATTTATATTCAATTTTTTTTTTTATATAAATTTTACATTGTAAATATAGTTGTTAGAAAATATTCATCATTTTTCCTTTTTCTTCAATAGCTTTTTTGGGAACAAAGAATGTTCGTTCTGTAGATTGAATATGAAAAAAAGATTTTCCATCTTTTTTAAATGGTTTAACTCTAATAATATCTAAATCTTTTTCTCCCCATTTTCCATCTTTATTTACAAACATTTTGATAACAGATAATTTTCTCATAATTTCAGCAATGGGGTGACTGGTGTAATAAAAGATAATTTTTCCAGTATCTTTTCCAATATCAACAGATAAATCTTGTCCTAAGTTTTGATAAAAAGAGTACATTAATTTAAATGTATATTTTTTATGTTTAACTAATTTAAGTAAAATGTATATATAGATATAAACTAAAATGGTAGAAAGAAAGAAGAAAGATAAATATAATATTAAAATAGCATTGGTATTTATTGCTTTTATGTTAGTAGGATTTTCAATAACGCGAAAGAAATAATTTAGAAAGAAAATTGAATTTAATATTATTTATTAATTTATAAATTTATATTATAATTGATAACATGACATCAAAAAATATGAATATAGGGGCACATTTTTCTACTGAAAAAGGATTAATTGGTGCTGTTGATGCTTGCGAGACTATTAATGGAAATGCTATTCAAGTATTTTTTAAATCACCAATGAATATGAAAACTAAGATTAAATTAACTGAGGAAGATGCCGCTCAAACAAAGGAAGCGATTAAAGAATCTGGAATTTTTTTAGTAACACATGGAAGTTATTTGCTAAATCTTTGTAATCCTGTTGATAATTCAACTAAATGGTTACGAGATAATTTAATAGAAGATTTAGAATTTGCTGATAAATGTGGAAGTGTAGGTGTTATAATCCACATGGGATCACAAAACGTGAAAATAAGAGGAAAAAAGGAATCAATTTCTTATGACGAAGCTCTTGGAAATATGGTAGCGAATATTCGTGAAATTTTAAATAAATTTAAAGGAAATGCTAAAATTATTTTGGAAACATGTAGTGCTGAGGGAGCAAAAATTGCTAAAACGGTAGAACAATTTTGTCAACTTTACAATAGTTTTACAGAAATAGAAAAAAGGCGAATTGGATTATGTGTTGATACTTGTCACATATTTGTTGCTGGATATCCTATTAATTTACCATCAGGATTTCATAATTATTTTCAAAAATTTGATGACCTAATAGGTTTAAGTAAAATCACGTGTTTTCATATGAATGATTCTAAAGCTCCATTAGCTTCACGAAGAGATAGACATGAGAATATTGGAAAAGGTTATATTTATAAAGATAATATGTATGCTTTGCGAATGGTGAAACATATTGCGAAGGAATATTCTATTCCAATGATATTGGAGACTCATGATAAAAGTCCATATTCTACATATCAGAAAGAGATTGCTTTAATTCGTGATTTAGATGATTTAGATAGAAACATTCCAGAGAATTATAGAAAAAATCGTATAATTCGTATTTTATCAAGATTGGAAGAAATTCATAAGATAAAAAACGATGGTTTCCGAGCAAAAGCTTATGGTAAAGGAGTTTTTATTGTACGGGAATTTGATGGTACTTTACCAGATAATGTAAAAGATTTAAAGAAAATAAAAGGAATTGGTAAAGGATTAGCGGAAAAAATTGTTGAGATAACAAATACAGGTAAATTAAAGAAATTAGATGATTTAGAGGCTGATAAAAGTACTTTAGATATAATTGAGATGCATTCTATTGCTGGATTTGGTCCATCAACGGTCAGTAAATTGATAAAAGAACACAAAATCAATAGTTTGACAGAATTAAGAAAAGTTTATAAGAATGGTAAATTAAAACTAACAAATCAACAAGAGTTAGGTTTAATTCATTTTGATGATTTACATGAGAGAATTCCACGTACTGAAATAAAAGTTTTTGAAAGGGAATTGAAAAAAATAGTAAGAAAAGTTTCAAAGGATTTAAATATAATTATAACTGGTTCATATCGTAGAAAGAAAGATACAAGTGGTGACATAGATGTACTTTTAAGTCACAAGAATATGACAAAGAAAGATGAAGTTAAAAATTCAGAGATTGACTATATTGATAAGATTTTAGAAAAATTGAAGAAAAAATATGAACATGTAGGAACAATCGCACGAGGTAAATCTAAGTATATGGGTTTACATCGTATAGATGAAAAGGTAAGGCATATTGATTTTATTTTTATGCCTATGGAAAGTTATTATAGTGCTATATTATATTTTACTGGATCTAAAGAATTAAATATTAAAATGAGAGAAATGGCTAAAAGTAAAAATTATACTCTAAATGAATGGGGTCTCCATAAAAACGAAGATAATAGTCGTTTTGATGTAAACTCTGAGGAAGATATTTTCAAATTATTAAATATGGGTTATATCAAACCGGAACGTCGTTAATTTATTAAATTAAATGGGACTGCTTAACATTTAGGGAAAAATACGAGACCACTTCCAACAAAATGGGCGAGTGCCATAACAATTCCTAATGGAATCATCAGGAAATTTTTTCCTACATTTCCAATTAATAATCCGGTTAGTATTTCTAATCCCCCTTTGATTGGTGGTACAAGATTTATCATAGCGGATACTGCAGTTGCGAACATAGTTGGAGTTAATGCCATTTGAAATAATTTAGTAGAATCAATTCCTTTTTTAAGTTTTCTACAATTTTTACTATATTGAAGATATATGACCAAAAGGGTGATTAAATATACAAGAAGAGCATTCATTAAAACTTCAGTAATAGCTTTTACGATAAAAGATAATATTGGATTCATAATATATCTATCAATAATGGCTCCAATTTTATCATCACCTGAAAGAAAACTAATAATTAGTGGTACCCACATAATTATACAGAAAGTTGTAACTGATAATATTACATTAGAGAACATATCGTGTAAAGTTAGTTTAGCTGCTTTTGGTAGTTTTTTAATTTTATTAGTGAGTATCATAACCATAGGTACGACAGATAATGGTGGCAACCAAAAGAATGGTAAATAAAGCCATGGATATTCATCAAAATTACTGTTAAGATAATTATGGCGAGCGAATAATTGTCCAGGTAAAAACAATGAAAAGAATGATGCGAAAATTTTGTTGGACATAATTTTATTAAAAACTTTGCTTATAATACTTGCGACACTTGGTAAAAATCCCATGTTTAAACAATTAATATATTATAATACTAGAAAATATTATAATGTATTGATATAAAGAATATTTAATATTAAAAGTTAAGCAAATAGTTCATCCTGGCCGTAATTAGTACATCGGTATTAGTAGCTCAAATAGTATTTTTTACATTTGGTAGTTTATTTTATTTAGTCCAAATTGGTTGTGAAGTTTATGATAGATATCCTTCTTATGAAGAGGTAATAAAAAAGAAATAATAAAAGGATTTTTTATTATAAATATAAAACAAAAAAAAACTGGCTATATTATTTCCAGTTATATTATAAGTTTTCCAGCAATTTATTTTTCATTGGGTAGTGTATATTTATATATATGAGATACAACGGAAAAATTCAATAGAAAGGAGGAGAAGGTGAAAACGATTAAAAGATGGATATGGCGAAGTTGGTAAAATTTACCATTGTAAAGATTCTGGGAAAAAAGTTTTTAATAAATTTTTATAATATTTTTTAACATCTGGGCTGATATATGTATCATCATTTTTAGAATATAAATCATATTTATTAAAATTTACCACATCTTTTAGGATTTGATTATCTTTATCATTCATAAAATAATGATAATCTAGTCCTGTATGCCAAGGATAGAATGAATGAAATCTGATAATATTAATATATTTTTCAGATAAATTATGATTTTTGTTGTTTTTGAGTATTATATATAAATATTCGTCATGTCCAAATGAAAGTTTAATATTTTGAATGCCGCAATTTTTGCTATATATACCATATTCTGAATTATATTTAGAATTAGAATAATCTGGATTTTTTTTTAACGAATCATAATAAATTATAGATTTAGCATATTTACAACCAACAGGGAAAGTGTCACCAACAACAGCCCAATTTGGTTCTCCAAATTTAAATAAAATTTTCCCCAAATCGTGTATTAATCCACATATTTGTAATTGTTTATCGTTTGGATAATCTTTTCTAATTCGTTCAGCAGTTTGATAAGCATGAATAGAATTAGGTAAATTTACATCAGGATCACTTGGATCTATGAATTGGTCTAGCAAATTTAGAGCTTCTTGCATTGTCATTTTACAATTATTAAGTTTAGTGTATTGTTTTAATTTTGATTGAACAAATTCATATGTTTGGTATTGATGACAAGTTTTATAGAAATTATGTTGTTTAGTATTTTTTTTATAAGTTCTAAGTTTATTCATTATGCTAATAAATAAATTAAATTATATATTTAAGTATTTTTTTTTAATTCTTGTAGTAATACAATTTTAAAGAATTTTCGTGTAATAACTTCACTTGACTCATTTAATATATTTTTTTTCCATTTGGAGAAAAAAATTACGGAAATTCCATCATCAAATAATGAATTATTGTTATAAAAATCTTTTAATGTATCTTGTATTGCTTTCTTAATATTAGCCTTAGTTATATATTTTTTAATTGGGAATTTTTGTTTTAAAAGTTTTTGTGTTATGGGTATATTAAGATTTTCAAATTGAATTATATATTTAATCCAAGTTGGAGTTAAAACGTATGTATCTTTAAATTGATTTTTTTTAACATAATCTTTCCATTTTTTTCTATTTCTCATTGAAGAAAAGTCTTGATTCCATTCTTCAATTGCGTTAGGAGGAGTTTTTTTTAAAACACTAATAATTTGATTTTGATATTTCTTTTTTTGTAATTTAGATAAAATTAAATCATAATCATATTGAACTCCTTCTGATTTATTTTTAAATTTTTTTTTTGGAATTTCTAAAAATTTTTTAAGTTTGTTTCTTTTTTTTAAACCCTCAGATAAAATTTCAAAATACCAATCTTCATTTTTATTTAAATTTGGTTTAAAATCAAACTTTGCCATTTTTATATACCAATTATAATAGATAATATTATAATAGATAATATTATAATAGATAATATTATAATTGGTATATAAAATTATAAATACTTAGGGTGTGATGCCAGTAATTGTCAGTCTTTATATTCAACAGCAGTAACCATTCCTAACATAACTAAGGAATTAGAGTCCATCATAGCTACTCTACCAAGCCCTTTACAATTTTTAAAAGTATCGATACAAAATGGAGTTTTAGGTGTAAAAACAGCTTCACATTGATCTCCAGTTTCAATAAATAATGGATTTTCAAGTTTTACGCCTCCGGTTGATTTTCCCATTTTCCATAAAATTTTAGTCATTTGACAAGGTGCTTTAGATGTTCTAACGTGAACAGAAGGGCACCATCCACCGTGTCCTTGTGCGTCTGTACATCTAAGTTGTCCAGGATGGTCTTGACAAAAAGCAGTAACTGTAAATGATGAAACAGCTCCAGGGGGATTTGGATCACTTGATAAGAACATGATATCTCCAGATTTTGGAAAAAATCCAGGTTTTAAACCTTTAACATTAATTCCAACATTATCTCCGTGAATGGCTTTTTCGTGAGTTCTATGATGCATTTCAATACTAAATGCTTTACAACCTTTAATATTGCTTGGTGCGAATCTAATTTCATCTCCTTTAGTAAGTGTTCCTTGTTCAATACGACCAGTAATAACATCTCCAACTCCTTTAATTTTTAGAATTCCAGAAACTGGTAATCTAAATGGTTTATCAGGATATCTTTTTGGTGGTTTAGCAACATTATTAAATGCATCAATTAGAGTATGTCCTTTAATTTCTTTCTTTTTAATAGTTACATTATAACCTTTATACCAAGGCATTTCAGTAGATACTCTAGTTAAGTTTTCTCCTAAATATCCAGACATTGGAATAAAAGGAATTTTTTTAGTTTTAAATCCAATTTTTGAAAGCATTTTTTCAACTTCTGTTTTAATTTCAGTGTATCTTGATTCACTATATTTAACTGACGGGGCATCCATTTTATTAATTCCAACAATAATTTGTTCAATTCCTAACAAGTTAATAAGACGAGCATGTTGTCTAGTTTGTCCTTGTACTTCATTTTTTTTATGGTTTCCTTTTGCGATAGATGTTTCAAATCCACCTTTATTAGCTGGGACCATAAGAAGTGCCACGTCTGCTTGTGAAGCACCACTAATCATATTTTTAATGAAATCTCTATGTCCTGGGGCATCAATAACACTGTAGTGATATTTTTTGGTAAAAAATTCTTTAGTTCTGCATTGAATAGTAACACCTCTTGCTCGTTCTTCTTTACAGGTATCCATATAGAATGCGAAAGCAAAACTGCCTTTACCTTGTGCTTCAGCTTCTTCTTTTAATTTAGCCATTTCTCTTTCATTGATACCACCTAATTCAAAGAGAAGGTGTCCAGTTGTTGTGGATTTACCAGCATCTACGTGACCACAAATAACAATTCCTAGATGTTTTTTATCAGCGTTGTCCATATATTTGTTTAATATATATACATAAATAATAGTTCTTAAATTAAAAAATATTTTAAACTGGTATTTCTAATATAATTATATATATAAATACTATTATAGGAGTATATGATTATCAAAAATAAAATTAAAAAAAAAAAGAAAGTTATTGGTGGCAAGAAGAAAAAACCAAATAAAGAGAGAAACCCCAAAAAAGAGAAAAAAGAAGTAAAAAAACCAAAAAATAAGAATAAAGGTAAAAAAAAGCCACGTACTTTAGTAGTAAGTTGTTTCACAATGGGTAAACCTAATTAAAATATATATAACAATAAATAAATTAATCTTATTAATGATGAGTATGTTTACTGATTTATGGGTAGATAAATATAAACCGGAATGTTTAAATGAAATTACAGGTAACAAGGAAATTATAGATAGTTTAAAAGTAATTGCTAAAAGTCGTCGTTTACCTAATATGGTATTTGCTGGTAATTCTGGAACTGGAAAAACAAGTAGTGCTATTTGTTTAGTTAAAGAAATATATGGTAAAGATTATATGGATCGTATAATCGAATTAAATGCATCAGATGATTTACGAAAAATTGATGTTGTGCGTGATAGAATAGATAATTTTGTAAAGAAAAAATGTGGTGAAAAGATTGTAATATTTGATGAAGCAGATAATATGACAAAGCAAGTTCAACATAGTTTGCGTTCTATAATGGATAAATATTACAAAACAACAAGATTTATTTTAATATGTAATACATTATCAAATATAATAGAATCTATTCAAAGTAGATGTATGATAGTTAAATTTTCTAAATTAAAAAACATAGAAATTCGCGAACGTTTAAATGTTATCATAGAGTCAGAAAAGATTGAGTATACTGATGATGGTTTAGATGCTATTTGTTTATGTTCGCGGGGTGATATGAGAATTGTATTAAATAATTTACAATCAGTAAATATTAGTTTTGGTAAAATAACAGATGAAAATGTTTACAAGGTTGTGGATATACCACATCCAACAATAATAACTAATTTATTGAACATGTGTTTAAAACGTGATATAATAGATGCCACAAATTTATTATGTGAAATTTATCAATGTGGTTATACACCTATTGATATAATAGAAACGGTATTTCAGATTTGTAGTAATACAGAATTATTGCTAAACAAAAATAAAAAGAAGATAGAGTATATAAAAATAATATCAAATACGCATATTTTAATAGCGGATGGTTTAGATACATTTAATCAATTAGTTGGTTGTATAGCCCAATTATGTGATATATAAGATGTAATTTAAGAGATAATTATTTATATTAAGTATAATTATTATAATAAGTATAAATAATAATGATTGTATCAATTGGACATTGTACTAGATGTAATAAAGAAGGTCATTTAAGTAATAAGTGTAAAACTATATTATGTTCAATTTGTTATAAATTTGGTCATAGTGATAATAAATGTAGAAGAAAATTAGAATGTAATAATTGTTTAAAATTTGGACATGATACAAGATATTGTTATAAAAGAATATGTACTAGATGTAATTTTCCAATTAATTTTCTTAATTCTCAATTTCATATTAATAATGTTTGTACAAATCCAAATTATTTTTGTCGGATATGTGGATATGCTCGCTCTCATGTATTTAATTGTTGTCCTAACAATAGATATATAAGATTTCCAACATATTCTTCAAGGCGAATAGAAAAGGAAAATATATTTCGGAAAAAATTAAAAAAACAATGGTTATACGAATGTCGTAAAAGATTAAAAACAGATATATTAGAATATTATTCTGCAGATATTTCAAAAGAAATATTTAAAACATGGGATAAAATAACAAAAAGTGTGATAGAGTTAAAATACACAAATGTTTATTCTCTAAATAAATGTATTTTATTTTTAGAAAAAAAAAGAACAGAGCAAATAAATACAATTTTTGATAATATATGTTTAAACAAACAGATTTTAGAAAAATATACTTGTAAAATAAAGAAATTAGAACTTAAAGTTAATACAATATCGGAAACAAATTTAGAAAAAGAAAAAGAAGTAACTAATATAATAAATTATTCAAACGAATTAGTATCTTTATTAAATAAACAAAAAATAGATAAATGTATGATATGTTTATCTAAAATTTCATTAAAAAATGTGGCTATTTCGAAATGTGGGCATTTTTATTGTTCTGATTGTATAGATAAGACAATAGATAAAACAAATAAATGTGCTTATTGTCGTGAACAATTGAATAAAAAAGATTATATTTTGTGTGATTTAATAAATAAAAATTTTGAAGATTATTACAAAAAGTTTTTGATAAAAAAGTGATTATTTTTTTCGTACATATCTTATGATATAATAAACACATTGTAAAAAGGCATCAGCAAGATCATCTTTTTTAGATTGTGAATTAAAGTAATTTAAATTTTCTGTATCATCAGCAAGAAGTTTTCTTGTATAATCTTGTGACATTTGTTTATGTATTTTATATTTTTGAACTTTTGTTTTATCTTTTGTCATAATATCAACATTATTTTCTTCGTCAATAGTTAATTTTGATTTGGCAGACATATATGTAATATATTCAGTTTGCGAATTATTAATATTTTTGTCAATTATTCCTCTTATCATAAAATATGAAAATAGATGATTAGATACAGATTTCATTTTTGGACCTAAGTATACAGGTTGTAATTCAATTAATACAGTTGGTATTTGTAAAAAATGTTTATAATGTTCATCAAAAATTTTGGTCATATTTAAATTAATTAGGTCAATTGGAATGGAGTTACATTTAACTTTTTTAATTTTGCGTGTTTGTCTGGATTTAATTTCTTTTTGTAAGAAATTTGCTTTGTGAGCAGAACATAGATAAATTTTGTTGTTATCGTTATTATTATAATACCATTTCCCAATTTTATCACATTTTTTTTTATTATGGTAAGAACAAGAAGGTTTAAATTCATAATCATTTAGAATTGTTTTGTGGAATTGAGTAGGTGTTACAAATTTCATAATTTTTTCATGTTCACAAAGGTGTTTATTACAATAAACTAGAAGTTTATTATTAATTTTAGCATAATGTTTTGCTTTACCTCCACATATTTTTTTATTTTTATTGTAGCATTTACATTTTTCTTGTTCGTGTGAATTTTGTTGTTCATCTTTAATAAGATTAATGATTCCCCATTCTTTAATTTTAAAGATAGATTGTTCTTCATTTTGAAAAGAAACGATACAATAAGCTAAGTTTTTAATTCCGACATCAAATGATAAAAAGTTCATATATATACAGATAAGTATACATATTTTAATATATTTTTATATCAGTTTTGTAACATATTCAAAAAAAAAAAATAGATACAAAATACAAAAATGTTATAACATAATTAAAAATTTATATATATATAAGAAATATATGAGAAATAATGTTTTATAGAGTAAATTCTCTGTCTTTATGTTTAACACAATATCCTCTAGACCATTCAAATGATTGCATAACAGAATACAATCACTTTTATGGCCTAGTCGAGAAATTATATCCAAATAAAACAAATGGTCAAAAAATAAATCTTGCTTTACAAATGGTCAGAATTTGTAAAAATAAAAAAGTGATGGATTTATATCTAGAAGGATGTAAAGAAGATGAAGTAGAAACAAAAAAGAAGAAAAAAACAATTTGTATGAAAATAAAAAATTTTTTTTCATTTAAGTAATTGATTATATTTTAAATTAATTATGACACAAATTATTTTAGTTACTGGTGGAACCGGATTAGTAGGTAGTTCTATAAGAAGGGTGATTAAAAATGATGTTAGAATTAATAATAATATGGTATTTATTTTTTTGAGTCGTCAAGATGGTGATTTAACTAAAGAACAAGATGTTATTAATATTTTTGAAAAATATAAACCAACTCATATTATACATCTTGCGGCATGTGTGGGTGGATTGTATAAAAATATGAATAATAATTTAAAAATGTATACCGAAAATATGAAAATAAATCAAAATATTTTACATTATGGTCATAAGTATGGTGTGATAAAAATTGTTTCTTGTTTATCAACATGTATTTTTCCAAATAAAGTTACTTATCCTATTAATGAAAGTATGTTACATAATGGTTTACCTCATATGTCAAATGAAGGATATTCTTTTGCGAAAAGAATGTTGGATGTTGAAAGTAAATTATATAATCGTGAATACGGAACTAAATTTGTTAGTATAATTCCAACAAATGTATATGGTCCATTTGATAATTATTCATTAATTGATGGTCATGTTATTCCTAGTTTAATTCATAAATGTTTTTTAGCAAAAAGGGATAAAGAGAAATTTATTGTATATGGTTCTGGGCGTCCTTTACGACAATTTATATATTCAGAAGATTTAGCAAAATTGATATTATGGGTTTTGATGGAATATAATGAATTAGATTCAATAATATTATCTCCAAAGGAAGAAATTTCAATAAGGGATGTTGCCAATATGATTAGTGAAATATTTGAATATGATGATATAATATTTGATACTAGTAAATCTGATGGTCAAATTAAGAAAACTGTATCAAATGAAAAATTAATGAGTTTAAATCCATCATTCAAATTTACATCATTAAAAAAAGGATTACTAGAAACGATTAAATGGTTTAAAGAAAATTATGAAAATGTAAGGAAATAAAATACTTATATTAATAAATTTGTTTAATGGTCATAAAAATAATTAATAAACAAAAATTATTTTTATGATTATTCAAATATAAGGAAATAATATTAACAATATAAATATTATTATTATATAAAATATGTTGTCATCTCCAGCGAAATATGATAATTCAACATTTTATGAATCAAATTATAATGATGTAGAGTGGATAGAATATTATACTAATAAAATAGATGCGAATGAATGTTATGATTCAGGGGAAATGTCTGATTTGTATTATGAACGTGCAAAACACAATTATCGTTTAGGTGAGTATTCTAAATCTAATATAGATTTAGAAAATTCTCATCGATTATTACCAAATGATGAGAATCTTGTAAGTTTTTCTTTTCTTTATGAAAAATTGGGTAATACAAAGAAATCTTTATCATTATTAAATGATTATCAAAAAAAATATCCAGAAGAAGAATTTATTAAAGATTATATAAATGATATAAAAAATCTTGAATATCATGATAATATTTCAAAAAAAAATTTTGAGACATTAAAAGATTGGTTAATAATTGAAAATTCATTTTTGGATAATATAAAGATAAAATTTCATACAAATGATAATAGAGAAATTTTCTCTAAAAAAGATATTGGTTTAAACGAATCTATTTTAGAAATATCATTAAAATGTATGATGACGACCGAACTTGGCAAGGAGACTGAAATAGGTAAGGAAGTTATAGATAAAAATTTGAATTTATATTCTAAACATAATTGGATATCATTTATTTTATTAGAAAATTTGCACAAATCTGATTCAATGTGGAGAACATATATAGATATTTTACCTAAAAAGTTTGATAATGTTCCAATTTTTTTTAAAAAAAATTATTTAAATATGTTAAAAGGATGTACATGTTTGAGTAAAATTTTATCAAAAATAAATATTTTACAAACTGAATATAAATTTTTGTTTAATAATCTTGAAACTTTTAAGAAATATAGTTTATCTGAATATATTTGGGCTCGAACAGTTGTCATTACTCGTATTTATGGTGTAGTGATTGATGGTATTAAAACGCAAGCGTTAGTTCCATTCGCTGATATGTTAAATCATGATAATAATCCAGATACACACTGGTTTTTCGATGATGTTAATAAAGTTTTTAAAATACTTTCAAAAAAAAAATTTAGTGCGAATGTTCCGATTTATGATAGTTATGGTAAAAAATGTAATTCTCGTTTTTTTGTAAATTATGGATTTGTCTTAGATAGAAATATGGAAAATACTGTTCGTTTTAATTTTGATTTGAAATCAACAGAAGTATCAGGTTTAAAATATAAAAAAATTTTTTTAAACAATTCTTCAAATAAGACACACATACTTGGAAAAATTGAACAAAATAGAGATAATTTTAATACCTTTTTATCAAAAGTAAGATATTATGTTTGTAATGACGATATTTTATTCGATAAACCTTTATCAACATTTTTAGTCCCGATATCTCTCAAAAATGAGATAAACGCTTTAAAATATATAATGAGAATGTGCATAAATCATGTAAGAAAATATAGTTCAAGCACTAAAAATGATTTAGATATCGTTGTAAATCCACTTCATAAACATAATCGTAAATATAGTATTGTGAGAAATTGTATAATTATGAGATATGGTGAAAAATTAATTTATGATTATTACATTAAAATGACAACAATGTGTATAAAATTATTAACTCGTGATTTTGAAGATTTAATTGAAACAAATTTATTATTAGATGCATTGTCAGGAAAATATCATTTATATGTAAGTGATAGTATTTGTCATTTATTAAATGTAGATGGAAAATTAGACAAGTATTTATTTGAATAAATATTTTATTGTTTTCTCTCATTTTTAATTATCTCTTATATAATTATTATTTATTATGAGTCTTTGTTATAATAAATCTATCATAAGGCGTCCAAAATACAGTATCTTGGACAAAAAAAATAATCATCATAAAAATAAAAAAAAATATATACTTTTACATAAAAATGAAGAAAATCTTGAATTAGATGGCGAAAAAAGAAGAGATTATGTATATAGTATTCATTTGACTAATTCTAACATTAAATTGAAAAATTGGTGTTTGAATATAAAAAATTTACTTGATATAAGAGGGAATTGGAAAAGAAGTGATGTATATAGTAATTTAGATTTTGTTATTTTAAATCAAAATTTAGATCCCAAAAAAAATAAATCAAAAATAGTTCACAATATTTTTAATTATAATATGAAATTATGTTATGTAAAAGAAGAAAAAAATTTTATTCCGAACACATTTAAAATATCAGGCAAAAATTTGAATCTTATTTTATCAAGATTAGAACAAAAATATAGAAATAAATGGTTTTTAAGAGGGGTCGAAAATTTAAATAAATATTATGGAGATTTATTAGTTGCGGATAAAAATGAGAATAATATAATCGATATTAATCATTTAATTAATAATAATTATGGCATGGTTTCAAATTTTATGATGAAATGTTATTCAATGATTCGTATAACTAAAAATTATAAATGTATATCAATTTATAAAAAAGTATCGGTTAATTTAGTTTTGAAAAATAAAGATAATTCAGAAAAATCAATTGTGTTAGATTGTGTGGATTTAGTGGGAGAAGATGTTTATAAACGAATTATATATCCACAGATTGAAAAAATGGTTAAAACTGTTATTCGCATTAATATGTCAAAATTTGAAGAACAAGATTATAATTATTTTTTTCAATTACTTACATTTAAAATAATTTTAGATAAAGATATGAAATGTTGGCTTCATAAAGTTTGTTCTGGTGTTCCTAATATTTCTTCAATAATGTTTGATTCGTTTCATGATGAAAGATATCACAAAGCTACATTTTTAGATTCTGTAATTAAAACTTGTATAGATCCAGTATTTCCACCATTATTAAATACTAATATGAAAAATTTATTTGTAAAAATATATAAAAAAAATCATATTATTGAAAATATTGTTAAAAATTATATTATGCCTAAAATTAATTTTAGTAATGGGGAAGATATTACGCTACTTCGATATAAACACCAATTTAATGAATTAATGATATCATATTTAAAGAAAAGTAATTTATGTCCTAAGCACTATGTGTTTAGTATTTATGATAAAAGATTATTAGATATTTTGGGAGAATTTAAGGAAAAATATAAAATATTGTTTTTAAAGCCATATTCTGGGCAAACTAAAAGAAAAATTTCTGGAAATATAACAGAGATTATATCTTGGATAAGTAAAAACGAAAAAAAATGTAAACAATGGGCTGTAAATGAATATATAAATAATCCTATGCTATTTTATATAAATGGTGAAAGACCATCAGGGAAAATTTATGATGATAAATCAGGAAGGAAAAATATAATACGTGTTTGTATACTAAAAATATTTAATAATACAGAAGTTACAACATATATGTATAATAAAAAAATATTATTAGTATCACCAAAACCATATAACATAGAAGATAATGAATCTTTGATAGCTAATTATGATCAGATAAATGATTTGTGTAATAGTAATAAAATTAGTGAAGATTTTCACTTTAATTTAGATAATTTACAAAATGGGCGATTTGACGTTAAAAAAAATAATAAGATGAATAAAAATTTAAACTTTCAAATGTTGAATACAATTAAATTAGTTTCAAAACATTTTATAAAAAAATTAAGCAAAAATATTAAACAAAAACAAATATTTGTTAAACCATCATTTCATATATTTACATATGATTTTTTAATAGATAGAAATACAAAATTATGGTTACTTAAAATTAATTCACAACCAAGTCAAAATTGTTTACAAAATTTATTAAAAGAACGATTTGGATGTATTATAAAAAATATTATTAATATATTTGATTTTTCACAAAAAACTAATCAAGTGATTAATGATAATAAAAGTGAATTGAATAATTTTAATAAAATAATTAGTGTTAAAGTAAAGTAAATAAAGTTAATTAAAAGTTTAAAGCTTATATTTTTTAAATATGTTATCCACTAACTTAATTGAAACAGAAAGTGAAAATAATGAATCAGTAATTGAAAACGATATTGAAGTAAATTCTTCTAATATTGAAGAAGAAACTGATTCATTACAACAAATTTTTTCTCCAGAAAATGACCAATTACCATTTTCGTTAAGTAGGAATAAAAGAAAAATTAAAACTTCTTACAAACATTCATGGAGATTATTATTATTGATATCAATTTTTTATGGTTTGCCTACAATACAATATATTTTTTATCAAATTTCTGATCCAGAAATACGAAAAGAACAATGTTATTTTAATAATAAATGCGTTCATCAGATAGGTAGTATAGTATCGTTTAACAATGTTATTAGTAATTTAGCATATATTTTACTATCAGTAACTTTGTATTTTATTATTTTTAAATATGATAACACTTTTCAAAACGTACGTGAATATTATTTGATTATTTGTGTTATAATTTCTATGTTATTAGAAGGAATTTATTCTTCGTTATACCATTTATGCCCTAGTAGAGTTAATTTACAATTTGATACAACATTTATGTTTTTTTTTGGAGTTTTTATGATAATTTATATTTTACAAAAAACGCGTAAAAATGATTTAATAGATATTTCTAAATTATTTTTATTTATGGGATTTTTAATATTTATGAACACAATTAATTTAACCTTAAATAATAATTCTTTTCAGTGGATATTTGTAATTATAATTTTCCCAATTAGCAATTTTATCATAAGTGCTAATGTGTATTTTGGACATACAAATTGGAGTTTTAATATTTTTTATTTTATATGTCGATTGCGACATTCATTTACAAATATTAGGAGATTGCCTAATATTTCGTACCTTTTTTGTTTAATTATAATCAATGTTTTAAATCTGTGTCTTCTTATAACTTCAATATTCAAGAATATTGATTTTTCAAAATTTTTATTAGGAACATTATTTATTGATATGATAATTGTATTAATTCATCATATCGCATTTAAAATTAATAGCGGTGTATGTATTCCATTTTGGAAATTTTTAATTGGAATATTTACAATAATTATTGTATGTTTATCGTTATATTTTTATCAACTTCCAACAATTGATGATAAAGTTTCTCAGGAAGATTCTGCAAAATATAATAGACCTTGTGTTTTATTTGATTATTTTGATACACACGATGTTTGGCATTTTTTGTCTGCAACTGGTATGTTTTCGTGTATTCTTTTTGTATGGTTATTAGATTAATACCATTATTTTTATTTAATATAAAAAAAAATATTTTTTATTATATTAAATAATAATGGTTTTAAGTCGCGGCACTTTTAAATCCAGTCCTTATTCCTAAAAATTCTTTTATATTTAAAATAATCTTCAACAATTATTATTTTATTTGTATCTTTTATTCTTACACAATCTACATATTTGGCAGAAATAATACTAACCCCCCGGACCTCTTGATGGTCTTTTTTTACTTTTTATTACTTTTTGTTTAATATAGATACCACATTCTTCAATTA
>CEUD01125285.1_pt1 | contig 27469 bp, 23 predicted proteins | sample 356481 | NCBI WGS metagenome assembly CEUD01 (sample SAMEA2623314, study PRJEB7988) | marine metagenome | isolation source: saline water (ENVO:00002010), including | reverse complement strand
CAGATGGTTTTATCGGGGTGGGTGCTTCGTATGGTATTTTTAGCCAGGCAAGCGGAAGCCTGGGTAGTGAATGGGATGTGCCTGCGGATGGATCTTCCTCTTATGGATTGTATGCTTTCACGCAGAATTCAATTATGTTACCCAGCGGCCCGGAATCAGGTGCACTTGATTCCGGTTTGTTGGTGGCGAACTTGACTACTGTGCCAGAGCCAGCTTCTGCTGCAGCGCTATTGGGCCTGGTAGTATTAGGGGGCGCACTGGTGCGCCGTCGGGTACGATAGTTTTTTCGTAACGCTTGGACACCGCTGTTGCGAGTGAGCAATGACTCGCAACAGCGGTTTTTTGTGCAATCGTGGCACTTTTATAGTTACTTGTGGGTATATGCATGCATTTGAATATGTGTCGTATTTTCGGATACACGAGTGGGTCGCATTTAGGTGAAATATTATTTTCGATGAAAAATCTGGCTTAGATTTTGCTAAATCGATCGAATGAATTCCTACCTACTTCATACTATAGGCCTGTGTGGCTTACTTTCTTTATGCACTCAAAGCTCTTTACTGGCTGAAGTAGCAATGCATGCTGAAGAGCCGGCAGAGGCGTCCATTTATTTTAGCGGTGATTGGGGGCAAGAGGGCGGCTATATGACTCGTGAGGAACTCTCGGAGATCGATGGATTTACCACGATTCGGGAGGAAGTTTTCCCCGGTGCTGATATGGCCGACTTAGGTGTGCTGCCCCTGAAGTCTTTGGTGAAGGCGCTTGGTTTGGGGTCCGATGCGGATGGTTTCTTGTTGGAAACTACAGATGCGTGGGAGAGTTTTATGACACTGGAGTATCTTGAGGGAAATGATCCAGTCATGTTGCTGTATATTAACGGCAAGGGGCCCGATGAGAGTGAATGGCCGATGTTTGGCGGAGATATTGAGGCATTGGCTCCCTATTATGTTTTCGTGGTCGGTGATAAAAGCGGTTACCCAGGTTCTCCAAAATATGGGATGGTTTCTGCGACTCAAATGACTGGTATTCGTGCAATGAATACAGCTAAGCGTTATGCACCATTTTATGATGCGCCGATGGACCAGTTGTCGCCACTGGCGCAGGCCGGACGTGATTTGTTTCTGCAGCGCTGTAATGTCTGCCACCAGGGGCCCGGCAATGTCGGTGGCAATGTTTCGCAGCGTCCTTTAATTGTGCTGCAAGGGCATGCGAATTACAATGAAGCGTACTTGAGGAAGATGATTACGAATCCTAAGCAGTTTTACCCAGATACAATCATGCCCAATCATGAAGATTTTGATGATGCGAAGTTCGCCAAGATTGTGGCCTACTTAAAAGAGACTTCGGCGCTAGGGAAATAGCTCTCTTGCCTAGTCTGATGATTTTGATTCTGCTGGGAGTTTTGATTAAGAGTATTAGTATATTGTTAATTTGTATGAGCTGTAGCTGCTGACATGTCCTTGTGTTCGTTGGTGCTTTTCGCATATTTAAAAGAATGCGAACGATCAAATGGATATTTCTTGGGGCCCTGCTAGGGGTGGCGGCGTTGCCTTATCTGCTTTTTCAGCAGCGGGAGTTGCCAGCGGGGACGAGCTTGCGTAGTCCGGATTTTGAGTATTCTGAGGCGCGATTATTGATTGATCGCACTGTTTGGGATCGAGAACGAGAGCAGGTCGTGCGCTCACATCAAATTTTTGACACAATCTTGCAGGAGATAGAGTCTGCTGAGACCTTTGTGATCGCCGATTTCTTCCTCTGGAATCCTTGGCGTGGTGCAGTGGAGCCCTCTGGAGAACTTCGTCCGCTGGCCGAGGAGTTAGCGGAGGCCTTACTACGTAAGCGAATCCAGAGCCCGGATTTGCCGATACTTGTTATTACGGACCCGATCAATCGCATTTACGGGGAGCTTGGGGCGGACTATTACGCTCGTTTGGCGGGAGCGGGCATTCCAGTGGTGTTCACAGATTTGAGTCAGATGCCGGATTCTAATCGTGTGTATGCCCCTCAAGCATGGTTTTGGAGCCAGTATTTGCCTACGGGAAAACTAGGTGGGCTGCGAGTGGTCCCTAATCCATTTGATGGAGCGGGCGAGAAGCTGACACTTGCTCAGTTGGGGCGCATGTTGTATTTTAAGGCGAATCATCGTAAAGTTCTGGTGACAGGGCGAGAGGGCTCTGCGCCGCGGGTAGTGATTGGCAGTTTGAACCCAGCTGATGGGAGCGCAAATCACTCAAATCAGGGGGCTTTAGTTGAGGGCGCCGTGGCGATTTATGCAGCGCATTCAGAGTTGGCGGTGGCAGAGTGGTCCGCGACGGATCCGCAGCAAGTCCAAGGTGAGGGCAGTCAATTCGTGGCTCGTACCATTGAGAAAATTCGGCAAAATATTCCTCGGGTAGATTCACTGCCTCGAGCGCGTGAAGGTGCGCCACGGGTGGCTTGGCGGAGTGAGGGGGCCATTCAAGCAGAGCTACTCGCTCAGTTGAATGTGGCAAACGCGGACACTCGTGTGGACGCTGCTGTATTTTATTTTTCGGATCGAAGTATTGTGAAAGCTTTCACGCAAGCGATTCAGCGCGGAGCTCAGGTTCGCTTATTACTAGATGCGAATCGCGATGCTTTTGGACGCGAAAAAAACGGTATTCCCAATCGTGAAGTTGCCGCGGAGCTGATGGCTTTGTCTGGTGAGGGAGCGATTGAGGTGCGTTGGGCAGCCACCCATGGAGAGCAGTATCATGCCAAGGTATTGCGTGTTGTTGGGGATCAGCAGGATGTGTTGTGTCTGGGCTCGGCAAATTGGACGCGTCGCAATTTGGAAAATCTAAACCTAGAGGCGAATTTACTGTTTCAAGATGCGATGGAGATGGGAGCCGCCTTTGATGCGTATTTTGAGGCTTTGTGGACCAATGCGGATGGCTATGAGGAAAGTCTGCCTTATGAGGACTGGGCTGAAGAGGGATGGTCTTTGCGTTGGAAGACATGGCTTTACCGCTTTCAAGAGTGGAGCGGAGCTTCGACCTTCTGAGTTTTTATGCGTGTTTGACCGCGATCAGTGTTAAGTCATCCAGTTGGCCGGTGCCCTGGGAGAAGCGGTGTACGCTCTCCAATGTCTGCTCCACAAGTTCTTGAGCTCCTTTGTCGCCATGTGTTCTCAGTAGGTCAGTGAGGCGCTGGCTGCCGTATTCGTCGCCATTGTTATTGGCGATTTCGGTAATGCCGTCGGTGTAGAGTAGTAGGGCATCTTTACTTCCGAAGTGGATGGAGGTATCTTGAATGATACTTTCAAATATGGCGGGAGGCACCATGCCGACCGCCATGCCCGGGGATTGAATTGGGCCGACGTCGAGGCCTCCATTTGTATGTTGGTCGTAGAAAAGCGGCAACTCGTGGCCTGCTCGCGCCAAGGTGAGTTTTTCAGTTTCTAAGTCTATTACAGCGTAGACCATGGTGATGAACATGTCTCGTTGCATCGTATGTTCCATGGCAGCATTGATGGCGCTGAGCACTTTTGAGGGTGAGCGGTGTAGTTGTGCGAAGTGGCGCAGGTGCGTTTGGCAAATCGCCATTAAAATCGAGGCGGATATGCCTTTGCCGGAAACATCGGCGATAGCGAATGCGATTGTTTTTTCATCCAATGCAAAGACATCGTAGAGGTCGCCGCCGACTTTTTGAGCAGGCGTGTAGTGTGAGGCGAACGCGATGTGGTCGGCAGGCGGAAACTTCTTCGGGAGCAGCAGGCCTTGGATGTTACTGGCGAGCTCGATGTCGGTATCGAGTTTATTTTTATCGATCTGTAGTTGCATGGCGTCGCTGTTGTGCACGGCGAGGCCCACTTGTTCGGCGAGTGATTGGACTAGGGAGAAGTCAGTTTCGGTAAACGCGAGCCCGTCGGAGGGGTTGGCTACGGCGAGCACAGCGATCAGTTCTCCTTGAAAGAGCACGGGAGCGGCAATGAAGGAGCGAATTTTCAGTGCGGGGTCTTCGTGTTGTACGATGCGCGGGTCGTTTTCTGCATCGACGATGAGCTGAGCGCGGCGCGATTTAGCGACCTGGCCGATCAGGCCTTCGCCCATTTGGTAGGTTTCAGACTTGAGGATGCTCTCGAGGAATTGGGCGCGCGTGGTGAGTTTACTGGTTACCGACTTTGGAAGTTTGCGCTGTGGTGGAAAGAGGCCTTCGACGGCGATGCCCTTCAGGGTGTTGTTGGGGCGTTTTTCGAAAATGCAGGCGCTCATCGCGCCGGTGCTTAGGATGGCGGCATGGATGATGCGCTGAAACATTGCCTCGCGGTTGCTGCCTTCGGCGACCGCCTCGACCATGTTGTGCATGAATTCGACGACGATTTGTTTCTCCTGATGTAGGAGCTGCTTATCTTCGTCGAGAATTTTGATCTGTCGGCGTTTTGCGTTGTAGGGGAGCCACAGTGCGAAGGCTCCAGCGATTAGTCCAAGTATGAAAGGCAGCATGGCTGGGGCTCGAGGGGCTGTGTCTACTCTTTGTCCTGTTTCTCGACTTGATTGCGTAGAAACGCGATGACGTCTTGAAATTTGGCTACGTTTTCTTGATCCGCTTCTGTTAGGTTCTCGTGGGCTTTCAGGATGTTTTTGGCATCGGAGACTTCTTGATTTTGTAGTGCGGCAAAACTTTCGGCCGCTTCGGTTTCATCCTCTGAGACTGTTAGCAAATTTTGTAGGCCTAAATTGCAAATTAGCTCGTAGTTGCGCTCCCCAAGTTTGCCGACGACCAATTCACCCGCTGGTGAGAGCTTACGTAGCTCGATTGCTGTGCCAGCTAGAATGCCGAGAAAGGTACTGTCCATACCTTTGCATGCTTCAAAATCGATAAAAATTCGGCGACTTCCACTCGCGAGGATCGTTTCGATAAACTCACGGAATGAATTACAGTTTAAGTAATTCGCTTTGCCGTTAATTTTAACTACGACAGGGTCGGAGTAAGCGCTAACGAGAAATGTGGGCTGTGGTGAATCACTCATGCAGAGCGTGGGTCGGGTGAAAGGTGAAAAGTTGTAAGATATAAAACCGAGTCAGAAAGCTGGTCGAGTAGGCTAGCACTGTGAACTTAATAATCAACAATCAATCGAGGGTCGGCAATAATTCATAAAATCTTCTTGAAATCCCTAAGCGAGGGCAGACTTTGTGTGATAGCTGAAGATATGAATACTTACCTAGAATATACTAAAGAGATCGAAGAACGTAAAGGTGAAGGGTTGAGCCCGAAACCAATTGATAATGGCGAATTGCTCGCTGTGATCATTGAGCAGATTAAGGATCTCGATAACGAGTATCGCAAGGACTCCTTGCACTTTTTCATTTATAACGTATTACCGGGCACCACCAGTGCGGCCACGGTGAAGGCGCAATTCTTGAAAGAGATCATTCTGGGGGAGTCTGTGGTGGAGGAAATTACTCCCGAGTATGCCTTGGAGCTCTTATCGCACATGAAGGGGGGCCCTTCGATCAAGGTGCTCTTAGATCTCGCGCTGGGTGAGGATGCCGCGGTCGCCGCACAGGCTGCTGCGGTCTTGAAGACTCAGGTCTTTCTCTACGAGGCGGACACGGATCGCTTGGTGGCTGCTTATCAGGCAGGCAATGCCATCGCTAAGGAGCTATTGGAGAGCTATGCCAAGGCGGAGTTCTTTACTAAGTTGCCTCCGGTGGACGAAGAAATTAAAGTGGTCACTTACATCGCTGGCGAAGGCGATATTTCAACTGACTTGTTGTCCCCGGGCAATCAGGCGCACTCGCGCTCGGATCGTGAGCTGCATGGTAAGTGCATGATTTCCGAAGAGGCGCAGATTGAAATCCAAGGTCTACAGGCGCAGCATCCTGATAAGCGTGTGATGTTGATTGCTGAAAAGGGCACTATGGGCGTGGGCTCCTCGCGCATGTCGGGGGTCAATAATGTAGCTTTGTGGACCGGTAAACCCGCTAGCCCTTACATTCCCTTTGTGAATATTGCTCCGATTGTTGCGGGCACGAATGGGATTTCGCCGATTTTCCTGACCACCGTGGATGTGACCGGAGGCATCGGGGTCGACCTGAAGAACTGGCGCAAGAAATTGGATGCCGAGGGCAAGCCAGTCTTGAACGAGAGCGGTGATCCCGTGCTGGAGGAAGTCTACTCTGTCGCAACTGGCACAGTGCTGACAATCAACACCAAGGAAAAGAAGCTCTACAATGGTGAGCAAGAGTTGGTCGACCTCACGGCTTCGTTCACACCACAGAAGTTGGAGTTTATGAAGGCGGGCGGTTCTTACGCGGTCGTTTTCGGTAAAAAGCTACAGAGCTTCGCGGCTCAAACTCTGGGCGTTGAGTTGGAGTCGGCCTTCGCGCCTTCCAAGGAAATTTCGCATGCAGGCCAGGGCCTGACTGCAGTGGAGAAGATTTTTAATAAGAATGCCGTCGGAGTGTCTGAAGGTGCTGTCTTGCACGCGGGCTCGGACGTTCGGGTGCGCGCCAATATCGTCGGCTCGCAAGATACGACCGGGCTGATGACCTCGCAGGAGTTGGAATCAATGGCGGCCACAGTCATCTCTCCGACCGTGGATGCCGGTTACCAATCCGGCTGTCACACGGCATCGGTGTGGGATAAGAAGGCACAGGCCAATATCCCGCGCTTGATGGAGTTCATGAATAAGTTCGGGCTGATCACTGCACGTGATCCAAAGGGCGAATACCATGCCATGACCGACGTGATCCACAAGGTTTTGAACGACCTGACTGTGGATGAATGGGCGATCATTATTGGCGGCGACTCGCACACACGTATGTCCAAGGGGGTCGCTTTCGGAGCCGACTCGGGCACCGTGGCGCTGGCTTTGGCCACGGGTGAAGCCACCATGCCGATCCCTGAGTCCGTTAAAGTGACTTTCAAGGGCGAGCTCAAGGAGCACATGGACTTCCGCGACGTGGTGCACGCCACGCAAATTCAAATGCTTAAGAAGTTTGGGGAGAACGTCTTCCAAGGTCGCGTGATCGAAGTGCACATTGGCACGCTGCCCGCCGACCAAGCCTTCACATTTACGGACTGGACTGCAGAGATGAAGGCCAAGGCCTCCATTTGCATTTCTCAGGACGAGACACTGATCGAATCACTGGAAATTGCGAAGAGCCGTATCCAGATCATGATCGAGAAGGGCATGGACAATGATTCGAAGGTGCTGCAAGGCCTGATCGATATTGCCAATCAGCGTATTGCCGACATTCGCTCCGGTGCCAAGCCCGCACTGATGCCCGATGCCAATGCCAAGTATTCGGCCGAATTCGTAGTCGACCTCGACGCCATCGTGGAGCCGATGATTGCGGACCCCGACGTCAACAACGAGGACATTTCGAAGCGCTACACCCACGATATTATTCGCGAGCTCTCTTACTATCAGGGGGAGAAGTCCGTTGATCTCGGATTCGTCGGCTCCTGCATGGTGCACAAGGGCGACTTGAAGATCGTTTCTCAAATGCTCAAGAATCTCGAAGCGCAACAAGGTGAAGTGAAGTTCCAGGCGCCCCTCGTGGTGGCTGCGCCGACTTACAACATCATCGACGAGCTGAAGGCTGAAGGTGATTGGGAGATGTTGCAGAAATACTCCGGTTTCGAGTTCGACGACGACGCACCGAAGGGCGCGGCACGCACTGAATACGAAAACATGATGTATCTCGAGCGTCCTGGCTGTAACCTCTGCATGGGTAATCAGGAAAAAGCCGCCCGCGGTGACACCGTGATGGCTACATCCACCCGTCTGTTCCAAGGACGCGTGGTGGAAGATTCCGATCGTAAAAAAGGTGAGTCTTTATTGGCCTCCACTCCCGTCGTCGTGCTTTCCGCGATCCTTGGCCGCACGCCAAATATTGAGGAATACAAGTCTGCGGTCGCCGGCATCAATTTGACTAAGTTCGCGCCTCCCGCTGAGGCGCTGATCAGTTAGAGACGGACCCTTCTCCGTCGGTCTGGCAAAATAGCTCAGGGAGATAAGAGGCATCTTATTTTTCTGAGCTATTTTTGTCGGAGGCACTGCAATACGCGCTCGAAGAAGACTGGGATTCGGCGATTTGGAACCGTTAATTACGTTAATTTTCGTGAATACTCACTGAGATGGTAGGGGCGCGACTTATGACCCACGCATACACGCACTTACTTTTGAGAACCGAAGCTACAAGAAGCGTTTCCATTCGGTTTAAAGTTGTATTAGCTCTCGGAAAGAATGTCGCGTAGCACGTATTGGAGAATGCCGCCGTGGCGGTAGTATTCGACTTCGATGTCGGTGTCGATGCGCACGGTGAGCTCGACCGTTTGTGTGCTGCCGTCGGCTTTTTTGATTTCCATCGGCAGGCTTTGGCCAGGCTTCAAATCTTCGTTGAGACCGGTTATTGAAAAGGTTTCTTCGCCATTCAGGCCGAGGCTTTGAGCGTCGACGCCAGCGGGGAATTGGCAGGGCAGTACGCCCATGCCGATCAAATTGCTGCGGTGGATGCGTTCGAAGCTCTTGGCCACCACGGCGCGCACGCCGAGAAGGGCGGTGCCCTTGGCGGCCCAGTCGCGGGAGCTGCCCATGCCGTAGTCTTCGCCAGCGAGGAGGATCAGTCCGGTGCCACGTTGCTTGTATTGCTGGCAGGCATCGTAGATGTCCATCGGCTTTCCTTCCGGCATTAGCTTGGTGTAGCCGCCTTCTTTGCCGTCGGCCATCTGGTTCTTGAAGCGAACGTTGGCGAAGGTGCCGCGGGTCATGATACGATCATTGCCACGGCGGGAGCCGAAGCTGTTGAAGTCGCGCTTTTCCACGCCGTGTTCCTTTAGATAGCGACCGGCGGGGCCGTCTTCTTTGATCGCGCCTGCGGGCGAGATATGGTCGGTGGTGATCGAGTCGCCGACAATTGCGAGTGGGCGCAGATCGTTGAGGTCGGTGATTGTGCCGGGCTGCATGCCGAAGCCTTCGAAGAAGGGCGGGTTTTGAATGTAGGTGGAGTCGGCATCCCAGTCGTAGCTATCGCCGGTCGAAGATTGCACCGCATTCCACTCGGGGTTGGCATCGTCGAGTTCACCGTATTTGCTGCGAAACATCTCGGGTTTGAGGCCGGAGTGGACCAGGGCTTCGATCTCCTGGTTGCTGGGCCAGATGTCCTTCAAGTAGACAGGCTGGCCATCGTTGCCCATGCCGATGGGATCGTGAGTGAGGTCGATGTTGACGTTGCCGGCGAGGGCGTAAGCCACTACCAGAGGGGGCGACATCAGGAAAGAGGCTTTGAGCGCGCCATGCACGCGTGCTTCGAAGTTGCGATTGCCAGAGAGCACGGAGGCACCGATCATGTTGCCCTCCTTGAGGGCCGCTTCGATGGTGGGGTCCAGGGGGCCCGAGTTACCGATGCAGGTGGTGCAGCCGTAGCCGACCAGTTGGAAGCCGAGGGCGTCCAGATCATCTTGTAAGTCGGTCGCTTTCAGGTAGTCGGTCACTACGCGTGAGCCTGGTCCGAGTGATGTTTTGACCAGCGGGTTCACGTGCAGGCCTTTTTCACGTGCCTTGCGGGCGACGAGGCCGGCGGCGATCATGACTGAGGGATTGGAAGTGTTGGTGCAGCTGGTGATGGCCGCGATCAGCACTTGGCCGTGGGCGATGGCCGGCAGGCTGGCAGGATCGTGCGTTTCGCCCACGCCTGGAGTCGCGGGGCGGTTGGCTACCATCTCGGTCTCGTTCATGGCGGCCCCTTCGTCTTCAGCGAGGTCGGTCACGCCGCCGGTGGGCTCATCGCGTCCGCCAGCGGCCACCGGTGCGGTCACGCGAGTGGTTTTGTCCAGTTCTTCGGGCGCGATGCCGAAGCCACCTTGCGCGGTGGGTGTTTGCAGTAGCTGAGTAAAGGTTTTTTTAAGCGCGGGTACTTCGATGCGATCTTGCGGGCGCTTGGGGCCCGAGACACAAGGCACGACAGTGCTGATGTCGAGTTCCAGATCGACGGAGTAGTCGATCTCGCCTTGCTTTGGAATACCGAATAGGTTTTGGGCTTGGTAGTAGGCTTTGATCTTCGCGATTTGCGCCTCCTTGCGGCCTGTGAGGCGCAGGTAGTCGAGTGATTTTTCATCGACGGGGAAGAAGCCCATGGTGGCGCCGTATTCCGGTGCCATATTGGCGATCGTGGCGCGGTCGGCCAGGCTGAGTTGGGCGGCGCCCTCGCCGTAGAACTCGACAAATTTGCCCACCACTTTGGCTTCGCGCAGCATTTGAGTGATGCGCAGCGTGAGGTCGGTGGCAGTGGTGCCTTCTAGTAGCTCGCCCGTCAGATGGACACCGACCACTTCGGGCGTTTGGAAGTAGACTGGTTGGCCCAGCATGCCGGATTCCGCTTCGATGCCGCCCACGCCCCAGCCGACAATGCCGAGGCCGTTGATCATGGTGGTGTGGGAGTCGGTGCCGACCAGTGTGTCGGGGTAGAGGATACCGTCTTTTTCGAAGACCACCTTAGCCAAGTGCTCTAAGTTGACTTGGTGTACGATCCCGATTGCGGGAGGCACAACACTGAAAGTGTCAAAGGCCTGTTTGCCCCATTTTAGGAATTGGTAGCGCTCCTTATTGCGGCTGAACTCAATCTTTAAGTTTTGTAGAAATGCGTTGGCTGTGCCTGAGCGGTCGACTTGTACCGAGTGGTCGACTACCAAGTCAACTGGCACTAGCGGTTCGATCAGTGCGGGATCCTTGCCGAGCGCGGCGACGGCATCGCGCATGGCGGCGAGGTCGACTAGCAGGGGCACGCCGGTGAAATCCTGTAGCACCACACGCGAGACCACGAAGGGAATCTCTTTGCTGCTACGCTCGCTCGCGCTCCAGTTGGCAAGGGCGGTGACATCCTCTGGCTTGACCTTTTGGCCATCGCAGTTGCGCAGAACCGATTCCAGCACGATGCGAATGCTCACCGGTAAGCGGGAGATAGCGCTTAGGCCCGCTTCGCTTTCGAGGGCGGGAAGGCTGTAGTAATGGGAGCCATTCAGCTCCTTGAGGACTTTAAATGGATCGTTCATAATGAATTAAGAACTACGATTCTGGGCGGATAACTTCGGCGAGCCGTAGAGTTTGCCGAAGTCCTATGGGAATGGGAGTAACTGGGGCAGTGTGGGGGCAAGACCTGCAGCACGACTGGGCGTGCTGCAGATCAGATAGTGTGGGTAAGTTGTGAATTACCCTCGCTAGCAAAGCTTATGCGAGTGCTGCTTTGATCGCATCAAAATTAGGCAAGTCGTGCGGATCTTCCGAAGATTCGCTGTAGATGATGACCCCCTTTTCGTCGATGACGAAGGCCGAGCGTTTAGAGACGCCCTTGAAGCCCAGCAGGTCGGCGTAGCATACATCGTAAGCCGTTGAAACCTCCTTGTTGAAATCACTGAGTAGAGGGAATTTCAGGCCATCGACTTTGGCCATTTGCTCTTGGGCAAAAGGACTGTCGACGGAGATGCCATAAACGGCTGCATTTAAGTCGTTATAAGCGGTGATGCTGTCACTCACGTCGCACATTTCTTTCATGCAGACGCTGGTGAATGCCAATGGAAAGAAGAGTAGGACGGTCTTCTTTTTATCGAAATTATCGCTCAATGTGACATCGGCGAGGCCTTCGTCGTTTTTAGTCTTAAGCGTGAAATCGGGTGCGGTCGTGCCAGTTGCAAGTGCCATGGTAGTCTCTATGTATTATTGTGTGATGAGTGTTGTGTAAGTATTACAAACTTATGATAGCTGCATTGCGATGTTTGTAAAGGGCTGCCTAGGATTGCTGCGGGGTTTTCTCTGCGATCAGCACGGCGGTCACGATGCATGCGCTGCCAACGAGGAGGCGTGCGAGTGCGCCGCTTTCTATTTGGGATATTTCCCCGAAGATGAATAAGGAGCTGGCCATCGCCAAGGGCACGACTGCGTTATTGAAGGCCGCCAGTGTGCCGGCACGGCAGAGCGCGGCGCCCTTATTCCAGAGAAAGAAGCCCAGGCCGGAGGCGACGAGTCCTAGGTAGAGCAGGACTTGTAATTGTTTGGAGCTAAGCTGTGTCTGCTCCCAGTCGCTCCACAATGCGCAAGATAATACGGCGACGGCGATGCCGCCTACGTAAAGCAGGCCAAACACCTGTGAGTCTTTGGTCGTGGGATGGGCGCGTTTCCAGTCGCGGTAATAGACCTGGCCGAAGCCGAAAGCCAATCCTGCGATTTGCATCAATCCGAAGCCGATCCAGATCGAGCCGATAGAGCCAGACTTCGCTTTGATCACTGCCGCGCCGGCGATGGATAGCAGAGCAGCATAGAGGTATTTGCGGTGGAACTGACGTTGCCTGAGGTCGTTGATGGTCACCACATACAGCGGGGTGAGTATGGAGAATAGTGCCACTAAGTGTGAAGGAATATATTGGAAGGCTTTGATGTAGCTCACGTACATGACGCCAAACTGCACCGCGCCGCAGCCAATCAACTTTAAGTGGCTGCCTGAGGGCACCTTGGACCAGCGCAGGAAGGGGAAGAACGCTAAACCGGCGATGCTAAGGCGTATGGTGGCGACGAAGATGGAGTCGACTCCTAGCAGGGCATTGCCGATTAGGCCGAAGGAAAAGGCCCAAATGAGTGAGACGATTGTAAGGTAGATCATGAAGCTGTGCCTAATAAAAAAGCCCCGGCGAACCGGGGCTTTGATTTAATTTATTAAGGCTGTGTGGCCTTCCATCCATCCATCCATCCATCCATCTATTTAGCTAACTTAGTTGCCTGTTTCTGGGCTAACTACGATGATGCTAGGGTCCTCGGGGGTAATAGCAGGTGCTGGGATGGTGGGAGTTGGATTGCCGCCTTCTTCGCCGCCCTCTTCACCTTCAGAGCCTTCGCCATCTTCTGCTGCAGGTGTGTCGTCATCGATTATGACTCTGATTTCGGCTGGAACCATTGTTTTGACGACAGCTAAGATCGCTTCGCGGTTTGGGTTGTCCCTAGAAATACGGATTTTGATCGTTTTGGTTTCTGGGACCGTATTCGTTCTTTCGTTTGTGCTATCACCTTCACTTTCGCCTTCAAACTCCTTCACGACTTCTTTGTTGTCTCCAAATAGGATATCACCGCTAAAGGTCGAAATGATGTCCACTGTACCATCGATGTTTGTGACAGACAGAGTGAAGTCTCCACTGCGTGAGTCATAGCGCAGCGAGACTGAGAAGTAAGTGCCGCGAATCGCTGCTGTGCCCAGTGGAGTCTTGATTCTGAAGTTGGAGCCGTAGCTGAGCTTCTTTACGTGTCCATCAATGTCGCCATAGTTAAGTTCCAGCAGCGTTTGGGACTTGCTGGGGTCTGCTTGAAGCTGTTCGTAGCTTTGGTTACCAGCGAAGGATTCTTGCTCCAAGTTTGATATGTTAATGCTAGTGTTTTGTTTAACTGTAACTTCAGATCCGTTGGAAAATACTAGTTTAGCAGAGCTTTTTGCAGCTGAGCTAAGGGAATCGCCTTCAGTCAGGATCTCTCCCACTTTCAAGGGCGCATTTTGGCCGTTGGGTGAGTATTTGGTGACTGTGCCTGTGAGCTCTAGCACCTTAGCGCTTGCCAAGCGAGCTGCTTGTGCTGAGATCGCGCTTAATGCGAGTAGGCATAGTATAGTTAGTGGAATTCGTAGAGTCTTCATAGCAGAGTTACGTTGTGTGTAGAGAGAAATGAACGCCATTACCTTGCGCGATATTTTGCTTCTTTCAAGCTTTTTCCCTGATCCTTGGAGAGGTATTCTACCTATTTTACTCAATTGTAGCGATTATTTGAGCTTTTCAGTTCTGGAGCATTGGGTTTGTCTGTGATTTATGACGAAATTTCGGCCCTGCATCGACCTGCACAACGGCAGTGTAAAACAAATTGTCGGCGGAAGCTTGAGCGCCGACGGCCAAGGCTTACTGACCAATTTTGAGAGTGATCAACCCGCCGCCTATTATGCAGATCTATATCAAAAAGATCAGCTCTTGGGGGGGCATGTGATTAAGTTGGGCCCCGGCAATGACGAGGCTGCGCGCGAGGCGCTCGCAGCTTATCCAGGCGGCTTGCAAGTCGGCGGCGGTATACATCTTGAGAATGCGGCGGAGTGGTTGCAGGCTGGCGCGAGTCACGTGATAGTGACATCTTGGTTGTTTGATGCACAGGGGCATTTCTTGCCAGAGCGTTTAGGGCAGTTGGTGGCAGAGCTTGGCCGAGAGCGCTTAGTCTTGGACTTGAGTTGTCGCGAGCAGGATCGGGGTTGGGTCGTTGCGATGAATCGTTGGCAGACGCCCACAGATTTGAATGTCGATATCGCGACCATTCAAGAGCTGGCTAATTACTGTGATGAGTTCTTGGTGCATGCCGCCGATGTGGAGGGGAAGTGCGAGGGCGTGGATGTGCGCTTAGTTGAGTTTTTGGGGCAGCATAGTCCGATCCCAGTTACCTATGCGGGCGGGGCCAATGCATTTGAGGACCTCGAGACAGTCAACCGCCTGAGCGCAGGGCGAGTCGACCTAACTATTGGCAGTGCGCTTGACTTGTTTGGCGGTTCACAGATTCGCTATACGGATTGCGTCGCTTGGAATCGAGGCACTTGAGTTTGCTTGAACTCGCTGATAAACGCGTTCGACAACGCAGCAGTGATATCCACTATGCTTGGACATATGAAAATTCAGCGTGTCGCGATGGCGATGATTATCGTCTTTTTGACCTTCTACTTGCTCTATCTGGGGCAGACTTTGTTGTTGCCGCTCGTCATTGCGGGGGCAGTCGCTTATTTGATTAGTATTTTGGCGCACGCCATCGCTTCGCCTAGTTTCAATGGCTTTTCTGTCCCTAAGCCGATTGCCATGATATTGGCGATTGGGATCATTTTACTCTCTTTGTCTTATTTGGTGCAGTTGATCACTGTGAATATTAAGAGTGTGATTGAGGTGGCTCCAGTGTATCAGAAGAACCTCGAAGCGTTGATCTATAAGGGCTATCGGCTCTTTGGTGCAGAAGAGATTCCTAATATTCGCGAATTTCTGAACCAATTAGATTTTGGTGCCTACTTGCAAAGCTTCGGTGCGACTGTACGTGCGCTTGTGAGTAGTATGGGGATTATTACTGTGTATCTGATCTTCTTACTTTTGGAGCAGCGCACTTTTGGTAACAAGATCAAGGCAATCATTCGTGATCCGAGACGTCAGAAGGATGCTTTTGAGCTGATTGATAAGATGCGTTCGGACATTCGTTCTTATATCGGCATCAAGGTGGTCACAAGTGCGAGCACGGGCTTGATTAGTTATTTTGTCTTGAAGTTGGTGGGGGTGGATTTCGCGAGTTTCTGGGCGGTGCTGATTTTTTTGCTTAATTTCATACCTACTATCGGTTCCATTATTGCGACAGCCTTCCCATCTATTCTCACGCTGGTGCAGTTTGAAACTTTGGGGCCTTTTATCGTGACGGTCTCTGTCTTAACTGCAGTGCAGTTTTGTATTGGCAGCTTGCTGGAGCCGAAGCTGATGGGGAACCGTCTTAATCTGAGCCCGATTGTCATTTTGCTCTCACTGGGCTTATGGGGCTCTATTTGGGGGATTCCCGGGATGTTTCTCTGTGTGCCGATTACGGTGATTATTATGATCGTTTGCTCGTATTTTCCGGCGACACGCTCGGTGGCGATTTTGTTGTCTGGTAATGGCGAGGTGGTGAGTAGTGTGAAAAAAGAAGAGCTGGAGTCTTAGGAGTTCCGACTCCTATTGACAGCGCGGATGCGCTGCTTTTCTCTCCCTTTCCCACCACATTTACTACTATCATTGATCCTACCCTATGAAGAAATTACTAGCCGCTAATCGCAGCGAGATCGCTGTACGTGTCTTTCGCAGTGCAACCGAACTGGGCTATCGCACTGTTGCCGTCTATGCGAATGAAGATCGCTTTGGCGTGCACCGCTTCAAGGCGGATGAAGCGTATCTGGTGGGTAAAGGGCAGGGCCCCGTGGCAGCTTATTTGGATATCCCGAGCATTATCGATTTGGCGAAGAAGAAGGGCGTCGACCTGATCCATCCCGGTTATGGCTTCCTTTCGGAAAACGCTGATTTTGCGCGTGCCTGTGAGGAAAATGGTCTGACCTTTGTCGGCCCCAGTGCGGAGCTTTTGGGACGCATGGGTGACAAGATTGAAGCGCGTAAGATTGCGGAAAAGGCAAAGGTGCCGACCTTGCCAGGCACGCAGGACCCCATTAGTGATCGCGACGAAGCAGTCAAAATCGCGAAAAAAGTGGGCTTTCCGTTGATCATTAAAGCGGCCTTTGGTGGTGGCGGACGCGGTATGCGCGTGGTGAAAGATCCTAAGGATTTAATTCCGCTGCTGGACGAAGCACAGGGCGAGGCAGGCCGCGCATTTGGAAATGATGCGGTCTTTCTTGAGCGCTATATTGGGCGCGCGAAACACATCGAAGTTCAAATTTTGGGCGATAAGCAGGGCAACGTTGTGCACCTGCACGAGCGCGACTGCTCGGTGCAGCGTCGTCACCAAAAGGTCATCGAGATCGCACCCTCGGTGGGCCTTCCTGATGATGTGCGTAAAGACCTCTGCGATGCGGCCGTCAAGATCGCCAAGTCCATTGGCTACTACAATGCCGGCACTGTTGAGTTCTTGTTGGATCTGGATACTCATGAGTGGTTCTTCATCGAAATGAACCCACGCATCCAGGTGGAGCACACGGTGACGGAAGTGATTACTGGCATCGATATCGTGCGCACACAGTGCCTCATTGCCCAGGGGTATAGTCTCTTTAGCGACGAGATCGGCATCCCTGCGCAAGAGGATGTGCCACGTAACGGTTACGCCATCCAGGCTCGCATCACCACGGAAGACCCTGAGAAAAATTTCGCACCTGATTACGGTAAGATTGTCAACTACCGCAGTGCCGCCGGCCTGGGCATTCGCCTCGACGGAGCCATGGGCGATACCGGGGCAGTGATTACTCCCTTCTACGATTCCTTGCTGGTCAAGCTCACTGCTTCCGCGCGCACCTTTGAGCTCGCGATCCAGCGTATGGACCGTGCGCTGCGTGAGTTCCGTATCCGTGGCGTGAAGACTAATATCCCCTTCATCGAGAACGTCATTCACCACGATACTTTCCTCACTGGGGAGGCCATCACGACGTTGATCGATACTACGCCGGCGCTCTTTAACTTCAGCCGCCGTCGTGACCGTGCCACCAAGCTACTCAAGCTGCTCGGGGAGACTATCGTTAATGGCAACGATCAAGTGAAAGGCCGTCCCGTGCCGCTGATGGATCTGCCTGTCATCGTTCCTGACTACGATCCCAAGCAGCCTAAACCCGCGGGCACTAAGGATTACCTGACCAAGCACGGCCCCGAGAAATTTGCCGAGTGGACGCGTAAGCAAAAGCGCCTATTGATCACCGACACCACCATGCGCGATGCGCACCAGTCGCTGCTGGCCGCACGCATGCGTAGCTCCGATCAGCTGGAAGTGGCCGACGCGATCGCACAACACGGTGACAAACTCTACAGTCTCGAATGCTGGGGCGGTGCCACCTTCGACACTTCCATGCGCTTCCTGCATGAGAATCCATTCAAGCGCTTGCGTCGTCTGCGGGAACGCATCCCTAATATCTGTTTTCAGATGTTGCTGCGCGGCGCCAACGGGGTCGGTTATTCCAATTATCCGGACAACGTCATCCGTGGCTTCATCAAGCACTCCGCTGAGTGCGGCATGGATATCTTCCGCGTCTTCGATTCGCTCAACTACTTGCCGAACCTCAAGGTCGCGATGGACTCGATTCGCAAGGATACCAATTCCGTGTGTGAGGCGACCATTTGCTACACCGGTGATATCCTCAACGACGACCGCGACAAATACACCCTCGAGTATTACGTCCAAATGGCCCAAGAGCTGGAGAAAATGGGTGCTCACATCATCGCGCTCAAGGACATGTCCGGGCTCTGCCATCCGCACGCAGCCTATAAACTGATCAAGGCCCTGCGCGCTGCAGTGTCGCTGCCAGTGCACTTCCACACGCACGACTCCAGCGGCATCGCTGGTGCGTCTATTATCAAGGCAGCCGAAGCAGGCGTTGACGCGGTCGACCTTTCGATTGCTTCGCTCTCCGGACTCACCGCACAGCCTAACCTGAACTCGATTGTCAACGCCATGCGTGGCGATAAACGCGATACCGGTCTGGATCAAAAGTTCTTTGACGATCTCTCCATCTACTGGGAGGCGATTCGCCAATACTACGAGCCCTTCGACACCAGCCCCAAGTTTGGCAGTGCCGAAGTCTATCGCCACGAAATGCCAGGCGGTCAATACACTAACCTGCGCGAGCAAGCCCGCGCGCTCGGTCTCGGTGCACGCTGGCCGGAAGTGGTGCGTTACTACCACGAGGTCAACGAAGTGCTCGGCGACATTGTCAAAGTCACACCGTCTTCCAAAGTTGTGGGCGACTTATCCATGTTCCTGCTGACCAAGGGCGTTGAGCCCAAGGATATGGTCAACCTCGAGCCCGGCACCGCATTTCCTGAGTCGGTGGTCGACATGCTCTCCGGTGGCCTCGGCCAACCCAAGGGCGGCTGGCCCAAGGATGTGCAAAAGGTCGTGCTTGGTGATCGCAAACCTTACAAAGGCCGCCCCGGCGCCCGTGCCGAAAAAGTCGATCTCGCGGCGACTCGCGAAGAGGTCAAGGCGATCACTAAGCGCAGCGAATGCAACGACGATGATCTCTACGCATACCTGATGTATCCACAGGTCTTCAAGGATCTGGTCAAATACATCAACGAGTATGGGCACGCCCGCGTGTTGCCGACTCCCGCGTTCTTCTACGGTCTCAAGCCCGGCGAAGAAATCTCGGTCGAGATCGAAGAAGGCAAGGTGCTCATTATTAAACTCATCTACGTCAGCGAGCCTGACAAAGAAGGCCTGCGCACACTCACCTTCGAGCTCAACGGCCGTGCCCGTGAGTGTGTCATCAAGGACCACTCGATTCAGTCCGAGACTAAGCGCCGCGTCAAAGCCGACTCTGCGGACAAGATGCAAGTCGGTGCACCTATCCCTGCGATGGTGAGTGCAGTGACGGCTACCGTGGGCCACAAGGTGAAGAAGGGCGACAAGCTCGCCATTCTGGAAGCCATGAAGATGCAGACGACCGTCTACGCACTCGCCGACGGCATCATCGATCAAGTCGAAGTTCAGGCCGGCGACCAGGTCGAAAGTAAGGACCTCTTGGTCAAGTTACGCTAGTCGTCCGATCTGTCGTAGTTTTTCAGCAGCCCTTGCCTCGCGCATCGCGGTCAGGGGCTGTTTTGTGTGAGCGGGCTGGCACGACGCGACCGTCTAAACCATCTACGCTCTCCGAGCTACGCCGTGTCAAGAGACGGAACTCCAACCTTTTAGGCACAGAATCAGTCCAGCCTCTTAGGTAAAAGGCTCTGCGCCGTGCGCTTGCAACGGCGCTTCGCATCTCATTATACTCTCGTGACTTCAATTGCTGTAAGCCTTAAAACAACGAAAAATTCATGGAGCCCAAGACTGTCGATTACCAGAAGCGCATATGCTGTGCGATAGTGGATTCGAGGCTGGAGATGGCCCTTGCTTTGAGCTCTATCAGAATAATGGAATGGAGCACCCCGAGGGGAAGTGGTTGGTCGACATCTGTATCCCACTCAAAGAAAAAGTTTAACCAACCAAATGAGAGCCGCTAAAGGAGCGTGATCTCAAGCTGACGGTTCTTTTTAATTACGAAACGTTTAACTTTGAAGTTTGGCTCACCGCACGTAATCGCGATGTGGGCAAACGTTATTGGGGATTGTTACGGCAAGCTGGATATAATCAGCATCCACTGTCTGAGCCTACTACGGGGAATGTGGGCATCGTGAAAGCGGCACTTGCCGAGGATTTTTCGCTGGCCGATGAAGCCCGTTTGACGGAGCAGCTCACGCAGGGGCTCCTTGTTTTTGAGCGTGAGATTGTCGCGTTTTTGAGTGCAGTGGACGCGAGTTGAGCTGCCTATAGCCGACTCATAAACGCATTGGCTTCGTCGATAGAGGCTTCCATTTCTTTGACCAGGCTGGCGACTTCTTCTTGGATTTTGACCACTTCCACATCCAGCGCGGCGATCGCGCGAGCGTTCAGGTTGTGCTTCAGGTAGAGCACTTGATCTTGAAACAGTTCGACCACGGGGGCCATGCTGGCTTCGGCTTTGCGCATTTTAGTTACCATGCCGTTGTAGCTGGCGCGGGTCTCGCGCAGTGAGCGTTGGCTGGAGCTACGCAGGCTAGCGCTTTGGTAGGATTCCAGTTCTTGTTCCCATTCCGCGAAGAGTGCTTCGGCCACCGACTCGACTTTGTCGATACGTTTGGAGACGCGCTCGGCGGCTTTCAAACTGTCTTCGTAGGCCGCGTTGATTTTGCTATAAACCGCCTCTAAATCGCCGCCCTGATACTCCGTCACGGCGGTGAAGGCCTCCAGTGCGTCGGCAAAAGTTTCCTTAGCCTCTTCTTGTTCATCGCGGGCGTCTTCCACCCGATCGACCATCAGTTCACGTTTTTCGATGCCGAGCTTCTCCATGGATGCATAATAAACCGACTGGCAGCCAGTGGCAGAGAAAATCATCGCAGCACAAACGATCGCATAAAATACTTTCATAGTTCGAACTGTGGCGCGATTCAGCGAAACTGCAACTTCATAGAGCGCGTTCGTAGTGACAAGCTTCCAGCTTGTCGGAGATGGTTGCAGCACCCGTGCACAAGCTGGAAGCTCGTGACTACACCTTGGCTTCGTAAGCTTTTAGCAACTTTGCGTCGGCGAACAGTGGTCCGGCCGGCACGATACTGGCGACCAATAGCCAGCCGGTGAGTTTCCACGACCACTTGTAATCCAGCTGACCCAATAAGGCGAAGCCTACGTAGGCCATCCACAAAATGCCGTGTGCCATCCCGATTGGCCGGATCAGCACATCGTTGCCCCAAATATATTTAAGCGGCATCGCAATGCCGAAGAGCAAGATCGAGGAGATGGCTTCCCAGGTGCCTACGGAGCGCAGGCGGTGAAGTGTGCTGTCGAAAAGGAACATAGCGCACTGTTGGATACGATAAATCGAGTAAAGTCAAATGACCTGGCATGCGTAGCCAGATTTCTTTGTCATTCTTTGAGATATCGTTCTCGATACCACTTCATTTGCTTTTCTGGTAGCGTCATCGCATTAATTGCTTCTTGGACGACCGCCTGATCCAAGCGACTGGCTCCACTGACGATGTTGCCGAGTGCTTGATTGCGTAACTTTTCATTCTCGATCGAATAGGCCCAGGGGAGTGCGTCTTTGGGAGATTTTTGATGAATTTGACCGACCAGCTCGGTGGCTGCGACATCTCGTTGGTGGCCCTCTGCGAGACTGTTGACCCATTCGGAGGCGGCCAGTGAATCTTCGCCCACCCAGCCCGCGACGAAACTCTGTGTCACGGAGTCTGTTTTTTCCTGTTCGGGCAGAGCTTCGATCCATTCCAATGCTTTCTGAGGATTGTCTTTTGTTGTAAATAAAACGTGTCGTCTGATGTAACTTGAGCGAGCCTCATCGGCTGGCATGGCCAGGATATAATTGCCCGCCGCAGTATTGTCGTTTCTTGCCCAAGCGCTCAACGCGTAGCCCACGGCTTCTTGACGGATCTCTTCTGCTTTGATTGCTCTTGCCCAGATGAGTGCTTCGGAAGGGTCATGTTTTGCCCAGTTGCTTGCAACCGACTTAGCTAGATCTACAAGCAATATGCTGTTTTCGCTAAAATTCTCAAAGGTGTATGCTGCGGCTTGTTCGGGCTCTATCTTGGCCCAAGAGCCGATGACGTTTTGAAGGGCAGCTTGGCGGATCGCATCGTCTGGTTGTGTGAGTACCCAATTGAGGGTGCCCATCGTATCTGCGGCTGCGAGCCCATAGATGCTTTGCTGTATGACGCTATCACGGGCATCGCCCGGAGACATCAAATCGATGAGTTGCATCGCTGCGCTGGGAGCTGATTGTGTGATTTGCCTGATGTCATGACGAAAAATATCCGTAATTTCATTTGAGTCTAAATGCAATTGGCTCCAGTTGGCGACCTCTTGTGGGTTTATGGTTAACCACGATTTAAGGAAATCATCACGCGCTTGTGGGGTGACTAGGCCGTCGTTAGAAATCAGTGCGATTCCTTTATCCAAATCGGAGCGAGCCAATGCCCACATCAAGGAGCGCCAACCATGATCGAGCGCAGGATTCTGATTATTTTTTTCTGCCCATTCAAGCGTCGCATCGATGTCACGATAGGCTGCGCGACTCATAAACACGCCAATCAGTTGATTCTGCAGCTCGGAAGACTCCATCGCTATGAGCTGGCGCCCTGCCGCTTGGAGGTCCTTCTTCACCCAACTGCTTACAAAACTCTGCTGATAGCTCCAAGCTATGGATGCCGTATTTGGCAATGTCTCTAGTAGTTCGAGCCCGCGGCTTGGGGCGTTGGCTCCTAAATAGGCGAGGATGGCACCATAAGCATCACGCTTGGAAGCTCGCTATGTGACATTAAGTGGAGTGCGTGCAGCGGATCTGTAATGGCGAGCTGACTAATGATTGTCTGCTGCATCTTCTTCTTTAGCCGCGAATCTGTTCCTGATTCTGTGGCATACATCCAAGCTGCCTGACTGTCCTCGCTTGTCCATATTCTTAAGATGGCTGATAGGGGAGGGCTCTCCTCTGTGGCCTGCAGGTGTGACTTGGCAAATTCTAGCGCCCCGTCCCGATCCAACTCCGCCCAGCGTCGTACGGTCATTTCAAGCGCGGTCTTAGCTATGGGTGCTTCGGTTTGTTCTGTTAGCGCGACCGCGATACTAGCTAAGCCTTGTGCATCAGATTGATCGATCAGCGTCATCGTCGAGTAGATATTGTTCCACGAGGACTCCGAGGCTAATACTGGGGGGGATGCTTGCCATTCGGTTATAGCCGAGCTTTCTTCAGCGTCTTGGATGTTGAGTTCGGTATCCCGTATCGTTTTGCTGGATTCGTGGAAAGCCATTCGGCCGAGTAAAACTCCCAAAATCAATGCGGAGAAGAGGCTAGCTATAGATTTCATACTGATACCTTATGATTTATATCCCGTTAGGCAAGGTTAGGGAGTTTACTGTCATGTGTGTATGCGAACCGAGTGAGAGCGCAGTCGCTCAATTCTACTTGCAGTTTACACACGCTAGCCTTTTTTGCACTTCTAGCTATGCCGGAACTGCCCGAAGTTAAAACGATCCAAGACCAGCTGAACGCGATCATGCCCTTTCGCATTCAGCGCTGCTCGTTGAGTCGAGTCGCGGATTCGATTGTGCATACGCCCATGGATCACCTGGTGGGACGCAGTTTGCTAAGAGTCGAGCGCAAGGGGAAGCTGTTGGATTTCATTCTCGACGATGGCCGCCACTTGTTGAGCCATCTCGGCATGTCGGGCGGATGGTTGATCGCGTCCGAGTGGATCACGACCAAGCATACCCATGTGCAATTTACCAGCGATTCCGGCTACCTTGGCTATGTTGATCCGCGCCGTTTCGGGCATATGTATTTATACGACGAGCCACGGGCCGCCGCGAAGCTGGCGGAACTGGGGCACGATCTCTTGGCCCCAGAATTTACCGCGCGCTACTTTAAGGCCTCCCTGCTGCGCTATCCGCAGCGGGCGGTGAAAGTCTCTTTATTGGATCAGTCGCTCTTTGCGGGCACTGGTAATTATATCGCCAACGAGATTTGCGCGCATGCTAGAGTCTTGCCGCATCGATTGGTCCAAAGCCTGAGCACTCGGGAAATCAATAAACTCTATCGCGCTGTTTCGACGGTAATTAACGGCACCATCACCCGCGGCGGCGTTGCTTTTGGAGGTGGCTACCGTGATACTAAAGGCGACAAGGGCACCGGCGTGCAAAACCTGGTGGTTTTCTACCAGCAAGAATGTCAACTTTGCAAAAAGACGCCTGTGGTCAAAACCATCCTCGGCCAACGCGGCACCTACCATTGTCCACGCTGCCAGAAGTAGCTGAAGTAGCCGAGTGCTTTAGAAGCCTCGGTTCTTTGAACCGGGGAGTGTAGAAGCTTCGGTTCTCTGAACCGGGGGGGCTTGGCAGGAAAGAACATTGAAGTTTTGCTGTAAATAGGTCGCTTATTGGGGGCAATGATCGCTGCGACGCCCACTCAACTCATCCTCGAAAGCCTTCGTTCGGCGCCGCTCTTGATCGGGGACCTGCCGGAGGCGGCGGTGCTGGATCGTTCGCGTTTCGGGCCCTTGCATGCATCTGCTCTGGAGGAGCCGCTTCGTTTTGATCAGAAGTTGGGGCACCTCTACGAGCAAGCGCTCAGTCGACTGTTGGAATCGTCCGCTGACTTTGAGCTGTTGGCGAGTCACTTGCAGGTCTTCGCCGAGAGCGGGCGCACCTTGGGGGAGCTGGACTTCCTCTTGCACGATCTTGTGCAGGATCAGTATCTGCATTTGGAGTTGGCGGTTAAATTTTATCTCGCAGTCAAAGGGCGCGATGGCTGGCAGTTTCCCGGGCCGGACCCGCGCGACAATTGGCAACGCAAGCTGGAGCGTCTGCGCAGGCATCAGTTGCAATTGAGTCGCTTGCCGGAAACGCGTCAGCTCTTACGCCAGCGTTTTGGGATTGAAGCCATCGAAACGCGACAACTCATTTACGGCTGTCTTTTTCTACCGATGGGGCGGGCAGAGTTTCCACAACTGGATTTTATGTCGGCCACTGCACGACTGGGCCGATGGCTATACCTCAGTGAGTGGCCGCAGTATTTTCCCAAGTGCACTGAAGTCAGGATCATTCCGAAAGTGTTCTGGCCTGTCGAGTTGAGCCCGCAGGCCAAGGGGCAGCTAGAAGTCGTTTCCGCAGCGCATTTACACCAACTGGCCACAGAGCGTTGTACTTTGTTTTGTCTGCCTGATTCGACGGAGCCTTATTTCTTGGTGCCACCTTCCTGGGGGGAGTGAGGGCATCGCTCAGAGGGGTATTTTATATAATGCAAAAAAAATCCCGCCAATTTATTGGCGGGATTTTGTAAATTTATGGAAGCGGTACTTCGTTATCTAAAGCGTATAACTTTGCTTAATTACCAAGCGAAAACCGGTGAGGTGATAGATGTATCGCCGGCGGCTACAGTGCCATTTTCACCTTCGGCCCAAATCTCATCGTTGATGAGGAATTTGAAGGTAACATCGCCTTTAGCTTGTGTGCTGGCGAAGGACCATTCGTATGGGCTAACGTTATCGAGTTGAATACCCTTGTCCCATGAGAGGCCTGCGCCTTCTCCGCGAACGTAGAGGCTGTTGCCGAATCCGACGTCTACGCGAGCGATAATGGATGTTCTTTCGACTGTCTTGGCAGGTGCTTTAGCTGGGATCGCCTTTTTAGGTGCTGCTTTCTTAACTGCTTTTTTGACGGCTACCTTTTTTGCAGCTACTTTCTTAGCGGCTACTTTCTTGGCTGCCTTCTTTGCAGGAGCTTTCTTGACGGCTACTTTTTTGACAGCCTTTTTGGCTGCAACTTTTTTGGCCGCTTTCTTAGTTGTTTTTTTCTTAGCCATAGTGACTGAATATTCGAGTTTATTTATGTTAGTTGTGCGTCGATATTGCTGGAAGGACTCCAGCGTGAGTGACCGACACAGGTGTGACTAGCACAAACAAAGCCAAATTGACAGTACAAAGTGACTATTCGCCTGTCAGCAGGTAAATCACTTCTTCGGCCAAGTTTTTTGCGTGATCCGCAATGCGTTCAATTGATTTGGAAATGAGAATGGTTTCTACGTGCGTGGATGAATCTCCGTGTTCGCCTTTCATCTCGTTGTAGAGCGTGGTGTAGTTTTCTTTATTGATGCGATCGACTTCTTTGTCGCGCTTGATGATGCCTTGAGCGAGCTCAAGGTTTTCATCTAGCAGCGAGGTGATCGCGTCGCGCATCATCGCGAATGCTAGAGCACTCATTTTCTCGATCTCGACAGGGTTTTTCACCTTGCCATCTCTTGTTAGGATTGTGCGTGTCTTTTTTGCAATACTATGGGCTTCATCACCTGCTCGCTCTAGGTCATGGCTGGCTTTGATGGCCACAAAGATTAAGCGCACGTCGCTGGAGACGGGAGAACGCAGTGTTATGTAGCGGACGGAAGCACGGTCAATTTCGACTTCGAGATCGTCGATCTCATCGTCCATTTTGACGGCGGCTTGTGTCTTTTCGAGGTCGCTCTCGATGAAGCCTTCGACCGCTAAGCGGCCTGCTTCGTTGGCTTTTTCGCCTATGAGAATGAGTTTACTGCGAATCTCTTCGAGTTCTTTGTGGAAGTAGCGGTTCATGGTTACAATAGGGAGGGGGAGTTGTGATCAGAGTTTTCAATCAACCGAAGCGACCAGAAACATAGGCTTCAGTTTGTTCGTTACTAGGTTTCATGAAGATATTATCCGTTACATCATATTCGATCAGTTTGCCAAGATAGAAGAAGGCGGTGCGATCAGAGACGCGTGCGGCTTGTTGCATGTTGTGCGTAACGATAACAATAGTATAGTCCTTTTTCAACTCATGGATGAGTTCTTCGACCTTGCCTGTAGCGATGGGGTCGAGTGCGGAGCAGGGTTCGTCCATTAGGATGACCTCAGGGTTGTTAGCGATGGCGCGGGCGATACAGAGACGTTGCATCTGGCCACCCGACATGCTGAGCGCACTCTCGTGTAAACGGTCTTTAACTTCGTCCCAAAGAGCGGCGCCGCGTAAGCTGCGCTCAACGACTTCGTCCAGTTCGGACTTCTTGTTGCGGCCAGCAATGCGGAGACTGAAAACAATGTTCTCGTAGATCGATTTAGGAAAAGGGTTGTACTTTTGGAAGACCATGCCGATGCGCTTGCGCAGCGAGATGACTTCGAGGCTGGGGTCGTAGATGCTTTGATCCGCAATCGTGATATCACCTGTGTGATGAATGCCCTCGATTAGGTCATTCATGCGGTTGATGCTGCGTAGCAGCGTAGACTTACCACAACCAGAGGGGCCGATGAAGGCGGTGACTTGCTTTTCTGGTATGTCGAGGTTCATATCGAATAGCACTTGGGTGCTGCCATACCAGAAGTTGTAATTGTCTTTGATCTGGATGAAGGGCTCGAAGTCTGCTCGGGCGTTTGTTGTTTCAGGTGTTTGGCTCATTGCAAAAAATGTTTAAATTCTATTTATGTTAGCGTCGCGTTCGATGACTTAAAAGGTGTCGCCCTTATACTTTTTACGAAGATGGTTGCGGATCGTGATAGCGCTTAGATTGAGTACGATGACCAGCACGATCAGCAAGAGTGTCGTGGCAAAGACCATCGGCTTGGCGGCATCGGAATCGGGCGATTGGAAGGCGAGGTCGTAAATGTGGAAGCCGAGGTGCATGAATTTGCGGTCGAGGTGAACGAAAGGAAATTCGCCATCGAGGGGCAGGCTTGGTGCGAGTTTGACCACGCC
>CEUD01124591.1_pt1 | contig 27747 bp, 17 predicted proteins | sample 356481 | NCBI WGS metagenome assembly CEUD01 (sample SAMEA2623314, study PRJEB7988) | marine metagenome | isolation source: saline water (ENVO:00002010), including | reverse complement strand
ATTACGATCAATATTATCTGCGGAGAGGAGAGCCGGCTGTGCGCATATAAGCAGAGTTGTTATCAGTTTGCAGAGAATACGTGGAGGCTGAAGCATGGTATCTTGGGGGAGGTTATTCGGTTTGTTGTTCTCGAAGTGATAGTGTTATCTTTTTGAGCACAACGGTTCCTCTATGCAACTAATTGCGTTGTGGCTAATTTGCAGTATAGATCATCTTAAGTATTCTGAATGACATTGATTCGTGGAATTGCCCCAACCTATCTACCCCTCTAAGCCTAATGCGATTCGACCTTCGTTTCCTGTCTTTTTATCTCTTAATTTTGATCAGTGCGGGCCACTATGCATCCGCGGATGTTCTGAAACCGGATGACTCGATTCTTTCAAATTCGGGCGTAGAGTTGGATGAAAATTTGGACGAATGGCCGGATGGCTGGCCGGAAGCTAAAGGTCTGTCCTGGGAGTTCGAGGAGGGAAATCGCTTTCTACGTCTCGAATCCACTGAGCCCGATTCGATGGTCATGGCCTACCGTGAGATTGCCGTGCCCGAAGGTGTGCACGCTTTGAAATTCAGCTGGAAGCAGCGAATTACCAATCTGGAACGCGGATCCAAAGCATGGTTTAATGCGCGAATACTACTCGAGTTTATGGATGCGGATCGCAAGAAGCTGACTCCCAGTCCAAAACCTTTTGCCTATGGTCAGAACCATCCTGATTGGGAAGTGAAGGAGTTCAGCTTCCTCGTTCCGGCAGGGGCGCAGACGGTCAAATTCATGCCCTGCCTTTTTCATGTGAAAGTCGGCAGCTATGATTTGGATGATATTACATTGGTGCCGACGGACACCGCAGCCTTAGAGGCTGCTGCACGTAAGCGGGAAGAAGAAGCCCGTATGCGCTATGTGGCTCCCGAAGAACCAAATAAAGCGAATTGGCCGTCAGAACTGCATGTCGAGGGCAATCGCTTAATCAATGCCGAGGGGGAAGAGGTCTGGCTCCAGGGCTTGAATGCGGGCAATCTCGAAACATTGCCGCATGACAAGCAGGTCATCAAATCAGCCGTCGTCGGCATCGAAGAATGGAATGCCAATGTCGTCCGCCTGCCAATGAAGGAAGAGTTCTGGTATGGCGAAAGCGTCTATCAAAAAGACGGAGGGCAGGCATATCGCGATACGATTGATCAGATTGTGACCTTGGTGGCCAATCGAGGCGCCTATCTCGTGCTCGACTTGCATCGTTATCGTGCGCCGAAACAGAAGCATGCCGATTTTTGGGTCGATGCCGCCAATCACTTTAAGAATCATCCTGCCGTGCTCTTTGATCTTATGAACGAGCCGCACAGTATCTCATGGGAGGTCTGGCGCAATGGGGGCTGGGTTGGCGAAAAGAAGGGGACCGATGAGTCCGCCTTTCTAACCGAGGCCGAGAAGAAGGCCAATCAGGGCTACGAATCGGTCGGTATGCAGGGACTGCTGGATGCGGTGCGATCGACCGGTGCGCAAAATATCGTCGTGGTGGGGGGCATCGGCTGGGCCGGTGATCTCTCTGGAGTGGTGAATGGCTATGCCTTGGATGAACATGAAGGTGGCAACGGCATTATGTATTCTTGGCACCAATACAACTGGCACACGGGGTGGGCAAAGACAGTGCTCCCGGTTGCCGAAAAGTATCCGATCCTGGTGGGCGAAGTCGGTGCCGATACCAACAAAATGGACTTTATACCACATGACATTCAGGAGTCTCCCTACACTTGGGTGCCCGATATGTTGGGCTTTATTCAGAAGTATAAATTGAATTGGACAGCCTGGTGTTTTCATCCCAGGGCCACCCCGGTTTTAATTAAGGATTGGACCTATGAGCCGACCGAATTCTGGGGTGTTTTCGCGAAAGAAGCCCTCCATGGCAAACAGTTTGAAATGAAGCGTATGCGCTGAGTTTGTGCGTAGATTTTGTAGGGCTGCCGCTTGCGGTACGCCGCTTTAGAAGAGGCCGTTGCCTGACGCACTGAGGCATCGCGCAAGCGCGAGCCCTGCGATTTCATTTATCTGCTTTAGTCCTACTTCGTTAAATGCCAGAAATGAGTGAAAACTGGTAGCGCAGGTCCGTCTCGGACCGCACGAATGCCTGCAATTTTCGCTGACACGACGTAGATGCGCACCAGGGACGGTGCTGCGCTACCGTTAAAATTCAATTTAACCAAGAAGAATTAGGAGTCTCTAAAATTCGCCTTAAGGACCAACCGGTTCCCAACAAAATGGCCGCCATGCAGAAGTGCATGGCGGCCTGTGTTACCCTGTTGTTGGTTTTACTGATTACTCAGTATAATTTTCGAGGACATCCATCTGAATGGCGTCGACGGTGTAGCTGTTCGTCGGAGAGCAATCCAGTGAGTAGTCTGACCAGTCCTGGCCTCCTGCCCAGTAAGTGCCGCTCAGGCCGTACGCGTGCATGTGTGACATGAATCCATCCAGAATCGGATTCCAGCGGATGTCATTCTTTGGGGTTCCATACTCTCCAATGAAGCCACGGGCGCCTTTTTCCTGCAACCAGAGGATGAAAGGGTGGAGGCGACGAACCGCCCGCAGTGGTGTTGGGTTCTCACTATCGAAGGAGCCGTAGGCGCCATCGCCGCTTGGATAGCTGGTATCGAAGTAGCAGTGTGCTTCATACATGACTTTATCGTATGGGTCGATCACATCAAGGTTGGCATTACTGGTGCGCCATTTGCTGGCACTGCTCCAGTTATCGCCACCGACGATGATCCAAGTATTTGTATCCACATCACGGATGCCATCGGCAGCCGCTTGTGCGGCTGCCGGCCATAAGCCACCGGTGTCATGTGGTTCATTCATGATGCCATAGCCATAGATCGCAGGTTCGTTTTTATAATGATCCGCGATTTGGTGCCAAACATCTTCAAAGGCCGCATTGGGCGCATTGGTCGTGCCGATGACATGACCGCTGTGGCGAGCATAGTTGTGCATGTCGAGCACGACTTTCATCCCTCGCGAGCTGGCTTGCGCAACCACCGCATCCAGGTTTGTGAAGTCAACTGCGCCGTAGAGGCTGGACTGAATGCGTTCCCATTTGAAGGGGATTCGAATGAGATTGAGGTCTTTCGAGTTGTAATAGTCCCACTCGGCGGGATCGGTTTGCCAGAAGGCAAAGCCATCGAACTCGGCACCGGCCAGGTTGACGCCGGTCATTTGGACGAAGCCATCCGGTCCAGTGGAATCGTAGTCAGGCGCACTGTCATAGATTGGGCGAATCAGGATGTCCTCGATACGCAGGCGACCGTTGAGAGAGGAACTGCTGGGGCTGACGTTGGTGATGACTAATGAGGTGTTGGCATCTACGATGAAGTCCTCGAAGTCCCAGGTTGAAGTTGTCAGGTTAATGACTTCTTCCCGGGCGACGCCTTCGCTGGTCCAGGTGACATGAATGAGTTCATCCCCTTGAAGTTCACGCCAGCGAATGGTATCGATTTGGTAATCGTGGTCGCTGACCATCGTGATACTTTCGCCTCGGTCAAAACGACCGACATAGGACTCACCGACACCAAAACCAGTGGCTTCAAAGCCGAAGTAGGTTGCGGTGGCGCCAGAGAAGTCAGGGGTGTTGGGATCGGTGACATCCACGCCTTTCTGTGCGGTGCAGGTGAAGGTTTCGTCTCGGTCAAAGCGCCCGACATAAAATTCTGCGACCCCAAATCCAGTGCCTTCAACACCAAAGACACTGGCGATTGCTGTGCTGTCATCTGGTGCGGCCGGATCCGAGACGTCTACATATTGTTGGGGGCTCGAGTCGGTGAAGGTGGCACTTGTGCCACCATTGTAGACGGGATCTGTGGCGAGCCCGGAGAAGGCGGTAGCGCCTCCGGTCAGGGTCCATGGTGATGAGGACCAGTTCTCCATGATTATAGCCGCATGGGAGGCTTGCAGGCTGAGTAGTAGTCCGCAGGCCAGGATAGAGCGCGGGCTAGGTTTGCGATGATGACTCATGCATTTCCTTTCGTTTGGGGTTGGTTGAGTAGGGTAACATCTTGAAACACTGCCGAGTCTGATCATTGCCTCCTTTATGCACAGGCATACGTCGTGGCGTGCATAGTGTTTGCCTGAGGGGAGTTGATCGATGGGGACGGGGGGCGTGCTTCGACAAATATCTATGAGGTAGATCTAAAGTCTACGTTGCTCTGTGCCATCGGCAAGCCGTCCTGATTGCAATAGATTGCACAATTCTTGAGCCGATAGTATGGAGAATCCCACTACATAATTTCGAGTGAGCGAGCGGTTGCGAGTGTCTCTTTCAGGTCGTTATTTTGAGGGCTATGCATCTAGTTGACCTTGAATAGTCAGCGCGCTGGCGGATGCTCCGATGGCGTTTAGGGGGGGCGCCAGTATCATTTGAAGGCTGCAATCATGCTGGTTTATACGCCGTTGCCGAGTGTGGTGGTTTTTTTATAACAGCCCTAATTAAAGTCTTCTTAAGGTAGAGCAGGCGCGTCTCTGCGCCGCAGGAAGATTCGAAAGGCCTCGTTTTACAGACGCGGATGCGCACCGGGGACGGTGCTGCGCTACCATAGCCGATGGCACCGGTATCCGGCTACGCGCTTCCACCTACGCTCAGGCTACGGCGGACAGGTCGAGCTACCGTTTTTGCATAAGCTACGCCGAGACACAGCGGTGCTGCGCTACCCCTATTTGAAAACTTCAATTATGAAGCGTCATACAAACATACACTAGCGCATCTTCTTTAACTCAAAGATCTTTCCTGAGAGTGCATCTTTCAGATATGCGCCCCAGAATTCGGTTGGTTCGTAGGACCAGTCTTTGATCAGGACTGGGGTCGCCTTGGGGTGCATCGAAAACCCGGTGTAGTTAAGCTGATACTTTTGTACCATCCCCAACGCATCCGGTACCCACGTGTGTGGGTTCTCCTGTTTGCTGCTAGAAATGAAGGACATCTTTTTTACGTCCGCGCCAAATTCGCCCACGAGCACCGGATACTTTTCCGCGATGTCGAGAAAGTGTTTTTGCCAACCACCATGCCAGTTGTAGAAGTGGGTGGCATACATGATGCCGAAACCGCCGGGTTGCTCCTCCAGTGCATATCCCTCAAGGATGCCACTTAGATCCAAGGCATAGTTAGTACCACCGGCGATGATAATATTGCGAGCCCCAGTAGAACGGACGGCCTCGACCAGAGCTTGCATGCCGACGACTTGAACGGTGACTTTCTTGCCTTTCTTTTTAACTTCCATTTCGCCACCGTTCCGCCAGAGATCCCAGCTGATGCCGTGCGGTTCGTTATACAAATCGAAAAGGACTGCAGGGTTGTTCGCATAGCGCGCGGCGGCATCAAGCCAGAACTTGCGGGCGAATTCTTGTGGAGCCCCATAGCGGTGCAGGTCGAGTATTAGGTAGGCGCCTTCGCCTGCGGCCATTCGTATCGCTTCGTCGACGACCTTCCGGTAGGCTTCGGCATCATTGGATTTGAGCTTTCCTTTGCCCTTACCGAACCAGAAACTGTCGGTCACCGGGAGGCGGATCGCATTGGCGTTCCATTCTTTGAGGGCAACCTTGATCGACCGGTGGATGTTTTCACCTTTGGGAGACCATTCCAGACTGACGACATTGAGTCCCTTCAGCAGAACTTTTTCACGGTCCTTATTGATTAAAGTGTTTCCGTAGACACCGAGTTGCTTGGACTTCGGTTCCGCGGCGAGCATGGCCTCGATGACCTTTTGATCCTCAATTTTCTTTTGGGCATCCGCTTGCTTCTTTTGTTCGGCTTCAAGGCGTGCGGTTTCGAGCTCTTGAAAGCGTGCCTCACTCATGGCGAGGACCTTGATCTCATCGATGTCTAGGGTCCCGGACGCAGGGCGGTTCAAGCAAAGGTTGATCTTAAAAGAGTCGGCACCCTCCGGGACCAGATAGTCACGGGATAGAACCGACCAGTTTTGTGCCTGAGAATAAAAAATAATGTCGTTGAGCTTCTTGCCCACAGGCTTGCCTTCGGAATTATAGAAGCGGAAGCGTGCCCGGGCATCGCAGAGCCAACCCCCTTTTCCAAACTTAACGTTTTCGTTGCGAAAGCGCGTATGCACAACAAGTCCCTTTGCATTTTCCGGAAGGGGCAGCATCTGGGTGATTTGAACCAGTTGATTCGGTTTTTCAGCAATCAATCGCATAAAAGCCCGACCCTCTTCTTCCATCTGCTGAATGACACCTTCTTCGCCGGATTGCCAACCTTCTGGGATGCCTGTCTCGGAAACGGGGCCCTCAAAGTCTCCATTCGTGGCAAAGCTCAGTCCTGGAGTTTCTTCCAGGGGAGGCATGGCTTCTTTAGGGGCTTTGGCTGCTGAAATCTGACTGGAGAGGCCGGCAGCAAGGACCGTCAGAACAGCCGCTTGTTTGATTGCTGAAAAAAACATAAGGTAGATAACAGGTTTCGGTAACAATCTGTTCGGTCCAACGCTTGCCTTCAATCCATCGTCAACGCAATTTGTTGCACTTGCCGGGGATAGCCTGAGGTTGAGCCCGTCGGCCGTATGATTTCGATTGCGCGGGGCCTGCCGCTTCCCGCTCTCATTCCAGTCATGCCTAGCTGCGCGTGTGCAATCTATTGCGCGATGGCCGCATTGAATGGATACAGTGTGCATATAGGGTATTTATATCCCCTAAGCCAAGGAACCGCCTATCTGCGTTGATTCGTTCTTTGCCTTGAAATTGTGTTATCATGAAGCTGAGTATCTTCCCTTATCTCGTTAAACTGTTTGCGTTGAGCGCGTTTGTGTTCTCTCAAACTTTAGATCTCCATGCGGCTTACACGGGACGCATCCAGGTCGATGTGGCCGTGGAAGCAGGCGACACCCCATCGGTAACGCTCACATGGGATTCGCAATTGCAGGATGAAGGCGACACCGGAGATGGAGAAGTCATGATTTATCGACGCGATTTCGGTTTGGAAGGCATGACAGGCGGGAACGAATACCAGCTTTTGGAAACGGTGGATTATCCGGGGACTGAGTATGTCGACTTGGCCGTGGAACTTGGGCAACGCTACGAATATCGGGTCTATCGACCCTACTACTATTCCAGTGTAAGGTCCGCAGGTTACCAATCCTGCTCCGCTTACATCGCAGTGGGGGTCGATGCGGAATTAATTGAGAGTTTGGGGACTGTTCTATTGGTGGTGGACAGCGAAGCGGCTGCATCCTTAACAGATGAGCTCTCATTACTTGAAATGGATTTGGTGGGGGACGGATGGCAGGTGGAGCGGCTTGATTTCGCGCCGGAGGGGATTGGGAGTCACTTGGACCTAAAGGATGCGATTGTGACCGCCTGCTCGAACAACCCTGCAATAAACACGATCTACCTGTTTGGGCATTTACCGATCGCACGCTCAGGATTGATTGCTCCTGATGGTCATAGTCCTTGGCGTGCACATGAAACCGATCAGTATTATGCGGATCTCGATGGTGTGTGGACGGACACGACTGCGAATCAAGACTACTCGAGTGGGGATCCTGCTGAAGTCGATAATTTGCCAGGTGATGGCAAGTTTGATCAGAACAAGCTGCCCTCCTTGGTCGATTTGCAAGCCGGACGTGTCGACTTTTCCGGTATGACCGCGTATCGCAAGGGGGAGCGGGAATACCTGCGAGATTACATACAAAAAGCACACGCCTGGAAACACGGATATCGAGAAGTTCCTTATCGTGGACTGAATGACGAATACAGTAGATATCTGGAAGAAGTGTATACCTGGATGTTGCCGTTCTTCGGGCAGAATGTGACCGGAGAGGAATTCAGGCCGACATTAAGTTACAAGCCAATGATCATGTCGGGGCGCTTCCTGATGCAAAGTGGAACCGTCGAGAGCGAATACACCGCCGTGGACAACAAGACGATCATTGGTTTCATTTTTGCCAGCTACAATCAACACTGGGCCCGGAGCAATGCTCCGATGCGAGGGGTCCTGGCGCAACCGGACTGGGGCTTGAATGCCGCTTGGGGCTCTCGCCCGCATGACTACTTTCACCACCTGTCAGTCGGGCAGACCACTGGTTATTCGATCCGGCGTGTCGCGAACAATGATTCGTCCAGCTCGAGCGGCTATCACGACTATTATCCCGCAGGGAGTTCTGCCCGGTATGTACATATTAATCTGATGGGAGATCCAACACTTCGTCTCAACCCCGTAAAGCCCGTAACTGAGGTGCTCGTGGCTGATGAGGCGGGTGTGGCTGTTTTGACTTGGTCGGCTCCGGAAGATTCGACCCGGGTTGGCTTTCACGTCTATCGCTCACAGGAGCGCCTGGGTGAATATACACGTCTGACTCAGGATCTGCTGGCACCGGAGGTCCGCAGCTTTACCGACCAGACACCGCCAGCTTCCGGCGTGACGTACTATCAAGTTCGAGCAGTCGCCCTGACCGAAGTGCCCACCGGGAGCTATTACAATCAATCTCAAGGGGCGTTTGCGCTTTTACACGATGACGGCAGTGGATCACAGCCTCCGGAGCCTGAAATAGCTGAAGAGGCCATTCAAGTGGCCAGTAATATGCCGACACGTTTGCACTTTCCGGGGGCTGATGTGGATGGCGATGACTTTTTCCCTGTTGTGATTGAAAATCCGGAGAACGGCCAAATACGCTGGAGTGGAGGAATTGGCTACTACGTTTCGTCCACTGACTATACCGGGGGCGATCGCTTGACTTACTGTCTGAGCGACGGATTGCAACAGAGTGCGCCGATTGTAATGGAACTCGATGTGGTCGCCCCGGAGGATGCGGATGTTTTGCTTGGCTGGTCCTGGATGGATTCCCTCTCCGAACCGGCCAGTACCTTCAATGATTCTCGCATCGGCCCCTCGAGTTTGGTCTTGGGCCCCGGATTAAAGATAAAAACGACTTCCCATGCTTTCGGACTGTCCGGTGCGCAAAGTTCCGGGCTCGATCTGAATGATTATGTGTCCTGGAGCTTACAACCTGAGGCGGGTTCCGCTCTTTCGGTCGAACGGGTTACTTTCTTTCTCTACAGCAGTGGTGCGGCAATTACGGACCCTTATCCGGCGATCAATGCCGAGCTCCGAATGAGTGTGGATGGATTTGACAGCTACACTACGCTGCCGCTGGACCAAGGTTCACTGATTGAGGCCTTTCACCAATCTACAAATGGAGGTGTGGTCTGTTCGGCAGATACGAGTGAGTTCAGTGCCTTACAGAATATGACGGCCCCTGTCGAATTCCGTATTTATATTTGGAATACCTCTTCCAGTGCTATTTGCGGTATCGGTAAGTCGGGAGACAATTCCGCTCAACGTGCCTGCGATTTGACTGTCTTCGGCCAAATCGCTCCGGTGATTCCGGTGGCGGATGCCGGTGAGGACCTGAGGCTTACCGATGGGAATTATACTGTGTCATTGGACGGTGGAGATTCAGTGGGATTGGATCTGAATTACAGCTGGAGCCAAGTCTCCGGGCCTGCTGTCATTCTGAATGACGCCTCGACTCTACATCCACATTTCTCTGCTGCACTTGCCGGCACCTATGAGTTTGAACTGCTTGTCAACAATGCCGGCGGAAGTGACTCCGACACGGTCATCGTCACTTTGGACGAAGGGGATATCGATCCATTTGTATCTGCGGGCGGTAACCAATATGCCACTATCGGTGATACGGTTTCTATGTTAGGAGAAGCCTATGATCTGGACGGCGACAGTCTGACCTTGGAATGGACCTTTGTTTCCGGACCAGAAACGGTGATTTTGGCAGATTCGGATCAGCTTGGTATTGAATTTACGCCGACGCTGAGTGGTCGCTATGTCTTTGCGCTTACAGGTGTCGCGAACGGAGTGGAAGTCAGTGATCAAGTCACTGTTGTGGTGACGGCGAGCAATGTTTTGTGGTGGGGCGGTGGTGCCTCGGATCTGGGTGGAACGAGCATCAACGAATTGGCCGACGACTACGGCAATATGGATGGAACCTGGAACAGTAGCTTGCAGAACTGGAACGCGAACGCGGAAGCAACGAATGCCTTCCAAACATGGATTGATGGATCTCATGCCTTCCTTCGGGTGGACTCCAGCTATAACTCGACCATTACGCCTGACGTTCGTTTGGCGGAAGATATCGTAGTCGGGACGATCACTGCATATTTTCCAGAGGGGGCGCTGAAAAAAGAGTTCGATTTGACCAGTTTGGACAGTACGGATCGCGTATTGACCCTCGGAGAGAATCCTTGGATTCACATCAACTATGATACCGGCAGTAATATTGGCTTGAACTTCAAACGACGCGGAGGCGTCTCTGGAAAGGGCGCTGTCTTACTTGGCGGTTCTCATGGCTTCAACTTCAGGGTTGATAACTTTGATGGTACGCCAAGTCACGCTCGCTATATGGATTTGGAAAGCTCTGTCCTCAGTGGTGAAGCCCGCGTTCACTCGGGGAATCTGAATATTGGTTCCTCTTCCTCCAACGCAACGGGTTTACCGAATATCGACAGTCTGGCTCTGATCGGGAATATCGCTTATACGCGGGTTTATTATAATTCGGTCAGTGACAACCGTCTCTCGGATAGCGCCGCTCTGCGCTTCGGAGTCGGTTCTCTGCGCTTTGCTGTTCCGAATGATAATTTCTCGATGCTTGAGTCGGTAGACCGAATGAGCCTCGACGGGAGTGGCATGCTCTACTGCTACACTGGTCGCACCAACAATGTGGGCACTTTGACTCTTTCCCTCGCGAATGGTCTGGACCGGGGGACAACCGGCATGGGGACTCTGGTCACCATGAATACCTATACGACCGGTGGGTTAGGGGTGACTTCGGGGAACGGTTTAGTCCTGCAGGGACATGGTCTTCCGGCGAATTCCTACTTCCCCTGGGCGGTCAATTTCGGCCTGGCCGAATATTTGGACGGTTCCGTCGGCGGGACGAAAGATACGGGGTTCCTTTGCACGGATTCAAGCGGTCAGTTAATGGTCCGGGCCAGTGAGGCCGGGAGTGCGACGCTTTCGGATGCCGCGTGGTTGGGCTACGATAGTACTAGTGATGTGACCGTGAATAATCAGGCCTTGAGCGGTGCTTTGGGTGGGGATGTGAACATGCGCAGTCTGGCCATCTCATTGAGTTCATCCAGCACTCTTGATTTGAATGGTGCGACTTTGACTACAGAATCTTTTGCCTTTGGGGACAAGGACGGGCGTTCGCTTTATGTCGGGACGAACGATTCCGGTCGTGGTATCGTGACCTCCGATACCGGAGTGCTTTACATGATGGTGGCTGAAGCCAGTATCGCCAGCACTGCAGGGATTCACCTCCGCTCTGTGATCGATGGTGATATAGATGTCGTTTTTGCTGCGCCAAATGGTCGGTTTTCAGTGTATTCGGATCAAACTTACACTGGGCGTACCTTTGTGCAGACGGGCTATTTCCTCTTGGAGGACTCGGTCTCTTTTGACTACACTTCTGAGATTAATTTAGCACCGGGAGCTAAGTTTGACTGTAGTGATGCCGACTTTACGCTCGGAAGAATCCGATCTCAAATCCTCAGTGGCGGCGGTAATATTTACGGGAGTATTCGCCCGAACTACTATCGTTTTACGATGGGGAGCCATGGAATATTGTCGCCTGGTAATCCGGGTATGAACCAGGCATTCTGCTTTAATTTCGAAGAGGGCGGGAAACTCGCCTTTACGCCCGGCAGCCGGATTGAACTGGATTTGAATACGGCGGATGATAGCGACCGAATTTCGTTTTTTCAGGCCGGTGATTGGTTTCGGGGCTATGACCGCCCCGCCCTGGACCTGAATTTAGGGGAGGAATTCGATTACAGTGATACGTATATCTTGATCGATCAAGTGACGACTCCAGGCTTTGGTTTCAGCGAAATTACGGGATACGATCGTGTTAACTATGTGCCCGTCGTGACGCATAGTGGCAATGCCTACCTCCTGGATTTCATTCTGATTCCAGAGGTGTTGGCGGTGCCCGGTTCCGCCTATGAAGACTGGGCTGCTGAAATTGAATGGATGGGGGCAGATGGTGCGGCCGAAGCCGATCCGAACTTGGATGGAGTGACTAACTTTCTGGCCTTTGCTTTGGGCTTGAATCCCTTGCAGCCCATCGGCCCCGGGGATCTGCCAAATGTGACCTACGATCCAAATTCTGCAGGTGGCCCCTGGCTGCTATATGACTTTCGGGTGAATGCCGCAGAGACCGGTTTGAATTATGAATTACTGACGAGTTTCAATCTTGAAACCTGGGACCCTCTGTTAGTCGATGACGTGAATGTTATCGAAGAGCAGTTGGGCTCTGACGGGGATGCCGACCTGATGCGAGTCTGGGTTAAGACAGATACGGAAGTCGGTTGTCAGTTTCTGAGGTTACGTATTAGCGAATAGGCGATCTGTTAGATCGTCTCGAATAATTTGAGTTCAGGGGTGGGAATATGAATCAGAAAATGAGATCACTGACTTTGCCTTTTACCGTATTGCCTTCTGTACCTAAAAAACGAAAGCGCTCTCTGGCACCGTACAGTCATCTGCCCTTCCGAATTATAAAAAGCATTGTTTACGCAATAATTTCATAGGCAAATACACCTTATTAACACAACGCTAGCTGATTAGGATTTGATTACGGTAAGCTTTCGGGCTTGTTCCTGTCTTTGACTGGAACCAGTTGGTGAAGTTTGCCGGGTCGTTGAAGCCCAGTTCGTAGCCAATTTGTTTAATCGGGGCCGAGGTCTGGACCAGCAGTTTTTTAGCGTGAGCTTCTTTGCGCCGGTTGAAATAATTGCACGGTGTCATGCCCATGTCTTTATGAAAAATTCGGTTTAATTGAGCCACGCTGATGCCAATGGCTTCGGCCACGTCATGCTCACGGACAGGCTGATCGATCGGGGCCCGTTCCAAGTAGGTCTTTGCGTCGTTGACCCGGTCGTCCGTTGTTTCCAGTCGGTAGATCTGGGCTCCCAGGTTTTCCATCACGCTGAAGTAGATCTGAATCCATTCTACGAAAGTTCCATGCAGGCGTAGGTAGTTCTGCATGCTAATATTCTCGAATTGCATTTGGTTCTTGGCTGCTGTCATGCGCGTGCCGGCCATCCTCAGTAGCTTGCGTGTGACCCGTTCCAGTTTGGGGTATGCCTCTGACCGGCATACATGGGGGATGGCTTCTTGTATCGCTTCACGGTCTTCGGTCCAGCTTGCCATAAAGCGAAGCGAGATGAATTCAAAGTCCGAAGTGAATTTTCGCTGATCTCCTTTGAACGGGGGGAACACCCAGTCGCCCGTCTGCGCGGAAACTTGCTGGCCTCCACTGCTGATCTCGACTCCACCTTTGAGGACCAGCCATGCCGACAAGCCAGGGAGGGCATGACGGACTTGTCGAGCGCTGCTCGAAGGGGTCCCCTTATAAATCCACAGTAGTTGAAAGCGCAGGTTGTTCCAATCGAGGTAGCGTAAGGGTGCTGTTTGATGAGGAGGCATGAGAGAATCTCACAATTATATACGCAATTATGGCAAGTGTAATTTTTTGACGAAGCGAGGGGCGGATGCCTATGATCCATCATCTTTTCTATTCACCCCCTTAACCCTGTAAACCTATGAAGAATACCTTAAAAACTTCGTTCCTTCGTTTCAATAAGGCCGCGTTTTGTTGCGCTGCATGTGCAATCCTGACTTCTGTTTCGAATGCACAGACTCTCATTTCTCACTATACCTTGGATGGTACGGTAGCGGATTCGGGATCGCTCGGGATTGATGGAGCATTGATCAATAGTGCCAGTTTTGTTTCGGGCGGCGTCGGTTCCTTTAATCAGGCGCTTTCGACGGACAGCGTTGGCTCTCAGAACTTCTTTAGAGCGGATACTTCAGACAATCCTGCCTATGGAATGAATGCCATTACCATCAGTATGTGGGTTAACTTAAGTTCCTATAACGATGGGGATCGATTGGTTTCGAATGTAACCAGCGCCAACGGTTTTGATCTATATTTGAAGTCGGATGTCCTAAGCGCTGGTGATTATCGTTTAGCCTTTAATTTTAACAGCACTTCGGGCGCCGTGCAGTCTGCTGACAATGTGGCTTACCAGACCAGTGAGTGGGTGTTTTTGGCTGTGACCTATGATAGTTCGATCGTGTCCGGGGATAATGTCTTTTTCTATGTGGGGGACGAAACGTCTACCATCGTGATGAATGATTCGGCTGCAAAAACGGGGTCAATCAACGTGGGGACAGCTGACTTTGAGATCGGTGGTACGCCCGCGACTACTGGGGATCGTACTCCAGTTGCACTTTATAATGATGTCCGCATTTATAACGGAGCTCTGGACTTGGCTTCTCTCGAAGCCATACGCACTGCAGCCATCCCCGAACCCGCTCATTTTTCAATTTTGATCGGAGGATTTCTTCTGGGATTGGCCGTTCTCAAACGTCGTAATTAATGCTTGCCATTACAGCGTAAGTTAATCAATTGTATCCTACAAGGGTTAAATAGGGTAAGGGGGCGCATTCGAGAGGGTGCGGCCCTTTTTGGTGTTTAGATCTGCACGCGGAGATTTATTCTATAAGTGCTTGATATGAAGTTGGGTTAAGTACCTGTCTTTTTGTGGGGCATTCGCTCTTTATTGATTTCGGATGCTCCCTAGTTTATGACTAGAAACGCAACTATTTGCACCGGGATTCGCTTGATTGCTTGGTTGGTTTCGCTCTTCATTCTTCCCTCACTTGGTTGCTTCATAAAGTGCAACCTAGTTCCCCTTCAGAAAATTGATTATGTTCAAACGAAACGCCTTCTTACTGGCTGCATGTATCCCCTCCATTTTGCTGGCTTCGAATGTCAGTTTTCAGAAAGATGTCGCTTATCTGGGACCGGACCGTGCGGAGAAAATGGATGTCTACACGCCGAAAGGAGCGTCCAGCACGCCGCGTCCGGCGGTGCTTTGGATCCACGGAGGCGGTTGGGTCGGGGGTAATAAGTTGAGCAAGCGAGAGAAGACCATTTGTAAGTCTTTGGCCGAGGAAGGCTATGTTGCCTTCTCGATCGACTATCGATTGGGGAGCTATAAGTCGAAAACCCTTCCAGGTGGGGGTGTGGATGTGCCCTGGCCACAAAATATCTATGACTGTAAGTTGGCCCTTCGTTTTATTAGAAAGGAGGCGGCGCGCTTTGGAGTCGATCCGGATCGAATTGCGGTCGCGGGCGGCTCCGCCGGGGGGCATCTGGCTTTGCTGGTTGGGGTGAGTGAAGACGTCGACGCTTTAAATCAAGGAGGGCTCTACACGGAGCAGAGTAATGCGGTCGCCTGCATTGTTGATTTCTATGGAATTGTTGAAGTCGAAGGCGCACCACATTCCTTTGACTTACAACCGGAGCAGATGGATTTACGACCAGCTCTCTTCGAGTTTCTGGCGACTTACTTAAAATAGACACGGCCGAGGTCTACTTAGTTAAATGACATGAATCCAACCGCTGAGGCCCAAGCGTATACGTGTAGGTTCAGGAGGGTGCGTGTCCCCACGCACCAAGTAGGTGCTCGCGTCAGAGGCCCTGCTTGAGTTCTCAAACAAAACAATTGGAGGCAAAATTATTGGGCCCTAAGGACACTTTCAGACAGTATGGGCACACTGACCGGTTCGAAGGTCTAGATCGTTCCGGTGCGTGGGGACACGCACCCTCCTTTCATACCTATCTGGTGGGACTCTTCAAACTCGGCGACTAGAGTATGACTTCCAGTTTCAGGAAACGTTGAGTGTCTTCCGTCGCTAATTTAACCCGCACCTTTTTAAGCACGGCGCTGCCGTCGCCGTCAGGATCGGCGTCGAGGGTTTCTTCGATTACGTTTACGTCATCGACGACCAAGCTCGACCAATTACTTGAGAGATCGAGAGTCGAGAGATAGTCGAAAATGACATCTTCAGCGGTGACGTTTTCGCGGAAAATGAAATTCAACCAGGGGCCGCCCGCTGTGGCTGCATCGTATGTGGCGTAGGGCCTATCAGACGCGGGCACAGTATCCAAGGGAGAGAGGTCGAGCGCATAAGCGAGAGCATTGCTAATGCCATCTTGGTTCGGGTCGGCTTCGGGGGACGCGTCTAGTCCGCCCCAGTCGATCGCATCGACCCATGCGCTGTAGCGTGGTGCGTTTTCATCGACTGTCAGTGAAAGCAAGGCGGAGCGAAGCGGCGGAGCCAACAGGGCATTTCCCGCAGAATTTAAATGTGCAGAATCCGCATTGTATAGTTTGCCAGAACCGTCGCTCATCCAGTAGCCGGAATCTGTTGGATCGCATACAAGTTCCAGGTTCTGAAGGACGATATCAACTTTTCCCTCGGTCAGGGCAGTCGCAAAGAAGTCATTAAATTCATCTCTCTTTTCGCCTTCACCCCATTCCGGACGCGGAGTTTGATTTTCTTTGGTCGCCCAGCTGTCGGTCGAATCAGTGCGCGGCATTAACTGGGTCCGGACAATGTGCTGAATACCTGCGTCCCGACACATGGTCCAAATCGTTTCCAATGTCCCTGTAATGGTCGCGACATTGCCAGTCCCATTTGAATTTAGGTCATTGGTGCCGTACTCTTCGACGGCGACATTGGCATACTTAAGAAAGTGTTGTTGTCGGGGATTACTCGCCTTGGTCACTGCGGTGGAAGTTGCTCCATGCCGGGTTAAGTTGAAGGTGGCGATTGTGTTTTCTCCTGAGTCGTCCAGTGCCGCGCGACAAAAGAAACCGAAGCCAGCCAAGCTTGCTTTGGACCAGTCTCCGGAGCCGTCGAGGATGCTGTCTCCAATGCCAATGACCGACAAGTAACCGGGGCCTGTGTAGCGTCCAAGAAACATCAGGGGCAGGCCGCGGGATCGAACGCTTTGCCCTGAAATCGTCGGGACTGTTCCTGCAAAGTCATAGGTGCCGGGATCGTTGGCTGGATCGTAGTAAATGAACTTTGTGCCGGAATAAGAGGTTGGGCTGCCTGAGCATGCTTTTCCATCCGTGGGTAGGGAACCTTTGATGTGAACCCAGAAAATCTCATCCCTTTGAGGAGTGCCTCCTGTCCAGACTGATGAGTCAATCGGGTCGGCCAGCCAGTAGGGCTCCGTATCGTTCGCAGGCATGATGAGTTGGCGTGATCCGCTAAAGGTAATGGGGACGACTTGTCCATCAGAAGCTCGCTCTATCCATGCATAGTTAATGGTCGTCTCATAGGGGCTGGCATTCTCGTTTGAATAATTGAGAATCCAGTTCATGAACCCAATCTGGATTTGGGCCACGGGGCCGCCCAGTTGGTGTGGGGTTCGATGCCAGAATGATGTTAGTGTGCCAACGCCGCCGTTCGGGTCGAAGTTGACGCCAATACGCGCACCAGTGGCGACATAGCGAAGCGGTTCGATGGCGTGACTGGATGATGTCGACAAGCTAAACAAAGACAATGCGATGAGAGAGGCCAATTTCATGTAGGCGCAAGAGAGGGGGGAGTGGTGGAGCATGGGGTGAATTAGAGCATGAATCACCACCGATTCTCAATCTTGTGAGTTTGCAATTAGTTGCGTTGTTGATTCTTAATATCATGAATGTCAGTAACTTCAGAGTTCTATCTGTTAGGATTCAGGAGATGTGCCCGCTCTTTGCGTAGCTTCAGAATCAGCTCGCCAAAAAGTGAGTTAACCCAGCCGAACCAGGGACGTGTGTAGTTCTCCGGATCATCGGCATGGTAGCTTTCATGCATCAGACCAGTGCCGGCATGCGTGGTCTTTAAGATTTCGAGGCAGTCTGCGATTTCGCTATCGGAGTTGGATGTGAGAGCGCGCATGATAATGCTCATCGGCCAGATGTAATTGAGTCCGATGTGGGGGCCTCCAATCCCTTCTCCGAATTCGCCTTTGAAGTAATAGGGATTGGCTGTGCAGAGGAGGGTCGAACGCGTTGTTTGGTAGATCGGATCCTCCGCTGAGCAACAGCCCAGATAAGGCAGTGAAAGCAGGCTGGGAATGTTGGCGTCATCCATAATGAGCTGACCTCCATAGCCATCGACTTCGTAGGCGAAGATGGAGCGTCCGTAGGCATCTTCAGCTAAGCCATATTGATGGATCGCTTGACCAATTTGCTGACTGAGTCGGATGCATTCCTGTGCAAGGGCTTCGTCGTTGTAAATATCACGACAGAGTTGAGCGGCTCTTTCCAGTTGTTGTTTTGCCATCCAATTGGAGGGGATTAAAAAGGGGAGCGTGCAGGCATCATCCGAGGGGCGAAAGGCCGAGCGTATCAGGCCGCATGGGCGAGAGGGAGTCCCTTTACCGTTGAGTGCGAGTGTTTCTGTATTGGTGTTCGATGTGCGTGCGAAGCTGTACTCATCCGATTGTATCTGTTGAGATTTGAAGACGTGCAGTACGCTGTTTAATGCCGTTTTCCATTTATCTCCGAAGCACGCTTGTGCGCCGCATTGCCCATAGAAATCTGTCGAGAGGCGCAGGAAGTAACAGAGTGAGTCCAGTTCCCATTTTCGTTCATGAACGCCGGGGTGCATTGGGGTCTCATCATGCTTCCATTCACCGAACACGGGGTGTTGGTAAAATGCATTGGCGTATGGATCCAATAGAATGCACTGCACCTGCCGATTGATCGTGCCAATAAATAGTTTTAAAAGGGCAGGGTCTTCGTGAGTAAATGGTAGGTATGGATGAATTTGCGCGGCCGAGTCTCGCAGCCACATGGCATCAATGTCGCCAGTTATAATGAATGTGTCTGGTTTCCCGTTCGGTTCGGAATAAAACACAGTCGTGTCGAGCGTATTGGGGAAGCAGTTTTCAAACATCCACGCCAGAATGGGATCTATCGGCCCACGACGAACCATCTCGATGCAGCGTTCGATTGCGGGGCATGTGAAGCGCCGGTCTTTTAGCAGGGGGCGTTGAGAGTCTAGGAGCATGGGGACATTCTCTTTTACTTCCTGACGAGTCCAAACCTGCATTCCTGCAACTAATTGCGTAGCGCCGCAGTTGCTCGATGCACGGTGCCCAAGGCATGCTGTTTGGTTGGGCGAATCGCCCGTTCAAATGAACTGAACCAACCCCTTAGATGACACAGAAAAGACAAGATTTTATGATAGGTGTAGCGGCGCGCCTGCCTCAGCTGACTGAACGGGATTATACCCTTATGCACGAGGCAGGGATTGCCTGGCTTCGCTTTGGGGACTTTGGTTTTGATGTTGCTGCGTTCTTACAAGGGGCGGCGCAGCCCGAGGCCTTCGAGGCTGCTGTGCAGCGCGTTCGGCATTTAAAAGGGCTCGGTTTCCAGTTGATGGGAATTACGCCCGGGCCCCGCGAAATGAAAGGATCGGGATTGGTCACGGGCAGTGAGGCGTATTTTGATGCTTATGCAAAAATCAGTGCCTTCTTTGCTCAGGAATTCGAGGGGCTGATCGAGTGGTGGCAGGTGGCCAATGAATTGGATATCTGGATCTTCCGGGATACCTTGGACATGGAGCATTCGGTCGATTTTTTGAAGACGGGCATTCGTGCGATGAAGGATGCGGTGCCTTCATTAAAAGTGGGCATCAACATTACTCTCTTTCCTTCCTTGCCTGGGGAAGTGGATGGGAATACGGAGCTGCATGAAGGCCTCGTTTTGGCCGAAGGTATTTATGGCGATGCTATGCTTCCTGTAGACTATGCTGGTTTTGATAGTTATCCGGGATCTTGGCGCAAGGGCGGCCCTGAAAGTTGGCATGAGTATTTGGATGGTTTTTATGAATTAACCGGTAAGCCCATTTTTATTCAGGAGTTTGGCTATGCGGCTGCGGGGGGAGTGATGACACCCGAAGAGGCCGAGCAAGGCTTGTATCCCTGTGAGGCGAAGAAGTGGAAGTTTGCTTGGAACGGTGAGCACAGTCCAGCGGTGCAAGCTGAATACTTAACAGAGTCTTTACGGATCTTTTCGGAGAAGCCCTTTGTTCTGGGAGCGATTTATTACAACTGGAGGGACGCGCCTGATTGTTGGCAGTGTCGGCAGACAGACTGTCCGGCTGAAACTGCCTGGGGCTTGTTGGATCAATCCGGACAAACCAAGCCGTCTTACGAGGCCTTAAAAGAGTTTACTCGAAATCTAGCTCGGAAAGCGACCGTTGCCCCATTGTAGGTCGTGACTTGATTTTTCCGCCTGTAATCACGCAGGTATCATTCATTTTTTCCTAGTTTGAAAAGCCTTATCGAGAGGGCTTTTCGCTTGATGTTGAACCGAGATCAGCAATCGTAAACGGCGTGTGTGCTTCCCCTAAAAAAGATTCATCCAGAAGCCGTGTAACGATGAAGGAAGTCGCGGATGCGGCGGGTGTTTCGGCTTCGACCGTATGTCGTGCCCTGAATTCAAATCCGCAGATCCCGGAGGCCACGCGGGTGCGTGTGCAAAAAATTGCCGATGAATTGGGCTATCGTCCAGACCCGCTTTTATCTGCATTTGCCTCACGTCGCCGGGGGCGTAAGTTGGATTCGGATATCACGACGATCGGTTATCTCACCAATTTTGGAACTCGGGATGAATGGAGGGAGAATCCCTTTTATAATCGTTGTTTTAATGGGATCAAGGCGCGAGCTGAACGCATGGGCTATCATCTGGAACATTTCTGGTTGGGGGAGCCGGAGATGACCGGGGAGCGCTTGAGCCGAATTCTTTACCATCGCGGTATTCTTGGAGTCTGTGTGGCCCCCGTCCCACATGTTCGGGAACCCTTGGCCTTGGACTGGGAGCGCTTTAGCGCGGTAACGATCGGATATTCCGTGATGTCGCCGATATTGCACCGAAGTTCCGCGCACCACTTTCATGCGATCCAGGAAACCATTCACCGTCTCTACGATGTAGGGTATGACCGCATTGGCTTATGTCTTTTTTCCGATACCAGTCGTCGCGTGGACGAACTTTGGCTCTCCGGTGCCTTACTTGCACAAAACCAAAGACTTAGTTTATCAGGGGTGGAAGATCGTAATTTCGAGACAAAGACTTTCCTCTTCAACGACACAACCCTGGAGCAAGTGCCGGACTGGTGTGCCAAAGAAAAACTCGATGTGGTGATCAGTGATAACCTGGTCGTGATGCATGCACTGGAACAGGCCGGTGTCTCAGTTCCGGACGATCTCGCTTTTGCCACCTTGAATTGGGAGACAGACACGCCGCAGATCGCAGGAATCGATCAGCGCCCGGAGCATATCGGTGCCGCCGCCATGGATATGCTTATTGGCCAAATTCAGCGCGGCGAGCGTGGCGTGCCTGACGTGCCACTCACGACCATGGTGGAAGGCGTCTGGGTCGATGGTGGGAGTATCCAGAAGAAATCAGCGAAATTGTTCTAGGATAAGCTTTTCGACCGATCGGCTAGTTTCGCAATCTATTGCACTAGGGGGGGGCTTGTTTACATCTCGAGGGTGTTAGATGATAACAGGATATTCACTGAACATTCACCACTGAAATCACATACCCGTATGAACAAGCAAATACTCAAGTTCTCTTCTTTTCTTTCCGCACCGATGTTATTGTGCGGCGCACTCCATGCTCAAGTTTACTGGAATGGCATTGACAGTGATGTTTGGGACACCGATACGACTGCAAACTGGAATACTGCTGCAGATGGCACTGATAGCAATATCACATTTAGTGCCGGCGATGCTGTTGTTTTTTCTTCCGATACAGCCACGCAAACATCAATTAAGGTGAGTTCGCAGCAGGTCGCATCTGAGCTGACTGTTCTGTCTGGCCAGGATATCACCATCAACAATGGTAGTGTTTACATCGGGGCAAGTGGGAGTGGCACAACGATGACGATTAACGTGGAGTCCGGTGCTAGTTTGGACATGGGCTATAGTAACACCAGTTCGGTCACCTTTGATATCGACGGTGACTTTTCAGCTGACGTTTTCCATGGCGGTGGAAGCATGACCAAGAATGGAAGCGGCACATCTACATTTAATCGTTTGGATGCGACACTGACAATTAATGGAGGTAAACTTGTTTACACAGGTACAGAAGGAGCGAAGCTCAAGAATACTACAGTTAATAGTGGGGGGACTCTTGAATTAACTGGATCTGCTTTTGACGGCACAAAACGAGACTTGAAGGTCAATGGCACCGGTGTGGTTGAATTTGCATCTGGATTGGATCAGACGATCAGCATTTTTTCCGGAGATGGTTCCCTCGTTGGCAATGGTTCGACATTGAGAGTCGGAGGGGATAACAAGAGCACTACTTTCAATGGTGATATCTCGGGCGATATGGATTTGCATGCGATTGGCTCGGGTACTTTTACAATGAGCAATACCACCTCAATGGAAATCGTCGTCGCAGGTAATGGAGTGAATAACTCGATTCTCGGCACGGGGAATATCAACTTGGACGGTGAACTGACCTTCGACCTGACCAGTGCCGACCTGACGGCGGGCAACAGCTGGTTGATTGTTGATGTCGCTAACTTGAACGAAACATTCGGCGCAACTTTTTCCATTGCTGACTTCACCGAATCTGGAGGCATCTGGACCTACGATTTGAACGCACTTGTAGAATTCTCGGAGTTAACCGGTGAACTGTATGTAATTCCCGAGCCTTCTACCTTTGCGCTGTTGGCCGGATGCTTGGGCTTGGCGGTCGTCATGCTAAAGCGTCGCCTGTAGTGGCTAAAAATTTGATCTGAGACGCAGGTCTTTAATGAGGCTGTTCTTCTGGGACTGATTCACTGGGAGAGCAGCCTTTTTATGTCTGAACTGTATGGGTTGCGCTATGTTTCCGGAGCCTGCCCCTTGCCAGAGGACAGGCTTAGGCTGGAGTGGTCTTTTTCGCTTAAGGAGTTTGCACGAATTTGACGCCGTCGGCGATGACGTAGCCGTTGGAGCCGGTATTGTGGATGAGCACACTCGCTGAAGTTCCAGCGGCAAACTCGTAGGTGCCCAAGGAGACCCATTGTCCGCCATTGACCTGCTGATTGACAGTCAGGTTGGCCGTTCCGTTTTCGTGCGTGATATCGATCGGTACGTTGTTGGCACGGTTGCTATCGGCTGTCCAGTTGGCGAAGACTTCATAGAAACCTGTCGCGGGAAGGCTGGGGGTGTAGCGAACGCTCTTGTTGCCCTGACCCGAGTCTCCATCGTGAAGGTAGGCGCTGCCATGATATCCTGAGGCTCCGGTGCTACTGCTCCAGGTTCCGGTTAGGGTGATGCCACTGCTTTCTTCGCTGTCGAGGGTGATGTCACCCACTTGAACATAATAGCCTTTGCTGGCTCCGTAGGTTTGGCTGTTGAAGTCATTGCCGTTTCCATCCCAGAACGGGTTCGCATTCATATAATCGGGATCAGTCCCGCTACCGGGGCGATAGGTTACGGTGCTGCCGTCCAGAGTGACATTTCCAGAAGTATAGCTGCCTTCGGTTCCGGAAAAGGAAAGAATGCTATTCGTGACTGAAGCCGAACCGGAACCGTCTTCATGCACACTGTAACCAGCGTCCGCATGAACGGTGCAGTGGTCGTAAACTCCGGCGCCATCCTTGATCCAAAAGCCGGTGACGGATCCGGTGCCCCCACGTTTCACGGCGTAACCAGCGATACAGTTTGTATAGGTCGGGGACGCATCGCATACCAGGAGCGGAAGTTACGTTTGTTGTCAAAGGCGATGCAGTCTTGGAAATCGGCGTCCGGTTTAACATCGAAACCGGCGTCGTCGTTACCGAAAGCGAGACAGCCGATAAAGGAGATGCCGGAGTTGACGTTTTCGACCGAGAAGCCGTCGCCGTTCCAGTAGCTGCCCGAGCTTTGGCCGTTACGGCGGTTGTTCATGCTGATACAATCCCTTCAGGTGATATTCGTGTTGGGCGCACCACTCGAACCGAGTATGTTAAAGCCAAACGGAATGGCTTCGCTATCATCCCACCAACTGGTGTCGCCATTGCTGAGGTCGGCCAGGCAATCGATGAACTCAAGATTGTTGCAGCCTTTTTCCAGTCGGAACGCATGCTTCGTGTAATGAGTTATACGGACGTTCTCGATACTAGAATCATCCAGGTTGGATACGTAGATCCCATGTCGTACTCGGGAGATCTGGATATCGCTTAAGTGAATGTTCGTGCTGGGGGCGGACGCATTGGGACTGTAGATTGCATATTGGGCGCCTTGTAGTTCGAGGCCGGATATCTTCCAGTAGTCGATGCCTGCGCTATCGAATTGGATGAGTGAATAATTGCCACTGCTCGGACTGGTCGGAGACCAACTGCCTTTGGTTAGCAATGGAAGCCCCGCACCGGTATCGACGCCAATGATTTCCTTGGGGTTGGCTGCCGTGCCGCTGGTGGTAATCGTCAGTTTCTGTCCATCAAAGGTGCCGCTTCCGATCAACATTCGGTCGCCGGGGCCCATTGTTTGATTGAGAAAGTGCGCCATTCCGGCGATGCCAAAGTCGGACCATCCATAGGCATTGTCGAAACTGGTTCCATTGTTGGACCCAACAGAGTCGGGTAGGAAGTAATAGTCCGCGGCCTGACTCCATTGACTGCCGCAGAGAGTCAGCAGGGAGAGGGTCAACACTTTTGAGGTGGGGAGGTATTGTCGTAACAATGAGGGGATTTTTATCATAGTTGAGAACATTATTGAGGTGTTTGTTGAAGCAACCGATCCTGGATGGGAGGTTGCGCTGCACCCATGCCGTCATGGCCTGTTTGGGGGAAACATGCGCAAGGGGGAGTTTACTGGGGCAACATCGTGTAGCCTAGGAGGCTGGGGCGGTATTCCGAAAAACTATCTGCTGAAGCTATTCAATCGGATCTCGGTCAGCAATACCCCGCAAGTTGAACCTGAGCGCACGTCGGGCGAAGCGTGAGAATGGTAATACCCTAAGAGTTTCTGAGAACTTCAGCAATGCCCCTTAATTGAGCACGGTTTGAGCGGGGACTGTTAGAATCTGACCGGCATCCAGAAGATCCTGCTTGAGCTTTGGATAGTTGATCGATTGCACCGCGCTATTCGCATGAATCGCTTCGATTGCTGCAAGCGCGGCAGACTGGCCGCAGACCATTTGTGTCCATTCCAGGCGGACGGAACCGTAGCCGACATAGCTGCTGGAAAGTGCCGCGGGCACGAGCAGGTTGGTGCATTCGGAAGCTTTGGGCGTCATGGCGCGGTAGCTTATGGGGAAGGGCACATAATCGTGCTCGAAAAAGAAGCCTTCGTTGCGGACGACGCCATCTTCGACAATGCGACGAGTGTGATGCGCATCGGGGGGCCACCATGCAACGCCGATGGCGTCCTCGGCGAGATCACTGCCCTTGGTGTGAGCCTCCGTGATTACGTAGTCGGCTAGCATGCGCCGACCAGTCCGAATATAGAGTGAGCGCGGCCAGCCGTGGTTATCGGTAAACTCGTCGGCTGCGAGGCCCCATTTGGACCATTCTGCTTGTAGCGCTTGCGGCACAGCCGGATCGTGGCAAAGGAACCAATATAGGCCTTCGATAAAATCCTTGTGTGCGTCGTAGATCGCTTGGCGTTCGGCGTAGGTTCCGTCGGGCCAGCCGTGGTTGTAGCCGTAAAGGTTTCCGGATAAATCATGCCAACTGCCCAGGTCGGTTTTACCTTGGGGCAACTTGATAATCGGTGTGAATAACGTGCCCCCAGCCGCTAGATAGCGGCGGTAAATCTCGTAATCCGCTGGATCGTAGTTGACCGGTTTTTGAAAGGGGAGTTGGTTGGCCGGGTCTTGCGTCAGGCACTGGCGGAAACAGAAGCCCATGATGCTGTTGTCGCCATCGCCAGGCTTGCCTTTCGGCTCATCCTGCACAGTTGCGATCAGCCCGCTGCCTGGATCGCCGGGAATGATGTAAGGGTCGACATCGACCTCGAACTGGCGGAAGCTGAATTCTCGGATGCCGTTGAGGCTCTCCCCGTAAGTTGCGTTGCCTTCGCGTCCTGTGACAAAGGAGACTCCTGCCCATTTCATTAGGTCACCTTCGATCGTGGCGTCGATAAAGACTGTTGCCCGGAAACGTTTACCGCTTTCCATTTCGATTTCACGAATGCCGCTGCCTTCCTTGAGCACCGCGCTATAGTGCTCGGCCAGTCGTTCGTTTCGGAAAACCTCGATCCCAGTCTCGGCAATCCACTCCTCGATGACCTCTTCGGCCACATGGCATTCGAATTTCGAGGTGAATGCTTCGCCGTATTTTGCACCAACACGCTGGTAGAACTCGCGCGACAAGCCGCCGATCACGAGCTGGTTTTGCGTTCCGTTATTGTTGATGTCCTGGCTGCCGAGCCCTTCCACCAGCATGCCTCCGACGTGCTCACCCGTGGCAATCAATGCAACAAATTGGCCCGCCACTTTGGCTTGTAACGCTGCGGTGAGACCGGCAGGAGAGGCTCCATAGACGCAGATATCCTTTTCTATGAGTGCGCACATTTCTGAGATGATATTTCCAAATTAAAACGAAGCTAGCTACTTTATGGGAGCTCAACCCGCCATCTCTATAGAGGCGTTTTTCGATCGGGGTAGAGCCTAAGACAATCTGACTAGGCGCGCCGCCGCCGATAGGCGACGAATAGTAAGGCCAGTCCACCAGCAATCGCCGCATAGGTGCCTGGTTCCGGAACGGCGATAATCTCAAGTGATGTCAGCACACCGATGTAAGTTTCGCTGTTCGAGAGCAAAGAGAAGGTATCGTTGGTTGCATCAATTGTGAATGTGCCGCTGAGGTAGTTGTCACCGTAGGACCAACCACTGACAGCATCTGAATTCACGATGGTGCCGACTGAATAACCTGAGAAGTCAGTAATCGCATCGGTGTCGACACCGGCGTAAATGTCGAAGTCGATTGTGGAGTTGCTTGTTTGATCGCCTCGGAATGAGGTTACGTAGAATCGATACTCACCGGCATCCAGTCCGGTAATAGACAGGCCGACCCCGGCGCTGATACTGCTGTCGCGTACCGCATTGCCTTCGCCCAGTTCAGTTTCAAAGAGATCCGCCAGATTCGGGTCGACGCCCCCCGAGATGCTGTAATTCGCTGACTTGGTGGCGATGCTATAATCCAGTGTTGTGCCTGTGGCGGTGGTCGTAGAACCAAAATCGATCGCTAGATCGGTTGCGTTTCCGAATTCGTTCTGGATCCCGGACGCGACATCCTCATACAGATTGATCCAGTTGTTCCCGGTTGAGTCGCCGGCGTTATGGCCGGGTGAATTGGTTCCTGTGTAGATCTTACTGGTAAAGCCGAAGTTAATCAGGATGTTTTCGGCGGAAAGCGAGGATGCCGCGATGCTGATGGCGATAAGGGGGAGGAGTCGTTTTTTCATAGCTGGATGAATCTGTAGATTTGCATCCAAGAGTATCATAGATGCGAATTTCGGCGACTGATTTAAAAAAGAGTTTGCATGGACAAAACATAGATTATGGGTCTAGGCTTGTCTGTATGGAAACCTCCTTTCGTGGCATCTTGGCACAGCTTATGAGCAGTCATCTGAACTTTGAGCAGGTGCGTCATGAAGCGTTTGAGTCTGGATTTTCTCCCTCTGGCCAAATTGTGGCTTCCTGCCGATTTATTATCTTCATTGCTGGGCGTGTAGTCTATCAGATTGAAGGGGATAATGAGGTGACTCTGGATGCCGGATCGGTTGTCTTCGTTCCGCCATGGGTCTGGCGTGAATGGAAGGTCGTCAGTGATGAGCCAGCCGAATTAATTTGGACTGTTTTCAGTGTGAGCGAGCGCATCTTTCATACTTTTGATCACTTGGTCTCC
>CEUD01104033.1_pt1 | contig 27757 bp, 21 predicted proteins | sample 356481 | NCBI WGS metagenome assembly CEUD01 (sample SAMEA2623314, study PRJEB7988) | marine metagenome | isolation source: saline water (ENVO:00002010), including | reverse complement strand
CCCAGCCCTAGCTCACGTCCCGTCGCAATCAAGGTCGCGACATCACCTGAGCGCTTTTGGCCGAAACGAAAATTTTCGCCGACATAAATTGATTTCAAGGCTGGCAGGGCTTGCTGCAGTTGCTGCAAAAACTGATCGGCGGGGATTGATGCGAAGGCACGGTCAAAATGCTTACGAATGACGCAATCCACACCGACTTCGTGCAACATCTTAGTCTTAGTCTCGATCGGCATGATCAGTTGAGTCGGATCTTCTGGACGAAAAAGACGGCTCGGGTGTGGATCGAAGGTCAGCACACCGCAAATTCCACCAGAACGGCGCGCAGAGAATACGGCCGACTCAATCACCGCCTTGTGCCCCAGATGCACCCCATCGAATACACCGATCGCTAGGTGTAATTCTCCCTTCAGCTCGGAGAGAGCCTCGAAATCTTCAACCGCAGCCGGAAAGTTCATAGTTAATTAAAAAACGCCTCAAGGCGAATCCGCACGCTTTTAAAGCGCGTGACTCGGCACGGCTTGGATCACGGGGATCAATTGTTTGCGTAGAATGGAAGGCGACATATTCTCCAACTCTTCGATAGTGGAAGCGTTTTCGATACGAAACTGCCCGACAGCAGTGCGGCGTAGTTCATTAAGATGGCCGCCGCAACCGAAACGTTCGCCCAGATCGTGCGCGATGGTGCGAACATAGGCGCCCTTGCTGGTGCCGACGATAAAGGATACCTCAGGCAGTGCAAACTTGGTAATGTCGAAGCGGCTGATGTGAATCACGCGCGGCTCGCGCTCGACGGTCTTGCCTTGGCGGGCCAGTTTATAGAGTTTTTGACCGTTAATCTTCTTAGCAGAAAACATAGGAGGCGTCTGGTATTGATCGCCGATGAAGGTTTTCATCTCGGCCTTGACTTGCTCTTCAGTCAGCTCGGGCACGGGGCGCTCTTCGGTGATCTCACCGTCAGCGTCCTGAGAATCGGTAATGACACCGAGTTTCACACGTCCGGTGTATTCCTTATCCATGCTCATCAGATATTGCGAAGCCTTGGTGGCCTTGCCAATGAGGATCAACAACATACCTGTTGCCATCGGATCCAGTGTGCCTGCGTGGCCCACTTTCTTCATGTGAAAGACGCGTCGCATCTTCCCCACGACATCGTGCGAAGTGATGCCCTGTGGCTTATCAACTAGTAAAATGCCTTCCGGCGCGTCATTGGTGAGTTGAGACATGATAGATACTGTATACTCTGCGTCTTAATCGATCGTATCGAGATGGGCGCCAATAGCAGCCATCAATTGCGGATAAAACTCTTTGATCGAACTATCAGCGACATTTAAACCGGCTGCACATGCATGGCCTCCGCCACCAAATTGCTTGGCGATTTGATCCACCCGGTATTTCGGGTCTTTAGCACGCAAGCTACCTTTTAAAGCCCCTGCGCAGTCTTCAATGAGCACACCGATATCAACCCCTTCGATGGAGCGGGCGTAGTCGACGAGCCCCTCGGAGTCATCGATTGTAGAGCCAGTTTCCGCATACACGCCATCCTGAATCAAACCAACACATACACGATTGTTGAACTCCATGCTGAGTGAGTCCAAAAAATGCTGTAATAGTTTAATCCTTGCGAAGCTCTCGCGCTCATAAAGCTCATGCGCGGCCGCCGACGGGTTGGCACCACACTCACAGAGACGACGCGCAATCTCAAAGGTAGCTGGAGTGGTGGAAGGAAAGCGGAACTGTCCGGTGTCCGTAGCGATGCCCACATAAAGCGCCTGAGCGGTCACAGCATCGATCTCGTAGCCATTATCCAAATAGAAACCTGCCAAGATCTCGGCAGTCGCACATGCAGTGGCGATCACTAGATTCTCAGCACCATACAGCTTGTTAGAAATATGGTGGTCTACGTTGAGCGCGACTTCAGGAAAAAGCTCGTTGAGGCGATCCCCTACGCGCTTGAAATCTGCACAATCGACCGAAATTGCGATGTGACCATCTGGTGTGAAATCTTCGGCCAAGGCCATGGGCGTATCGCCGACAAAGGCTTCCAAGGTGTTGGGTGTGGCGTCGCGGTTGAGACCAATCGCCTCAATGCCGAGGCTTTTTAATACGCGCACTACGGCAACGGTGGAGCCAATGCAGTCTCCATCCGGACGCTGGTGCCCAAGCACTGCCACTTTTTGGCCCTTAAGTGATTCGATGGCAGCCGCAAAACGTGCGCTGTCTTCTGGGTAGAATTTATTGTCCGGCATTCTGTTCTTGATCGAGTTGGTCGAGTATATCGTTGATTTCAGCACCGCGCTCCAGTGATGGGTCGTAGATGAAATAGAAGGTAGGAAAATATTTGAGCGTAATCTCGCGGCTTACGCGCTGACGAATATCTTTGCCGATCCGGCGGAAGAGCTTCTGGCTGGCAGCAATGTCCTCTTCCTCGCCAAGGACAGAGTAATAGATACGTGCGTTGCGTAAATCGGCCGAGCAATCGACATCGCTAATAGTGATAGCGGCCGTATCGGCGCGATAATAGCGGCGCATTTGCTCACTCACTTCACGGCGAAGGAGTGCGTTGATACGTGTGATGCGTTGAGACATGGCGAAGCGCCGCGAGCGGCTTATGTATGATGACTAATAAATAAAGACTAAGCGGAGGGGAATGCGGCGCCGCTGCGATCTATTGGCTCTCACCCGCTAGACTTGCAACGCACGGGACACATTCCCCTCCAGCAAAAACTTAAAGCGACGGACGCTGCTCTTCGACAGCGAAACACTCGATGTGGTCGCCCTCTTGATAGTCGTCGTAGCCTGCCACGTTGATACCACATTCGTAACCGGCGCGAACTTCCTTAACGTCGTCCTTAAAGCGCTTGAGCGTATCGATCTTACTCTCATGAATGAGCTGCCCACCACGCATCAGACGTGCGATGCAGTTGCGCTTGATCGAACCTTCGGTCACCATACAACCCGCGACGTTGCGCGTCTTGCCCACCGAGAACACTTGGCGAACTTCGGCAGCACCGGTCTTCTTCTCGGTGTATTCGGCGTCGAGTAGATCCGCCATGGCCTCTTCGACTTGCTCGATGAGCTCATAGATAATCGCGTGTTGCACAATACGAATGTCGTGATGCTTCGCGAGACTTTGCACCCCGTTATCGAGCTTAACGTTGAAACCAACCACCATGGCCCCCCCCGCACTGGCGAGCGTGATGTCGTTCTTAGTGATGTGACCGACGCCCTTACTGATCACTTCGAGGTCCACCTTGGTGCTTTCGATTTCCTTGAGCGCCTGAACCAATGCTTCGGTAGAGCCGTGCACGTCGGACTTTACGATGACGCGCAGGCACTTCTTCTGCTGGTTTTCGATGGCAGCAAACAAGTCGTCAATAGTCGCGGCGCCTCCTTCAGAATTCTTCTGCTGGGCACGAGCGGCGTCGTGGAGCTTGCGAACCTGCATGTTCTCCTCTGCGTTGCGCTTGGCAGTCTTCTCGTTCTTCTCGGTGTTAAACTTCGTGCCCGAAGCTGGCACATCGGACCAGCCGGTGACCTTAACAGGTGTGGCGGGCGGTGCGGCCTTGAGGACCTTACCGTCGGCATCGGTCATCGTTTTCACACGGCAGTAAACTTCGCCGCATAGCAAGGCATCACCACGCTTCAGCGTGCCACGCTCGACGATCACGGTCGCGGTCGCGCCACGACCTTGCTCTACTTGAGATTCGATAATGGTGCCAGAAGCAGGGCAGCTAGGGTTCGCTTGTAACTCGAGCACTTCTGCTTGCAGCAGAATCATGTCGAGCAGATCGTCAATGTTCGTGCCCTTGAGCGCGGAAACCTCGACTGCAATCGTTTCACCGCCCCAATCTTCGGGTGCGATGCCCTTTTCCTGCATCTGCTGCTTCACGCGGTCGACGTTGGCGCCCTTCGCGTCGATCTTATTGATCGCAACGATAATGGCGTTGTTGGCCTCCTTGGCAAATTTCAGTGCTTCGTCTGTCTGTGGTTTGAAGGCGTCGTCCGCCGCGACCACAAGGATCGAGACATCGGTCACATTGGCACCACGCTCACGCATCATGGAGAAAGCGGCGTGACCAGGCGTATCGATAAACGAAATCTTCTGGCCATTGTGCTCGATCTGATACGCACCGATGTGCTGGGTGATACCACCCGCTTCGCCGCTAACCACATTGGCCTTACGAATGGTGTCGAGCAAGGTCGTCTTACCATGGTCGACGTGTCCGAGGATACACACAACTGGAGGGCGCGGCTTGAGGAATTTAGGATCGTCGTCGTCGGGCTTCTCAACCTTCGGCTTCGCAGAACCAGTTTGCTCGTTTTGCTCGCCGCGATGATGAATTTCTAGCTCACAGCCGTGACGCGTCGCAATTTGAACGGCGACATTTTCTTCGATGGTTTGATTCATCGAAGCGAAAATGCCGAGCTCCATTAGCTCAGAAATCAATTTGAAAGGCTTGAGACCAATCTCACCAGCGAAGTCGCGAACAACGATCGGTGGTTTGATATGAATCTTCTTAAGTCCACTCTCAGGTGCTTCAGCTGTTTCACCTTCTGGCAACGCAGTATCGGCCGCTGGTGCGGCCTCTTTTTCAACGGGCTTAGCCGCTGCCGGAGGCTTGGGCGGCCCCGCAGGCGTAGGTGCTGCCGGAGGCTTCGGTGGGCCTGCAGGTTTTGGAGCAGGCGGTGTCGGCGGTGTTACCGGAGGCTTCGCAGCCGCTGGTTTCGGAGCCACAGGCGGCTTGGAAGCTGCAGGAGTTTCCACAGTCTTAGGCGCCACAACTGCTTTAGCAGGAATTGCGGCCGCTGGTGGTGTCGAAGCAGGCTTCACCCCCACAACTGCTTGAGGCGGAATCGCCGCGGCGGGCGGTTTCGTGCCAACAGCTGCAGTCGATGGCTTGGGTGCCTTTGGTGGGCCGCCCACAGGTGGACGCGGAGGACCGCCAGCTGGTGGCTTAGGTGGTCCCGCTGGGCTCACTGGCTTCGGTGCGGGCGGAGGTGTCACTGCTTTGACTGGCTCGGCAGGCTTTGGAGCCTTTGCCGCTTGAGCTGCTTTTTCGGCTTCGGCCTTGGCCGCTTTTTCAGCCTCAGCTTTCGCAGCCTTTTCTTCCTGCTCGCGCTCGAGGTCCGCGACAGACTTCACGAAGACGCCCTCGGGCAACTTCGGTGCAGCAGGCGCATCGGGTTCGGCAGGAGCCGCAGCTTCCTCAGCTTCGGGCACTTCAGGTTCAGCTGCTTTTACAGCAAATTCTTCGCGAAAGGCGTCGGCAGAGATATTGTCAATCGTGCTGGATGCGCTCTTCACCTTGAAGCCACGACTTTTCAGAAGCTCAATTAGCTCCTTGTTCTCCATTCCGATATCTTTGGAAAGTTGGTGTATACGAACACTCATAAATGAGTAATATTATTAAGTCTGGTTGTTGGTTGGAACGGCGCGCAAGCGACTAACCGTTTTGCTGAAAAAATGCGGCGACCTTGGAGATCACATCGGCGGCCTCTTCGCTGCTGAAACCAGCATCGACAAGGTCATCGGCAGTGACGCCTTCAAAGACTTCTGGGCTGGCAAATCCGATCGCCACCAAGCGGGAAGCAACATCGGGGTCGAGTCCGTCGATCGCGTTGAGCCCTTGCACGGCCTTAGCTACCTTCTCGTCGAACCCTACGGCTTCCTTCTCTTCCTTCGCGATATCGAGCTTCCACCCGAGAAGTCGTGAAGTGAGCTTGGCATTGAAACCACGGCGACCAATTGCAATCGAAAGATCGTCTTCCGCGACTTCGAAATGAATGCGGCGATCACTTTCGTTGACCTTGATGTTCTTAGGCACTGCTGGCTTGAGCGCCTCCTCCAATAATTGCAGCGGATCCGGGAAATAGCGGATGATGTCGATCTTCTCACCACCGAGCTCGCGGACGATGGTTTTGACACGCGCACCACGTGCACCGACGCACGCTCCGACTGGGTCTACCTTAGGATCGCTACTGTTCACGGCGATCTTGGTGCGGTAGCCAGCTTCACGTGCCATCGCTTCGATGGTGACGGTGCCGTCTGCGATTTCCGTCACTTCGAGCTCGAAAAGACGACGCACGAAATTCAAATTTGAGCGGGACAGAATGATGTCCGGGCCGCGGTTGGTCTGCTCAATTTTGAGCAACAAGCAACGAATGCTCTCACCAGGCGCGTAATCTTCGCCTTGCACACGTTCGCGTGGTGGCAGGATCGCTTCGGCTTTGCCAAGATCGACAATCAAATCACCGCGCTCGCGACGGCGCACCGTGCCTGTCACGATGTCGCCGACTGTGCCTTTGTAATCATCGTAAATGCGATCCTTCTCAAATTGGCGAATGCGCTGCATGATCGCTTGACGCGCAGTTTGCGCAGCAATACGGCCGAGGTATGCAGGGTCGACTTCCTTTTCAATACTATCGCCGATTTGCGCATTAGGATCGATTTGGCGTGCCTTTTCGATGTGAATTTCAACATCAGCATCTCCGACAGAGTCAACGACTTGCAACTGACTCCATGCCTTAAGCGCACCTGTCTTAGGGTTGATCACCACACGGATGTCTTGCCCCGCGCTAATGCCCTTTTGGGCTGCGCTCGCGATGGCACCAGAGATGGCTTCGATCATGTCTGGACGACTGATCCCCTTCTCTTTCTCCATGTATTCTAAAACTGATAGTATCTCGTGGCTCATTTGGGTGCTAAAAATAAAAAAAAGCAGGCTATGCCCGCTTTTAAAGTGTTGCTGGGTTTAAAAGTGAATCCGGCACATTAGAGGGCCCTTAGTGCTTGTCAAGGTACCTTGTAAAGCGGTTTTGCTGGAGAGGGAGGTGAACATCGAACGCTCAACGTCGAATTCTGAATGTCCCATGTGTCTAAATCAATTCTCGTTCGATATGGAACGTTCCATGTTGGACGTTGAGCGTTCGACGTTCCCAACTCAGCCCGACCCTAGCCAGCTTTGTACTTGCATCCAAACCACGCCTCAGCATCTTCCGCAAATCACAGCCGCCCTGCTCGCTGAATTCCCAGGGCGTCGCCATTCAGGCAAATAACCACTGAATTCATGAAAACTGTCATCGTATATTCGGGTGGACTCGATTCCACGGTCCTCCTTTACCACTTACGCGAAGCTGGCCACGAGCTGCACGCGCTGTCCATCGACTACGGGCAACGCCATCGCTGCGAACTCGACCGAGCCGCCGCGATTTGCGCCGAACTCAATATCCCGCAACCAGTCGCCGACCTCTCAGCACTGCAAAGCTTGCTCGCAGGCAGCAGTCTAACTTCGCCAGAGATCGAAGTCGCCGAAGGACACTACACCGAAGAATCGATGAAAAGCACCGTCGTGCCGAATCGTAACATGATCTTCCTGTCCGTCGCCGCCGGGCACGCGCTCTCGATCAAAGCTGAGCAAGTCGCCTATGCTGCGCACTCCGGTGATCACGCCATCTACCCCGATTGCCGCAACGAATTTGCCGATGCCATGGCGGTAGCCATCAAACTCGCCGATTGGGAGCAGGTTGAGCTCAGTCGCCCCTTCGTCGATTGGACCAAGGCCGACATCGTGCGCCGCGGTGCTGAGCTCAAGGTGCCTTTTGAACAAACTTGGTCCTGCTACAAAGGCGGCGAGCTCCACTGCGGCCGCTGCGGCACCTGTATCGAACGCCGCGAAGCCTTCGATCTCGCCAAAGTCGAAGACCCCACCCCCTACGCCAAAGATGCACCCAGCGTGGAAACCCTCCGCGCCAACGACTGGAGACTGTAGGAGGACAGTTTTCTAGTTTCCAGTTATCGGTTATCCAGTTTAATTCCTAATTGTTCCTTCAGCCGCCCTAGGGCACCCGCTTCAGTCACCCCTTCGGGGCAAACCGTTCCGTTTCACCATCTCCGCGCTCACGCGCTACGTCCTAATTGTTCCTTCAGCCGCCCTAAGGGCACCCGCTTCAGTCACCCCTTCGGGGCAAACCGTTCCGGTTCACCATCTCCGCGCTCACGCGCTACGTCCTAATTCTTAATTCTTAATTCCCAATTCTTCCTCCGCTGTGCTCACCTGCAAAAAATCCTACCGCGACATTCCCTTCGCACACTGCCAACATCGACATGACGGACACTGCGCCCTCATCCACGGTCACAACTGGGCGATCACACTTACATTTGCCTGTCGCGAAACCGACGAAAACGGATTTGTGGTGGACTTTGGAAAAGTGAAATACCTCAAAGCCTGGATCGACGAAAACCTCGACCACGCCTGCCTCTTCAATGAGGACGACCCTGATAAAGACGCCCTACTGGCGCAATTCGGACACCTGTTCAAACCCTACGTACTGCCCGGCACATCCTGCGAAGCTATCGCAGAGCACATTTACGAAATCTTCAACCCCTTGGTACTCCAGCAAACCGATAACCGCGCCTGGATCACAGAAGTCGAAATCGAAGAAGACTCCAAAAACAGCGCGGCCTACCTCCCTGCATAAGCTAAATTCAGAAGTCAGAGGTCAGAAAACAGAAGCCAGTCACTGTTAATCAGTTATATTTCGTTTTTACGCGTTAGCGAGTTGCCTGAGACTTCTGTAAATCGTCGAGTGTTCCTTCAAAGTCCGAGATGATTCCATTCTGATAAACGATGACCATACTTATCTAAGTAATAGTAGAGTTTATCTCTGCAGTATACAATCGTTCTTCTGAAAATTCAGGGATGTGGCATTGAGCGGGTTCAATGCCACACGGTTGATACATAAGTTTCATTTTTTAACGGCTATTTTCAGAGAGCAAGCGGCCTAATCCCCACTGTCACTGCTTTTCCGTTAAGCCACGCTACGCGCTTTCAGGTCGTTCAACAGGTATTCCGGATGCACTTGAGCAATCTGAAGCAAGCGCGCGGACGGTCCGGACGGATGACGTTCGTCCTGCTCCCATTTGCGCACGGTGTTGACGCTGACGTTCAAAACCTTGGCAAAGAGTCCTTGGCTCAGTTGCAGGGTCTCACGCAGCTTTCGCACTTCCTCCGCCGTGTAAGCGGGTGGTTCGTCGGGGACGGCGATCACGGTGTTACGAAGCGTCTGCTTTCCTTCTATATGCGCGATGACCTCGTTCACGCCTCCGATGAGTTGGTCAAAATCTGTATCATTCATGGTCTTTCGCCTCCTATATTTTCGTTTCGATGATGGTGCTTAATTCTTTGAGTTGCTTGGCCTGCTTGGCGGTCAGGTTCTCCTGAACATTTTTAGCATAAAGTGAGACGAGATAAATGATCCCGTCCGCGCTGAGATAGTAATAGATCACTCTGGCACCCCCGCTCTTGCCTCGACCGGGCAAACGCATCCTGACCTTGCGGAAGCCGCCCGTGCCTCGCAGCAGGTCGCCTTTCGCAGGATCCCGAGCCAGTTCCTCTTTGAGTTCAAGGCACTGATCCTCGGCTTTGAGTTTGCCCACTGCGTTCGATAAACGCAGTGGTTTCATAAAATGTGACTCCCATCAAGTATGCCACTTAGGGTCATAGTTCAAGCAAGGGCAATTATTTTCTTTTACTCCGCTTCTCCTGCCGCCAAGTAGCAGTTTTGCTGTTTAAGGGTATAAAGGCGCTTTTCTTGCCTGCGGTTCCCTGGCGCGGCTCGGCTGTGGCTCTTCTGCAGGTCGTCAATCACGACGCGGATGTAATCTTGCATGGTATCGATCGAGCTATGCCCTAAAAGCTCTCGAACGTGGCGGAAGCTGGCGCCGCCTCTGAGCATTTCAGTTGCGCAGCTGTGGCGTAGCAATTACGCATAAGATTCGCAGGGGGGGAGAACGGCGTTGACTAGCTCTTGCGACGAACCACCACGGCAAGACCACCAACGACCATCAGCAAGCCAAACACCCAAAGCCACCATTGAGACGGTTGCTCTATGGCCTTTTGGGCAGGTTCAACGGCCTTAACTTGAACCAATTCTTCCAGCTCGCGTATGGCTGGTTCCGGCTCTTCGACTAACGTGGAAGGCACGGAAGAAACTTCAGCGACAGCGACCTCAGCAAGCGGAATCGGTGGCATCGGCGTTTCTGATTCGCCACGCAACTCCAAGCGCTTCTGGTATTCCATTCGAAGGGCATTGACTGTTAAAGCGTCGGACTCCTTATAATATTCCTCGGCAGTGCGGAGAGCTAAATCTAAATGAGGAACTGTGGTGAAAGTGTCATCTTGAAGTAACTGCTCTAAAAAAGCATCAGCTTCTTTCGTATGCATCTGCGCTAACGCGAGAATCGCTTGAGTTTGTCCTGTTTGCTTTGTATCTGCCCCTGAGACGTCGGAATGGATGATCTGCCGCTCAATCTGTTTGCTTTCCCAAAAGGCTGGCTCAATACGTTTTTTAATAAACTCAAGAGAATAATCATCGCTGAACCGAGCAACTGCTCCATAAGCAGACATGAGAATATGTACCTTTCTTCCCTCATCGATCTTTGGGTTTTCTTCAAGTCGACGAACTACTTCTGTTAGTCGATCAAAGCCTACCGCGCTAGGGTCAACTGTTGAGATTCGTCTCAGATCAATAAATGCTGCTTTCCATTTAGAGGAGTAATCTGAGTTGCCCAATATGCCGAAAATTCCGTCAATAACTTTATCATCATAGTTCAGTAAGATGAAGCCGCTGGAAGTTGAAGGGAGTCCAGCCTGCTCTGGAATTTGATCGTAAACTCCGACAGGCTTTTCATCTATCAATCTTACAATGTCTTCATTGGACAAGCCTCCAAACACGCAATGAGCGACAGCTGCCAGTGGAACAAGAACTTTCAGGTTCGTCATGGGATTAGATTGATGAAGGAGTTGTATTGAGCCTCAGAAACATTACCTCCATGACCTGGAGCAGCCATGGTTTCACTGCCATCAAGTATGCCGTTCTCATTTGTATCAACTTCCTCTGGCGGTGGAAAAACGCCATACATGATATCATCAGTTATATTCACATGTCCTTCATCGGCAAACGCATGTAGCCATTCATGCGCAAGAACCTCCTGAGGGGCACCCCCAGATTGCATGGCAACCCACGGTGCACCCAAAATCATAATCCCCTCACCGCGTCGAGCAAAACCTGTCGCGCCATAAAGATACTCACATACAAAGACATTTCTTTCCAGTTCATCTAACTGGATAAAAATTGCATTAGTTTTTCCATCGTTTGAGCTGACATCAACACTATTCCAACTTTGAGGAATACCTGAAGAACTTACCGCTCCATCTTGACGAAAAGCAATTGGAGTCACCCGATCTTCATCGCCATTATAACCATCATGGTCATTTCGTAGCGAATTATCTGCGTTGTTCATGTGAATCATGGCACGATCAGCCAAGCCAGAGCGTGCAAGCACTTTTAGATTCCTCTCTGTCGATGGAAGGATTTGCATATGCACCGAATCACTGGCTAAGTCAGCTCCGTTAGCTTTGAAGGTTAATTTGACCTCTAGATCGTCCTTCGCCGCGAGCCCCTCAATGTAGAGAGTCTGCTCGCCCTCATTTGCCAACTCCCAAAGCAAATCCGTTTCAGTCGCTGCACTCAGGTCAATAGATGTTTGAGGATACAAGGTCACTAATTCTTTCGTAGGCTTAAAATCGCCTTGAGGCGAAATGATATAAGCACGAGCTTCTGGATTCGCGCGATTCACATTGGCGGAAATCTCCAGAGTGCCGGTTTCGATCTCTTTCGGAAACTGAAAGGTCACAGCGACAAGATCATCTTCGATTTTACCAAACTGATCCAGCACATCAAAATCCTTTGGGTAAGATGAACTGTATGCTCGCCGATCGTCATTGTCATCATTGATAACAAACTTCAAGTTGCTAGGTTCGTCTTCATAACGAGCAGGAACCTGAACGCCCTTCTGCAATTCGCCATCATCGTCGATAATTTCAACTGGCGCATGAGCGGCCACGTCCATCTTGAGTAGCAGTAAGGTATGAACCTCATGATTCTTTACTGCTGACAATACTATAAACAACGCGTTATCCGACATCTTTTCAGAATATATATCTTCCCACTCTTCTGTTTCAAATAGATCTTCGATGGGGTATTTAGCGAATGCGTTTTCAGCAGCTAAATCAACGAGATCACCAGTAACCGGGTCGAGGTTTTGAACATTCAGCACTTTGTTCAAGATATAATATCTTCCATCTTGTTTTGCGAGATCACCGTAACTTTCAACTTGATCAAGAATACTCATCATTTGGCCTGAACTTGATAACAATACCGTTTGGCCGTTTTGCTGGGCAAGAATCTCGCCGGAGCGATGGTAACTGTCAATGCGATCCACATTGAGCGCATTGCCATTGAGTCTGTATTGAAAAGGCCCTGAGCTATTTTGACGGTAAGAGTAAAGGACATCTCCATTGTTTGACAAACTGATAAAACCAGCGAGAGCACTGTCTCCCAAAAAATACTTGGTTAGCACGCCAATTTCATCACCAACTATTTGAGCTTTATAAAAAAAAGTCCTCTCCCCGACAGAGTTACCCTCATGGTATGGGACGAAGCCTGCTACAGCACTACCATTATCTGAAATCGAGAGAAACTGCGAATACTCTGGGGTCACTGAACAGCCAAAATCAAATAAAAGCTCAATTGGTGGCTTAAGAATAGTTGGTGTAGAATCTCCCACATGCATCACTCCGTATACATACTCTCCAAAATAATTATTCACAGCTTCGGCACCGCAATCCCCATATGTATCTGGGTAATACAGCCCTTGAACACTCTCCCAGACAGGATCCAGTGGAGGCGAATTATAAATGCCGTAAAGCGTTCCATCTTCAGCAATCGCTTCGTGAGAGAAGAAACTTAAGTCGATAGTGCTGACCTCGCCCCAGTGCCAGAGTAAGTCTACTGGATGATGAGATCCCGTATTGTCGTCGCCAAAGTCATGAACCAAGACGCGACCTTCATTAGTAAGTTTTAAGAATTCACGGTCCACTCCTACTTGGGCGCTCAAATTTATAATAGTATAACTAGGAGGGAGTGGCGGCGCGTCTGTGGAATCGAATAAATCTGTGCCATTTAAAAGCTCAGTTAAATTACTAAAGCCATCTCCATCGAAGTCACCAGATTGACCGTAGCGGTCTTCATCACGACTCTGGTCGTAATTGACCTCCCATCCCCAATTCAATTCTTGGGAATCCGTCCAGCCATCACCGTCTGAATCGATAAGTTTTGGGTCAGTCCCCGCAGCGTAGGCTTCAGCTAGAGTGAGGCCGCCGACAACGGCAACATAAGTTCCATCATGCTCTAGCGTGTCGAAATGGAACAATTCCCAATAGTCTGGGATGCCGTCGGGTTCACTATCAACTGAACTCGCAGTCTCGAAAGCGTCCCAATTATTGTCAACTTCAAGTAAATTAATAATGCCATCACCGTCGTCGTCGGCACGCAGACGAGCGGAACTAGGATCCCCTTCGAGGCTCAGGCGATAGAAACCTTTACTCGATCCCATCATGTCGGCGATACTCAGACTGCCGGTGCCAGCGTTGTCTTTTAGCAATTTGGCGGGCATCCAATTGGTCAAGTCAGGCGAGCCTTCTACAAAGTAGTAGACTTCCGGTTGCGCATCCCAGTCGATGATTAAGCTATTGCCGCTTTTGTTGACGTTGAGCACGGGCTTATTGGCCTCCAAATCTTCTTCTGAAACGATTGCGGCGGAAAGCAAGCCCACGGATGTGAGGGCACCGAGTGCGACGCCACGTTTTTTCCAATTATGTTTTTCAAGACAGCTCATTTTATTCGACGGCTAGGCTGGAGCTTGGGTTCGGACGGGGCGATAAATCAACCCCGCTACGGTTTTGACGGCTTCTTTCGGGAATATAAAATTGCATGATGAATGGTTCGGGCACTTTGGGGTGCTTGCTGTCGTAGCGCTTCTGGGCGGCGACCAAGGCCTCGCGACGCTGAAACTCAACTTCAAGAGCAGGCAAGTTAGCGTCGTAGTACGCGAGTAGTGCATTCAGGCCGGAAATGGCCTCGAGGTTTACGGGGGAGCCTTTGCTTAGGATGTATTCGCTGCGGTCGGGGGAGAAAGCTGAAATGGGCGGGATGCTTTCGTTATGATAGGGGTTGTTGGCGCGAGTGGCGTCGCCGATGCCCATGAAGAAATCGTAGGCGTCGGTTTCGGTGGTCACGTTCATGACGCCCCGAAGCAGATTGAAGTCGGCGTTAGCATAGGCGACGAATTGCTCAGATTCGTAAGTCCAACTGACGCGTGTGACTGAACGGTCATATACGGTGCCGGAGAGCATTAGCACGCGGTGGTTCTCGATCTGCTGTTGTTGCTCCATCCAAGCGAGTTGCGTGGGCGTGATATCTTGCTTAGGCTCCGCGGGCGTCATGAATGTCGCCCCGATGTTTACTGGCGGCTTGACCTCGCGCACGAGCACTTCTTGTCCATTCGGAAGATTGCCACGACCTACTGAAACAACCTCGGCCCGTTCAAGCTCTGCGATGCGTGCGGTTTTTCGCTCATCCTTCACTTTCTCTCTGTCTGCAATAATGACGTCAGCCTCAGAATCCGAAAGGGGAGCATTAGCAAATCCAGGCAGTCCTACACTTAGATTCAGTAATAGTAATGTAAGAGCGCGGATCATTTTTCGAAGCTAGGTAGTAAATATTAGAAAACAAGACGATTAGGTAACAACGCTCGTTCACTCAGCTACAAACAGGGGCTACGAGGACTATTTGTCAATTAAAAAACCACACCATGGTGTGAAGATCAAAATTCAGATAAATTGATACTATAGTGCGTGTCGAAAAAACAGCCTAATATTGAAGAAGCATTTGCCGAAATTTTGCGCATACGGCGCAAGGAACTGGGGCTGTCCCAGCAAAAATTGGCAGACAAAACAGGAATCTCGGCCAATTTTATTTCATCCTGCGAAAGAAGCATCAGGCAGCCGAGCCTTAACACGATTTTCTTGCTCGCTTATGGTCTCGAAATCTCACCCAGCGATCTAGTGAAGCAAGTAGAAGTGCTAAAACCCAAGCCAAAATACTAGCGATAGAGAATCGGAAATCCAAGCATACGAATTCCATTAATTAACGTAAATGGACGATTCAAATTCAGACCACCCGCGACTTGTAACCTAAATCCCTGCCAATAAGCACTTTAAAAATTAACGGAAATAAATAGCCTGCCCCGTCCTACGGGGTAATTAACGGTTCAACTGCGATTTTCAGGTTCAGCACGGTTCTGACATATTCTCCAAAGTCTCACGACTTCGGCTACGAAGGTACGAAAATTAATCATGCTCACGAAGTCGCAGTTCACCTGAATGTAACAGTCAAATGGCTCGAATAAGAAAGAGATCGCTTCATATTCGTAGTTTAGGCACAATTCCTTCTAGTAGAGTGACATGAACCAGCGAAACAGACCATCCGACACACAAGCCCAAGGTGGCTTTGCGCTGCTGATTGCGCTCACGCTGATGGCCTTTGTACTCGTCCTCCTCGTCACGATTACCCTCCTCGTGAACGTAGAAACTGCCAGCAGTCAGACCACTCTCAATCAACTCCGCGCCAAAGAAAGCGCCCGCCTTGCCCTGATGATGGCACTCGGCGATCTACAACGCTATGCGGGGCCCGACCAACGCGTGACCGCACGAGCTGAAATACTTGGGAGCGGACTTGCGAGCTCGAACCCATTCTGGACAGGCGTGTGGGAGACCTCCACCACGACAGCAACGCCTCACTGGATGGTATCTTGGCAGGATCAGGACAGTTCAGCCAATCTAAATAGCTTAGAGATGATGCAGCTAATTGGTTCTGACAATCAAGACTTCTCAGCGAGTCAATACGTTCAAGCTCCCATCATAAACATAGATTCGTCCTCCAATACTTCAGGAGTCGAAATTGCGTGGTGGATTAGTGACGAAGGAGTGAAGGCAAGCGCAGGCCTAATTGACTCTAGCGACAACTTGGACGACGCATTTTTAACTAGCTATGCGACAAACGGCCTAAGCGCAGAACAACAAAAACAAGCTCTTAAACAAATTACCGCAAGGAAGTATAGAATAGAAAATATACTTGGCCAAGACATCTCATTTTCCCCTGGTGAAGTAGAAGATATAACGGACAGCAGTGTAGCCGCAAAAATTGAAACTACCAATGAAGAACTACAACGTTCAGTCATGTTCAATCAACTCGCGCTGCTAGATGGAATCAGCACTACAAAACTGAAAGAAAACTATCACGACCTGACCTTCCTATCACAAGGTATACTTTCTAACACCAAATCAGGCGGACTAAAAAGAGACTTATCCGATCAAACTTTCGACGAAGATATTATAGGCCTTAAAATTAACAATGCGACTCGAGAGTTTCTATGGAACAGTCTCCCAGATAGCAACGCAGACATCCCGCTAACAGGGATCGCGACTACGGTCGCTGACGCACTTTCTGACGGAGACTCTGTAAATACGACCCCTCCAATCATAACTGAATTTGCCTTATATTTCGCAATCTCAGCCGAAGGATCTTCAACATCCGAGCAATCGACAGCGAGAGCGTTCCTACGCTTTGAGGCTGAAGTATGGTCTCCCTATGGTTTCAGACATCAGTTTGCCGGCGCCTCTAGCACCGATTCGCCAGAAATCTTTGTGAAAATTGAAGGGCTTCCAGACCTGGAGCTGAGCTTTTACGACAAGGATACTGATACATATACAAGCAACACGACATTAAGTTTTAATCAAATCTCTCCCGAATTTGAACTTGATCTAACCAACACTCACAAGTCAGGCGAAATCAGAAAAACAGCCGGCAACTGGCCCATTAACGCGAGTTCTTCCAAAGATAGCTTTTACTACACCAACGACTGGGATTGGACTGTCATTGACCCCAGCTACAATGAAGACCATAGAAAAAAAAGTTTTCCAGATGGCGACTCAATCAACTATAAATCAGCAGACAGCACGATCACACTCATCCTGAAAAACGAATCTGGAGAAATCCTTCAAAAGATTGAAAATATACCTTATGGAGCAATTGAAGCAGACTTTGGGTTCTACGTAGATAGCGCTACTAACTTAGGCGTGACAGATGCACCGATCGTCTTCTACTACAGAATGCTTGATGATCGTGACGAGCTAGAATCATGGCTTACCGAGGTAGATCCCAGGTCCATTTACCTCGATGTATCCAAGCCAGAAGTATTCGACCTATTAGACATAAATGACGTCAATGGGGATAATCAGGGTGATGCGGATATTCCAGTATCTGAGAAGTTCTCATATAGCGATTTCTTTTACGGCAATCAAAACAATAGTTTCTTTCGCTTGTTCGACGTCCCCTCAACAATTCCTTACTCGCTGGGGATACTCCAACACTTACAAATAGTAGGTGAAAGACCCTTCGCGATTGGAAATCAATGGGGAGGCAGTTTAAATGGCGTTTTTGATAATTACTTTATTTCAGGTATTCCTCAAGATGCGGCAGCTACTTTTTGGAACCCCCAGTTAGACAGTGCGGAGCATCCTTTGCCCAACCCACATCTGTCTGTCTACGCTCCTGATTCTGTTTCAATGAGTGACATCATTGGTAATGAATCAAGTAAACACCTCCTAGTGAATGGAAGCTTCAACATCAACTCAACTTCAAGCAAGGCGTGGTATAGCTTACTCTCAGCAAACTTCATATACGATTGGGATTACACAGTTAATAAAGGCACTTCTTCCGAAGAAAATTCAACACGGATGAACCTAGAAAACGCCTTTTTTCGCCTGCCATTCTCTGGGCACTATCGCTCTGAAGCTTACTCGACATGGCCTTTCCCCTTCGAAGATTATGAAGACGAGCTCACCATTGGTGATGATTACCCGGCACTAAGTGATATTGAAAGCGAATTAGTATTCAGGAACAGTAGCGGTTACAATACCACCCAAGACTGGAGACCTAGTTTGAGCTTGGGCTTACGAGAAATCTCCAGCTCGAATCTAGAGATTCTAGCGGAAAAAATCGTAGAAAAGCTAAGTTCATATGGAACAGCATTCCCATCGCTAGAAGACTTCATCAATAGCGGCTTACTAGACGATGCAATTGCTGAAACCAGTATCAACACCATAGTCTCTGACCAAGCCTACGTAGACGCAGACGATGACGCTAGAATCCCCTTAAATGCCCCTACGTATCTAAGTCAGGCAGATATTATTACTGCAATCGCGCCACGTGCCTCCGCGAGGTCAGATACATTCAAAATATTGGCTAAGGCAAAAATCAAAAATCCTACAACTGGTGATCTTGATACTGAAGCGACCTGTATTGCCCTAGTTCAACGCTTCCCAGAACAAGCCGCCAATAATACCTCGGGAATAATGTCTAACGCGGAGGCATTTGGAAGAAAATTTGTTATCTTAGAAATACAATGGCTAGATCAGTTATAATTTTAAGTCTTTGCCTTTTCTCGATGTTGAACGGCTTTTCGCAGGAGAAACCTCCGCAAATAGTCGACTTTCATTTTAAAATTTTCGGAATAGGCAAAGACAACTTTCAAGGCTTGTACTATTTCACTGATGGCTCCCCAGTTGCATTGAAATTCCACAAGACCTACAGGTCAAAAAATCTATATCACTATATCGGCTCCGAGTTTTTCATAATTTACGTCAAAAACGAACAATACAATCCAAAGGATCCATTATCTAATGAGTACATTGCTATTGATCAAATTCAGTTAGGAAGTCCAGCTAAGCGCTCATTGCTAGTTTTTTGCGCATCCGAAAAGAATCGAGATGGCATAGATACAGAGAGGAAATTCAATATTCTAGCAATAGACGACAGCCTAGATCACTTCTCTCGCAATACTATAATTATTCTAAACACTACCAGTGCGACTTTAACCGGAAAAGTCGCAAAAACGAGGCTTTCTCTACCGACAGGAGCATCAGATCCAATCTCATACGAAACTTCAACAGGTTCAAAAAAAGGAACTCCCATAGTATTCGCATTAGAAACAGACAACGGTCCTAAATTGGTAATGTCCAACGACATCAAACTTCCAAATGACAGGCGAATCTTAATGATACTTGAGCAACCTAGGCGCAAAGGGTCCTTACGACTTTCGGCACGAATCTTATCTGAATCAATTTTCGAACAAGTCCAGTAAGCCAAACCTGCGTGCAATCTACCCTTATTGAAACTTCGCCCACAAGTGACTGAATGACCACGCGAAATCGCGCGGACGTTCTTTCAACCAGTGATTCAAATGCTTCACATCAATCCACTGGCCTTCCATCACTTCGGTAGGATCGAGCACAAAAGGCCCCTCCGACTCGCAAGTGTAGACCCATACAAACTCGTAGCCCGTCTGCTTACAAGGCGCCTCCTTAAACGCACGCTTCAAGTTCACGGGATCGTGTAGACCGATTTCTTCTGCCAACTCACGCGGGGCCGCATCATCGTAATCCTCTCCGGTGTCCACATGCCCCGAACAAGAACTGACCCACTTACCAGGCGCGGTGTCTTTGCTTAAAGAACGACGTTGTAAATACAGCTGCCCTGCTTGATTGAATACAAACACGTGCACAGCTCGGTGCAGTAGCTTTTCGCGGTGCACCACCGAACGTGGCTCCTGACGTAGAACATTATCGTCGTCGTCGACGACATCAAAGATATCAGTTACGGGCATGATCATTGAAACTAGAAAAAATGGGTTGGGAATCCATCCAACTTAGTCCAGATCCACTCCTTTGATCGAGCATAAGAATGCTCATTTTCGTTAAGAAAATATGAAACATAAGGAGAATACCCTAATCAGGCATAGCAAACATCCAAGGAATTACGCCCGAGTTCACTTTTACCTCCTCAATCTTGAGTGTGCTCACCCATTCCCCGTCTTGATAACTTTCCACCTGCCTAGCGATCGGCATGCCATAATCTCGAACATAATCGCGATAGACGACACTGTTCACCGTACCATTCAATAGATCCTGACTCACTGATTTAACTTCAAGATGCGTACGTATATCTATAAAATAATCCACTTGATAATCATTCGCGAGCTTCACTCGTATCTGATGACAAATATTTCCGTCTGTCGGCACTGTATCAATGTACTCAATTCTCTTTTCATCAGCAAAAGGATACAGCAAATGGCTACCGAAAGTCGAATTATGTATGAAACGTCGCGCCTCCATTTCTGACATAGGCGCCGAGAGTGCATCACGCTCCCCCAGCTTTTGCCAAGCAACCTCACCATCATAGCCTAAAAGCATAGCACGTTGATTGCCACCAATGCTTAACTTTATGAGATTTGGCTTCTTCTGATAGGCCTTCAGCTCGAACTCTCCACTCTCTATTTTCAAAGTGCCCAAAATCTTTAAACTAGAAATTTGTTCCCACTGCTCCTCACCTCCTAGGCCCTCCTGATAATAACGCTGAATGATCCGAGCCAATTGTCCCTCTCCCAATTCAGGCATGGCCACAGTCTGCAGCATGGCTTTAGTTTCATCCGCAGGTATCTGCAGCACATTACCTGTAACGGAAGCTTCGTCGGCCATCACAGATATATTCGCCGCACACATTCCGAGGGCTCCTAAAATACAAAAAAGGTGTCGCTGTAAAATCATGGATGTCTAAGAGTAAATAGAATAGGTCTATCGGCTAGATTATTTGTTCCAGTAATTCGCAACCATCCTCGACTCAATACGATCCTACATTCAACAACGAAAATGGTGGACTTACCGCCCTGGAAGAGACACTCATCACAATCGTATTATGGCAGTTTTTAACTACAAAGCGCGACAGGCAGACGGAACGATTACCAGCGGTTCGATCGAGGCAGCAGAACGTCGACTGGCCATGCAGCGCCTACAAGCGCAAGGCCTCAGTCCAATGGCACTCAAAGAAGGCAGCACAAGCGCACCGTCGATTTTTGCCAAACTGGGAGAACGCAGCAAATCTCTACGCAATACTGGTAGCTCTACAGACCAGTCCAACATACCCGTCAAACAGCGTGGCTCAAAACGTGAACACATCGGACTCACCGTGTTGAAGCGCCTCATGGAGCTACATAGCTCTGGCCTTCCTATCGGGGATTCGATTCGTATTCTCAGTCAGCGCCTCAGCGATAAAGAGCAACGGGGAATCGTCCAAACTCTGTGGCGAGACTTAAGCGAAGGTTCCACCCTTGCCGGAGCCATGTCGCGCCAACCACGCTATTTCCCGAACTCTATCAGCTATGTCATCGAAGCCGGTGAGGCCACCGGTAATCTCGCGCCAATCCTACGTAAAGTCATTGACTACCTCGAAGAGAAGGAAGCGATCCGCAAAAAGATGATCGCCAGCATGATGTATCCTACATTCATCTGCACAGTCGCCATCGCCGTGGTGGTACTCTTTATGACTGTGTTACTGCCTCAGATTCAAGGCATGCTGGATCGTCTCGGGGGCGAAATGACTTGGAGCGCACGTATCTTAATCGACGGCTCATCACTCATCGCCAAAGCGGGTCCTTTTATACTCATTGCGGGCATCGTAGGCGCCCTCACATTCCAACAATGGCGACGCAGTGAAAAAGGCCTGCGACGCTCCGATTCATGGCTCCTAAAATTGCCCCTGCTCGGAAAGATCTTCCTCTATGGTGACCTATTTCAAGTCGGTAACTTGATCACCACCTTACTCGAAAGTGGCATCAATACCACGGAAACACTCAGACTTACCGAGCGCACCGTCAAAAACTCAGAGCTCAAAGAACGCTTTAATACTGCCCGCGGCCAAGTCAACGAGGGCCTATCAATTGCACAGGCCTTTCAACGCAACCGCTTCATGCCGGAGCTCGCAGTCGACATTTTAACCGTCGGCGAAAACACGGGGAATTTAGCTCACAGCATGAACGAAATCACCCGCAGCTTCCGAAACGAGCTGACTGCCCGTCTTAGTAAATTAACCACACTGGTATCCACTGGTGCCCTGATTTGTGCCTTTATTTTAGTCGCCCTGATCGCCCTGGGGATTGTCACCAGCGTCTTTCAGGTCAGCCGCACTCTCTCGTAAGACAAAGCAAGTAGCGGGGCTCTTTAGACCCCGTTCCGCGTCTCGCCAAGCAACCGGCAACCAAAGACTCACCGACTACGCTATCCACGCGGTAAAGTAAACGACATACGCGTCCCCTCCCCCTGCTTACTTTCAGCTAGCACGCTGCCGCCATGTAATTGCACGATATGCTTCACAATACTCAAGCCGAGGCCGGTGCCTCCAGTTTCACGTGAACGCCCCTTATCGACACGATAGAAGCGCTCAAAGAGATGCGGTAAGTCCTTAGCAGGTATGCCTGGTCCATCATCCACAACAGCGCAGCGCACATGCCCCGAATCAGAATCGAGCGTGGCCTCCAGCTGTATGCGCTTAAACGCAGGCGCATAACGAAATACGTTTTCAATAAAATTATCCAAGACCTGGTGAATTCGATAGCGATCAAAGGGCAAGGTATCGATCCCCTCCTCTACGCTGACCACGATCGCCTGAGTCTCCGAATTCATGCGGGCACGGTAATTCTCCGCCACTTCATCTAGCAATGGACGCAAGGGCTGATCCACTGGCTCGATCTGATCAGGGCGTGATTCCAAACGAGAGATCGTTAACAAATCCTCCACCAACACATGCAGACGCTCTGCATTGTTTAGAATCTTAGAAGTAAAGCGCAGACGCGCCTTGGGATTGATGGTTGCTTCATCATCAATCAAGGTCTCCGCAAAGCCCTTAATAATCGTCAAAGGCGTGCGCAACTCATGGGAGACATTCGCCACAAACTCCCGCCGCATAACTTCTAAAGCCTTCAATTGGGTGATATCATGCAGCACTAACAACGTCGACTGCGAGTCCGCAGGCTCCAAGCCAGTCACCTTTGCGCACGAAGCTTCAAACCAAAGTGTTTCATTCCCCTGCTCAATCCGGATTTGCGTCGGCTCTGTGCGATCCACCTTAGCAGCCGCATCCAATAACTCCAGCAGGGTCAAGGAGCGAAAGACGCCTTCCAAGCGCAGGCCGTGAATCGATTGCCCGCCACGAAAAAGTTTCTCTGCGGAGCGATTAGCATATTCCACCACTCGATCCGCATCAAATACAATCACCACCTCCTGCACTGCCCCAAGCATCGCCTCAACTTGACTGGAGTAGCCGCTCTTCTGCGCGGAGGCGTGGTTGTGTGAATCAATCAAGCCATTCAAGGAATCGACGAGCCCCAAAGCCCCAATTCGCTCTAAAACATCCGACGAATCTTCTGGCAACATGCGACGACGAGAACGCACCGCGCCCTCCAACTCCCGCAATAAACGTCGCATCCGCAAGCCCCGAACAAATAACACCAGCGACAAAACTGACAATACGAAAGTAATAATCCAGAGCATGATAAAGAAGTAGATATAGAATTTGGGCCTCGATGAAGCGTCATTGATTGACGAAATTACTACGCCTCCAACAGACAATCACAAGCAACTAAGCTCACGCCACACGCGAACAATAACGATAGGCAATCGAGAACGAGAGCCGACTCTCGCTAGACATCCACTGCACGATAACCAACGCCACGCACTGTCTCTATTAAGTGCGCGTAAGTACCCAGTTTCTCGCGCACACGACGCACGTGCGTGTCCACGGTCCGTGTCTCAATATCAGTGTCATAGTGCCATACATTGACTAATAAGTGCTCACGCGATTGCACACGCCCTTTGCGCTCCATCAACAACTTCAACAAGCGGAACTCAGTCGCAGTCAGCACCACGGGCACCCCATCCACAGTCAATTCGTGTAAATCCTCATCGATCACGACCCCCGCAATCTCAATGCGCGACTGCGTCGGGGCATCAACCGGACTGCCTGAGCGGTTGAGCATATTACTAATGCGCAACAGCAACTCCTTGGCATTAAATGGCTTCGAAAGGTAATCGTCGGCTCCGGTTTCCAAGCCTTTGACACGGTCTTCTGCCTCGCCGCGGGCACTTAGAAAAATGATCGGAATGTCCTTCATAGAAGGGTCCGAACGCGCGATGCGGCACAGTTGCAAGCCGTTCAACTCGGGCATCATGATGTCTAAAATCATCAAATCTGGCACGAAATCACGCACCTTGGCAACAAACACCAAAGGATCATTCAAAACCTCAACACGATAGCCCTCTTGCTCAAGTTTATACTCCAGCAACTCTGTGACGTCAGGCTCATCGTCTAAAACTAAAATTCGGTGCACTTTCGGGGCGCTCATAGGATTTGTGTGGCTCAACAGCCAATGTGTTTATGCGGTTTCCAAGAGAGTCTCGGTTCTCTGTAACATCGATCAAGACCTATTACATCTAATTACAGGTCAACGCTTAAAGCGATCCCAGCCCAAACACGACTGGTTTTTCACAGCAATGAAACAACAGCGTTTCACAACTGTAACAAACGCAGTAAATCCCAAGGCTTATACTCGCCTCCCACTGCGCGCCTCCAGGTGCACCATCAAAATACTAACATCCGCCGGGTTCACTCCGCTGATACGACTCGCCTGCCCGAGTGTACGCGGCGCGATCTCAATCAACTTCTGCGCACTTTCACTGCGCAGGCCCTTGACCTCAGTAAAATCGAAGCCTTCTGGCAGCTTGATCTTATCAATATGCTTCAGCTTCTCGATCTGCTTCTGCTCACGCTCCAAATAGCCCTTAAACACCACTCGATAGTGCACCTCCTCGCGCACCTCCTTGGTCTCTTGCAAAAGCTCTTCCGGGAAGTCCTGCTGTGAGTGCGAGCGACGCAAATGCAGAGCATAGGTCTCCCCTGCCCGACGCTCCACTTCCAGGCGCTGCGTCCACTCCGCAACCTTGGCCGCCTTTTCTTTCATACGAGCCAAACGCTGACGATCCACTAGTTGCAAACGATTCACCGAATCCAGCAAGCGCAGCTCCGCACTGGGATGATTAAATAATAAACGGTGCTCCGCTCTGCTTGAAAACATACGGTACGGCTCCTTAGTGCCCTTCGTCACTAAATCATCAATCAACACGCCGAGATAGGCCTCATGCCGCTGCAAGACCAACGGCTCCTGCCCGCGAATCTTTTGAACTGCATTCACACCGGCAATTAAGCCCTGCCCTGCAGCTTCCTCGTAGCCCGAGGTGCCGTTAATTTGCCCCGCAAAGAACAAGTTTTCGACCTTTTTAGACTCTAAGGAAGGATACAACTGTGTCGGCGGCGCGAAATCATACTCCACCGCATAAGCCGGGCGCAGCATGTGCACATTCTCGAGTCCATCAATACTGCGCAGCATGTCCAACTGCACTTCAAAAGGTAAACTCGTCGAAAGGCCATTGATATACCACTCATTGGTATTACGTCCCTCCGGCTCCAGGAATAACATGTGCCGTTCCTTGTCCGCGAAGCGCACAAACTTATCCTCAATACTTGGACAATAACGTGGTCCCGTTCCTTCAATTTGCCCCGAATACATCGGCGACATGTGCAAATTATCCGTCACCACCTGACGCGTGGCCGGCCCCGTATAGGTCATCCAACACGAAACCTGGTCCGCTCCTGGCAACCAACCTAGCTTTTGCTGCCCCGCATGTTCCACGTGGAACAGAGGATGCACGGCATTTCCACCCGTAGAACAAGATTGTTCCACGTGGAACGTTCCGTTTTTGGCACCTTCGGTTCCACGCTGCGATTGTTCCACGTGGAACACATTGTCGATTCCACGGGTATCGTAGAACGCAAACAGCGTGGGATCGACGTCGCCTTTTTGCTCCTCGAGCTGACTAAAATCTATACTACTGCCGAGAATACGTGCGGGCGTGCCTGTTTTAAGTCGCTCTAGCTCAATACCAGCCTCCAGAAAGGAGCCCGACAGCCCCTCCGCAGAGAAGTCGCCCATACGGCCGCCTTTATTGGTATTTTTGCCGACGTGCATCAGACCGCGCAAAAAGGTGCCTGTCGTCACGATCACGGTCTTAGCGTAAAAATCGACTTCGAGATTAGTGCGCACGCCGACGACTTTGTCGCCCTCGAAGATGAGCCCTTGCACCATTGCCTGAAAGAGATCTAGGTTGGACTGCAATTCAATCACATGCTTCATGCGATATTGATAGGCTTTCTTATCGCACTGCGCACGTGGCGCCTGAACAGCGGGCCCCTTGGAGGCGTTGAGCAGTCGGAATTGTATCGCAGTGGTGTCCGTATTGATCGCCATTTCGCCACCAAGCGCGTCAATTTCACGCACCATGTGCCCCTTGGCCTGACCGCCAATCGCGGGATTACAGCTCATCTGAGCGATGGTATCCAAGTTACCAGTCAGCATCAGAGTGTCCGCACCCAAACGCGCCGAGGCGAGGGCGGCCTCACAGCCAGCGTGACCTGCACCACATACAATCACATCATAGGGCTGATGCTTACCAAATTTTAATCCCGAACTCATTTCCCAATACAAAACTGTTTAAACAAACTGTCGAGCATACGCTCATTATCCACGCGCCCGACCACCTGACCGATGTATTCCACCGCATCACGCAGATCCGCAGCGATCAACTCCGAAAGTTCGCCATCGCGTAACTTCGTCGACGCCAACTCCAAAGCGGTCAAGGCTTCGCCCAACGAGGCGGCATGACGCGCATTCACCACCACGCCATCGCCCTGCGGTTGGGTCAAACTGGCATCGATCGACTGCAACCACACCTCACGCAGCTCAGCGAGCCCCTTGCGCTCCAGCAGCGACGTGCGCACATGCTGCAGACCGGGCAAAAAGTCGTCACGCTCCGCGGCGCCGTCTAGGTCGGTCTTGTTTTCGATCACAATGGTATTGGCCGGCGTCAAGCGCTCCAGCAGCGATTCCGGTAGAGTAGGGCAGGGCGCGGTGGCATCCAGCACCAGTAAAAAGAAATCAGCGGTCTCAGCCTGCTCGATGGTATGATCGATGCCAAGCTGTTCAATTTTATCGCCGGCTTCGTGCAAACCAGCGGTATCCAGGATTTCAATACGCCAAGGTCCGACCATCATAAAGGCGGAAATATAGTCGCGGGTGGTGCCGGGAATATCGCTCACAATCGAGCGATCGGCCCCCGTCAGCGCGTTGATCAAACTGCTTTTGCCGACATTGGGCTTCCCGATAATCAAAGTTTTAATGCCTTCGTGGAGTAGGGCGGAGTAGCGCTGGGTCTCGATTAAATCACGAATTTCCACGATCAACTGACGCAACTCGGACGCGGGGCCCGCCTGATCTTCACCGGGCAGGTCTTCTTCCGGGAAGTCGATATAGGCCTCCAAATGCGCCATCACACTCAGCAAGCGCTCCGTCAACTCGCTCATTTTACGCCCCACAGAGCCGTGCAACTGACGCTGCGCCACCTCAAGACTGCGATCGGAACGTGCACGAATTAAATCCGAAACAGCTTCTGCCTGGCTCAGATCCATACGCCCATTCATAAAGGCGGTGCGGGTAAATTCACCCGGCTCCGCGGGCCGGCAACCGCGCGCCATCAGGTCGGTCAAAATCTTTTGAACGATCAAGGGATTCCCATGCGGGGCGATCTCTAGCATTGCTTCACCGGTAAAGGACTGCCCCTCAGCGAAAAAGGTAAAGACACATTCATCAATCTGCACTCCTTGCAGATCGGTGTAATTGGCAAAGTGCGCAAAGCGCTTCTTCAAAGGCTTGGAACGCTGCGTAATCGCAAGCGCGAGTTCCGCACACGCGGGACCACTCAAACGGATCAAGGCAATCGCAGATTCACCCGCAGGCGAGGAGAGGGCGACAATAGTATCATTGACAGGCATAATACCCGCTAAATTCACTGAA
>CEUD01001976.1_pt1 | contig 27800 bp, 29 predicted proteins | sample 356481 | NCBI WGS metagenome assembly CEUD01 (sample SAMEA2623314, study PRJEB7988) | marine metagenome | isolation source: saline water (ENVO:00002010), including | reverse complement strand
TGGTGTTGGCTGGGTTGACTTCGACGTTGGTGGTTTCGACGTTGGTGGTTTCGACGTTGGTGGCGGCTTGGTTGGCGTTAGCATTCATGTTATTATTTATAATATTAGGAGATATTTTATTTTTACAAGAAACAGGACCTTCTGTCAATAATTGTTTAAATGATGCTAGAGCAAGCCCCCCGGCTGTTTCTTTCCATTCTTGTTCAGTTTTTATTAGTCTAAGTTCTTTTTTAATATCACCCAAACGTGTCTTCTCATCTGCTGTTAATTCATTCTTACAAAACTTTTTAAGATTCGCCCCACTTATCTTGTCCGGGACAAGGTTCTCTGGATTACAGCACCTCTCTTTGTCAAATGTACCTCCTTTTTGAGTTTTTCTAGATTTTCTAGATTTTTTAGTTATTTTTTTAGTTATTTTTTTGTTATTAATTCTATTAACCATTTGATATATATAATATATAATATTAAATAAAAATGTTAAAAAAAAATTTAATAGAAAATTTAATAGAAAACAAAAATATCAATAACGATGTATTAATAACTACAGAAATATTATCTGATGATGTATCTGATGTTTCATCTATATCTTCTTTCTCAACAGATGAAGAAGATAATAATAGATTGGGTTATACAACACGAATATGTGGTTTTCTTGTATGTACCACTTTAGGATATTTTTGTTCATATATGTCTACACATTTTATAGGAACTTTAGAAACAAATCCTTATGGTTTTGCTATATTATATTCAATTGGTAATATCCTATCATTAATAGGATCTCTTGTTTTATATGGTAATCCGTTTAAAGATTTTTATATTATGTTTACAAAAAAACATATTTTACCTACGCTATTATTTTTTATTTCGATGGGGCTAACATTTTACTGTGCTTTTACATATCATCGTAAATTAGTCATTTTGTTCATATCTTTACAATTTATATCTAACATATGGTCATCTTATACTTATTTTCCTGATAGCGTCAAAAAATGGATGTCATCAATTTGTTGCCGATATTTTGAATAGAAATTAAATATCAGTTGATTTAAAAATTGTATTTGCATTAATTGCATCGAATCCATCTTTCCGATGAATTGATGACGGAAATAATTTAGTTTTATTACAAGGTAAAATTTCACGATGAACAAATTCAATATATGATTTTGGTATATTTTCACTATAATCCGATTTAGTAGAACATTGAGTTAAATGTCCATCAAAACTTATTTGAAATTTATCGTCTAAGATACCAGAATTCATTTTTAGATTTATATCTTTTTCCATATTCTCAATAATTTCATTAAAATCATCAGGATGAGCGCTTAGATCAATAGCTATATGATTTATATCATCTTTCCAAAAATATGTCCAAGCTAAATATTGATCGTATTTGATAAGTTGATTATATGTATCAATATTTTTATTCTCATTAATTTTTAAAATTAAATCTGATGGTAAATTTTTTAATTCGACAGAACTTAAAAAAATTCTTGGAAAATATGTATGTTTATACCAAAATGCCGTTTTAGGAAAGTCGGGATTTTCGGTTGGTAAATTAATTTTATCCATTAAATGATAATCGGAATCTATTAATAATTTTTGAAGTGGTTCAACATTTCCTAATTGTCTGTATGCGATATGATCAATTTTGGGCATTATATATGGATATTTACTATTTAAATATCTTATACATTTATTAGCAGTTGGTGTTTCTGCATAATATTTTTGAAATCCAGACAATAAAAACTTTTTCATAGATATTATATTATAATATATTTTTATTTACCACTTAGATCCAATTCTATTATATTCTGGGCCAAGTATAACACCCAATTCTCTTCCCTCACCTTCTTCTAATGAATACGCTGGCCTTCCATGTGCCCAACGATAATTACAAATAGCTACAATATCACCAACATTCCAACGAATTGGAAGTCCATGATTATCATATACGGAAACAAAATCTATTAAGTCATTACGTGATAATTCTGTATCATCACCATAAGTTATTTTAAGAGGTCGTTCTCGCATATTAGTTGAATTAAAAAAAATCATAGTTGGCAAGTCTTTTACTCCAGGCCAACTATCAAACCAGATGGAATCATCCGCAACACTACTATATAGATGGTTTTCACCAGTCTGCGGATGGTACTCAAAAGCATCTGTATAATACTTTGTTTTACAATATCTATCTTTTCCCCATTCTACTTGGAGACCTCGTTCTGCTGCTAACTTTTCAACTTCTTCTGGTGTTTCAACACCAAATGATTTTTGCCAATGATTATAAATACCAAATTCATCTAAACCATTCCATCCTTTTGGTAAATTTTTACAAACATCTCTATCTGTTAAGCAACGAATATAACAGATACCCTTTTCTTTTAATTTACGACCAACTTCTGTTTTTAATATATCGTTTGTTACTCCAGTATTTTCAGATACATACATAAATCCTTTATTATTAGTTGCCTTAGAACAACAAAAAGCGATAGATTTAACACTTTTACTAACATAAGCCATTTCATGATGATAATGTAAATGAGCTTCACTTGGTGCTCCAGTATCATATACATTTTTAGCAATTGCTCCACGACTATTGGCTCCACCATTATATTTCATTTTGCCTCCTAATATTTTATTAGCATGAGATTGCATAATATTCAAATTATTTAATTTTGTATTAGTTAATTTTACTAATCCAATTTTATTAAATGTTGTATTAATTTTGGTCGTTAGTTCTGAGGATAATTCTGAACTATTTAAATCATATTTTGAACAATCTATAATAAATTTAGATTCATCGATTGGAAAATGACCTGTCCACCAAACAGGATTTATCGTTGGTATTCTAATAGAGGAATTAAATCTAATTCCTAAATTATTTTTATTTTTTTTAAAAATATTGTAAACAGCCCTCATACATAGATTCCGACTTGGTTTATAATATAATAAATATAAATTAATCTTAATTACTTTTTTTTTATAATAAATATATATCAATTTTAAAAATAGTAATAATATATAGATATGGTTTTAATAATAAAGGAATTTCCAAATATAATAAATAGATATCAAAAAAACATAGAAATTTATAAAAATGATGTAAAGACCTTAAAATCATTAAGTTTTTTAAAAAATTATCATAATGATTTAGACTCTCCTATTATGCAATATTCCAAACTAAAATATAATAAGGTTTATGAAATGTATAATATAATTGAAAAAAAATATAAAAACAACAATTATATATTTTTACCTATAAATTGGGATAATATTATGTTAAATGTTAAAGTAATTAATGTAATCACCAACATATTAAAAAAGGATTTCAACATATGTACTACATCTCAATTTAAACAATTAATAAAAAATATTATAATACCACGTTCAAAATCTATAGAAAAAATAACAAAAACGATGAGTAATTTTTTAAAAAAAATAATAAAAAAATATCCTACAAAAAAAATAGTAACTCTCTCTTGTATTGCATATCCATTTGATACTTATTTATTTAATCATTTTATGGATAAAAATGAATGGAAAGATATTATGCAAAGAACAATTGTCTTTAGTTCAACTACAAAATATACGAATAAACACAAAATAAATATTTTGCCTTATTTCATTAATGTTGCTGGTTTAGGAAATAATTCAAAAAAAGAACAAATATTATATTTTAAAGGAACTTATAATACTTTGGATCAATTACAACCCAGAAGAGAAGAAATGTATAATATTTTAAAAAATACAAAAAATTCTAAAATAATTTTAATGAATAATCAATCTAAATTTACAAGAAATGATTATATTAAAATGATGAATACCAGTAAATATATTTTGTGCCCATTTGGACAAGAAGATTCATCTTTTAGATTATATGAAGCAATTAAATCTAGAAGTATTCCTATATATATTTATGACATCCATCCATCTTTGCCATTTACTGATGTAATTAATTGGAAAAAGGTTTGTATTTTAGTAAAATATGATAATATTAAAACCATACCTCACATTATAAAACAAATTAATGAAAAAGATTATAAAAAATTTATAGAATATGGTCAAAAAATTTTAAACAATTTTTTTACCTTAGAAGGGTGTTCCAGACACATAATGAAAATATTAGATTCAAATAAATATAAATCAACTTTTGATATAAATAAGAAGATTGATTTTATCCCAATGATGGAAAGAGATGGGGTATCATTTATAAGTAAAAAGATTTCTCCAACTTTGTTTTTCACTTGGGAAAAATATTTTACAGATAAGAAAAATTTTATTTTTTATAAAAATGATTTCCAAAAAAAAATTGGAAAACCAAAAATTTTAGTAATAATGCTTTTGTTTGGCAATGATTATACACAATTAGTAAAACCTTGTGTAGTAAGGAAAATAGAATATTGTAAAAAAAATAATTATAATTTATTAATTTGTAAAGAAAATTTGCTTAATTGTATGGATATATCTTTAAAAAAGAAGTATTATTTTATATGGAGTAAAATAATTATGTCTTATTTTGTATTACGACATTATGATTGGATTTGGGTAACAGATGCTGATACATATATAAATAATCTTTCAATTAGGATAGAAAATTACATTGATAATGATTATAATTTAATAATAAATAGTGAAAATCATATGAACATAAAACACGAAAGGAAATTAAGTGATGAATATTTTTGGAAAAATTTATTTAAAAATAAAAAATTTATTCAATATGATAGAATATCTAGTTCTGATTTTTTACTTAAAAATTGTGAGTGGTCTGAAAGATTATTAATAGAAACATTTAATTGCAAGCATTTATTAGATAATGCGATTAAAAATAATAATATTCAACTTAGAAAGGATATTCAATATAAATTTTTTAAAGATTTACATGAACAAGCATATTTAAATTATTTAATAAATGTAAGTAAATTTTACAATTCAAAGACTAAAATTTTAAAAAAAGATAATAGAATATCAATATGGATTGAAGAATATTTTGTAGAAAATCGTGATTTAAATTTAAGGAAATTTTTTTCGGTTGATTTTCAAGGAACTCGTGGCGATATTTTAAAAAAACTTATTAATATATTTGATAATAAATCAAATAAGGTTATAACGATGGATCAAATTGATAAATCAATGAAAAAAACTGATTATTGTAAAGATAGAGAAGCGTGGTTTAAAAAGAAAATATGGGGGGGAAAATATAATCCTACGGGATGGACATTTGATAATAATAAAAACTATGATAGATTAGTTCTCTTCCCCACATGGTGTAAGTCGGGAAATCAAAAAGTATATAGCAATAAAGATATTTTTGGAGAACTTTATAAGCAAATTAAAAATACATAAAAATAAATAATAATTTAATATATATATGAATCCTAATCCTATTAAAACTTATTGCAAAGAAAATTCAACATTATTATTTTCTATAATAATACCATTTTTTAGTTTGGGTGGTTATCTTTGGCATCAAAATAAAATTAATCAAAAACAAGAAAAGCATATAGAAAATATAAATAAAATTAGACAAGAAGAATTAAATGATTTGAAACAAATTCATCGACAAGAAATCAAAAATTGTGAAAGGCAAATAATGGAATTAAATATTAAATTACAATTATTAACTTCTGATAATACTAATCTATTTCATGAACAAATGAATAATCGTAATCACAATAATATTAGATATAAATCTCCAAACGATCTATTAAATAATAAAGAATTATCAGTCATTGAAACATAATGACACGATTAGTTATAAATTGATATAAAAAAAATTCTTTATTAAGCATAATACTTATTCTTAATAAAGAATGGATATACAAGGATTAAACAAAATTATAGACAAAATAAATTTAATAAAATGTTCTCAAAATATTGAAATGGTTATTGACACTAGAGAAACTAAATTATTAAATTATATGAAAAATTTAAAATTTGTAAAAGTTTCTCAATTAGATGTTGGGGATATTCATTATCGAATAAATGGCAAAACTATATTTATAATAGAACGAAAAACTCTAGAGGATTTAGCAAATTCCATAAAAGATGGACGATTACGTGAACAAAAAATTCGATTACAGAAATGTTTATCACAAGATATAAACATTATTTATTTAATTGAGGGATATTTAAGTAGTAAATTTTATAAAAAACATAATAAATGTAAAATAAATGGAATACCATTAAATACCATTATTGGTGCTCAAATAAATATTATAATTCGTGATATGATGCAAACTTTAAGAACGAGTTGTTTAGAGGAAAGTGTTTTAGTTTTATTTGATATTTACAAAAAATTAAAAATAAATTATAAAAATTTCATTAATAAGTCTCCAAAACATAAACTAGAATATGTTGATAGTATCCAAATTAGGAAGAAAGATAATATGGATAAAAATAATTGTATAATAATTCAATTATCTCAAATACCGGGTGTTTCTATACATATTGCAAAAGCGATTATTGCAGAATGTCAATCTATAACAAATTTATGTATGGCTTATTCTAATTTTGAAAACGAAGAACAAAAGGAAAAGTTTTTAGAAACAATTACATATTCTGTTCCAGGTGGAAAATCAAGAAAAGTTGGAAAAGTTGTTTCCAAACGAATTTATGAATATTTACATTAATCATCATCTAATAGACATTCGAAAATTAGTTTAATTTTATAACCTTTTCTGCTTTTATATTTTATTTCTTTATGTCCATGTTTTAATAACATATCACGAAATTCTTTTTTATTACAACGATTGTTTGTTTCACTTACGTATTTATCTAATAATTCCTGTGTTGTAGTAAAATAATCTTTCTTATCAAACTCTTCATCTAAAGGAGGAAGTTTACAAATATCGTCATCGTGTAGGAAATTATACAATTCATCACTTTCAAGTTTGTATCGTTCAGTAGCATCTCTAATTTTTTCAGGAAATTCTTCTAATCCTTTATCATACCAATCAATAGCTCCTTTAATTAACCAAATTAATAATTCTTCAGATGATTTAATTAATTTTTCAAATTTTTTAGAATCCTTCTTCCGATGTTTTGGATTATTTTCATCAAAATCATCACGATCTTTAAATTCTGCTTCAAATGGAATTAAAATTAAACGCCGATGTAAAGCTGAATCATTCGAAATATTTGGACGAAAATTAGTAATCAAAATTGGTTGAGAACAATTTTCAAAAGTGAATTCTTCTTTAAAAAGAGGACGAACGGTGCAAGTTTTATTACCAGTAATTCGTTTGATCATTCCTTCATTTAATTTAACAGCTTTATCAGACTCATCTAATATAGCAAGACGAGAACCAAATAATGGAAGTAAATGTGGAGTTGCCGACCCAGGTGATGACTTTTTATTCTTAAGTAACGAATCACCAGATAATGTAGCATAATATTTATTCTCTTCCATAACATGTCGTAATAGTTCTATTAAAACAGATTTACCATTACCACCAAGTTCTCCCCAAAAGACTACAAATTTTTGTTCTATTGTATGTCCGGTTATAGAATAACCTAGAAATCTTTGTAAATATTTGACCATATCTTTATCATCGAGCATTATATCATTAAAAAAAGCATCAATTTCACTAGTATCCATATTAATTCCTTTTTTCGGAAAATTGACGCCCAACTTATATGTACAATAGTCATCAATTCTATGAGAACGTAAATGCCCATTATTATCTAATTCGACTACACCATTATTACAGGAAATAATATCTTTAGGAGCATCTAATTTTGATTTAAAATCACAATCAAAAAGTTCAGATGCAATTAATGGAATCAAATTATCTGAATGTTTTTTTGTATAACATTGTTTTGCTCTTTTTATTACTTCTTTCTTAATCTCGATATATTTTTCCTTGTCATTAGCATCGTTATCATCAATCTGATTGATTTTATCTTGTAAGTCGTTTATATAACGTTGGTATAAACCAGATAATTGGGAACATATTAATGTTCTCATATATCCACCCTGATCAAGTTTCCAAAGCGTACCATTCCAGTAATAAAACTCGTATCCTTTTTTTGTCGACGAACAAACAATTCTTTGTTCTGGACAATTATATAAACGAGAAAATAATTCTGCATCACCAAGATCAAATCTGTTATAACAAAACCGAATATATTCAATTGAAATTGAATCGATATGTTTTTCCCATTTATTTACACCATTTAGTAAATTAAAATATTTATCTGGATTATCTTTCTTTGCTATTTTATACAACTTTTCCAGACCGTAATTTTTTATTTTTTTAAGATTCCATATAGAAGCAATTTCTTTATCTAACCAATCTGAATCTGATTTATAATGTTTTGATTTCTTTGACCATTCTATAGCAATATCTTTTACCTTTATATCATAACTATTTTCAATGTTTTTAATACAAAACATTACAGAAGACCATTTTTTTTTCGTATCTAATCTTGATTCATCTAAACATTCAAATAATATTTTATGAACGATATCTCTAACAGTTTTTACTGTATGAATATTTTTTTTAAAATAAGAACTATCTCTTTTTGGATATTTACTATCTACGAATGTTTTAGCAAGCGAACTTTTCTTATCTGAATAATATGCACTGGTTTTAATCAATTTATGTTTTTGAGGAATTATCACACTTAAATACTTCATTTGATCCGCTAAACTTGATTCAAGTATTTCTTCATTTGAACCTTTGATTAATTCATGATTACTATTATCATCATAATCTTCTTTTTCTTTATTCCATTTTAAAACACCTAACATACGTAAACCACCAGATTTAAATGGTTTTATATCAATAACATCTTTTGTTTCTTCAGAACGATTAATAATATCAGATATAATCAAACATATATCCTTATTAACAATAATCTTTGGATAATAGACATGATACGAATTATTCTTTGATTTATTTTGTGATATATAATATTCACTACAATCATCATCAAAAATAAAACATTTTTTTAAAATATTAAAAATAATTTCGTGAAGTTTAAATATATCTAAATCATCTGAAATTCCATCAATATCAAAAAATAATGGAAACTTCTTTTGAAGTCTTTCGCACACAGATGGGACACGATCTTCTGCTAAACTTTCATATAATTTTAACGTTTTAAATTTTTTCCTATCTATTTTATACGCACCCTTACAAATACATACGTGTGTATAAGGACGACCATCACTAGAGGCATTTTTAAGTTGTTTCTTTAAAAGTCTAGACGCAGTTTTTCTATTAATATTTTCGGAATTGTCCATAAGATAATATAAATATATTTATATAAATATCTCTTCAATTTTACTTTCAATTTTTTGGCAAATCGTATTAAAATCTGGTTAGTTTGAATTACCTTCGTTTTATTTTTTTGATTATATCATTAATAGAAAAATTAATGATATAATCAAAATTTACAATTAAAATGTGATATATATATCGTAATATGATTACATCGCTAATGATCGTCCAGCTTCAAATCCAGCTCCAAATCTTGCTCCGATTGATACAGCTGGGGCAGCCATATCTAATATTGCAAAAGTTGCGGCAGCAGTTATACCTATCATCATTATTTCATTAAGATTTGTTTCTGCTCTATTTTTTGGTATATAATGGGCAGCAATTGCTACAGATAAACCTTCCACTAAATATTTAATTAATCTGATGACTACTTCTTTCAAATCCACTTGAAACATTATTATAGTTATATATTAATAATATATTTTATATTATGCGTTGAATTTTCGAAAATAAAACAAAATAAGTAAATATAACTAGTTAATTTATATAAAAATGTCTAATTACGACTCTAATATTGATTATTTAGAAGAAGACGAAACAATCGATAAACAACAATATTGCTGTTTATCTTTCATAGAACCAACAGAAGAAACTGAAAAACATAGTGAAAGATTTATTTTTAATAAATTTTTAAAACATTTATCAAAAAATTTTGTCCTAACACCTCGTATATCAAAATCTGGAGATATTTCAATTGAAGAACAAACAATGGAAATTGAAAATAAAGCAGAAGAAAAAACACAGATAGAAATAGAAGAAATAACCGAAAAAAAAACAGAAGTACAAGAAGAAGTACAAGAAGAAGTACAAGAAGAAGTACAAGAAGATGTACAAGAAGATGTACAAGAAGATGTACAAGAAGAAAAAATTGTTAATGAATTAGAAGATCCAAAAGTATGTCATAAAAAACTTTTCGAAGAATATATTGGATTTATGACAGTAAATTATACAAGTTTAATTAGTAAATATATTGAAAAGTACGGAAATAAAACCTGCTTAAGAGGTATTAAAGTACGTGGTTCTTACAGAAGCCTCGAACAAGCACGGAAAAGAGCTAAACAACTACAACAAACCGATAATAATTTTAATGTATTTGTTGGAGAAGTTGGAAAATGGGGACCATTCAACCCAATTAATATTAACGAAGTTTCTGCTGAATATATGGAAGAACAACTTAATCAACTTGTACATGCCAACACAGAACAAGTAGCTAAAAAAGAACAATTATTTAATAAGAGAAAACATAAATTAAAAAACAAACACAAAAATAAAAGAATTGTTAATAAAAAATAATTAATTGAAACCTAAAGCTCTGTCTAATCTTAAAGATTTTGTACCAGTTGTATTTGTATTCTTTGGTCTTTCTAATGGTTGTAAAGGCTGACTCTTATCACGAAGATATATAATATATTGTTTTATGCGTGTTAAAATTCCAGGAACGACTGCTTCTACTACTATATTATTTAATTCTTTGATTTGTTCTTTAAAATTACAATTTAAATTTTTAGAATGTTGTAAAAATACAGATCTCATCATAATTCCTAATTCCATTTCGTTTTGATTATCGATGACATATCTATTTCTTGAAATTTTCCATATTTCGTATCTAATACGAGTTTGCACTTCTTCTCTATTTTCTAGAGAAAAATAAAGCTTACTTAATTGTGTACATTCAAATCCACCATTTAATGCAGATGTTTCTATTGACGAATTAATTTTGCTCGTCATTTCGAATGGAGCACGTTGGTCTTCCATATTTGGTAAAATTTGTTCTCTTTCATTCCACAAATCATCGTATGTTCGATTCATTTTACTTAAACTTACTTTATCTGGCTTAATGTCCATTATATATAATATAGTTATATTAAATATAATAATTTGTTCACAATAATCTAAAATAATATTAATAAGAAATTGAATTAATATTATTTTATATAAGTAGACATGTATAGTAGAATAAAAAAAATCAAAAAAAGTCTTGAAACATCTTCAACAAAAATATTTTTAAAAAGCATCGGCATTAAACAAAATTATATAAAAAATTTTATAAATATTAATAAAAAAATATTGAAAAATGAAGATAATAAATTAAAAATTCTAAGATTATATTTAGGTTATGTTAATACTAATTATAATATATATGATAGTAAATCTTTAGATGATGAAATTGAAGTTTTTAGACTATGTGGTTTTACCAAACGTGCTGCATATCGTTATGTAAATTGTATTAAACATGTGTACAAAGATGATTCTACTCTTAATTGGATTTATAGATTAGTAGAAGGAATGATTTGTAATAATTCTCATATTAATTTAAGTAATTTTTTAAAAGAATGTTACAAAAATATTGATACATCAATTGATGATGATGATAGTACTGATTTACAAGATGATGATGAAGATGATGATGAAGATGATGATGAGGAAGATTATGATAGCGATGATGTAATACTTGTTCTTAATCTTCCATAAAGATTTAAAATTTTTTTTTCATAAAAAAGAAAAAAGACATTCCTAAAATAATTATAGCAATAGTTATAAACAAATATTTATAATTAGGATTTGAAAGAATATTTGCTTCTTCAGAAGCATTAGTTCCATTTGAAATTTTTTTTACTATATTATTAAATAATGTTGATGTTTGTGTTGTAAAAGCACCAAGAGCTTTTGTATCTGGTTCTATATTTAAATCATTATTTTCTAGCGGTTGAAAATCCATTTCGTCTACATTGTCATAATTATATTTTTTACTTTTTGATTTAGAAGATACACTTTTATACTTTTTTTTATCATAACTATTTGTATAAAGTTTATCAGAAAGCCATTTTTGTTCATCAAAAATTTCATTATCTGTTACTTGATCTTTATATTTTGGACTTTCATCTGCTTCCAGATTCTTATAAGAAGTTTTTTTATATGGATGTGTATGAATAACATCGTGAAACCATTTTCCTTTATTTGAATCAAATACTGGTTTCTTAAAATCTGGAATATCAGATTGAATAACCTTATCCGGTTGAGATGTTTTGTGGGGATATAATATATCCTGACTATGTGGTAATACATTAAATGGTTTTTCACAAGTTGGTTGTCTTGTAACCATTTCTTTTTCTTTTTGTTTCATTTCATTTATTTTATTTTTAAAAATATGTTCTACTGCAATATTTTCAGCCGATTTATGTACATGTTGTTTATTTGCTTTTATCCAATCATTTAAATCAAAATTTGACATTATATCTATATATATTAGTTAGGATTTATTTTTACACTCAAAGTTATATCCAGTAAATAACTTAAATATAATAATATATTTAACTATATATATATAATGTCAATTTCAGCAGACTCTCAAGAAGTTTCTCTAGGAAACTCAGTAGCAAATATTGATGACGAAAAAAAAAACGAACAAGATGATGAACAAACTATCATATCAAAGTCTATCACAGACTTATATTCATCAGCAAGACATATAATCAAAGAATTTGTGGAAGACGGATTAATATCTGGTTTTAAAGATATTCCACAATTAGTTTGGTATAATTTACTTTCTTCTTTATGTAGTATGGTTAAAAGATTTGATTCTATTAAAAATAATGAAAAATTAAAAGAATTAGTTGTATTTAAAACAGTTAGAATGATTATTGAAAAAGATATTCCTATCAGTCAAAAAGACAAAAAAAAAGTTTTAGATATTTTTGATAAAATTGCTCCATCTATAATTGATGTACTAATACCCGGACAAAGAAAACCAGGACAACCTTTATCATTAAGCGAAAAAATTATGAATAAAATATGTAAATTTTGTGGTTGTGGAACATTATAAATCATTTTATAAATCATTTTTTGAATATTAATTAATAAAATTTTTTTTTTATTAATATTCAAATCTACTATATGTGAATTATATTATTACTTGTTTATTTGAGTTAATAATATTACTTTGATCATATATTTTTTTTATATTTAAATATTTTTTCCGAGAATACAAAGATGTATATTTTTCTAAGTTAGCAAATTTAATTAAAGAGGGTATTGTTTTCACATTGATATTATAAAATTTCATCATTACAATACCTTCTTTTATCATCGTAAGAGAATTTGACAAAAGATAATGTAAAATTTTTTGAGATATTGACATAATAAGATGTTCATCAAAAAAATTATCTATATTTTTAATATGTCGTAATAAAAAATCGTATTGATTTTTCCGAACTCTTTCAATTGAATTCCTTGATAATATTGAAGTAAATTGAATATCTGGTAAATTTTTTTTAGATTTCATCTTATATTTAGTCAATATGTAAGATGGATGGTAACATGATAAATAAGCATAATAATCACATAAATCCCAATAATGATGATTATAAATATAATTACCGATTATATCACTGTATGATATAATCTCACTAACTTCTTTTAAAATTGGTATCCAATTTTTACTATTAACTGTTTTCCGAAAATTTAAATAATTAATATAATTTTGATGTATCATCAAAGGTAATAAAACTTTTTCTTGATCAAAAAAATAAAGCGAATCTGAAAATGATGTTCTTTCTGACAATAAATTTTTTGTAAAATCATATAATTCACTTTTTTTTATATTTTTTTGTAATACAATGTTACATAAAGATTCTATATTTTCATCCAAATCTGATGTCACATTTTCAAATGATAAAAAATATAATATATGTGTTAATCGTCTAAAATCATTTTGACTAATATTAATGATATAATCAAGTGATTTTTTACTAATATTTAATTTATTTTTTGCTGTAATTTCTTTTGCTTTTTTTAATAATTGAACTTTTGTTGGTTTAGTAAAATTAATACAAATACATAACTTAATTAATTCATTTAAATTTTTAAAATATGAACCCGAACCTATACAAATTATTGGAATTTTTTTTATTTTGTTTTCCTTTACAGTATTTATAACCGATAATAAATGCTTCTTACTATAACTATTTATTCCTTCAATTTCATCAATTATAATAGATGAACGCTTAAACGTTGAAGTCATGAATGAAATATTACGACAATATAATATTTTTTTTAAACTATCCTGAACATATGCCTTATTAGAAAAATCAAGAGCATTAAAGTAATGTATATGATAACCATTTTCTTGTAATAATTGTTTTGCAATATGCGTTTTCCCAATCCCCGATGAACCTGTTAACAAAAGAGGTTTATGTTCTGTAGACTCCTCGGTTTGTTTAATCCATAAATTTATTTCACTTATTTTTTTTTTATTACCATATATAATTGGGTCATTTATTGTAAATGTATCTTCCCATTGATTTTTATAGAATAAATCCATATATCATACATTACAATCTATTATTTAATACAAAATAATAAATAATAAAATAAACGCATTAAAATTAAACAAAAATTAAAATTAAAATTAAAATAAAAATATAAATTAAAATTTATTTTATATATATAATATTAATAATGACTTGGAAAATACAATATATATACAAGAATTTTAACAATTCTGTAGATATATCAGATGAATGTACAATTAAACAACTAAAAACAAAAATCATTACTTCTATTACAAACGAAAAAATAAATTATATTGATTTAAAACTTGAAACTGATTTCCCAATTAGAGAATTCGGAAAATTAACAGTTAATTCTGGTATATTCCCAAGACACTGGGATCAAAGAACAATAAGTAATCTTCCTAATAAATTGAGTGATTTTACTATTGAAATTATCCCAGTCAATAATTATAACCCTAATATTAAAAAACGAAATAAAAATCGTAAATATATTTTACCTTCACATAAATACGAAGAAAAAAAGAAACCTGTAGTCCAAAAAACATTTGATTATGATGTCGATTTCCCACCATTAGGTTCACGTTAAATATCTATTTTTATTACCTTCGTTTTTTTTGTATATTTTCGCTTCTTTTCTCTCTTTATCTTTTTTATATTTTTTTTAACAACAGGTTCTTTAGACTTGCTAGTATTAGTTGATTTTTTTTTATCTTTTTTATCTTTTTTACTACCAGCCTTCATCACATCTATTATATTTTTATCAACATAAATATAATGCTCATTTGTATATACCCTCCACATTGGACCAGATGGAGATTTCAATAATAAAAACTTATCTTTTTCATTAGTAGCATTATTTTTTAATAACATTCCACCTTTATTTACTATCATATCTTTTTTCGATATGTATCGAATCCACGCCTTTTGAGGAATTTTTTTTACTAAATTATTTCTTACTAAACAAAAATCCTTTGCCGAATTACTCATTGTGATGTCTATAATAATATATATTAAAATTAAATTTTAATATCACTTTTATTTAAATAAAAACAATATTATAATATATACCAAAATGCTCAACAACTCTAATTCTAACTCTGATAATAATGATATCGACATGAATGAACAAAAAAATAATCAAAATAATGTTGATCAAATTAATGACGAAGAAAAAAATAAAATAAAAGAAGCATTTGCATTATTTGATCAAAATGATGATGGTATTTTAACTAAAGATGAACTAATAACACTATTAAGATCTCTAGGTAAATATGTCACTGAAAATGATGTTGATAATTTAATTCGAAATGTTAATACCATCGATATCAGTAATTTTATGATAATCTTAAATAAAATAGCACCAAAAGATACTCAACAAAATTTACAAGAAGCATTTGAAATTTTAGATTCCGAAAATAATGGATATATTAATGTTCCAGAATTTCGTCACATTTTAACAAATTTAGGCGAAAAATTAACTAACGATGAAATAGATAATATTATTATACAACTTGATATTAATGATGAAGGAAAAATATATAAAGAAATATTCTTAACAACACTTCTACAATAATCATAATATTAGTTCAAGTCCCTAATATTATATTCTATTCCATAAATACTAAAAGAGGATTTTTACAAATAGGACAAGTTTGATTCTCTTTCACCCATTTTCCAATACAATCCAAATGATATACTTGGCCACAACATGGTTGGATGAAACGAATATCATTCATATAATCAATCTTCTCCAGACAAATTGAACATAAAATATTAACATCATCTTTTGTATATACACCCATTTCTTTTACTTCAAGTGCTTCTTCAATATTTGTATTAACATCTATGTTCTCAATATTATCTATATTGATTTTAAGGATACCTGTAATAGCAGTCTTTTCCTTTCTTTGACGTCTTCCATTTCTAACAATATAAACTGGAAATAATACATTACGTCTTAATTCTACCCTATTTTCTGATTCCGGTCTTATATGAACAATATTATCATCATCACTACCATCTCTTGTACCTGATAAACAAGAAAAATATCTTTGAATCCTTCTACCTATACGCCTTATCATAATAATAATGAATGATTAATTAATTATATTATATATTTATATTATAGTTTATAGTTTATATACATCTATTATTTAAATATTAACACAATCAATTTTAAATTAATATTTAAATATTAATTTACAATTAATAAGTATATATTATAATATGACAATTGTTCTCAAATTTGGAGGAAGTTCTATTAAAAATGATACACTTATTTCTGAAGTATCTTCCATTATTAAAAATAAATTTAACAATGATAAAAAAATTATTGTTGTTTTTTCAGCATTCGGTAAAACGACCGAAAAATTATTAAAATGTGTTTCGTTGTCTTCGGCTGGAAATGCTGAATATTTAGATTATTATAATCAAATATACGATAATAATATTAATATTTTAAAAAAATTATTTGAAAACAATCAATCATTATTAAATACACCATTAACTGAAATTAAACATATACTAAATAATTTAAAAGACATTTTAAAAGGTATATATCTAATTCGTGAAAATTATAATAAAACTTTGGATTTTATTTTATCATTTGGGGAAAAATTATCTTCTAAAATTATTTACCATTTTTTGAAATTAAATAATACTAAAAATATTAAATACCTTGACTCATCTAAAGTTATCAAAACAAATAATAATCATCTTAATGCGGATGTTAACATTAATGCTTCCGTAAATCATATAAAAAAATATATTGCTGAAAATAAATTTGAATTACTTGTTGTTCCCGGATTTATAGCATCTTCCGAAAATGATAATTCTATTACTACAATTGGACGGGGGGGTAGTGATTATACAGCATCTATTTTCGCTGTTGGAAGTGGTTCAAAATATGTAGAAATTTGGACTGATGTAAATGGAATTATGACATGTGATCCTAATATTGTTTCTAATGCACAAGAAATAACTGAAATGTCTTTTCACGAAATGTTTGAATTATCATATTATGGAGGAAATGTCTTGTATCATAAGACTATATCACCTTTATGTGAAAATAATATACCTTTATTTATCAAAAATACTTATAATCCAAAACATCTCGGAACAAAGGTATCAACAAATGTCAATAAACAAAATATTATTTCTGCAATTTCATGTATCAAAAAAGTTGCTTTATTACAAATACAAGGTTCTTCTTTACAAGGAAATATTGGAATATCTTCTAGATTATTTACTTGTTTATCAAATAAAAATATAAATATTATTTTAATATCACAATCATCTTCTGAAATATCTATCAATTTTTGTATTAATAAATCAGATGTTACTTTAGCAACACAATGTATTAATAAAGAATTTTATAAAGAAATAAATAAATCAGCATTCAGATTAACTATATTAACTAATGTATCCATTATCGCTGTCATTTCATCAAATGAAAACAATAGATGTTTAATATCCCAAAAATTATTACAAATTGTTAATAAAAATAAAATAAATACATACGTCCACAATTCATCCGGATTAAATTCATGTATTGTTGTTGATAATAATAAACTAAATAAAAATATGAACTTAATTCATAATCAATTATTTCAAACAAATGGATTCAAATATAATATTTTCTTGTTAGGATTAGGTAATATTGGTAGTGGATTATTTAATATAATTAAAAAAAGAAACACTCACGATATTAACATTGTTAGTGTTACTAATAGTAAAAAATATATTATTGGGTATAATCTACAACAAAATAATTTAAATCAACTTTTATCAAATTTAAATTCTTCTGAATCAAATATGAATATTGACGAATATATTAATAATGTATTAGATAATACTCTTCCAAATAAAATTTTTGTTGATTGCACTAGCAATTCTATCATTCCAAAATATTATGAAACTCTATTAAATAATAATATTGGAGTTGTTACTCCAAATAAAAAAGGTGTATCATCAGATATTTCATTATTCAAAAATCTATATCAATTTCACAAAAAAAATAAATTTATGTTTGAAACAACCGTCGGTGCTGGATTACCAGTAATTAACTTACTAGAAAGTTTAGTAAGATGTCAGCATAAAATTACGAAAATTCAAGGTATGTTTTCAGGAACACTAAATCACGTTTTATCCACTTTTATGAAAACTAATAACGATTTTTCAGACATTGTTAGAGAGGCACAACAAAAAGGTATTACTGAGCCAAATCCATATGATGACTTAAGTGGAATGGACGTGGCACGTAAAATATTAATAGTTGTTAGATTATGTGGATTGAACATTAATTTAGAAGATATACCTGTTAATAGTTTAACACAATTCGTAGCAAATTCTCCTGACGATTTTTTTTATAAAATTATCAATTATGATGATTATTATAATCAACTAAAACATGATGCTAAATCACAAGGAAAAACATTAAAATATATTGCATCATTTGAACCAGAACTTGACAATATCAGTGTTAAATTATGTGAAATTGATTCTGGGCACCCATTCTACAATATCAACGGAACGAATAATGTTATTGCTATTACTACTGATATTTATGATGAACCAATTGTATTACAAGGATATGGTGCTGGGAAATATCAAACTGCCAGTGGAGTATTAAATGATATTTTGAAAATAAAATTGAATTAAAAAATCATAAAAAAAAAACATAATTTGATTTATGAACATATTAAAATGTATCAACTTCACATTGAAAAAAATAACAATGAAGAAAAACATTCTTCAAATTTATCCCCTAAAAATATGGGATATAACCTAATTAAATCAGTTATCGGAATAGGGTTGTTAAGTATATCATACACTCTTAAACAATGTGGGTGGAGTTTTTTAATTATCTTGTGCTTAACATCTCTTATAACTTTATATAATGCTATCAATATCGGAAATCTTGTTAAAAAGTATTCAAAAGAAGTGAATTATATTATCAAATATTCTACTCTTGGATACTTTACTTATGGAAAATATCTTTCGAGACTTATTTCAATATGTTGTAATATTGAAATATATATGGTATCATTAGTTGTTGTAAATCTTGCTATTAATTTTATACTTCAACTCAGCTTTATATCAGATAATCATAAACTATATATTGAAATTTTTATTATTTCATGTTATCTTTCTGTATCATTTTTTAGAAACTATGAACATATTGCTATTCTTAGTTGTTGTGGTATTGCAACAAATATATTATTGATTATATGTCTTATTATTAAATTATGTACTACCAAAAATATTGTTATTGATAATAAAATCATTGAAATTATTAATATACCAAGTTGTATTGGTATATCATTATTCTCTTTTGGGGGACATGTCGTTTTCCCTGAAATTTTTGATACTATTAAAATAAAAAATAAATTATCTAAAACAATATTATTATCTTGGATACCTATTACATTATTTACTTTAACTTTCGCCATACTTGGTTTTATTTTATTTGGGGATAATACACTTGATAATATTATGAGTGATATGGAAAAAGGACCTATCAAAAATATATTAATAATTTTAATATTTTTTAATTTAGTTTTTAGTTTCCCTATTCTTGTTAATCCCCTTCTATCAAAAATTAAACATATAAATTGTATATTAACCAGATTCTTGTATATGATAAGTTTGTTTCTTATTTGTCATTATTGGAAATCATTTATACAAATGATGAGTTTAACTGGTGTTATTCTTGAAAATATGACTTCACTTATTTTACCACCAATATTAATATTAAAAGCTGATAATACATTAAATATTTATCACAAAACATTAAATATATTAATTATTATTTTTGGATTATCTATTATGATTTCAGGTATAATTATTGAAACGAGAAATTAATTTGAATCATTTGATGAGATACTTGATTTGATTTTTAATTTCAATTTCTTCTCTTTCTTCTCTTTCTCTTTCCTCCAACGGGTTCATTGCGTTTTTCTTCTTCTTGTTCTTGTTGTTCTTCTAGGTTTACTTGTTCTTCTATGTTTACTTGTTCTTCTATGTTTTCTGCTATGTTTTCTTGTTCTAGGTTTACTTCTGGTTGTTGTTCTACTATGTTTTCTGCTATGTTTTCTTGTTCTTCTGGTTGTTCTACTTGAGACTCTTTCTTAATAAGATCTTCTATTTTGTCTTCAATTTCCATCGTAGGATTTTCTAACTTAGTTTTTAATTTTGCTTTAAGAAGAGCATCTGTCTCTTCCTTTCTTAACTCGATTCCATCAACAATTTTATACGCGTTTTTTTTGGCATCTGATGCTTCCTTCGCACGTGCATCTTTAAAAGCTTTTAAAACCTCTTTAAATTTGCCATCTTTAATCCAATGAATCATATATGTTTTCCCCTCAATTGTAATTTGCTGGTCCCGAGCCCAGCCAGTACCGTACTTATATTTTTCGTAAAATTTGTCATTAAATAATGGACTGTCCGCAACGTATTTATCAGGCGAAATTAATAAATTGTCAAAATAATTTACTACTTTTGTGGGAGTCCAACGACCAGTCAATGCTAAATTAGTACCACCTTTTGTTTTTTTAAAACCTTTTTTGCTCTTTCCAGAAAGAGTTAAAAGAACACATTTTTTATTTATTTTTTTACCACCACGTTGTTTTCTTCTTTTTGTAGTTTTTTTTGTAGTTTTTACAATTTGTGGTAATCCACTTTTCAATTTTAAACCAGAATATCTAAATCCTTTTTTTAATCTACCAGCATTACCTCCGGTTTGAATTATACCTGAATGTTTACGAGTCAATTTATTAGGCATTATATTATGTATTATATATTATATCAATATAATAAAATTAGATAAAATTAGATAAAATTAGATAAAATTTAATTTTATTATATTATATTATTATTATTATTATGAATTTGTGTATATTTAAATATCATAATTAAAACTATTGATAACAATATGACTTCACATATACCAAAAAGAAGTACAGGTAAATTTCTGTCATGTATTGAAAATATAATCCATAGTATCCCTGATACTATACCTATATATAGAAAAACTTTAGATATATCTTTTCCTGATTTTGTTTGATATAATTTATAAATTTGTGGAATATTTTGAACAGCACATAAAATTCCTGCTATATATCCAATCACATCAAATATTTCAAAACTATTATTCATTTTGTTTCGAATTAAACTTTAATTTTTAATAAAAAAACTCAATTTTAAATTCAAGTTAAAATTTTATTTGAATTAAATATGTGATATAAATTTGAATAATTATGAATTAAAAATACATCTAATTTATTCGAAATAATCCATTTATATATAAGTAAATCTAGTACACAAGTTTTTTTATTAAATGTATAATCAATTATTATGTGAATTAAACTTGATGGTAATTCATTTGCAAAATATTGATTTATAATGTGTTGGATCCATAATCTGTCAATATTAATATATTGTGTTCGTTTTTGGATAAATATATTTGGAAAATTACACTTACACATATTTGACCAACATTCATTTTGAGTTTTTTCTTCAAAAATTGTTTCAAAGTCATATAATAATGTTGTACAAGAAGGATTTTTGATTAATTTTTTTTTTAATTTTTGTAAATTTGGCGTAAAATAGCTATGATTTTGATAATTATGTTCATAAAATCCAATAAACCATTGGATAAATTCATCATCGTATATCATTTTTCTATAATTTTCCTTGAATGATTTATAATATTTAAAATCATTTTCTGTATAAAATTCAAATAACTTATTTATACAAGTCATTATAAATATTTTTAAAACAAGATAAAAATTTTATTCAAAGTTCCGAGTGAAAGGTAAATTAATACAAAACAAAAGATGGATTTCTAGCAGGATTCCAACCACTACGAAGTAAATTTAGTGTTTCTACATTTAAATTTCTTATCATGTTATAAAACTTAATTGTAAAATAAATAATATACATTTGGATTAAAATTCTAAATATACCAAATGTAATTACACCGCCATTTTTAGTAGGATTTGCTGCTAAAACTCCGCCTTCAATAATAAATGATCCAAATAGATAAAGTAAATATAAAATAATATACATAGATTTATATTCTCTAGCCCCTTTATAACCAAAGACAACTAATAACAAAGCAAAAAGTAAAAAAAGACTTAATGGTGGTGCCGACATAAAAGCAAATAACATAAGAAAAAATCCATCTATAGCAGTAAAAAATATAAGACTACGACGATAAGAATATACTTTAAGTAATTCTGTCATGTTATTATTATTTGGTTGAACTTGAACTGGTATATTTAATATAACTGGTTGCTGTAGTGGTGATTGTTGTGAGGAAGAAACATATGTACTAGCAACTATATCTGGATTATATGATGGATTATTATCGTCAGCAGGTGGGATATATAAAGGTGCTGGTTCATTATTTTCACCTTGATCATCAACGAAATTTGTATAATTTGGATTATAACTCATTTTTTAATTTTTATTTAATAAGTTCTATAAATTAAAATAAATTTTAAATTTTATTTTATATTATATAATGTCTGTTATCGGTAATATTAGTATAATAAATCATGGTAATAATTGTTATTTAAATTCTGCATTACAATTTCTAAGTCAAGCAGTAAAAGCAAATAGGAAATTATTGCAATATAAAGACAGTTCAACTATTTATAGTTCCTTTATTCCATTCATAATAAATAAATGGTCAGATACATCAACCGATATTTATAATCCAACAAATATAAAATTTTTAATCGCCAAAAAAAATAGACAATTCTTTAACAATAATCAACAAGATAGTCATGAATTTTTAGTTTGTTTAATGGATATTATGGAAAATAAAATCATTAAAACGTTTTTTGATTCTAAAATTTTATCAATAATTAAATGTAATAAATGTTCTCTTATTTCTCATGCACGCCAGTCTATTAGATTTGTATCATTATCTATTAATGATAATGTATGCGATTTAACATCTTCTTTTAGAAAATTTACTTCAAAAGAAGATTTAAAAGGATCATGGAAATGTGAAAAATGTAAAAATAATGATGGATCTAAACAAATAACTTTTGAAAAATGGTCTCCTTATATTATAATCCATTTAAAACGATTTAAATGGAATATAAATGGTGAAAGAATTAATACGAAATTTAGTTTTCCTATTAATTGGTCCATCAAAGAAATGGGGCATCATAAATATAAATTAAGATCAATTGTAAATCATTATGGTTCATTTAATGGTGGTCATTATACTTCTTGTGGTAGAGTAAAAAATAATGAATGGTTATTATATAATGATTCTAAAATTAATGAAATAAATTTAGATAAAATTAAAAATAATTTCAAAGTTTCGTCATATCTACTTTTATATGAAAAAATAGTAAATCAATCAAAAAAATAAATTTAAACATTAATAGTTTCTTCTTCATCATTACCTGCTTCACTTGAAGCACTTTTCATTTTTTCTAAATTTGAAGCAGTTAATTCTTGAGCCTTTTGTTTATAAACTTCCTTTTCTTCTTTTGTTAGAGATTTCCATAATGGTCCTTTCAATTTACTTAATTCACCAAAAGTTGCATCTGGATTTTCTTCTCGTAATTTATTTTCAACATCTTTATCGCCAAGGAATGCGGCATAAGAATTAATAACACCTTTTCTACGAGAAACTTTCTTTTTATAACTTCGTAATTCATTTAAATATTTTTTCTTCATTGTTTTTGCATCAAGGTCTAAATCTTCTGCGATTCTATCAATCAAAGCCTCTAAGATAGGAGCTTGATTTTTTAAAATAGTTGGAATTAATGCTTTTTGTCTTGTGGACATATTTTCTATTATAATTTTATGTAATAGAATATCTTTATATCACTTTTGAATCACTTTTTATATTGATAAATTATGATTACAATTATGATAATAATTGTAATTATAATTTAATCACATTAATTATAATTACAAAATCTTAATATTTTATATTATTATAGAGTACTATGGATACAAAATCATCTTTAAATGAATTAAAACCAAATATAAACAAAATTTTATCACATAAAAAATATAAAACTCATTATAAAGTTTATGGGAATTTATCAAATAAATGGGAAATACCTACAATTCTAATACATGGGGGGCCAGGAGCAACTCATAAATATTTTAAAACTATTATACCATTAAGTCAATATATTGGTCCGATTATAGTATATGATCAAATAGGAAGTGGGAAAAGTAAAAATAGGTATAAAATATCTACATTAACTCTCAAAGATTATGTTAACCAATTAATAAATTTACTTAAACATCTCAAAATTGAGAAATGTCATTTACTTGGACATAGTTGGGGAACTATTTTAGCATTAGAATATTATTTAAAACATCCAAATAATGTTTTAAGTATTATATTTTATAGTCCAACTATTAGCATAAAATTATGGCAATCGCAAGCAAATAAATACCTATTGCAAATGAAACAAAATAATATTGCAAGTAGAGACATTCCCATTCATTATATTAATAAACATATTGGTAATATCAAATTATTACAAAAATATGCTCAAACTAACCAAAACATATATAAACATTTATGGGGAGAAAGCGAATACAATGTTAATGGATACATTAAAAATTATAATAAAATATCAGCATTGAAAGATATAGATATACCAGTACATTATATTTGCGGTAAATATGATACTGCTTCACCTAAAGTTGTAAAATATCTAGCAAAAAAAACTCCTAATTCTACTTATAAAATATTTAATAATAGTCGTCATGTAGCACATTTTGATGAAGAACCGGCATTTCAAAAACATGTTATTTTATATTTTAACTCTTTTTACGAAAAAGTACTTAACCAAAAATTTAAAATATTTTTAACTCAATTCTTAAAAAAACAGAAAAAACATAAAAATATATCAACACAATTAATTACTCTGACTATTTTAAAATATAGAGCTAAACATCAATTTGAAAAACATAATCTAAATAATTTTCTTAAAAAAAAAATTTCACAAATTGATATTAAAAATATTAAAATAAAAAAATTATTTGATTTACAAGCACTACTTGATTATTGGTATTATACAAAATTATTAGGCTATGGAGATAAATATAAACCAAGAGATAAAATGATTAAGCAATTTATTTCCGAAAAAAAAATTAAGAAAATAAATCATCCAGCTGATGCTATTCTTATTTACATATACATCAGAACATTAAATTATTGTGATAAGAATAAATATAAATATTTACTAAAATATATTCCTTTTTTAAAAGAAAAAGCAAAAGATATCAAGGAACCAAAATATTATGCATATTTCCTAACTCATATTATATTGTATGATACTCAATTCGGAAAAAAAAATGAAATACAACAATCTTCTAAAATAGCACTCAAAAAATTATATCACTTCTGTAAATACAAATTAAAATATAATAGAGAAAATATTGATCTAATGGGAGAAATTATCCTGTGTTGTAAATTATGTAATAATTACAACTTCCCTCTTTATTCTAAATTAATTCAAAATATTATACCTTCACAAATATTTTCACATTATCATGAAAATTCTGTTTTAGTAGCAGCAACTTGTAGATGGGATAATTATCGTAATATTAAAACTAAATTATCTCAATAAAATTTTTAATCAAAAACAATTCTTTGTTCCCACGAACCACTTACTTTTTTATATAATGCCATTGTTGTACTTCCCAATTTTTCTAATTTCCAATCATTATCTGTTTCATTTAAAACATCTGAACAAATAATCACATTATTATCCACTCGAACTGAACCATCACTATCAATTTTGACTGAATTTTGATTATTATTTTTAATCAAAATTGATTCATCCGATTTTTCAACTGTTATACTTGTTAAAGGATTTACTCTACCATCGTCTATTTGCGTAGCTTTACCAATATTATAAGTTATACCAGATGCACCTGAAAAATTTAACTTATCTCCCTTTTCCGTCATTGAAATACTACTTGTACCAATCTTTACCGTATTTGCACTAAATATACCATCGCGAGCATAAATACTTTTGGCATACACACTACTATAATTAGCAAGTGACTCAAATACTGTAAATGTATATGAAATTGTTGCCACCGTACTTGAATTATATGTAACTGTTATTGAACCAGTTGTTAGGGCAGCAGAAGTTGGGAGACAAGCAACATTAACATCCTTTTCTTCATTATCTAAATCCATACTTATTGAACTACTAAATGCTCCAGTTTGACCTTCTCTTAATGTAATATGACTATCATTTGCACTAATAGATACACCTGTTACATTATTTGGCGTAGATACTGTAAAAAACGAATTAGTAGATTGATTAATTTCAACCTTACCTAAAGCAAAATTTGTTGGGGTTACTGTTATTGACATACTTTATTAATTAAATAAAATTATTTTTTTAATAAAGTTTTACGCAATCACTATACATTTACATTTATAATTATGTGCGTTTTTAACAAAAATTTATAAGCAGCGAACTACAAAATATACAAATTGGGTTAAAATTGGGTTAAGGGTTAAAATTGTTATATATATATATATATATAAAATGACTGCGATTTGCGATAGATGTGAAAAAGATTTTAAACAGGAATGGCGATTAGAGAGACATCAAAAACGGAAAAAATTATGTAAATCTAAAACAAATGATGAAAAGGAATTTAAATGTAAATCTAAAACAAATGATGAAAAGGAATTTAAATGTAAAGATTGTGATTCGTCATTTAAACGAAATTGGCATTTGACACGACATCTAAAAACTTGTAAAAAAAACAAAAACGGATATAAATGCGATTTCTGTGATAAGGTGTTTACACGAAAATATGATTTAACGCGACATCTCAAAATTTGTAAAATAAAAAAAGAAAAAGAAAAAGAAGAAGAAAAAGAAGAAGAAATAAAATTTTTAAAACAAAAAGTAGAATTATATGACAAAATCCGTGAAGAAAAAGAAGAACGTGAAAGATTAGAAGAAGTAAAAGAAAATGACTTTACTAAGTTAAAAAAAGAGATTGATTCTTTACATATTTCACAGTTTGCCACAAAAACAATAATTATGCAAGTAAAAGAAGAAACGGAAAAATCAAACAAAGAATTAAGATTCTTAAAAGAAGAAATCAAAACATTAAAAGAAGAAATTAAAATATTAAAAGAAAAAACAAAAAAATAAGCATATTTCGATAAATTTTATATACTTATATTAATAATAAATATAAA